>Ga0310696_10006652_pt1 | contig 13695 bp, 11 predicted proteins | sample AusTroGonzalo_MG_4_FD_203885 | JGI IMG/M metagenome (GOLD analysis project Ga0310696, IMG submission 203885) | Bovine rumen microbial communities from tropical cattle in Woodstock, Queensland, Australia - Gonzalo_02 (v2) (version 2) | ecosystem: Host-associated > Mammals > Digestive system >... | reverse complement strand
GCATTATTAATAACATTTAAGTTATTTCCATCAATAAAACCATCGGGATTAGCGATAGAGGCATTAGTAGTCGCATTTTGCCCGATAGATAAAATACCGCCGTATAAATTAATATCAAAATTATAAGTAGCATCACCAACACGATTATTAAACTGAATTTCGCTAGTATCATCAGATACCATAGGAACAATAACATCAATATCCGGGGAATAAGTTAAACCTGATTTATTAATATCTATATTAGCTACTGTTCCATCTGTATAAGAAGCGATACTTCCATTAAAAATAATTTTTCTACCACTGGCAGCATTTAAAGATAAAGTAGCGTTATTTTCGCTAGCTTCAAAATAAATATCGCTACCTGCATTATAATCCGAAGTTTCATTGCTTGCGATGTTTCCGTCAAAAAGGACATCCTTATTAACAGCGAAAATATTTAAGTCATTATTTGCATTGTATATAGCGGCACCTTCATTAGCACTATTATTCTTAAAGGAAGAATCAACAATGGAAAAGGGCACTTCACGATATTTAGATATAAGAATAGCACCACCATAGGAGGCTGAATTACCAATAAACGAGGTATTCATAATGTGCACCCCATCATTAATACCATTAAAATATAAAGCCCCCCCTAAATAATTGAGGGCTGTATTGTTAATAAATTCAGAGTTGATGATATAATTTTGATAATGCATGCTAACAGCCGCCATATCATACCAAATTGCTCCTCCACCAGATACAGTTGCTTGGTTATTGGCAAAGACAGAATTGGAAATATAATTTGGCGCACTAATATTAAAAACACCACCCTCACCTGCGCTATTGCCTATAAATAGTGAAGAGTCTATTATAAAATTCCCACTTGTATCTGTCCACACGACTCCACCAGCTAGAAAATTGTTTGCAGTTCGGTTATTATAAAAGGTAGAATTTATAATATTCACATGGGCATTTGAATCAGCATAAAATAATCCAGCATGTTGATCAGATAGATTATTAGCAAAAACCGAATTTTCAATATTAACCGTGCCTGAAATATTATTCTGATTATCACTTGTCTTGTGAAAACTATTGAAAGATTGTGTAATTTTTTTATAAATCGTATCTCCATTAGCATTTTGATAGGAAAAAGTATTATCCTCCGCAGTGCCATCTTCTATAGAACCTATATTCCTAAGTGTAACGGGGGTGGTAGAAGAGTGTGAACCCATATTAAGATAAGTTCCTTGAACACCGGTTAAGCCATGATTTGCGCCGTCAACGGTTGCGTTAAGCAAAGTTACGGAAGGGGTGCCAGGATCGACAATAATATCTTGTGCAAAAGTGAAATCCCCTTCGGAAGTTAAATCTGAAAAATTATTAACTTCGGTTGCTTGGGCAGATAAAAAAGTCAATGTAAAAATAAAAGATAAAGCCCAGGTAAAATTAATTTTCATAATGTCCCCACTCTCCTTAAATAATACTTTTTATAAATTCTACTTAAATATGAAAGCTCTTAATATTATTGTAGCAAATATTTTAATTCTTAATATAATACTTTATAATAAAAAGTATCAAAGATATCATCAGGAATAATTAATTTAATATAGGCTAGGCAATTTAAGAAATAATACAAATTTTAATCTGAAATTATCTTGTCATCTTTTTCATATTCGGCAGGAATATGACAAGGGATATTATACTTTTCCGCGTAAGATTTTATAAGGCGCATAACCATTTCGGTGTCTTCAGGTTCTATTGAAGATTCTTTCCTTCCCGGTTTAAAAGTATTTATACCAAACATTGCCGGAAGGATTATAATAATACCTCCTACCTTACCTGAACCAGACAACATTAGAATAATTATTAAAGATATAGCTATAACAAGCAGTATTGATAAAATAATAATTGTTTGTATATACTTTTTCCTATTAAGATCAATTTTAATGAAATATAACTTATTTCCTTTTTGAAAAGTAATATTTTTTATATCCTGCCATAAAAATTTTCTATTATCTATGGTTATATGTGTGGGGTATATACCCAAATACACTCTAGGAAAGCATCTTGAAAAACAAAAGTATACTAAACAACCCAAAAATAAAGTTATCGGTAAAGCTTGGATATTAAAATCCAAAAATAAAAATACTATCATCATAACCATCAGCGCTGACATCAATATACCAAGTGGTGCAAAGATACAACCTGATGCAGGATGTACTCTTTCATAATATTCCTCGGAAGAAAAGGCATCTTTAAAAGGTTTAAAATATTTCATTTTTGTTTCTCCTTTAGTTTGCTTTTTTTCATTTTTATTATGAAATAAGCACAAATTATCCCTGCAAATACAAGCCCCAAAGACCAAGCAATTTTGGCAGGCAAATGCAAACATTCAGGAGCAATTAAGAAATAGGAAACACTTACTGCCGTCATAAAGATAGCCGGAATAAGAGTAAGAAGATAATTTCTTTTTCTGTTATATAAGTAATAAGTGGCGGCCCACAAAACTATCATTGCTAAAGTTTGGTTAGACCAACTGAAATAACGCCATATAATATCATAGGGAAGTTGGCTGATAATTACACCTGCTAGCAAAAGAGGAACACTCAAGCGCAAGCGTTTTAAAAAGGGTTTTTGATCCACTTTAAACCAATCGGCAAGGACAAGACGCGAAGCGCGAAAAGCCGTATCCCCCGAAGTAATAGGGCAGATAATTACGCCAATCATTACAAATAAAAGGCCAAAAGAAATTGTTCCAAGTTTTAAAGGCCCGATAGTCTTTAAACAAATATCATAAACCACACCTGCTTGGCCCGTAGTTTTAAGCATTTCCTGAAGACCCGTCATAAGTCCGCCTGTTCTCTCATACACAGCGCAACCGGCAGCCGCCCAAATAAGGGCGATAATGCCTTCCATTACCATAGCGCCGTAAAATACTTTGCGGGCCTGATATTCGCTTGTTACACAACGCGCCATAAGCGGCGATTGCGTTGCGTGAAAGCCCGATATCGCCCCGCACGCAACCGTTATAAACATAAGCGGCCAAACAGGCAATTGCGCAGGGTGGAGATTTTGTAAAGCAATTTCCGGTATTTTATAGCCTTGGGCAAACATTCCCCCAGTTACGCCAAGTGCCATAACCAGTAAGCAAATACCAAAGAAAGGATAAACACGCCCGATAATTTTATCAATAGGTAAAAAAGTTGCCAGAAAATAATAAAGAAAAATCAAAGCAAGCCAAAAATAAACATTAACTAAAATAGTGCCTTGTGCGCCGTGGCCTTTAAACAAAAACACCAAAAGATTAGCGGGACCTACAGCAAAAACAGTGCCCACCATAACCAGCAAAATTATGCTGAAAACGCGCATAAAATTTCTGATATTAGGCCCTAAATAAATACCCGTAATTTCGGAAATTGATTTGCCGTCATTACGAAGAGATAAAAAACCGCAAGCAAAATCATGCACCGCACCGGCAAAAATTGTACCAAGAGTAATCCACAAAAATACACTCGGCCCCCATAAAGCACCGGCAATAGCACCGAATACAGGCCCAAGCCCTGCTATATTTAAAAGTTGCACTAGCACCATACGCCAAAGTGGCATAGGCACATAATCTACACCGTTAGCAAAGCGGACTTCCGGCGTTTGAGCATCCGTCGGACCAAAGACTCGTTCCACATATTTGCCATAGGTAAAAAAAGATAAAACAAGTAAAATAAAGCACACAAAAAAACTAATCATAAAAACCTCTATATTAATTTTACAACTTTTAAAGCGAGTAGAACATTTATATATAGTCAAATATGATATACTTAAGTTATGAGAAAAATTTTATTGTTGGCTTTGCTGCTGATACAGGCAGCATTTTGCTATGCTGTTATCATAAAAAATGACACGGATAATACCTATACTTTAGACCGCTACATAAATTTATATTTGCAAAATTCCCCCGAAGTTATAAATGCTTTTAATGACCTTGAAAAAGCAGAATTAAATTTTAAAAATAATTTCATAAAATTATTTTTACCCTCGGCTAATTTTAATGCAAATACGATTTTATCTTCAAAAGAATATACGGGGATTCATTTTGATAATCCTTATGATACAAGTTTAAATTTAAGTTGGAATTTATTTAACAGCGGCAAAGATTATTTGGCCTATCTTCAGTATAAAAATAATTTAAAACTTGCCCGTTTAAATTTTGAACATAAATTACAGGACATTGTATTAAACGCCATACAAACTTTTTATGATTTAAAATTAAAGGAAAGTTTGCTCGTTGTTGCCGATAATGACTTAAAATCAAAAAAAGACCAACTTGAAACTACAAGGCAATTATATAAAGCCGGTTTAAATAATTACACTTATTTCTTGCAAGGCGAAAACAATTATAAAAGCGCGCAACTTTCCGCCAAGCAAAAAAAGGCAACTTATGAAAAAAGCAAAATGACCTTTAACACCGCTATCGGCCGCACGCAAGATGCCGAAGTTATCTTGCAAGATGATTTAAAGGAACTTTCCCCATTATACACTACAACTTACGATGAAGATTTAGAACTTGCACTTTCAAAGCGCCAAGATATAAACCAAAGAATACTTTCTTTGCAAAACGATAAAATAAGCAAAAAAATTACGCTTTTACAAAATATGCCTTCCTTACAGGCTGGTTTGAGTTTTAATAATAATAGTCGCGATATTTTCGGCCAAAACAGCAATCACTCAAATTATAGTTTGGGTTTATCTTTAAATATACCGATAGGTTTTGTTGGCGTAGATAATTACTATAATATTCAAATATCGAAATTAGATTTAATAAATTCATATATGGATTTTGAAGATATTTTAAGGACAATAAGACAAAGAATTTTAAATATAAGAACGGAACTTGCTTTTCAACTTGAAAGTATAAAAATTTCCGAAGGCAATTTAAAAATTGCAAAAGAGCGTCTTGAAATAACCACAAAAAAATATAATGTCGGCCAGGCTGGTGCATTGGAACTTGCCGATGCACAAGATGCTTATTTATCGGCGCAGATAAACGATACAACTTACCGCTATGATTACCAGTTAAACCAATATTCTTATAAACGCGCTTTAGGCTTGCCGATTTATGATTTAAAAACTTTTAGACCGCAAACAAATTTTACAGATAATAAAATTAAACAAATAGATAATCAATTTTTTAATAAGGAGAAATTATGAAATTTTTTCGTTTCTTAAATAAACATAAAGGCAAAATAATTATTATTTTGTTAATTATTTCAGCGGGTATTTATTTTTCTATGAATAAGAAAAAGCCCGAAATTAAAGAAGAAATTTTGAGCCATACCCTTAAAAAAGGCACAATTTTGGAAACTTTAAGAAAAGACGGCACAATATCCGCAAAATATGATACGGAAATAAACTCTCCTGCCGACGGACGCATAAAAAACTTATATGTTAAAGAGGGTGACAGAGTAAAAAAAGGACAAAAACTCCTTACCATTACGCCGGGGCAAAATATTTATGAAAAATATGTTCCCATTGATGTTAGCGCACCTTTAGAAGGTTTAGTTTTAAGATGTTTAAACGATAGAATGTCCTATAATAGTAAGATATCTTATGAACTTCCAAAGGAAGGAGAATATATACAAGGTTCTTCAAGCAATCCGACTTGTTTAATGAAAATTATCAAAGAAAACTATTATGTTTTACCTTTTAAAGTCGGTGAATATGATATTGATAAATTAAGTCTTGGTATGCCGATGAACATAAAAGTAGCGGCAAAACCGGACTTAAAAATTGATGCTAAAATATCTTTTATTTCCCCACAACCTGAAATCAAAGAAGAATATCGTTGGAGTGATGAAGAAAGTAAAGTTGAATTTATCGTAGTTGCAGAAACATTAAATTATAAAGGCCCTATAATCATAGGTTTAACAGCCACAGCCGAAATTGACCTTGGCAAATATGAAGATATTTTAGTCGTGCCTTTAAATGCCGTTTATGAAGAAAGAAATATCATGACCAAGAATATTAAATATTTTATCTACAAAGAAATCGGGCCTAAAAAAGCAAAAAAGATTGAAATTAAACTTGGCGCAAAAGATGAGATGCAAGCAGAAATTTTAAATCCGGAAGAATTAGGTTTAAAAGAAGGAGATAAGATTTTCCTTGATATTAAAGGCGATAAAATTGAAGTTGAGGAAGATTTTTCCGATTCTAAAAAAGAGAATTCTGAAGAGAAGAAAAGATCTTCCGGAATATTTAGTGCAGTAAAAAAATAATGAACTTAATTGAGTGTAAAAAAATCGTCAAAGTTTATAAGTCAAGCGGGCTTGAATTTGAGGCTCTGCACGGGCTTACTTTTTCAATTGAAGAAGGTGAATTTGTGGCTTTAGTCGGCCCTAGCGGTTGCGGTAAAAGTACGCTTTTAAATATCTTAGGTTTGCTTGACAGCCCGACAAAAGGGCATTACTTTTTAAACGACAAAGACACTTCCAATTTATCTGATTATGAAAAAACCATTTTAAGACGCCAAAGTATCGGTTTTATTTTTCAGAGTTTTAATTTAATTTCCAATATCAGCATATTAAATAATGTAAAAGTGCCAATGAAATACGCAGATGTTCCTTTTAAAGAAGCAGATATTCGCGCTAAAGATTTACTAAGTAAAATCGGTTTACTTTCAAAAAGTAAAAATACGCCCCTGCAAATTTCAGGCGGGCAAAGACAAAGGGTTTGTATTGCACGCGCACTTGCAAATGATCCAAAAATCATTATTGCTGATGAACCCACCGGCAATTTAGATTATGCAAGCGGGCAAGAAGTTTTAAAAATTTTTAAAGATTTAAACAAGAAAGGCTATACAATTATAATGGTAACGCACGATAAGGAAATTGCCAAATCAGCCGGCAGAATTATAAAAATATTAGATGGGAATATTGTATCATGAGAAAAATATTAAACGCTTTAAATATTGCTTTTGGACAGATTTTAAATAATAAAGTCCGCTCGCTTTTAAGCGTATTTGCAATCAGTATTGGCGTTTTAGTTTTTTTATTCGTTTTTTCCGCATTAAATTATGCAAAAGAAGTCAAAGAAAAGCAACTTGCCGTAGCCGGAGAAAATATTTTTACTATTGAACTAAATTCCCGCAACGGTTCAAGCAGTATTAAGTCAAAAGATGTAGAAGAATTTGAAGAAAAATTCCCGGAACTTAATTTTGTAGCCCGAAGAACTCAGATTACTAATAGCTCTAATGTGATATTTAATAGCAAATACTACGACACATATCTTATCGGTATAACTCCGGATTTTATGAAATATGATTGGGTCTATACTAATTTAAAAGGCCGTTTTATTTCCTGGAGTGATATTAAAGACCGCAGTAAAGTTGCAGTATATGTAAAAAACCCTTTAAAAAATAAAGGTAAAAATGAGCACCGTGAAAGAGTTTATGGTTGGAGATGGGATAATGAACAAACCTTTGAATGGAGTGATAAACAAGATATTATTGGTGAAAAAGTCAAAATATCTTGGGATACTTATACCGTAATAGGTTCTGTTGAAGCTCCGCTATATACAGAAGATAATAGGGTGGACCCTTATACCGTAAACTTTTTTATTCCCATAACAGCCTATGGAGACACCATATATGATAAGGACGTTTTTATAACCGCTTCTTTTAAGGATAAAAGGACTTTCCCCAATTTACAAAAAAGAATAACAAGTTTTTTTAAAAGTAAACTTAAAAATAAAAATGATGAAATTATAATTAGGACTTATGAAGATATTATTGCAAACCGCCTAAGAAATATGGATGAAAATATAAAACTTATTTCTATTTTAGGTTTAATTGCCTTAATTTCCGGCGGTATAGGCATAATGAATGTTATTTTGGCTACAATTTTTGCCCGCATAAAAGAAATAGGTACGCGCCGCGCTTTGGGCGCAAGCAAAACCGATATTTTTATGCAATTTTCCGCTGAATCTATAATTTTAAGTTTGCTCGGCGCTTTTATGGGGTTAATACTTTCGCATTTCCTTTTTGATTATATGGGCAGGATAATAAATATGCGCACTTCGTTCAGTTTGCTTGCGGTTATTTTGGCTTTTGTTATGGCAATAATTACCGGAGTTATTTTCTCAATATATCCGGCCCTAAAAGCCGCAAATATGGACCCTGTTGAAGCCTTAAAAATAGAATAAATTTAATTTATTTTGACAGATTTTCCCTGCGAAAATCTTCCGCTTTTTTGCCGACTAATGCGTGCAAATTCCTTTGTGTCGTTTTATAAATTATTTTCCTAAAACACCATAAAGCCCAGATGTTTGGAACGGTCATCATAGTCATAGTAAGAATAGCAAGCGCCCACATAAAGCGCGTTGACATATTAGCCTGAGCCGTGCGTAAAACGGACTGGCCTATAAATAAATCTGTTGAAAAACTTGTACCAATAATACCCCCCACAAACACAAGTATAATAAATAATATGCGTGAAGGTTTTACCAAAATATTAGAGCCTTTACACAAGAACTGAAGGGCTTTTTCCATATAATATCCCCAACCGATAATGGTAGTAAACGAAAATATAACCAAAGAGAAAACCAAAATAGGTGTGCCAATATAAGGAACGGTTTTAAAAGCACTATTACATAAGTTCGCGGCATAGACATTTGGGTTAGTATAATCGCCCGCAAGGACAATTACTATACCGGTTAAACTGCAAATAAAAATAGCCCAAAAAACCGAAGTCGCCGAAACAATAGCCATTTGCGTTGCGCTGCGTGTGCGGGCTGCCGCAGCGGCAATAGATGCACTTCCTAGGCCTGCTTCAGTTGCCATTACCGCACGGGTTACACCTGCCGTAACGCCGGGAATCATAGCCTGAATAAAAGCCATAATACCCACCCCCAACGCACCGCCTGCCGCTGCTTTACCTGTAAAAGCACCCTTTATCACTATCATAATAGCAGCAGGAATATGAGTAAAATTCATACATATAACAATGATAGTAATAAACAAATAAAGAGAACCCATAATGGGGACTAACCATTCTGAATAAGATGCTATACGCTTTACTCCGCCTAAAATAACAACAGCAGTAGAAATGGCTACAAATAAAGCAGTCCACCAAGGATTAAGGTTGTAACCTTCGCGCAAAACATCGGCAATAGAGTTTGTTTGCAAAGCGCTGCCGGCCATAAGACCCATTAACAATGTTCCTAGCGCAAAAATAATGCCCAGCCACTTAACTTTTAAAATATTGGCAAGATAATACATCGGTCCACCGACATATTCCGTATTGTTTAAATGCACGCGGTATTTAAAAGCAACCAAACATTCGCTGTATTTAATAGCAAAATTAAAAAATCCCGCTATTACCATCCAAAATAAAGCACCGGGACCGCCTTCCGCTACGGCTGTGGTAACGCCGATAATACTGCCTGTACCAACGGTTGCACCTATCATCATAGCAAGCGAACCGAAACTGCTAACCATACCCTCGGCTTCGGCCTTTGCTAAAGAAAGTTTCATAGCGGACCAAGTATATTTTTGAATAAAACGCAATTTAATTGTAAAATAAATGCCCAAAGATAATAAAAGAAAAATCATCGGCGGGCCCCAAATAAGGGCATTAAAAAGGTTCATTACATCATAAAGACTCTGCAAAGACGGATCAGAAAAAAAGCGCCCGCAAGCGCTTGTAAGTTGCAAAAAAATATCCATAAGAAATTATACTCTCTCCTAAATAGGGTATTTAATATTTTACTATTTTTTACGGCAATTTTTAAGAGATTATTTTATTGCGCCTGAAGGGCAAATAAAATGGCAAAGCCCGCAACCTTCGCAGCGGCTTTTATCCACTATAATATTGCCGTCATTTAATTGTAAGGCTTGGTGTTCTGATTCTGTGCAAATTTGGACACATTTGCCGCAACGGGTGCATTTTGTATGATCTATTTGAGCATAATAAAGCGGTGCTTTTTGCAAATTTTCGTGTGAAGTTATAACTTTAATTGCTTTATTTTTAAGTTCGGAAATATTTGATAAATTCTTTTCTTCTAGATATTTCTTTAAACCCTTTATCATAGGGGCGATAATTTTATATCCGTTTAGCATAACTTCGGTACAAACTTGCACTGCATCGGAACCGGCAAAAATATATTGAACGGCATCTTGCCAGGTAGAAATACCCCCCATACCTAAAATAGGCAAAGCACTTGTTTGGCGCATTTGCGCAACACAGCGAAGGCCAATCGGCTTAACCATTGCGCCCGAAAAGCCGCCGAAAGCAGTTTTGCCGTGTACATTTAAAACAGGTTCAAAAGTATCTAAATCAAGCCCCATAAAACCGGCAACGGTATCTATAGCAGATAAGCCATCTGCGCCGGCTTTCTCAACAGCATTAGCAATACTTGCAATATCTGTTACATTAGGCGAAAGTTTTACAAATACCGGTTTTTTGGCAACCTCTTTAACCCAGGCAGTAATTTGGGCTGACATTTTTGAGTCCGTGCTAACAGCAAGCGGTGCACCTTTCTCAAGTATTCCGTGCGGGCAAGATAAGCCCAGTTCAAAAGCATCTATGGGCGTATTATTTAAAGTTTTTACAAGATTTTGCCAAATTTCTTTATTGATAGGTGCCATGATATTGGCAATCAGAACTTTTGTCGGATATTTTTGTTTTAAAAATTTAATTGCATTACCCCAATATTCTAAATTTTTATGGCTTAAAAGTTCTATATTTTGAAAACCGATAATATGCTTTCTATCTTGCAAAGCGACATAGCGTGGGCTTGCTTCTTCTAATTTAAGTTCATCTGGGATGATAGTTTTTAAGACAGCACCGCCCCAGCCCATTTCAAAGGCCATATCAATACTTTCAATACAAGCAGTCGGCGGGGCAGAGGCCAGTAAAAAAGGATTTTCAAAATCTATTCCTAAAATATTAGTTTTTAAAGTTACGCTCATAATTTATTCATTGCTAATATTTTATTTAATCTTATATCTTGCTCTTAAACTATTTTTTAATTCTTCTGCTTTATAAAGCAAATCTTTTTCTTTTGAACAGCGGACTATAAGAGTAATTTTAGGTTCGGTATTTTCAATATTTGATAAAGTCCCGCCGAGAATTTTGATACCGGTATCAACTTCTTTTTCAGTAAAATCTTCGCTCTTGCGGACAATTTCAAAAGATTGATAACCGTTTTCCAAACAAACTTCGGCCGCGCGGAGCAAAGCAAAATTATTTGCTTGCGCAGTTTTAGTATTTTCATTTCCGTTAAAAATCACTTCATACATACCTTCTTGAAGTTTTGTATCAAAATATCCGTTTGAAGTAGCCTTTTTTGCCTGTTGATACGGAGTTGCACAGGCGGCGAGTAATGCTAAAATACTTACTAAAAAAAATATTTTTTTCATAATTTCTCCTTGTTGATTACGATAAAATCATTATAGCAAAAAAGAATATACCAAAAAATAAATAATATTCTATAATAAGAGTATGAAAAATAAACCAAATCCAAATACAATTTTCCCAAACCCGAAAATTCCAAGTTTATGTTATATAAAAAATGTGGTCAAAAATCCGCGTATCATCGTGGGCGATTATACCTATTATGATGATGTAAACGGCGCAGAGCAATTTGAAAAACATGTCACACACTTTTATGATTTTATAGGAGATAAACTAATTATTGGCAAATTCTGCGCGATTGCCAAAGGTGTTGAGTTCGTGATGAACGGCGCAAACCACAGAATGAAGTGCGCGACAACTTACCCTTTTTATATTATGGGCGGTGATTGGGGAAATGCTCTTGCCCCCGTAACAAAAGAACTACCCTTGAAAGGCGATACTATTATAGGTAATGATGTTTGGATAGGACAAAATGTTACAATAATGCCCGGCGTGCATATTGGAGATGGCGCAATTATAGGGGCAAATTCTGTTGTGGCAAAGGATATTGCACCTTACTCTGTTGCAGTTGGCAACCCGTGCAGGGTTATAAAAAAACGCTTTGATGATGAGTTAATTGATTTACTGCTAAAACTAAAATGGTGGGATAAAAGCATTGAAGAAATTGATGCCCTTATACCGCTGCTTTCCTGCAGCGACCTAAACAAAGTAAAACAAGAAATAAAAAAACTAGTTAAATAGTTTTTTAATTAAGATAGGAGAATAATTTTATGAAAAAATTTAAAGATATACTTCTTTTGTTATTTTGGGGAATCCTTGGAGGAACTTTCTTTGTAGGGTGCATTTTGGGATTTGGTTATTGTATAAACCACGTAGGACCAGTTTTGAAAAAGACGGGATTCCCTCTTTCAGATGGATTATTCATGATGGGATTGAGCGGAGTCATTCTTGGAACTATAGCATTTATCAGTTGGGTTTGGACAAAAACCCATAAAGGTTATGGAAAAAATGCCGAAAAAATTTTCCCTCAAGAAACGCTATTTAAAATCCGTGCAAACCCGTTGGCATGCTCTATTTTAGATGGAAATGATTGGAAAATTGTACAAATTATAAGTGATAATAAAAACAATCGAGAAGAATTGGCTAATCAGATATTATCAGATGGATTTACCCTTTTGCATTTAGCAGTACTAGTAGGCAATGTACCGGCATGTGATATTTTGTTAGGTTTTAAAGCAAACCCACTATCTCCAGATAATAAAAATAATACCCCTCTTGATTATGCTATGCAAAGTAATAACCAAGAAATTATTAAAGTTTTCAAAAAATACATCAAAAAATAACATGTTTTAACATATTACAAGTATGTGAAAAATAACAAAAAAACATCCTATACTTTTTGTAAAGGGTGTTTTTTGTTTGATAAATATTTTTTAGTCTATTAAATCAATATCAGGTGCAATTTGTATCTTATAATCAGGGTAGGCCTTTTGAACTTCTTGCATTAAGATATTAAGGGCTTCTTCCCTTGTTATATCAAAACTAAGCACCACATCAAAACGAAGTTTTTTTGCTGCAGTATCGGCATAAAAGCCATGAAATTGTAAAGCCCAATTGTGTGCCATTACAATTTTTTGCACATTATTGCGTATTTGGGCGGCTTCTTCGTTCTTTGTATTATAAGAATATACGCCAACACCTGTTAAAATAACTCCGGTTTTCTTATAAACTTTTTCTTCTATTTTTCGGGTTAAACTATCCACCTCATCAACTGCCATAGTATCGGGCAATTCTATATGTAAAGAAGCATAGTTTTTATTCGGTCCGTAATTGTTGATTATTAAATCATATACACCGCGTATTTGGGGTTCCTCATTTAATAATTGCTTGATTGTTTTGCTTGTTTCAGCATCATTTCTTTGCCCGAGTATATCGTTTAAGGTATCTTGTATCATTCCCACACCTGCTTTAATAATAAAAATAGAAATAATAATACCCATATATGCTTCCAGCGAGATATGAAAAAGTAAATTTATAATCGCACACGCAAGCACAGAAGCCGATAAAATAGCGTCAAAAGAAGCATCCGAGCCAGATGCCACTAATGCACCGGAATTAACTTTTTGCCCTTGTGCTTTAACATAGCGACCAAGTATCAATTTTACTGCTATTGCAACAGCTATAATAACAAGAGAAGTAATAGAATAATTTGATTCTTCGGGGGTGATAATCTTTTTAATAGATTCCACAAGTGCGGTAATACCTGCATACATAACAATGGCAGAAACTAAAAGAGAACTTAAATACT
>Ga0310696_10006651_pt1 | contig 13696 bp, 12 predicted proteins | sample AusTroGonzalo_MG_4_FD_203885 | JGI IMG/M metagenome (GOLD analysis project Ga0310696, IMG submission 203885) | Bovine rumen microbial communities from tropical cattle in Woodstock, Queensland, Australia - Gonzalo_02 (v2) (version 2) | ecosystem: Host-associated > Mammals > Digestive system >... | reverse complement strand
CCGCCGATTCCGTCATCATCCCCGTCCAGCCGGAGTTCTTTGCGCTGGAGGGACTCGGAAAGCTGCTCCAGACCATCCGCCTGGTGCAGGGCGGTGTGAACCCCGACCTGACCATCGAAGGCTTCGTGGTCACGATGTTCGACGGCCGTACCCGCGTCCACACCCAGGTGCTGGCCGAGCTGCGCGAGCATTTCCGCGACATGGTCTTCAAGACCGTCATCCAGCGCAACATCCGCCTCAGCGAGGCGCCGTCCCACGGCAAACCCATCATTCTCTACGATATTATGTGCAACGGCTCCACCAATTACCTCAATCTGGCCAGGGAAGTAATGGAGCACAACGGTGAAGTCCTATGAAGAAAGAACCCAGAGGTCTCGGCAAGGGCCTGAGCGCCCTGCTCGGCGAAGTGCCTGACGCCGATCAGCTGCGTCAGCCGGTCGGCTACGTCAACAAGGAAATCGTGGGCACCCGCGGCCGCCAGGAGAACACGGCGGACATCCTCCGCATCCCGGTCGATATGATCGAGCCCAACCCGTTCCAGCCCCGTATGACCTTCGACCAGGCATCTCTGGATGAACTCGCCGCCTCCATCCGCACGCTCGGCCTCATCCAGCCCATCACGGTCCGCCGCATTACGGAGCGCCGCTACCAGATCATCAGCGGCGAGCGCCGCTACAAGGCCTGCCGCCAGGCGGGGATGACGACCATTCCGGCCTACATCCGCGACGCCAACGACCAGGGGATGCTCGAGATGGCCATCGTGGAGAACGTCCAGCGCGAAGACCTCGACCCGATCGAGCTGGCCCTGAGCTACCGCCGCCTCATCGAGGAGTGCCAGCTCACCCAGGATGACCTCGCCGGACGGGTAGGGAAGAAGCGCGCCACCGTGGCCAACACCATCCGCCTGCTGAAACTCCCCGCCAAGGTCCAGCACGACATCAAGGTCGGCCTGCTCAGCGCCGGCCACGCCAAGGCTATCCTCGGCGTAGACAATCCTGAGGTGCAGGAGCAGCTCTGCGACCTGGTGATCCGCGACGGCCTGTCCGTGCGCGAGCTGGAGTCCATCGTCCGCAAGTTCCAGGTCAATCCCGAGGCCGCCGTCGCCAAGGTCAAGAGCGCCCGCCCGGCCCAGGAGCTCCCTCCGGAATATACCCGTATCCTGGAGCACGTCGGGAAGTTCTTCTCCCAGGAGATTTCCCTCAAGCGAAGCAACACCGGCAAGGGTGTGATGACCATTCGCTTTGACTCTGACGACGAAGTAAAGGCATTTCTCAAAGCCCTGGACGAAAAGCAGTTCTAATGAATCACCTGAAGCTCATCTGCACATTGATGGCGGCGTTTCTCGCCGCGACTTTCTGCGTCGATGAGGCTTCCGCCCAGTTCAAGGAACAGGCTTTCTCCCAGCAATACAACGACGACACCGCCGCTGACGCCGACTCCACGGACGTCCTCTTCTCTTTCAAGGAGTATTTCGGCGGCCTGCGCCACGAAAACGAAATCCGCATCGGCACGATGGTCGGCGGCTCCGCCGTCATCCTGGGCGGATGCCAGATCTACAACCGGCAGGCCTGGAAGCTCCCCATCGTCTATGGCGCTATCGGCGGCTCGCTTGCTGCAGGCATTTATTTCAGCACCCATTCTCGCCCCAACGCCGCCAAGTATTGTTTTATCGGCACGGGCATCGCCTATTGGGCTACCCTCATGGACGGCGTACTGAACTACAAGCCCAGCGTATATCCCCACCCCGGCAAGGCCACGCTGTTCTCCATCCTGGTCCCGGGCCTGGGCCAGATTTACAACCGGGAATACTGGAAGCTGCCCATCTACCTGGGTGCCATCGGGTTTGCCGTCCATTACTGCCTGAACTGCAACGTCAACTACCAGCGCTTCCGCTCCATCTACATCCAGGCTTCGGATCCCACTTCCGGCTATTCCGGACCGATTACCTCCGAACAGGCGCTGTACTACCGCAACGTGTACCGGCGTTACCGGGATTATTCCATCCTGGCCATCGCCGCCCTCTATCTTCTCCAGGTCATCGATGCCAACGTCTTCTCGTATATGCATAATTTCGAGGTGGACGACGATATATCCTTTAAGGTCGCTCCGGCCCTGATCGTCCCGGAGAACCAGTTCGCGTCCATCAACCCTGTATCCCAGCAGACCGCTTTCGGACTGCGCGTTGGCATTAGTTTTTAGTGTATGAAGAGATTTGTTACCATAGTATGCCTGCTGGCGGCCATAAGTACCCAGCTCGGCGCCCAGACGGATACTTCATCCGTCTCCAGACAGAACACGAACAGCCAGGATTTCTTCGGCATCCGCCTCGGCCGGAACCGGCAGCCCACCAAGCGGCAGGTGATGCAGGAGAACGAGGTCCTGAAAGGGGAGTTGGATTCCCTGCAGATCATCGTGGACAGCCTGATGGGGCGCAGATCCCTGTACCAGAAGGAGATCGCCATCCTGGAAGGCAACGAAGGCGACAATCTCGAGTACACGACGGAGACGACGGACAGCCTGCTGCACCTGTGGTACCGCAATTCGCTGACCCTCGACACCGATCCGGTCAACGAGTATAACATGGACTCCGTCCGCTTCTCCTCCAACGTCTCGGACGCGGAGATGATGCGGCGCCTCTCGGCGATGAATTCCTTCATCCAGCTTCCTTACAACGACGTTGTCAAGAATTATATCATCCTCTATTCCGAGCGCATGCCCTCCAAGATGGGCCGCGTGCTGGGCTTGAGCAGCTATTATTTCCCGATTTTCGAGGATATCCTGCTGCGCTATGACCTGCCGCAGGAGCTCAAGTATATGGCAATCATCGAATCGATGCTCAACCCGGTGGCAACCTCCCGCGCCGGGGCCCGCGGCATCTGGCAGTTCATGTACCAGACCGGGCAGTCTTACGGCCTGGAAATCAACTCCTTCGTGGATGAGCGCCTGGATGTGGAGAAGGCGGTGGATGCCGCTGCGCGCTACCTGCGCGACGCCTACAAGATCTTCGGCGACTGGGCGCTGGCCATCAGTTCCTACAACTGCGGCGCGGGCAATGTGTCCAAGGCCATCCGCCGCGCCGACGGCAGGCGTGATTTCTGGAGCATCTATCCCTATCTCCCCAAGGAGACGCGCGGCTACGTGCCCGCATTCGTGGGTGCCATGTACGCGATGACCTACTACCGGGAGTACGGACTGGTCCCGCAGAATGTCGGGATGCCGGCCCAGACGGACACCTTCGTGATCCGCCGCAACCTGCATTTCGGCCAGATCAATGGGGTGGTCGGGGTGCCGATGGACGTCCTCCAGAACCTGAATCCGCAGTATGTCCACGACATCATCCCGGGCAACGACCATCCTTACGTCCTCAAGCTGCCCTACACCTGGACCGGTCCCTTCCTGGACTCCAACCGGGATTCGCTCTACGCCTTCAAGGCCGACTCGCTACTGGCCCACACGCAGGTGCAGCAGGAGAAGGGGAGCGGCAGCTCGTCCGGTTCCAAACGGACATCGGGCAGCAGCGGCAGCAGCTCCAGCAACCAGCAGCGCATCGCGTACAAGGTCAAGAGCGGGGATTATCTGGGCAAGATCGCGTCGAAGTACGGGGTGACCATCAACCAGCTCAAGAGTTGGAACAATCTGAAATCCAACAGCATCCAGATCGGCCAGACGCTCTATATCTACAAGAACGGCGGTCCGACGATCTCGCAGGGCGGCAGCGGAAGCAGTTCTTCCTCCAACAGCAAACCCAAGACGGTCATCTATACTGTCAAGGCCGGCGATTCCCTCTTCAAGATTGCCAACAAGTATCCTGGCGTCAGTGTCGACGACATCAAGAAGGCCAACGGCCTGAAGTCCGACGCCATCCGCGCCGGTCAAAAGCTGACTATTCCAACTCGCTAACGCTCGCTGGAATAGTCAGCATGTCCCCCAGTCAGCTCCGCTGACAGCCCCCTGGGGCATATGCCGATTCCGGCTTCGCCTCCATCGGGCGCCTTCGTTGCTTCGACTTCTTTGAAGTCTCGCTGACACTTCGGCGCGCCGCTGAAGCGGCCTCGCTTCGCTCGTAAGCAATAGACGGAAACGTCCTACTTCTTATAATATTTGGGCCAGCAGGCTTCCAGGTAGGATTTGAGACGGTCCTCCTGGGGGTTGGGCTGGGGTTCGTAGAAGACGGTCCCGGAGAACTGCGGGGGGAGGAATTCGAGGTCGGTGAAGTGGCCGGGGTAGTCATGGGCGTACTTGTAGCCGTCGGCATAGCCCAAATCCTCCATCAACTGGGTGGGCGCATTGCGCAGGTAGAGCGGCACGCTGGCCGTCTGGTCGGCCTTGGCTGCCGCAAGTGCCTTGTCCACAGCCAGATAGGCGGCATTGCTCTTGGGGGAGCTGGCCAGGTAGATGGCACATTCGCTGAGCGGAATCCGCGCCTCCGGCATGCCGATGGAATGCACGATGCGGAAGGTCGCGTCCGCCAGCAGCAGCGCGTTCGGATTCGCCAGGCCGATGTCTTCGGCCGCCAGGATGCAAAGCCGCCGGGCAATGAAGAGGGGATCTTCGCCCCCGTCCAGCATCCGCGCCATCCAATAGACCGCCGCATTGGGATCCGACCCGCGCACGCTCTTGATGAAGGCCGAGATGATGTCGTAGTGCATCTCGCCGCCCTTGTCGTAGATGGCCACATTCTCCTGCAGGCAGGTCGTCACCGTCTTGTTGTCCAGCACGATGGGATCCTGCTTGCCGAGCTGCGCATCCACCACAATCTCCAAGATATTCAATAACTTACGCGCATCCCCGCCACTGTGGCGGAAGAGTGCTTCTGTCTCCCGGATCTCAATATTGCGCTCTTTCAGGACCTCGTCCTCGCGCAGTGCACGGTCCAGCAGCTGCTGCAGGTCGGCCAGCTCGAGGGACTTGAGCACGAACACCTGGCAGCGGGACAGGAGGGGAGTGATCACTTCGAAGGAGGGGTTCTCCGTCGTCGCCCCGATCAGGATGACCGTACCGGCCTCTACGGCGCCCAGGAGGGCATCCTGCTGCGCCTTGTTGAAGCGGTGGATCTCATCGATGAAGAGGATCGGCGCGCCGGCAGCGGAGAAGAGGGACTTGCTCTTGGCGGAATCGATGACCTCGCGAACCTCCTTGACCCCGGCGCTTACGGCGGAGAGGGTGTAGAACTCCCGATCCAGGGTCCCGGCGATGATCCGCGCCAGCGTGGTCTTGCCAACCCCGGGAGGGCCCCATAAAATGAAAGAAGACAAGGCGCCCGAGTCCATCATGTTCCGCAGGATGCATCCCGGCCCCACCAAATGCCGCTGACCGACATAATCGGACAGTTTTTGAGGCCGCATTCGCTCCGGGAGAGGCGGTAACATTTTTGTTAAAGACTCGAACACTTTTGTTTTATTGTCTAATATTCAAGCTTTTTAATGTAAGAGCGACGGCGCTTCTTACATTCGTGCTCAAAGTCGCGGAATTGCCCCTGATTCTTCAGGTTATCCTCCAGGATGGCGTTGGTTTCCGCCACTTTGATCCCCATGGCGTTGTACTTTCGGAACATATCCATAAAGACCAGCGAGTTCACGCCGCTGTTCTGGTAGTCAGGATGCACACCGACGAGCAGCAACTCCGCCATATCGTCGTGTTTGACGAACATCGCCCGGCCCAGCGCCCACCAGCCGAAGGGGAAGAGCTTGCCGCGCGTTTTCTGCAAGGCCTTGACGATGGAAGGCATCGAGATTCCGAAGGCCACGAGTTCCCCCTTCTCATTCTCGACCATCGACAGGAATCGCAGGTCCAGGATGCTGAGATAGAAGCCCAGGTACTTTTGGGCCATATGGTCGGGTAGCACCGTGAAATTGTAGAGATCCTTGTAGCAGGCGTTGATGCAACGGAACACCTTCATACCATAGTTCTCCCGGCGGATGATCTTGCGCGTGAGCGGTCGGAGATGGACATTGGCGCGCTCCATGATGATCTTTTCCAGACGCGGCCAACGCTCCGGCATCACGGTCGGGACCTGGACCTTGTACTCAATCCAGTCGGTGTCCTTTCCGAAGCCCATCCGCTCCAGGTAATCGTTGTAGTATGGGTAGTTGTAGATCAGCGCCATCGTGCTGAGCTGGTCATACCCTTCGACCAGCATGCCCTCGGGGTCGAAATCCGTAAAGCCGAGCGGCCCCACGACGGACTCCATCTTGTGCTGGCGGCCAAATTCGAAGACCTTATCCATCAAGGCCTTAGCTACTTCGAAATCCTCAACGAAATCGTACCAGCCGAAACGGACTTCCTTGTGGTTCCACTGCTCGTTGGCCTTGTGGTTGACAATGGCAGCCACGCGACCGGCCAGTTCGCCGTCCTTGTAGGCCAGATAAAGCTCGGAATCACAGAACTCCTGCGCGGCGCCTTTCTTCTGATCCAGCGTGTCCAGCTGGTCGAACACGAGCGGCGGGACGTAGTAGGGATTGTGGCGGTAAAGCTTCTCCGGAAAATTGACGAAAATGCGCAACTCCTTGCGCGTCCGGACCGGTCTGATTTCCACTGACATTTCGGGATAGGATTTAGTTACTAACAATTGCGAATATAGTATTTTCATAGGAAAAAATCAAAGAATTGGTTATATTCGTATCGTGTCTGGAACCCGCCTCATATTGCTTGCAGCCTCGTTGCTGCTCTGCGCCAGTTTGTCCGCGCGCGAGCGTCTGGTGGGCTTGCACCAATCGCCGAAAGGGATCGGCGTATCCGCCATCTTCGACACCTCAGACGGGCGGGAAATGAACATCTTCACGCTACGGACCGACTTCTACGGCGTCCTCACTGGACGAACCTCCGATATCGGCGCCTGCCTGGTTTACACCCATGACTATACCTTTTTCCGGCAGGATCGGGAGCAATACAGCCTGCTCCTCCACGCCGGGGCCGGCGGAATGGCCGGATATACCCACGACTTCGAGAAAGGAGTCTTCAGCGCCTATGAGCGGCAGCTGGTCCTGAGCCCCGGCTGGACCTTCGCCCTGGCGGGGAACGTCGGCCTGCGCGTGGACTTCCGAAAGCGGCTCTCGATGGACATCAGCCTCAGCGCCCTGCCGGGCATCCACATCCGCACCGACAATAAGACCGGAGCCGTCCTGGTCGGCTTCTACCGGAACGGTGTCTACCAAGCTTTTTTCCCGCAGCTTAACCTTATGTATCGATTCTGATGGCAAGAAGAAAACTACTGACAATCATTCTCTTGCTTTCTTCTCTGTCAGTATCGGCAAGAGTCCTCCCGAACGGCTTTTTCTTCGATCGGTTCCGGATGGGGGTCGAGTGGGGATACAGCCAGTGCTTCCTGCTCGTCCATTCCTACAATTACATCAGCGAAGAAGGTTCCCGATTCTACGACGAGACCCGTGAATTCCACCTGCAACCCAACGGCCTCATCCTCGGCTATATCGGGATGGATCTCGGGGAACGCTTCAACCTGTCTTTATATGGGGGCTACCTGGGCGTTGGCCGGGACAACCGGCTGTTCCCGGTCCTGTTGCGGGGAAGCTGGTTTCCGCGCGGCACGCGTGACGACGGCGGACTGTTCTTCCTCCAGGCCGGGCCCGCCCTGCACGGTTTTCCCGAAGGGCGGAAAGTCGCCTGGCTCGGATCCCTGGGCGGGGGATACCGCATCCGCCTGAGCGACGACTGCTTCCTGGACCTGCTCGGCGGGCTCAAGCTCCTCTACGACCATCCCCTCATTCCGAATCCGGAGGGCCCCGGACACGTGCCAGCGCGCAATATCCGCAAGAACAATGCGGGCTATTGCGCGCTGGACCTGACGATCTCCGTCAGTTTCTAAAAGAGGGCGAGAACGGCGGCAATCACTTCTTCTGCAGGTAGATCCGGATCCATGATGAGGTCCGGCTCCTTAAACACGAAGCCCTTGGCCATCGAGCCCAGGAAACCACCGCCGGTGCAGTTCAGCATGATGTATTCATCCTTCCCGACACGCCCGTCCTTGACCGCCTGGGCAAGGGCCGCAACGGCCGCGCACGGTGCCGGAAGCAGGTCGTAACCCTCGAGGTTGCGGAACTGAAGCAGCCAGTACATGATGTCATCGTTGGAGCAGACGAAGGAATCGCCACCACTCGCCTCCAACACGTCGAACAAGCCGCCGGCGATGCCGTAAGGCGGTTTGCGGTTGGAGAGGACCTTCGCCAGGATGACTTCCGCCTGACGGCGGCCTTCCAGGGGATCCAGGACGACCAGCTCGCGCTGGTGCGCCTTCCAGGAATCGTGGATCAGGGTGAAGGGGGCGTTCTGCGCCACATAGACACGCATCTTGTTGTCCCCGAAACGGCCGTCGACCGCCAGACGCTCCGCATTCTCCCACGCCGCAATGGCGCCGGTGCCGGAGCCGACTGCCTGGAAATAGGCGTCCGGGATGCGTCCCGTTTTCTCGACGCAGGAGAGCAGGGTAGTGCCCATGCCGTCGCGGCGCGCGACGTTCTTCGCACCGCCCTCCAGGAAGAAGTGGGCATCCTGGGCCAGCTTTTCGCCCAGGGCGATGGCGTCGTAGTAGTCACAGCCGTGCGGCACGGCGACCAGTTTGACGCAGCGGTCCAGCTTCTTGTGGAACCAGAGGTCGTGCAGATTGTCCGCCGGGACGCAGATAACCACCGGGATGCCGTTGTCGGAACAGACCTGCGCAAAGGCCCGGGCCGTGTTGCCGGCCGACTGGACCACCAGGATACGCGATTCCTTCTTGTCCATGCGTGCGCATACGCTGAAGGCCTCCGTCTCCTTGAACGAACAGGTCTGCATCTTGGCGCCGATCCGCGGGTTCCAGCCCGAGAAGGTGATATACAAGTTATTCAGGCCCAAGTGCTTGGCCAGACCTTTGGACTTGTAGGTGACCGGAGCGGCGGAGTGCTTGAGGGTGCGGCGGATCGGCATCCAGTCCGCATAGCGGTAGAGGCCGCGCAGGTCGTCGCGCGGGTTGAATTTCTGCTGTTCGTAGACGGCGCGCACCAGGGACGGGTTCCCGCCTTCCTGCGGATCCGACAGGTCCCAGCCACGGTCATCGAATACACGGCCCGTCGCCACGTTCATCAGGCGATAGGGGGTCGGTTTGAATTTCAACTTCATCTTCATATCTCGGAGGTTACTAGAGTTTCATAAAGAGCCAGAAATAGTAGGCAATGAAGGCCGCCAGCATCACGATGGCTTCCCAGCGGTCCACCCGGTCGCGGTGGCCGGTGTAGGTCCAGAGCCACAGGAGCACGATGCTGAGCATCAAGGCCCCCAGGTCCATCCAAGTCAGGGCGAAGGTGGAGATGGGGATGACTACGGCGGATGTACCCAGGATCAGGAGGATATTGAATATATTGGAGCCAAGGATATTACCGAGGGCCAACTGGTCTTTCTTCTTGGCCGCCGCCACGATACAGGTAGCCAGCTCCGGGAAGGAAGTCCCGCCCGCCAGCAAGGTCAGCGCAATGAATTTGTCGGACACGCCGAGCGCCCGGGCGATGGCCGTTGCGTTGTTCACGAACAGCTGGCCGCCGAAGATCAGGCCGGCCAGACCGGCCAGCACCAGCGCGATGGCCAGCCAGATATTCTTGATCTTCTCCTCGGCCGTTTCCCCGGAAAGGCCCTGGTCCGATTTGAAGCAATAGATCATATAGGCGATGAAGACCATCAGGAACGCCAGGCCTTCGTAGAATGAAATCTTCTGTCCCGTCAGGGCCATCGCCACGAAAAGGAAAGTCACCAGCAAGGTGATGGGGATGTCGCGGCGGCGGTTGGACTGCGTCACGGCCACCGGGGCGATCACGGCCGTCATACCCAGGATCAACATCGTATTGAAGATGTTGGACCCGATCACGTTGCCGACCGAGATATCCGCGTTGCCCTGGATGGCACCGGTCAGGCTCACGACGAGCTCCGGGCAGCTGGTCCCGAAGCCCACGATGGTCAGTCCGATGACGAACTCGCTGATGCCGGCCTTGCGGGCGATGGCGGAAGCGCCGTCCACCAGCCAGTCCGCGCCGAAGACGATCAGCGCGAGCCCGACAAGCAACAAGAGTATCTGCAATGCCATATCTATTCTTCTATTTCTTCCATTCGTTCCAAGCGGCAGACGTTCTCCACGTGGAAGGTGTGGGGGAACATGTCCACCGGCTGGACCGCCGTGATGCGGTAGCGCTCACTCATCATTTCCATGTCGCGCGCCTGCGTGGCCGGGTTGCAGCTCACATAGACGATGCGCTCCGGGGCGGCATCCAGGATGGTCTTCACCACGTCGGGATGCATTCCCGCCCGGGGCGGGTCCACGATCATCACGTCGGGACGTCCGTGCTCCGCGATAAAGTCCGCCGTCAGGATGTCCTTCATGTCGCCGGCGTAGAACTCGCAGTTGGTGATGCCGTTGCCTTCGGCATTGACCTTCGCGTCCTCGATGGCTTCCGGTACGTATTCGATGCCGATGACGCGCCGGGCCTGCGCGGAGACGAACTGGGCGATGGTGCCCGTGCCCGTGTAGAGGTCGTAGACCGTCTCCCGGCCGGTCAGTGCGGCGTACTCCCGCGCGACCTTGTAGAGCTTGTAGGCCTGGCCCGTATTGGTCTGGTAGAAGGACTTCGGGCCGATCTTGAAGCGCAGGCCTTCCATCTCCTCGTAGATGGCGGGTTCGCCGCAGTGCAGGATGCAGGGGAGGTCGCCGATGGTGTCGTTCTTCTTGCCGTTGATGACGTAGTAGAGCGAGCGGATCTGCGGGAAAGCTTCCGCGACGGCGTCCAGCAGGGGAGCGCGCTGCGGGAAATCCTCGCCGAAGCAGACGATGAGCATCACCGCCCCGGCGTCGGTCGTGCGCACGAACATGTTGCGCAGCTGGCCGTGGTTCTCCCGGATATTGTAGAAGCTCACCCCGTGCTCGAGGCACCAGCGCTTAATGAAGAGGCGGATCCCGTTGGTCGGCTCGGGCTGCAGGTAGCAGCAGTGGATGTCCAGCACCTTGTCGAAGAACTTCCCGACGTGGAAGCCGAGGCCGGGCTGCCCCGCGCCGCCCGCTTCGATCTCCTCGCGGGAGAGCCAGCGCTTGTCGGAGGCGGAGAATTCGAGCTTGTTGCGGTAGCGGACCGTCTTGTCGGAGCCCAGGATGGGGGAGAATTCCGGCACTTCCAGATGGCCGATGCGCGTCAGCTGGTCATAGACCTGACGCTGCTTGGCGGCCAGCTGGATCTCGTAGGGGAGGGGTTGCCAGCGGCAGCCTCCACACACCCCAAAATGCTCGCAGAACGGCGCCAGGCGCTGCTCCGAGGGCTTCACGATCTTGATGATGGCCCCCTCGAGCCAGGCCTTCTTCTTCCGCACCAGCCGCACGTTCACCACGTCGCCCGGCACCGCAAACCCCACGAACACCACCTGCCCCTCCGGCGTATGGGCAATGGCCTTGCCCTCCGCCGCCACCGACTCGATGACGAGGTTCTCCAGGATGATGTCCAGCTTGCTGTGTCGTGCCATAGGAAGGTCGCGCGTTTAATCTCACAAAGATAACAAAAAAAGACATTATCTTTGTAGTAACGATGGCCGCGAACGCACATATCCAGAAGACCAACGCCGTCCGCCTGCTGGAGACGGCGGGGGTGGCGTTCGAACTCGTTCCCTATGCGGTGGACGAGAACAACCTGGCGGCCGACCACGTCGCTGCCGAACTTGGCGAGCCGATCGAGCAGGTCTTCAAGACCCTGGTGCTGCGGGGCGACCGCAACGGCCTGTTCGTCTGCGTGATGCCCGGCAATCTAGAGATCGACCTGAAGACCGCCGCCCAGATCTCCGGCAACAAGTCCGCCGCGATGATCCACATGAAGGAACTCCTGCCGGAGACCGGCTACATCCGCGGCGGCTGCTCTCCCGTCGGGATGAAGAAGCCCCTCCCGACTTTCGTCCACGAATCGGCCCTGCTCTACGACTACATCTACGTCAGCGCCGGTGTCCGCGGCCTCCAGTTCAAGATCCATCCCGAAGCCCTGATCGACTTCATCGGCGCCGGAATCTATCCCTTATAAGCTATGTCCATCTTCTACAAGCAGACAGATCCTGAGGCGCGGTGGCAGGTGACCAGCCCGGAGGCGCTGTGCGCGGCCATCCGGGGCTGCGGGATCATTCCCTTTTTCGAGAATGCCATCCCGGGCTATTCCATCGAAGAGATGACGCCGCGGGAGTATTGGTTTGACGGGGAGGAGGACTCCCTGGGGCCCTGGGACTGGAAGATCGCGGCCGTCCAGACGGGGGAGATCGCCTACGGCAAATTCCTCTGCGGCGGCAAGGCGGCCTTCGCCACGGCGGACTGCTACCGCGACCTGCTGAACTGGCGCCGCGCCCAACCCCGCTACGCCCTCCGGCCCGGCGACCGGCAGGCCTACGAGGCCGTCTGCACCGCCGGCACGCTCACCAGCCGCGAGCTACGCCGCATCTGCGGCCTCAAAAAAGGCCAGATGGACGCCATCTGCACGCGTCTGGAGCAGCAGACCCGCCTGGTCATCGGCGACTTCGAACGCGTCTACAAAGGGCAGTTCCTGGAATACAGCGGCTGGCAGCTCGCCTCGCTCTGCCGCCCGGAAGACCTCTTCGAATACGACCTCGACGCCCCCTTCCGCACCCCGGAGGAATCCTACGCCCGCCTCGCCGCCCGCATCCGCCAGACCGTCCCCGACGCCACCGACGCCCAGCTGAAAAAAATCCTCGGCTAGGAGATTCGCCGGTCTTTCCCCGCGGGCGGCCGGTGGGCAGCTGCTCGGAGGTAGCGCGACAGGCAGTGCCGCAAGCAAACCCGTGGCCGCCCGTGGCCTCGTGAACGGGAGGGGCCCGCGACGAAGTCGTGGGAGGGATGAGCGATAGCGAAGGTTTGCTGCGGCAGCTGCCTGCAAGCCCGGAGAGCAGCGGATAGAATTATTTCGAAGGCTTTTTGATCGGGAGCCGCTGGGCTTGCGACTGGTCCAGGCGCATATAGGCGAGCTGGAGGTCCCGCGGCTCAATCTTGACATCGCGGTTCGCCACCCGGTCCGGATCGCTCAGGCGATGCGAGAAAAGCCAGTCATACGGCTCCTGAAGCAGGAAAACGCGCGCCAGGATAGAATGGTCGCAACCGGTCAGCCAGGAGAAAAACACCCGGCCTGACTGCCCGATCTTCGCCATCTTCTCCACGATGGACGTCGAATAATTGATGGTCGTGATCCGGTCGCTCGTCCCGTGGATGATCCAGAGCGGAAGCTGCGTCAGCGGCTCGACGGGGCCGGTATACCCGCCGCACATCGCGATGGCCGCCGCGACCTTGTCAGGGTAGGCGGCCGCGAACTTGAACGTCCCCCAGCCACCCATGCTGATGCCGAACACATAGAGCCGGTCCGGGTCGGTCCGGTAGCGGTACGTCACCCATTCCACCACGTTCATCAGCCGCTCCGCATCCCAGCCGCCGGTCGACTGGCACTGCGGGCAGATGATCACCGCATCGATCTTGCGGCCGCGGCGCAGGGCGTCCACGCAGCCGTAGCGCGTGATGGTGCTCAGATCCGTCCCGCAGAGGCTTTTGCCGTGGAGATTGAGGATGAGGGGGAGGGGTTCCTCCGAAGTATAATACGAATCGGGCACGTAAAGCAGGAAATTATAGCCTCTTTGGACCGAATCCCGGTAGGAGTACAGGTTGTCCGCCCGCACGCCGGAAGCCGCCAGA
>Ga0310696_10006648_pt1 | contig 13698 bp, 11 predicted proteins | sample AusTroGonzalo_MG_4_FD_203885 | JGI IMG/M metagenome (GOLD analysis project Ga0310696, IMG submission 203885) | Bovine rumen microbial communities from tropical cattle in Woodstock, Queensland, Australia - Gonzalo_02 (v2) (version 2) | ecosystem: Host-associated > Mammals > Digestive system >... | reverse complement strand
ATCTTTTCAGTTGTTTTTTTCTATATGTTTAATTTTTTAGTACCTGCTACCATAGATGAAGTAATAAAGACAATTTCCAATTGGAATTGTCATGGCATGAGGTGCATGGTATCTGCTCGAAAATAACATTTCGCTCACAAGAGGATGTTAAATATCGAGAATTCCCAATTTCTTAAAAGTTGGCGGAAGTTAATTGAACTATTATATATAAAATTTGCTGATTAACTCAAATCAATTAAAATGAGCATTTCTAAAAGCCAAACTTTATTTAAAAGTAAATTCTAATATATAAATAATTATTTAATAAATGATGGGAACCCTAATATTTGAATCCTATATAAATCATGATTATATTAAAGAAATAGGATTCTACATCTCAAAGACATTAACGAATTTTGATAAATTTAAAAAATAGGGATTTGAATGAATTATGATTATGATGTTGTTATCGTTGGTGCAGGACCTGTTGGTTCAACGATAGCATTTTACCTTGCACAAAACGATTTAAATGTAGTGATGGTTGAAAAGAAAACACATATAGGATATCCGTTACAATGTGCAGGAATTTTAAGCAAACATATTTTTGAATATAATGAACTGCCTGATGAAATAATAATAAACACAATTAATGGAGCATTTCTCCATTCCAAAAACCATATTTTAAATGTCGGGACAGATGAAAGTGTAGCTTATGTAATTGATAGGGTGGGTTATGACCAATTTTTATCAAATCGTGCAATTCAAAATGGCGTTAGACTAATCAATAAAAAAGTTATTGATGTTGATATTGAAAAGGGGATAACTTATTTTTCAGATGAACAATCCATAACCTCAAAAGTCATTATTGGATGTGATGGGTCCAATTCCACTGTATCTAAAACTATTGGAAATATGCAGCAGAATTTCAATGCATCCCAAATTCTTGTTTCAATAAATGATGAAGATATGGACAATTTTAGAAAATCAAATAGAAAATCAGTTGATTATGTCGATGTGTGTTTTTATGAAGATATCGTACCCGGTTTTCTATGGATTATTCCTCTTCAAAACAATACTTGTAGAGTTGGATTGTTTTCCAATGATTCCCACAGACAGCAAAACACAATTATAACAGACTTCTTGAATGAAAATTTTGAATATGAAATAATTGAAAAATATAAAGGGTTCATTCCTATTTTCAATAACAAAAATCAATTGGTTAAAAAAAGAGCAATACTAATAGGGGATGCTGCATCACAAATTAAACCCACCACAGGTGGAGGATTATTGATAGCATTCGATTGCTGTAAAATAGCTAGCAAATACATTACTGATGCAATAAAAAAGGATAATATGGAATTGTTGAAAGGATATCAAAAAGAATTTAATAAAAAATATTCAAAGGAATTTAGCTATCAATTTAAAGTACATAAAACTTTAAATTTATTTAATGATAACGATTTAGATTATATTTTTGAAAAAGCGAAAGAAAGTGATTGTGAAAATATTATTTCCGAGTATGGGGACATGGACAATCAGTCAAAAGTTGTAAAAGAATTTATAAAAAGAGGTTTAATATTTAAAATTACTCCAAAATTTCTTTTCAAAAAAATAATGAATATATTTGGATTTTAAGTGAAATTAATGGAGTTATTATGTATTCGATTTCAAGACATTCCTGAATTACAGTTATCAGAATAAAAAATGATAATGGTGAAAGAATAACAGTTAATGAGTTTCCAAAGAAGTTCATAGAGATTTAAAATGGTGGGATCATGCTTTTTAAAAAGATGTTGAGGGACATTTCCGATTACAAATTTCAATTCATTTCAATCTTTTTATTGGCATTTTTGGGAGTATTTCTATTTTCAGGGATTAATGCGGAAGAAATGGGTCTTGAATCAAGCATTGATAATTATTATGATGAAACCAATATTGCGGACGGTTGGATTTATTCACCATATCTCAATGAACTTTTTCTAGAACAGGTATATATGCTTGGGCCAACCACCCAAATGGAAAGACAGCTGGTTTTGGATTCGCTGGCAGAACTTGATGACAATCCGGACATCACGCTGCATTTTGTTGAAAACAATACAATGTCCAAATTTTATTTGATTGAAGGGGAAAATCTAAACATTAACGATTCGGATGGCGTCTGGTTGGATAAGGATTTTGCTGATGCGAGAAATCTGGCAGTGGGAGATAATATCACATTCAACTGTGAGGGCATTCAAATCGAAAAGGAAATTAGGGGATTGGGTTACTCTCCGGAATATGTTTTCAATTTGCCTAGTCATTTGATAAAACAGAATTTTTCCACACATGGCTTTGCCTATATGTCTCATAAGGCTTTTCCATCAGATTCTGTACCTTACAATGTTTTGAATGTTAAATTTGAGGGGAATCCTGAAACTTATGATAAGCTGCTGGAATATCGTCTGGATGGATATTACAATTCATTCCTGCAGAAATCCGAACATCCAAGTGTAAGTGAATTTGACAATGAAATCAGCCAGCATAAAATGGCTGCAGATATTTTCCCATTTGTGTTCATTCTGGTTTCTCTGCTGATTCTTTTATCAACAATCAAAAGGATGATTTCACATCAGAGAACCCAAATAGGTATCCTGAAGGCCAACGGATTTGGAAACGGCGCCCTTATTATACATTATCTTTCTTATGGTGTATTAACAGTTTCTGTAGCATCAATACTTGCTTTGATTTTAGGACCTATCATATTGCCTAAAATATCATATGTTGCAGTGTATGATACGTATAGATTGCCTTATCTCAATCCTGCAGGTTTCATGAACTTCATCCACATAGTTGTTATAAGCATATTGATGTCAATTTTAGTTTCATATTTTGCAATTAAAAATATAATTCATGAGCCTCCTTCAAGCATGATACGGCCTGATGTGCCAAAAGCATCAACTTCAACTTTCGTTGAAAGATTCAGAATCTGGAATAGTGTTCCATTCAACATCCGTTGGAATTATAGGGATTCAAAAAGACATAAGTTCAGAGCATTGATGACATTTTTGGGGGTGGTTGGATGTACTGCACTCCTGATTTCGGCATTTGGATTGAATGATGGAATAAACGATTCACAGGATTGGTACTTCAATGAAATCAATCATTTTGAATCAAAATTGGTTATCGACAAGGATGTAGGATTGTCTCAAATTGATAATGTTGCACGAAAGGTCAATGGTGACAAGCTGATGGAATCATACATTGACATGGAATCTGCCAATGCAAAAACTTCGGGAACGCTTCTTGTTTTAAATGAAACGGATTTGATTACTCCAACGGATGACAATCATGAAAAAATAAAAATCAATGATGAAGATATTTCTGTTTCAAAGAAAATTGCTGATTCGCTGGATATACGTGTTGGGGATACTCTCAAGTGGCACATCAAGGGTTCGGACAATTGGGTTAATGTAAAGATTGACAAAATACATGCTGATCCTTCTTCTCAGGGATTAATCATTTCGGCCAGTAAATTGGATGAATTGGGATTGAATTTCACGCCAACAAGTATCATAACCTCCGAACATGTGGATGGAGAATATGATGGAATCAAAGCAGTAAACAGTCTTGAAGATATGAAGGACAACTGGAATGAACTTTATCAAAGCGTATTGATTTTGGTTTCCATATTGATGTTTTTCGCTATTGTTTTGGCAGTTGTCGTTACATATAATTTGCTTGCATTGACATTTCTCGAAATGGAATATGACATCACAATTCTTAAGATTTTGGGCTTTAGCAATTGGGCAGTGACAAAACTGTTGGCAATCCAGAGCCTATTTTTTATAAGTCTAGGCATCTTGCTTGGCATTCCTTTAGGTTATTATATTCAAACAATAATGTGGGCGTCATCAAGCAAAAGATTTTATCAAGTAGCTACATTATCATCTGCAAACTTGATTTCAACCTGCATAATTATTTTTGCAGTCTCAATAATCGTAATCTTTATATTTTTCTACAAAATCAAGAAATTGGATATAGTTGAAGAATCTAAAATTCTTGAGTGACTGAATGGTGTAAATTTAGTTTTAACAGATGCAGTATCTGGATTAATTTCACAGAATCAATAGATGATGTGATATCACTAATTTAATGTAATTACTTCCTTTTAAATGCAGCCTTCAGGCGCAATCCACTTAAGTGCAATATGCTAGTTGTATATGCAATGAAAAAGGCAAAAAGAAGACGCTTGGATTCGCCGAACATCCGTTCATCAAAAATAATTGGAGTTTCCACTACTTTAATCTTTTTTTTCCTAGCGGATTTTTTAATTTTCAATTTCAAAAGCACTTCTACCACAATATCAAAATGCTTGTTGGTCAGCTCCGGTTCCACTTCTTTTAGCCTGCAAGTATGATACAGACGAAAATCAGTAGTTAAATCTTTTGCAGGAATTCCCAGCACAATGCCATATACCTTATTGAGAAAACGAGAAATAATCTGTGAAATGAGGGAGTCATTACTCACTCCACCTTCCGTATAACGGGAACCGATTGCCACATCTGCATGCTCACTCATAAAGATATGATAAATGTCGGGAATATATTTCGGATTGTGTGATCCGTCACTGTCCATAATAAAAAATTTCTGATACTGTGCAAAACGGATGCCTGTATGAAATGCATCGCCAAAGCCTGTGGCTTCTTGATTCACATAGCGTGCACAGTTTTCTTCGCAAACATCTCTGGTGTTGTCCAACGGTTCCATGGAATCCACAACAATAATCTCGTAGGGTTCCCCGCATTCCTCCAGTTTTTCTTTAATCTGCGGCAGAAGCACACGTAAGTTTTCTTCTTCCTCGTAGGAAAGCAATACCATGCTGATTCCGTTTTTCAAAACCTCAGACATATTAATCATATTCCTTTATCTAACATAATAATCTTCAATGCAGACTGTATCCTCTAAATAAGGTGTTGAAACTTCGTGCAACAATGTATTTTCGGTTGCAACAATTGAATGCACAACACCAGGTTGAATGCGGATGCTATCATTTTTTGAGAAATATTCCTTTTTGTCTTCAAATTCAATATAACCTGACCCGGATAGGATGTACATTGTTTCATCCTTTTCAATATGGTAATGAAGAGATGTTCTAAATCCTTCCTTGATGTATAACTCTTTTGTCGAATACATTTCAGTTAGGATTAAAATTTTTTCATATCCCCAAGGTTTATCTGTTTTATTTTCATATTCCTTTTTTACAGCTTCTAATTCTTTATAAGTATCTACTGCAATCCAATAGATTCCATTTTCTTTAAAATAGCCCAAATTATTTTCTTTTGCAATAGTTGGGAAATAAATTTTTTCTATGTCTCCAGTCTTAAACTCACCAAAATCTATTTTAGATTTTGTGAAATAAATTCCTCCATTAATGTAATAATCTTCAAGAATAGGTTTTTCCTTAAAGGAAACTAAACGGTCACCATTCATTTCAACAATACCATATGGAGATTGCATTTGTGTGACAAACATGATTACCGGCAGTGATGATTTAACCCCATATTCAATCATTGCTTTTATATTAACATCAGAAACAATATCTCCATTGCGTATAATGCATTGTTTATCTCCGTTAATTGCTTCCATTCCTAAGCGAATTGCATTTAATGTGCCCAATGGTTCATCTTCAATTACATAATGGATTTTTACTCCGTTGTATTCATCACCATATCTTTCTTTAATTTTCTCATGTAAAAATCCTGTAAGAAGATATACTTCATCAACACCGGCATTTTTAAAATCGAATAACTGTTTGTCTAGAATTGTATAATCATCCTTAATTTCAATTAAGGGTTTTGGTACTGTTTCTGTAACTGGCCTTAAACGTTTTCCCAATCCTCCGCATAAAATCATTCCAACAGTTTCCATAATATCTCCTTTTGGTTATATCTTATTAATTAAATATTAATCATATGATATTTTAATTTTTCTTCTAAATCATGATTATATGAAAACTCATGTGATAGTTGTATAACTTTTGTTCTCTCTACACTACTTTTTTTAGAATTCATGATTTATATATGATGATTTCTAAAAATAATGGTATAATCCCGTAGGGTAGTGGCAATCCTTCTGGGCCCTGGACCCAGAGACAGCGGTTCGACTCCGTTCGGGACTCTTAATTATCTAATTTTTTTTAATCTTTTCATTTTTTTCAGTCCCAATCTGACATGAAGCAAATGCTCAATCTTCTATGGATAAACAATAAATTTAATGATTATGAAAATAATATTTTATTAAGGATTGTTATTCTGTACATATTTTTTTTAAAATCTATGAGGGATGAACTATGAGTATTAATATAAGTGTTACTAAAAGGGATTATGGAATAGACCTGCTTAGGGTTGTATCCATGTTGATGGTGCCTATGGTTCATATATTGGGTCAGGGAGGCGTAATTGGTGCTACTGTACCGCTTTCACTACAATATGAATCGGCATGGTTATTAGAGTCAATACTGTTGGTTGCTGTTAATTGTTTTGTTTTGATAACAGGTTATGTCTATTATGGTAAAGAGACCAGATATTATCGTTTATTAACGCTATGGGCGGAGGTTTTATTTTATTCCATAATTATTATAATCGCGCTGAAATTTATATTTCCTAATGAAATTGGTTTGGAACAATATTGGAAAGCAATTATTCCTACATTTTTTACTAAAGCTCAATTTAGTAGATATTGGTTCTTCACAGCATATGTTGGAATGTTTTTGCTTTCACCGTTTATAAACTTAGGATTGAAACATTTTACTAAAAAACAGGATTTGTCAGTATTTTTAAGTTTATTCATTATATTTTCACTGTTGCCTGCAATTTTAAATCAGGATATGGCATTTACTCTTAATCAGGGATACAGTGTTTTATGGTTTTTAGTGTTATATTACACTGGCGGCCTTATACATAAATATGAGATATTTAAAATGTTTAAAAATTACAAATGGCTTTTGATTTATGTTGCATGTTTTTTAATATCCTGGATATTGAGGTATGTGCTTGATGTATCCGGTTTAATAGAACCTGGATTTAACTTATATTCATTTAATTGTTATTTATCTCCATTATATTTCATTGGAGGTATTGCATTATTCTGTTTCTTTAAAAAAATGAATATTACTAAATCAGCCGTCATATCTGTTATAGAATTCTTTACTCCGGTCTGTTTTGGAGTCTATCTTATACACAATAACATGTCACTTGCACATTTCTTCTTTGATAAAAAATTTGAATTTATAGCTCACATGGATCCAATTTCATTGTTTATAAGTGTCATTCTTATTGGAGCAGGAATATTTGTTGTTTGTGGTTTAGTTGATTGGATAAGAGAGTTATTATTCAGAAAATTAAAAGTTAAAAAGAGATTTGCACAATTTGAAGAGAATATATACTTGAAATTTGATAAGTATTTAAATTCAAATTGTTAAATGATGCAAATCATCATTTTTTTTTATTTTTTTTTCGGATTTCTCATTATCATATGATTAAAAAAATATGATGATAAAAGGAATGATTTGAATTTTCATTTGATTGTGATGCATTCGTTGGGACATATGTCTACACAGGTTTCGCAGTAACTGCATTCATCAGGTTCATTGATGGTTAATTTGCCGTCTTTAAGAATCAGAACTTCCATTGGGCAGACGTCTGTACAGTCTCCGCAATCATCACATTGCTGGTGTCTATTGTAATGTCAGCCATTTTTTTAACCTCCAAAATAATTAAAGATGAGTATTTTTTAGTATACTCTGTGTCCACAGCATTTTTTAGGGTTATGTGGGATATTAGGGTCATGGTGGTCGGGATATGGTTTTCCACATGTCATTGGACCTCTTCCACGGGCAGATTCGCAGCATCCTCCCATCCTTTTGTTGTGATTCAATATGGAATCGACATCCAATCCTTCGACTTTTCCAACGTATTCTATTGTTTCGCTGTGGCATTTAGGACACATTTTATGTTCGCCGTTTAATGTTATCCAATTGAAGTCGCATTCTTTGCATATATATTCCAGATTGTCAGTCATTTTAATTCATCTCCTATTTAAATATTGCATAATCCTCTTCCCTGTAGTGGTGAACCGCATTCAGGGCATGTTTTGGTTCTGCATGGAATGCCTCTAATCTTTGGCTCAGTGTAACCGCAGTTAGGGCAACTGCATGTATCATTTGACATTTGATTTCTTCTGTTGTTTGCGTTTAATTTGCGAATGTTTGTTGATTTGCAATCAGGGCATTCTTCATATTTCTTTTCTGGATTTGACCATTGGAAACCACAATCTTCGCATAAATATTTGTTCGGATTAATCATTGTATCACCTTTTACAACAACTATTGGTCGGCCTTCAATTAAAGAGGTAGCCAATTTATGTCTTGCAGAATTCAGGATTCTGTGAAATGTTGACTGTGAAATTTCCATAAATTCAGCAGCCTCAGTTTGCTTTATATCATGATAATCTTTAAATCGGATAGCTTCAAACTCATCTACTGATAATTCAATCGGTTTTCGATTCCGGTGCAACTCATGTTTGTGACATGTAACTACTCTTCTCATTCGTTTAGGTCTTACCATACTATTCTCCCCAAATGTACCTTCAGGTATTATGAATACAAATTCATAACTATTATATAAATGTGTTCCTTACGAGTAAAATCCGAAAGTTGTGGGAGGAGTTATATTCCCCATCATTATTGATTCTGACCATTATTAGAATCAAAATAAGTTCAAGGACATGGTTTTAATGAAACGTTTCTAACATTAACTGTAAGGATATCAAAATTTAATCGGTTTTCAGCGTATATATGTATGTCTATTACCCATAATCTTTTCAAATTCAAACATTTCCTGATCTTCCATAGGATGGTTTTCATCCCAATTCTTGTCGGGATGTTTTTCGTTGTAGAATTCTACTATATGAAATCCCAGTCTGTTTACATAGAAATGAATATTCCTTTTGTCAAAGTATGGTGTGCAGGTTTTCCATATTTTCGTATTGGGATATAGATTTTCTATTTCTCTCCAGATTTTTTGTCCAATTCCTGCATTTTGACTGTGAACATTTACAAATAAGAAATCCAATTGGTTGGTCTGTGTCTTTTCATTAATTTCTACAATTGCACCGCCAAGTATTTCCTCATTATTTTTAAGAAGATACGCATAGATGTTTTTTCTGTTTAAGCATTCATCGATGTCTTTTTCAGGTAATATCAACTCTTTACATTTGCCGATGACTTCTTCATAACCTAATTGAAATGATTCCTGCATTAATCTTTTAAATTCTGTAGAATCTTTTTCCTGTAATTTAATCAATGCCATAATTGATTTCTCCTTTAAACTGTAGAAATCTTCGAATATTGGAACTATTGTTTAGCGATAACTTTAAAAGGTTATGTTTGGGTTTGTTGAGCTCTAATCGACACTTTCTACATTTATAAATTAAAAAATAACAAACTTTATATATAATTTCTTTAATAATGTTCATTAAGAGTTTAAAATCCATTTTTGGGTACTTAAATTCTAAATTTTGAATAATTGGATTAATTCAATGTCTACCTACTCAAGCATGTTTCATGTTGGGGACATTGTTTTTTTCTTTTACTACTTTTAAATTTTTCAAATCTCTTTTAAAAATTTTTTTTATAGTTCATTGTTAGTTAATTTTTATTCGATGAGTGGATTTTTTCTGAGATAGTTGAGCCACATCACCATTTGATATTTGTTAATTAAAAATAGCTATTAATTATATATAACTTAAAAATTAAATCATTAATTAGTTAAAATTATTTCGGAGAGGAGTTATATGAAAATTCATGTGATAGTTGTGCTATTTACCTCACTTTAGAACTTATGCTATTTTAATCTTTTTCATCTCTGTTTTTTTTGTATGTACTAAATTTTTTAGTACATGTCATACATTACTATATTTTATAATACATTGTGGTCTGAATTTTCTCTCTTTCAGATGAATTTGTTTTTTTTTAATTGCAAAAGAGGTCAATTTTTGGCGGTTGACGTTTGATAAGCGTAAAATGTTTAAAAAGTTAATGTCTCGGGATTTAAATGTTCATTTCAGTTAGTAATTTAAAACCGAAGTTGATAAAACGGAATAATGATTACTAATGGTGGAATTAAACCTCACTGACAGTTTTAAGATAAGGGACTTTACTCATAAGGTATGGCAGAAGCCAGCTTAAAAATACTATCAGCACAATGTCAATGGGAAGAGCAGGCTGGATTCTGGATTGTGGTAGGACAGCTCTTTTACAGCAATCACGTGTGAGAACTACATTCCGTAACCGCATAGGCTTAATGAAAAAATTGCCTTTCCGATGAAGTTGTCCTTAATCCTGCTGAATTTGTCCGGTCTGTCAAGGCACATGAAAAATCATGATTTATCTTAAAAATGCAAGAATACCACGACTTCTTTTAAGTCGTGGATGAATTGCACTATTGGGTGTACTATCTTTTTTAATTAATTTTGTTGTGTTATTTTTATTTTGTGTTTATTTAGAGGCTATTTTAGGCCATAACTTTTTGTTCAGTATACTTTTTTTTGTGATTTTAAAATATTGCTTGGAGTATGAAAAATTGTTTTGGGTTTGAAAAATTGCTTTGAGTTCGTTATTCGATTACTTCTCAAATGCTCTCACTCTTTTTTTATATAGGGGTAATTATAAATTGTATATTATTCAATTAAATGTGATTTTAATTGTTGTTTTAAAAAAGAGTAGATGTTTTTTCATTTCTTTTAGGGGAATGATATATATAAAAATATTATAACAAATGGAACTGGAGGATTGTGATTTTTATGGGCGAAAATATTCGAGGGGTGGTTGTTAAACTTCATTTAACCCCCGAACAAGAAGTCATGTTTAAAAAAAACTATGGTTGCACTCGTAAAACCCATAATGAACTTTTAAATAAATATAAAGCCAAATATGGAGATGATTCTACTAAAATTCCAACTAAAACAGAATTAAATCAATTCTTAAACGAATCTAAAGAAGAATTACCTTACTTGAGGCAAACAGAGTCCACTAGCCTTCAACAGGCACGAGATGATTTGCATAAAGCTTTCACAAACAGTGCTAAAAGCAAAAGACACCATCCTCCAAAATTCCACTCTAGAAAGAAAACAAGGCCTAGCTTCAGACAAACCATCCGACAAGACAAAAAACCAGTAGAAAACAACACAGTAACACTAAGAAAACACGGAGAAATAGAATTCAGCACAAGTGTAGAAAACCTGGATTTACTAAACAGTCCCGAAACCAAATTCAACAACATCACAGTATACTATGATGGATTAAAACACTATGCCGTATTTAACATAGAAACAAATCCACCAGAACAACTATCATTAACAGAAGAACACATAGGATGCGATATCAATTCCAACAAAAACGGATGGCTAGTCACAAGCGACGGACAAAAAGAATTCTTTGATGTTGACCATGATAACCAAATGATCAAACACATCAACAGATTAATGTCACGATGCAGAAAAGGAAGCAGACGATGGAAAAAACTACAAAAAAGACTACAAAAATGGTACAACAAAAGAACAAACCAATTAGATGACTACATTGAAAAATTAACCTATCAAATAGTCAAAAAATACGACACCATAGTCTTTGAAGAAAACTACTCCACTATCAAGATCCTCATCGGAGGAGAACAAAACATGGTATTTCCTCTATCGCGATTCATAAAAAGACTAAAAGACAAATTCCAACTCTACAAACCCAAAGCAGACGGCGTACAATTCGTAAAAAGCAAAAATACAAGCCGAACATGCCACCACTGCGGACACATAAACAAAGAGTTAGACGTCAAAACACGCAACTGGAAATGCCCAAACTGCAATAAAATACTTGATAGGGACGTAAACGCAGCAATTAATATTCTAAACCGCTGGTTCAACGGGGATAGCCTGAAAAATACTTAATTAACCTATTAAGTGAAAAAAAATTCCGGAATCCCTGCCCTCTTTTAGGGCAGGGTGGTTCAATATATTCATAATGGTGGTTAAAAGTAATGAATATTTTAATATCAATAAAATCAATATATTTTTATATCGTATGAAAAAAGAAGTTGAAGACAAAAGGGTTATGATTCTTGGATGCTTACTGTTATTTTGCGTTCAATTCATAGCCAATATGGTTACGGTAGCACTCCCTACAATAGCATCAGATTTAAGTTTAAATGTTGAAATGGTAAATGCTATCAATTTGGTTTTTTTAGTAACGTCCGTGTCGTTAATGCTGCCGCTGGGAAAATTTGTTTCAAAACATGGAATTGGAAGATACCTTAAATATAGTATTGTATTAATGATTGTAGGGTTATTGCTTTCGGCTTTTTCAACAGATATTGCCTCCCTTTTGATTTCTCGAATTATTCAGGGAGTTGCAACTGCGGTCATTAATGGAGCCATGTATGTCATTGTTACGATACAGCTTCCTTCAGACAAGCTGGGTTATGCCATGGGAATAATGGGGTCTTGCGGATATGTAGGTTTGTGCTTATCCAATACCGTATCGGGATTGGTTGTTTATTACTTGTCTTGGAGAGCGGTTTTCCTGATATTAATCCCAATTTATGTCATTACTCTATTAATATTGATTAATTTGGGTAAGGAATGGTATACTGATGACATTAATGAAATAGACAAGCTAGGTTCAATTATTTATTTTATTTTTATGGGATTATTTTTGTATGGTGTTGTCAGATTGGATGACGGCAATTTCTTTATATTGATACTGAGCCTCGTCTTTTTATTCATATTTTTAAAAGTTGAAAAGAATAAAAAACATCCAGTATACAATTTAAAGCTTTTAAAAAATTTCAAATATCTTTTAGGTAATTATTCTGCATTTGTAATGTATTTTATGACATTTATAGCATCTTATATATTGAATTTCTATTTACAAAATGCTTTAGGATATGATGCTCGTTTAACAGGACTGTTTTTACTTGCAACACCTATTGCAGTAGTGTTTGTTTCATCATTCGCTGGAAAACTCTCTGATAAAAGTGATGAGCGTACAATTTCATCCATTGCTTTAACGTTCATTTTAGTTAATGTGGTGCTGCTGTTTTTCATGGACTGTGTGCCTGTTTATGTTCTTTTAATTGCATGTGTCCTTCAGGGAATCGGGCACGGTTTGTTCTCATCACCAAACAATCGATTTGTATTAACACTTGTGGAGCAAAAGGACTTGTCTGATGCATCAACAATGTTGTCCACAAGCAAAGATGTTGGAAAAAGTATAAGTCTTTCATTGTTTTCCATAACTTGCGGTTTTGTTTTAGGAACTTCAAATACTCTTGAAAGTAACATTCCTTTGTTTATAATCTCATCCAAAATCATGCTGGCAATAGTTATATTTTTAGGGATATCCTCAATAATCTTATTGCTATTTAATAAAATTAAAAATCCATATGTTGCCTGAATTGTCTATGTGTGCTTCAATCAAACTCCATCACCACGTAAAGCCAGATGAATTTTCAGGAATTGGAAAATTTAGGAAAAATCTGATTAAAAAAGATTATAACATTTTTTAAAAAAATTATAAAATCATCAACAATATTAGGAGAATATTCCTTTTCATATTCTTTTCTAAAATCTTTAACTAATGTTGAAATTGATTCATTATTAAAATGTTTGTTCTTTTTTTTAAGGAAATAA
>Ga0310696_10006647_pt1 | contig 13700 bp, 14 predicted proteins | sample AusTroGonzalo_MG_4_FD_203885 | JGI IMG/M metagenome (GOLD analysis project Ga0310696, IMG submission 203885) | Bovine rumen microbial communities from tropical cattle in Woodstock, Queensland, Australia - Gonzalo_02 (v2) (version 2) | ecosystem: Host-associated > Mammals > Digestive system >... | reverse complement strand
GCTTACCATCCTTGCCAATCACTCCCTTGTTGTTAACACAAACAATCGCCGTGTACTTGTTCCTGAATTCATCCATAACAAAAATATATTTTTTAATTTCCGCTGCAAATATACTGAAAAAAGAACAAACAGGAAATAAAAACAGGCACCTTTTTCAGATGCCTGCCTTAACTTTTTAAATTAACCGAAATTCTTTGACTTGAACGGGCTTGTGTTAAGCTTCTTGTTCCTGACCTTCTCGTCCTTGTCGTCCTCTGGCTTGGGTTTCTCACCGTCAAGGATGTTGTTGGTTATCTCTGTGACCATTGCATCCTCATCAAGTCCCTCGTCCTCATCGGCAATGCCCTCTGCGTACTTCTTCACAGCCTTCTTCTGCTCTGGACTGAGCTTGGTGAGGATTGCATCGAGCTCGTCGTCACCTTCAGGCTCACCGCCCATATCTGGGGCGTCCATAGGTCCCTGGGGTTCATTCCCCATCTCAGGTGCTGGCATCGGGGCTGGCATTGGTGCTCCACCGCCGAAACCCTCTTCGTCACCACCGTTGACCTTGAGGACGTGCCTCTCGTTTAACCCAACTTTTTTTTTAAGATTTTCATCACGGACTCCGTGATTGCGTTCTCAATCTGGGCTGGTGTCAGGTCGAAAGGAGCGTTGCTGCCCTTCTGTGTTGCATAGGGCTTGTCCTCCTCTGCGCTCTCGTCGTTCATGTCGTACTGACCTTCACGCTCTGGCATGTTTGCAGGAGGTGTGGTCATGACCCTCTTCTGGAATGCGGGGTGCTTGCCGAAGTCGTTCTCCTCGTTCATCCTCTTCTTGTAGGCCTTGTAGGACTTGCTTTCAACAACCTCGTATTCGTCCTCGTCCTCGAAGTCGAACTCATCCTCGTCCTCCTCACCTTCCTCTTCGTCGTCATCATACAAAGGCTCGTCCTCGTACTTCATGTCGTTGAGTGCGTTGAGAATCTGGTCGAGCTTGCTCTCCAGTGCGTCGAGACGTGCGGTGGTGTCGTCACCCTCCTCATCATCAATCTCAACCTCGAACTCGTCCTCTGCGCCGTCGTCCTCAACCTCTGTGTCGTCAACAACCTCGGTGTCGTCGATGTCCTCGTCGCCAAGAACGTCGGTGTCCACATCCTCCTCGTCCTCAATCTGGTCGTCAAGGTCGTCGATGTCCTCGGTAATCTCGGCCTTATCATCAAAAGGAGCTGCGTCACCCTTCTCGCCAACACCTACAGCGGGAGTGTTCTGGTTGTTGGAGTCGTGCATTGAAGCACCCTCGTTGACGTTCTTCAGCTCAGGGGTCTTCTCAGCCTCTCCGCCTTCAGCATCAGCAACAGCACCCTCTGGCTTGTCCTCAATACCGTTAACGAAAGGAGCGTTGTTGCCAATCTCCGTCCCGTGGCTCTTGTCCATGTAGTCGGGGTCCTCCCTGCTAACCAGAGGAACCTCAGTGGCCTCCTTCAGCTTCTTGTCGGCATTCTCACCCTTTACAGGCTTGAACTCGTCCTTCATGTTCTGCTTGTCGCCTTCCTTGGCCTCAGGGGTGATGATTTCATAGGGAGCGGCGGGATTCTTACCCTTCACTTCCTCACACTCCATCTCCTCGACCTTGCCGCAGCCGCCCTTCATATCGCAGCACTTCTTGCCCTCGTTGATGTTCTGGGTGTTGCGCATAATCTGACGCTGGCGGTCAATCTCGGCCTTCATCTTCTTGGTGCCTTCCTCGATGACCTCCTTCTTTGCATCCAGGTCCCATGCCTCTGCAATCACACGCTCCTTGACATTGTCAACACTCTCGTTGATGCACTGGAGCTTCTCGCAGAAATAACGCTGTGCGGCGGCGAAACCGTCGAACTGGTTGTCCTTCCTGTTGCGGAAACCGCCGATGTAGTCGAAATTCTCGGCAATCAGCTGGCCCTTGGAGTCCTTTGCTACCTTGATATAGTAGTGGGTGCCCTCGCGCACAATGCCGTAAAGCTTGCCGTCGGCTGCCACCTTGCTGTACTCTACACTGGAGTACTCAGGCTTCTTGCTCTCGTTGATGCCGTAGTTCATGAGGTCCTTCATCCTCTTGAGCTGCTCATCAGCATTTGCTTTCTTGTCAATCATGATTAACTATAGTTTACTTAAATTATTGTCCTTGCTTCTGCATCATTTTTTGATACAAATTCTTCTTCACTGGAGCCTGCTGGACCTCCCTGTGGCTCGACACGTTCTGGTTCCGCCTGAATGTCTCCCACGGCTTCACGTAGAAAGCACCGTACGTCCCGTCCTGCCTCACAGGTGCGCACATAGCATATTCCCTGCCAACCAGGTCGGACAACGCCTTTAGGTACTGCACGAGATACGTCTTGCCGTTCGTTATGTCCGTCATGTACTCGCCGTTGGCCTCAATGTAGTTCTCCAGCTCCATCTTCTCATCACGCACACGCTTCGCCCTGTCACGCATCTCCGCTGGCATGGCGTAAGCCTCCAACAGGCCCTCCTGTCTCTCTGTGATGATAATCTTCATATATATAAATATCTGTTGAAACCTAAAACATTGCCGAAACCGCCTTGCTGAACGACTTTGACTCATTGATGGAGTTAAGTTTGTCGTACACCTCTGCGCTCAACTTCCACAGCTTCTCCAGGTAACCAGCCCTCTTCACAGCCTTGTAGGCAATGTTTCCAGCGGATGACTCGCCAGACTTCTTGAGGCCGACCTTCCTGATTCTCTTTATCTTGTCAAGCAGCTCGGACGCGGAATCACCTATGGCCTCAATCCTGTGGGAGTCGGTCTCCTTTTCAAACTCGTCGCACAGGTCGTCAATCTCGGTCATAATCCCAGCGACAACATCCTTGATGGCGTACTTGTTCAGCATTATGGGCTTAATCCTGCCCTTTTCAGGCACCTTCACCCACTCGTTAGTCCACAGGTCGTACACACCGCCAGAAACCGTCTCGGCCCCGACGTTCTCCACATACATCTCGACAGGGAAACCGTACACGTTCAACTTGCCGTGCTCGTCGTTCCACTCGTTCTTCTTCTCGTCAAAGTACTCCTGTACAAACTCCTCCCTCTCATGCACATCCTTGAAGTCAACCACAACATGCACGTCAACATCGGAATACTCGCTCCAGTTGTAGTTGCAGATTGAACCAGTGAGCAGCACCGTCTTAGGCTTCACCCACCTCACATTGCAAGACTCCCAGAAATCATCCGACACCTCCATCAGGGCACGACGGACCCTCAGGTCAAGCCTCCCGTCCTCGTCCCATATGTGGTTCTCAAGACTGTCCATGACCCTGAACGACCGCAGGCTCACCTCGCCTGGCTCAACCTCGTACTCCAGATTCTCCGCCTGGACATGAGCGTACGGGCTGATGTCTCCGCCTTTTTCGACTCCTATCTTATAATCTGGCTCCAACTTCTATCACTTATCATTTGAACGTCTGGAACAGCTCAGGCATAACCAAGTCACCCGTCGGCTGGCCAGCATTGCTTATGAACGACTCAATCTCAGTGGTCGGCTCCTCGAAGTTCTTCACAGGAGGATACTCCAGACCCTTCTGGTTAGCAAAGGTTACAAACTCCTCGTTGGACTTGTATCCATATCCGTCGTAATTGTTCTCCAACAGTGCCATAAAATATAAACTTTTCTGTATAAATATCAAACTAAACGATATTTTTGACAGAAAGACTTGCACGTTATACAAAAAATCAGTACCTTTGCAGCGAACAATGATGCCAACATCGTTTGGCTATAATTACAACTTGTTAATTGATATACGGTTATGCAGGAAAAAGAGACGTTTGCTGGACACATAATGCCCATGCACGACGAAATCACGTCGGAAGACATCAACAAGTTCTTCGAGGGCTCGGACCCCATGGAACATATCATAGACATCGAACTCGGCTACGACGACGCATTCGCTGAAATAGTCTACGTCGACTCGGACGGAAAAAAGAAAATCAAGAAGGAACCATTCAAACCATTCGTGTGGGCCAAGAACAGTGCATGTATAAGGATGTTCGGCGGACAACGCGGGACACTGAGGAAGAAAATGCGCGAATACGGCATAAGCGTCAAACCGCTCTACACCTGCCGAGAGGACAACCCCTACCCGCACGAAAAACTCAGGGAAGGCTACAAATACCTCTGGTACGCCAACAAACACATGTCAATGGGCAAGTTCCAGAACTTCTTCCACGATGCTGGCACACCACTGAGAGGAAAGAAGAAAATCGAGGAGAACGACGTCGTGTCACAGGAGTTCATGACACTACAGCCCGTCGAACAGTTCATGATTGAGACAGGCAAACGGTTCTTCAAAGGATACGACAACTACGACGACCTGCTCAGAATGTCATTCGACCTTGAAACCGAGGGACTCAACCCAAGAAGACACCATATCTCACAAATAGGCATACGCACCAACAAGGGCTTCGAGAAAATCATCACCATCACTGGGGCAACGAAGGAGGAGAAGGAAAAGAACGAACTTGCAGCAATCCATGAGTTCGTCGAAATCATAGCCGACATCCAACCAGACATCATCTTCGGACACAACTCTGAAAACTTTGACTGGGACTTCATCATCGTCAGATGCAGAATGCTCGGCACAGACTTCCAGAAACTCAGCGCGAAATACCTCAGGGAAGGCATCTACAAGAAACCAAGACCCACAACTCTCAAACTCGGCGGAGAAGTCGAGACATTCTACCAGAGTGTCATCAAATACCATAACGTGGTCGACAGCATGCACGCCGTCAGAAGAGCCATGGCCACGGACTCGTCATTCGAGAAGGCCAACCTTAAATACGCCACACAATACCTCAAACTCAACAAACAGAACCGTGTCTACGTGCCTGGCAACATCATCGAAACCACATGGCGAGTCACTGAACCCGCATACGCCTTCAACAACACCAACGGCGACTGGTACAAGGTCAGCGAGGAAAGACCTCTGAAGGACGGGTACGAACTTGTGAGCGGTAAATACATCGTTGAGAGATACCTGCTCGACGACCTGTGGGAGTGCGATAAAGTAGAGCTGTCACTGCACGAGACGGACTTCCATTTGACCAAAATGCTTCCAGCCACGTATATGAGAGTATCTACTATGGGTACAGCTACACAATGGAAGCTGATTCTTTTGACGTGGGCTTATGAACACAATACAGCCGTTCCAGCTTTAGAAAAAAACAGGACATACGTAGGAGGACTTTCAAGGCTACTTAAGGTTGGGGCTATAATACAGAGAATAGCTAAATCCGATTACGCCGCGTTATATCCTACAACTGAGATTACTTGGAATATTGAGCCAGGCACTGATTTTCAACACGTTACATTAAAAATGTTGATGTATGTCTTAATTCAGCGAGAATACCACAAAGGGTTGAAAAAGAAGTCTGAAAACAAAGCTGAGGAACTTTATAATGTACTGAAAAATCTTGACAAATTGTGCCAAGAATATGAAGATGTATCAAAACAAAGAAACATCATACTTGCTGATAAAATTAATCATGACAATCAGCAACTTGTACTTAAAAAGCTCGCTAATAGCTGGTTCGGGAGCCTGGGTTGTCCAAACACGAATCCGTGGGGGGATTTATTGGCTGCTGAAAAGACAACGTGTATTGGGCGCATGCTCTTAAGGTTAATGATTAGTTACCTTAAAGGTATTGGTTACACGCCTATCGTTGGTGACTCATTTACTGGCGACACTCCACTGTTCATCAAATATGAAGATACTGGCCTGATTGATATAAAGCCGATAGAAGAGCTTATTGGTGAAACTGAAACAGACGCACTTGGAAGGGAATATGACTGTTCCGAAAAGCCGTATTACGTCTTATGCAGAAGCGGATGGGTTAAACCTCAGTATTTTTACCGTCACAAAACAAACAAAGCAATCTACAGAGTTACAGATGGCGACGCTGTCGTGGATGTGACTGAAGACCATTCATTATTCAACGATAAGCAAGAAAAAATCAAGCCGACAGAAATAACTGAAAACACAAAACTTGAATACAACAAGAATGACATATACAACGGATTTAACTTTGCCGTACCAAAGATAACTCATATAATAATATACAGTAAACTCCTGCTTAACAAGTCAATTAACGCCATTCCAACCGACATATTGAATGCTAAAATTCAATATAAACAAGAATTCATTAATGCCGTTGGAGAGAATATCTCTCTTGAAAATGGGTACTCAAAAACAGCTGTTGCTGGTATAAAATATTTGAAAGATTGTGTAAAACTACAAAATTCTAAAAAATAGAAGCAAATTTTTCGACACATATGATTCTTTTGAATCACGATTCGAAAGGAATTTCAAAAAATATGAATTTGCCAAAGCCAATAATATCAAACTATTTTACCTACTTCCAATTAAAAAAGTAAACCATTTAAAAGATATATTCAATGGTATGTATTCAGACAAAGAATGTACATATAAAGATATAGAAAGATTATCAAATGCAATAATTCAACTATTCAATGAAATAAAACAGCCAAATTCTCTTGCTTAATTATAAAAATTGTTTTACCTTTGCACTGATTTCTAATAAAGATATAAAAATATGAGTATTAACGTTAAAAAATTGGAGGATAGCCAAAGCATCGGTGTTGTTCACGACTTACACCTAGATGGTAGCGTTGTTAACGCACTGGGAATGAGCGTGTTAAGCAACACCGATGGCTGAATAGGTTTTGATTTTACATTACCAGACGAATTTAGGTATACTGCGAAAAATCCTTACATTGGTAAAGGCCTGAACCGTTATGTAAAAAAAGACAAGGAGTACACCAACGCAGAGGCTGACCTTGCAGAATTTAATGAGCTATTCCTTAATAAATCTTACAATGGTTCACATAACAACCTGACAGCCAACGAGATAGACGAATACGTATGCTCCAGCATATCATTTTCAAAGAAAAATTATGTATGCCGTATGGAGCGTGATGGTTCTATCAAGAAGGTTGGAAACACAGTAAAATCAAGAAAACTGTCTGGTTTTTTACAGAAATTTCTTGACAAATCACTCGACTTATTAGTCGACGGACACGGCGATGAGTTCCTGACTTACTATTACGACTACATCGACGACATCTACAACTACCGCATCCCCGTGCGTGACATTGCGTCCAAGGGCAACATCAAAAAGAGCCTTGAGGAGTACCAGGCCGACTGTTGTCAGCTGACCAAGGGCGGTACCAAGAAATCCCGTCAGGCGTGGTATGAGCTGGCAATCAGGGACGGGTTGAACGTGAATCCAGGTGACACTATCTACTACGTGAACACTGGCATCAAGAAGAGCGAGACGGACGCCAAGAGGGTGACGCACCAGTTCGTGAAGGACCCTGACAACCCAAGTGAGGTGGTCGAGCTGAACGGGCGGATAAAGTCCCGAATCCTGAAGGAGGAGTGCGAGAAGCGTGGGGTTGAGAAGAAGACGTTGAAGACGAAGGACGTGAAGGCGATTCTCGCGCCGTACATTGTCAGGGAGGAGGACGAGGTTATACTGAACTGCAAGCTTGTGCCGTTCGAGGTGATTGAGAACGAGCGGGACCTGTTGTGTTCCGACGTGCCAGACCTTGAGTACAACGTCGACAAGTACATAGACCAGTTCAACAACAGGATAAGGCCGCTGCTTGTGTGCTTCCATCCCAATATCAGGGACCAGATTCTCATTAAGAACCCCAAGGACAGGAAGTACTGGACGAAGGAGGAGGCTGAGCTTGTGAGCGGCTATCCGATGAAGCCAGGCGACCAGGACACGTACGAAGCCCTTATGACGCCAGAGCGTAAGGAGATTGAGTTCTGGCTGAAGATTGGTGAGAGGCCGCCGTTTGTCGACGAGTGCGGGATTCCATGGGAGAAGCTGGTGGAGGAGTACCACGAGACCGTGAAGCGTGAGGCTGATGAGCTGTTCCAGGCCGAGAACAAGAAGTACCTTGAGGCTCTTGATGGACTAACAAAGGATGACATCGAGGCGTTCGAGGAGGAGGGTGTGTTGCCAAAGAGCATAACAGACTTGGTAACGTTGTCTCCAAAGGACATGCGGTTCTACTTCATAAGGATTCCAGACATGACACCAACGACGGGTGGATATATCTTCGACGACATCAGGATTGGAATGCAGGAGCATGGGATTGAGACCGAGGCGTTCATACCAGAACTGGAATATTAATTGAAAGCGAGGAGAGGTGTTAGCTTCTCCTCCAACTATTTATTAAAAAAAACAAAGAATCATGTACCAATATGCAACAGCAGGACAGCTTGCCGCTTATGTCAGGATGTCCACAAACAACAGCATTCATGTATGTCCAGAGGCGATACACCAACTGCTTGCCGATAAAGGGTTGACACCGCAGGTTAAGCACTACAACGGCTCAACAGTTAAGATGTACAACGTGCAGAACGCCAAGCGTGTGATAGCCCAGAACCTGATGGGCTTGAAGGCAATGAGCGACCACATCACGGCGTGGCAGAAGGATGTGGAGAAGAACCCGAAACCAGAATCACCAAGACAGCAGTTCGTTCCAAGGAGAAAAGGAGAGAGCAACGCAAGTCTTGAACTGTTAAGGCAGGATAACTAAAAAAGAAATGACAAGGGAAGAAAGAATACAGGCGGCGCATCTGGCTGAGATGAGGTACTGTCTGAACTATCTTGACCTTCGCCAGGTTAAGTTCAATCCAGAGACTGATGAAGGAAAAAGATGTGCGACTGCACTTGATGTGCTGTCAAAGCCGTGCAGTCTTGAGGAGCAGGCTGTTGCCACTGTGATATGTCTGCTTAACAGGGAAGCATTGCACGACACAATCATGCACTTTGTAGGTCTTATTGAACGTGGACATCCAAGGCACGAGGCGGCTCCAGTTGTCATACTTGTTTTGGAGGTAATGTGCAACGCAGAGAAATACGCAGAGCTTGTGGAAAAATACAATTACAAGAACGTCAAGAAGTTTGCAACTGATATCAGATTCAAGTTGTCGTTCTTTGTTGATATGGTTGACCATTTCTATTTGTTTGACAGAACTCTGCGTGAATTCAGTGACGGTGTAAGAATGGTTCTTGCACGCGAATCACTTTGCGGACACCAGATTTCAAAATGTATAAGGCCCATTTCTGAGAGTATTATTGATGAACTTGAGGTGTATTATGAGGATGACAATTGTATGGACATCAATATTCTAAAATACGAGACCTACAGCCAGGAAAAGAGGTGGGAATATGTATCGCAACACAAGAGGCGTGTGATGGACGATTCAAACTCAGACCCGTTGTATTGCTATGCTCTTAAGACAGTTGAAGAGCAATTTTATCCAGTTTATAACGAATCAGGTGACATATACCACAATCTTGGTTGGAAACTGATTGGTGATGAGACCGAGAAATACAATAAGCATGTAGCTCTTATCCTGTTGTATTTCAACGAAGCAGACAGGGAAACCTACCTCCTCAACGAACATCGAAAGCTCCAGACAAGAAAAGGTAACAGGACACTTGTTACGCCACTTCCATTCGCTTTTCTTGAGTTATACCAAAGTGTTCATACACCATTCGATACAACACTGGAAAGAAACGGATTAAGTCACATGGAAATATATCATTTCCGTGATTTGGTGTCTGATTTCATAGAAAAGTACTTCTACCTCAAGGGGTGCGATGATTATGGCGTTGATGTGGATATGGATTGTTTAAGACGAACAAGCGAGTCATATTTTGATTTGTTTCATTCAATCCCATGGTTTAAACTAACATTAGGTGTTAGTTCTACGGAGCAGTACTTGTTTAATGATGTTAGCTGGGAAATAGAATACACGGCACGGTTGTCAGCAATGGAATACAAAGGTTTCTTAACAATCCCTGACAGATTCACAATGAATTGCAGAACCATTGTGAATGGTTATGACTTCAAGAAATGCATTATCGGCACGCAACACGTTGAGAGGCCATTTAGCAAATACCTACCATATCCATACCCGTATACTACATCAGGAGCAGCCGACTAAGACTGCTCTCTTCTTTTAAACTACAAATGCATCAAACGTCCTCGTATTTCCACACACCAGCAGTATATGTTGAAGTTGGTGTACATAATCTACGTCACATACAGCCCCTCCTTTAATTGTAGTGCCCAAACCACAAGGTTCCCAATATGCGCCAGTCATTGTATGTAGCCTTATAACGAAATTATCATTATTTTCCCACTTAATTTCATAGTTTGGCAAGCTTTTTCCGTCTTTTGTCTCAATTCTAACAAAGCCGTTTTTAATAAGGATTTCCTCGGTAACTGGAATTGGTAAAACGGATTCAGAATCCATGAACCAAGGTCTTCCTCCAAACATGCACACAATTCCATTGTTGAAAACTTCTAGAACTTTGACTCTTTTTCTTTCTCCGTCGATGTTGGCATATACATAATCACCAATCATTAATCTTTTTGTATCCATATTTTTTAATTTATTTTATTCCTCGTTTAGCAACTTCCTGTTTCTCTGATATATCACTATCCAACCGATATTGTCCAACGCACATACACTTCCCCAAACGAACAGTGCCGTATTAAGCGAAGGCATAAAGAGAAGTGAGAATAGGAAGCCGATTATACAGTATATGCCGCACACGATGCTGTTATTGTTATCGTACAACTCCCTCTCTTTGTCGTTCCACAACTTTGGTCTGAAAGCCATGATACACTTGCCCACAAACATTGATACAAGTGAACTGTACACCAATGTAGCGATTGCGAACAGCCATGCATTATATGACACAAAACACAGGTACATTCCAACAAGGAAACCAGCTGCGCTCTCAATTATACAGAGGGTTGAAAACCACTTGATGACCTTCTTCCTAAGCGAGCCTTTCCAGACCATGCCGACAAACAGGCCACATATTGAAGAGAAGAGTGACTGGAATGCAATCCACTCGGCAGGGAGTGCTGTTATAATAGCCTTGGTCATTGCTGGCGAGACGTACGTGTACATTATTCCGCATACGAACAGCACAGACAGTGTCCACCTCTGATTAGCGTCAGGATGGATATTGAAAAAATCGAGAACCTTCTTCACCATTATAATACAGCCTTTAATCTGTCAGTCACATCTGGCACTGGTATCTTCTCATACGTGCCGTCCTCCTTGAGCCACACTATAATCCTGTGCGTCATCTTGTAGCCGAGCTGTTCAAGGCAGAGGCTGTAGGCTGAGAGCTGCAGGGTGTACATGCTCAGAGGTTCGTCAATCATGTCGTCGAACGGTGCGAGGAGTGTCTTGCTGAAATTCCTGTTATAGTCGTTTTCAAGCGAGCCGTTTGTCTTCCAATCCGCCATGAAAGGTCTGATAACGCCGTCTTTTCCTCTTGCGGCGAACAGCAGGTCGAATGTACCGCAGTAGGGGTTCTCAAGGTCAAGCGTGTCGTTGTAGCAGCTGTAAACCTTGGCCTCTGGCATAACTGGCCATACATTGTGGTTCTTAAGCAAATCCTCGTAGAACGTTGAAGCTGCAATCTCTTTCATGCCGTAGGGTATCAGGTATCCGTCCTCAAGCTGCATGCTCCTTGTCTGCTCTGGCATCTCGTCAAACCTTCCCTGGAAGAAGTACATGCAAGCCTCGCCGAACAGGTGTGTGAGCGTTCCGTTGGATGTGGACCTGAGGTTGTTCTCCCTCCACTGCCTCTTGAGCACGTCTGGGTCTATGCCCTCCTTCTGCGCCTTCCTTATCCTTATGGCATCCCAGTCGACCTTCGGCTCGAACCTGTGTATCACCGAGCTTACGGACGGTAGTTCAGTCTTCGTTCCGTCACCGTGGTGAAGGTAGTACTTGTGCGGGCCCTCTATGAACTCAAGGTCCTTGAATGCGTCCGTTATCCTCTCCCTCATCTCCGTAACCTCTGGGGGTTCTGGGCAGACGGCAAGCCTTTTCTCAATGTCTGATATATGTAACATATGTTGTTTTTTTTTCTTTCCGTGCAAATATACTGAAACTGGGCTAAACAGGAAAGAAAAAGGGTGGCAAAAAGTCTGCCACCCACCAAAACACGTAAAACGAACGAAAAAATATCACATTCCGCCAACAATCTGCTCCAGTACCGTCACCCTTGCTGAAAGGCTTTCAACTGTGTCCTGCAGGTCGCTGATTGTCTGTCCTAGATTCTTGAGTTCCTGAACGTCGTTCCACAGGACTGTAAGCGAGTTGCCCTGTGCGTTCGCGCTTGCCCTTGAAACCCAAGCGTCCACGAAGTCGGATGTCGACGGCATCTCAAGTTCACCCTGAATCTCCTGTCCGAGAACGCACATACCGTCCACACTGTTATTGACAAAGTCCGTTACGGCTTTCTGGGTCATCACACCAGTATTGCTGTCACCAGGCCCGTATTCAAGCGAAATGGTTGCGCCGCTGGCCTCTATGCTGATGAGTGTACCGTATGCGTCAAGCAGATTGGCGATGGTCGATATGGCTTTTTTGAGCTCCTCGTCATTGCTGTATATCTTTTTCGCGGCCATCGCGCCAGTGTCGCCGTCATTGATTTTTCTAAGTATGATTGGTTCCATAAACTTTATTTTATATATAAATATCACATTCACAACGTTCTTCAATAAACGTGCCTTGTGTCTGCGCTGTCGACAAGGAAGTCTTCGTCCTCTGGGTTGTTAAGACTGAACATGTCATTGACGGCCAGTATGGCGGCTTTCTGTGCGAGAAGTGCGTTTTCTGATGTAATCTGCACTGGAACACCCCTTCCTTCGTAATAATCGGTGTCACCAGACTGTGGAATCGGAACATCCGTGTTTGTGTATGTGTTGCCAAGAACCGTCACATTGTATCTTGGTGCGAACAAGGCTTCGAAGTAAGCGCAGGAAGCCACATAGTCACCAATTCCAGAAGTCAGGTGATTGCCGTCGGCGGAGAAATCGTCCTTCTTTCCCGTACCAGCTGGGTCGTCGCGGTTGATGCTTGTCATGCGCAGGTTCTGGACAGCCGTTCCGTACGGTATGATGAAGTCGATTCCGTAGTTGGCCTTAATCCATTTCACACCCTTTATGATATTCCGCCATCTTTCAGTGGAATCGCTTCCAGTCTCTGGGCTTGATGTCCTGTAGCTTGGATGGCTGTGTATTATGTAGAATCCGATTGAAGCCTGCGGGCAGAGCGTTCTGATTATCCTGAGATACTCGTTCAGTCCGCCAGCGTCAGTGTTGCCCGTCCAGTCCTTGTAGTCGTCGGAATACTCCGAACTGTTATGTATGAGAATCAAATCCCAGTCATTCTTCAGCAACGAGACGAACCAGTCCTTGTCAAGGCCAGAGTATTCTCCCTGGACAACGCCGCTGACAGTGTCACCAGCCTTCTTTGTGACATAGTACGTGGCGTCGTCACTCTCCTTGTACATATTGACCCAGGTCCTGAAAGATGAACCGCCCCTGATACAGGCGTACAATGAGAATCCAGTTGATATGTTCGCTGCATCCAGGATGTCCCCAAGATAGTGCATTGCGTCGCCAGTATAGCTGTTGCCCAAGTCAAGAACCTTCAGATTCTCCTTCTTCAGATTCACTGGTACGTTGAATATCTTTGTCACGGAAACATTGGCCAGCTCTTCCTCAATGCCAGAGATATCATCCTCCAGGTCTTCCACCTGCTCTATGAGCCCCTTGATGTTCTCTGCTTTATAGAGCGTCGGGTTTATCGTGT
>Ga0310696_10006646_pt1 | contig 13701 bp, 10 predicted proteins | sample AusTroGonzalo_MG_4_FD_203885 | JGI IMG/M metagenome (GOLD analysis project Ga0310696, IMG submission 203885) | Bovine rumen microbial communities from tropical cattle in Woodstock, Queensland, Australia - Gonzalo_02 (v2) (version 2) | ecosystem: Host-associated > Mammals > Digestive system >... | reverse complement strand
GACCAAGGACGCCGTCATGGGCGAAGTTCTGGTCAATGAGCTGGAGGACGCCAACAAGGAGCGCCAGCGCATCGAAAAAGAAACTTTCCGCAAGGCCCAGGCCGCTTTCGAAAAAACGCTGCCGCCTGAATTCGCGGGGCTTCCGAAGATACCGGGAGGTCTGCCCTCCATCATGCCGGACGGTCCGAACGTCATCGTGGTGGCCGGCGAGAACTGGAACCCCGGCGTCATCGGCATCGTGGCTTCACGAATGGTCGAGCGCTACGGGCTTCCCGCCGTCATTATCGCCATGCAGGGAGACACAGGCAAAGGAAGCTGCCGCAGCTGCGGAAACTTCCATATGTTCGACGCGCTGCGGCGCTGCGGCGACCTTCTGGAGAACTACGGCGGGCACAGGATCGCCGCGGGACTCTCGGTCAAGCGGGACCAGATCGACGCCCTGAGGACGGAACTCGACCGTCTTGCCAAGGAAGCGAGGGATTGTGAAACGCAAAGTACCAGTCTGGAAGTGGACGCGCTCGTGACGCTGGAAGAGCTTGACGAGGAACTGATCGGCCTGGTCGGTCTGTGCGAACCGTACGGCGCCGGCAACCCCGAGCCGATGTTCGCGGTCAAAGGCGTTTATCTCGCGGACGAACCGCAGGTGATAAAAGGCAAGCATCTGAAATTCATGGTGGTCCAGAACGGCGTTTACCGCGAGGTCTTCGCCTACAACTGGAAGGAAAGGCTCTATGAACTGGAGTCCCTGCCCCAGTTCGACATGGTCGTCTATCCGTACCTGAACGATTATAGAAACTCGAACTCCATAGAACTGCAGCTGGTCGATATCAGGCCCTGCGAGGAGATGAACAAAAAATGACGAGCAAACTGAAACTCTTCCTTATGACGGGCCTTCTTCTGGCGGCTCTAGTGGGCTGCGTCTATACGCACCCCACGACCGGTCACACTTATTTCTTCAGCCACGAATACAACAATTTCGCGGTTGAGGAAAGCCTGAACATCAGTCCGAGCAATTACGTCGGCTTCTGCTTCCTGCCGCTGAAAGAAAAGGATGAGCAGGGCATCGCCGAACTTATCCAGGGGCTTACCACGAAATATCTGACCGACCACGGCTATGTTTTGGTCACGCAGGAAGAGCTGAGGGAAGACACCTCGCTCATCGACTACACTTTCCTGGTAGGACTCGACTACACGGAATCTATGCTCTACGAAAGGATAGACGTTTCGATCTTCCTCTACAACGCCGACAAAAGAGACAACTACAAGAACCATCTCTTCTGGAGCTTCATGTGCCAGAGAGACGTTTACCCCATCACGCGCTCCAATCTTGAGCCGATCTATCAGGATCTCTTCACCCAGGAGCCTGTTGACTGGGGCGAATACGCCACCATCTTCCCGAAACGCTCGGTGCCCAATTCGGTTTACAACGCCTTCATGGAAAGGTTGTCCAGCGCCAGGGACAGAAGGCTGAAAATAAATTCCAGCAACGAATTCATCATAAGATAATTTGCAAAATCAGGAAAAGAAATGTGGGACTACAGTGAAAAAGTGATGGATTATTTCCGCAATCCCCGCAACATGGGAGAGCTCGAGGATGCCAACGGCATCGGCAAAGTCGGCAGTATGGCCTGCGGAGACGTCATGTATCTCTATCTGAAAATAGACCCGAAAACTGAAGTCATAGAGAAAGCGACCTTCAAGACTTTCGGCTGCGCCTCTGCCATCGCAAGCGCCAGCATCCTGACTGAGATGGTCATCGGCAAAACTATCGACGAAGCCCTGAAGATCACCAACAAGGATATCGTCGAGGCTTTGGGCGGCCTGCCTCAAGCCAAGTTCCACTGCTCCGTCATGGGCAGCGAAGCCTTGGAAGCGGCCGTGAACGATTACCGCGGGATCAAGCCCGAGGAGAAGGAAGAATTAGAAGGCAAGCTCGTCTGCAAATGCTTCGCCGTAACGGATAAGCTCATCGAAAAAGTCGTGAGGGAAAACCATCTCACGACCGTTGAGGAAGTGACAGCCTACACCAAGGCCGGCGGCGCCTGCGGAAGCTGCAAAGAAGAGATAAAAGAAATAATCGACCGCGTGAACAGCCACCCCTGCTGCAATCTGTAATGTTCGTATACCTTGACAACAACGCCACCACAGGCGTGGCGAAAGAAGTGCTGGAGACCATGCTCCCGTATTTGCAGGAGGAGTACGGCAACCCTTCCAGCATGTACGAATTCGCGAGAAGACCTATAAAGGCGGTTGAGACCGCACGCCGACAGGTCGCCGAATTTCTGGGCGCCGCCTACGAAGACGAGATAATCTTCACAAGCTGCGGCTCGGAATCCGACAGCACCGCCATCCTGGGCTCCCTGCAGGCCCAAATCCCCCCCTCCCAGGGCGGAAGGGATGAAGTCATAGTGTCCGACGTGGAACACCCCGCCGTTTTCAATCTGAGAAAGCATCTGGAGAGGATGGGATATACGGTCAAAGTCCTGCCGGTCAACAAAAGCGGGCTGGTGGAGACTGCAGCGCTTGAAAAAGTCATCAGCGAAAAGACCGCCCTCGTCAGCGTCATGTACGCCAATAACGAGACCGGCTGCATCATGCCGATCGCCGAACTGACCGAGATCGCGCACAGATTCGGCGCCCTTATGCACACGGACGCCGTCCAGGCCGCCGGCAAGATAAAGCTTGACGTCCAGAAACTCAACGTCGATATGCTGGGCATATCCGGGCACAAGATCCATGCGCCCAAAGGCGTCGGAGCGCTTTATCTGAAGAGAGGAACATCCTTCCGCCCCTTCCTGGCGGGCGGACACCAGGAGCGCGGCCGCAGGGCAGGCACCGAAAACGTTGCCTCGATCGCAGGGCTTGGCAAAGCCTGCGAAATGGCAAATGAAGCCTTGGAATACGAGCAGACCGAGATAAGAAGACTCAGGGACAAACTGGAAGCCGGACTTCTGACAATCCCCTACTCTTACCTGAACGGCGACAAGGAAAAACGCACCCCCAACACCACGAACATCTCCTTTGAGTTCATAGAAGGCGAAGCCATTCTGCTTTCCATGAGCGACAAAGGTATCTGCGCTTCCACCGGCTCCGCCTGCTCAAGCGAATCGCTTGAGCCCTCGCATGTGCTTTTGGCGCAGGGATTGCCGGCCAAGCTGGCGCACTCCGCCGTGCGCTTCAGCTTAAGCCGCTACACTACGGAAAGCGAGATCGATTACGTTATTGCGGAAATGCCGAAAGTCATAGAAAGGATCCGCGCGATGTCTCCTTTCTGGCACGAGAATTAGCCGACCAATTCCTCTAGCAGCGCCTTAAGGGAAAACTTCTTCGCGGCGAACGCGAGGATGAAGTAAACAGCCGCGCCGATAATTCCGAGCAGCGGCAATTTTATGATGCTCCCGAAAGTCAGATAGCGCATTCCCAGCATGACCGACGCGAACATGACGACTGAGAATGCGGCGCATTTCGCGGCGAAGCCAAGGTCCAGGAATCGCAAGGGAGAGAAGCCGTAGCTTTTTACTCTCCAGGCGCAGAGCGCAAGCAGAAGAATATAAGAGAGCAAGCTCGCCAGCGCCGTGCACCACATGCCGAGCGACTTTGTGAAGAGCGTGTTGATGACAAGGCAGAAGAGCGCGGAAGTAAAATTGGCGAAGAATAAAAAGCGGCTGTGGCCTTTCAGGAAGATAACGTTGTGATAAAAAGCGTTCACCTGGCTGATCAGCGCAGCCAGCAAAGGCAGCAGGAAGAAAGCGTAGGAAACGTTGAATTCTTCCCTTCCGGTTATGGCGTCTAAGATAACGTCGTGCGTCGCCAGAAGCCCCATGAAAAGAGGCAGCGCCAGGAAGAAGTAAAGCCTCGCGAAACGCCGGCAGATAGTAACGACCGTTTCCTTGCCTTTCTTTGAAACGGCTTCCGCCAGAACGGGCAGAAGCGTATAGGCGATCGGCAAACCGAGATACTGGATGAGCATGGCGATCTTAAGGGAGGCGTCGTAGCGCCCGACTTCGCCGGCTCCCGTCTGGAAGCCGAGGATGACCTTGCCGCCCGTCCCGAAGAGCCAGGTGGAAAGGCCGAACATCATGAGAGGCGCGCCGAAAACGATCATGCCTTTCAAAGCCGGGATCGCCGGACCGTCCTTGGGCAGGGCGAATTCGTCGTCGCCTTCCACCTGAACGCCATCGTCCTTTCTGCCGAATTCCAGCAGTGCGAAGAGCAAATAGAGGAGGACGACGTAGGCCGCTTTGACAAGAAGGGTAAATTTGATTATCTTCGCAAGGTCGAAGCCGGCTTTCGAAGCGTAAAAATAAACGCCCAATATCGCCATCGTATAAACCATCCTGACAAAGGAGTGCAAGTCGATCCTGAGCCTGGCGCGGTAGCTGCCGTCCAGGAGAAGCTCCAGGGCGTTCAGGAGGATCAAAGGCAGCGCGGCTCTTAAGCATTCAAGCGCCACGGGCGTTTTGATCACCTTCTCCGCGATCATGGGATCGAGGAAGCTCATGACAAGAGTCAGGAGCAGCCCCAGCGCGACTATAAGCGTGGAAGAGAGAATGAAGAGCCTGCGCACATAGGCGCTTTTGTGCGAGCCTCCCAGGAAGCGGATGACGGACTGGCTGAGTCCCAGTCCGGTAAGAATTACCGCCACGGAATAGATCTGCTCGATGAGCCCCCAGGTACCGAAGATCTCGGAGCCGAAAGCGCCGCCCAGAATGTAGATGAGCAGGAATCCCCTTATGAAATCAAGGATGTCCGAAACTCCCCTGACGAGGACGAAGAAATATTCCCTTTTCTTTTCCATCAAAGTTTCTGCTGGTATCCCCAGTTCAAAAGATTCTTGACCGCGTCGTCCCTTTCCTTTTTAGAGGGAGCGCCTATGACGACCAGGATCATCCTTCTGTCATTCCTTAGGCAGGTGGCGGTCACGCAGAAGCCGGCCTGGGCGTAGAAGCCCGTCTTCATGCCGTCCACGCCCTGGCAGCGGCCCACCAGGCTGTTGCGGTTGCTGAGCTGGAATTTCCCGTCCCTGAAAGTGTCGAGCCTCGTGCTGGTCCATTCCAGAAGTTTCGGATATTTCAAAAGCTCCCTGGCCAGCATCGCCATGTCAAGCGCGGAGGACTTGTTGTTGGCGCCTTTCTGGGGAAGCCCGTGCGGGTTGTAAAATTTCGTCGCCTTCATGCCCAACTGTCCGGCCCTCTTGTTCATCATGGCGACGAAGTCGTCAACATTGCCGCCCAGCGTCTCCGCCACGGCGAAAGCCGCGTCGTTGGCGCTCATGATCATGACGCACTTTAAAAGCTCGCCCAGCGTGAACTTTTCCTTTTCCGCCAGATAGACCTGGCTGCCGCCGATCTTGGAGGCCGCGGCCGAAACATTCACCATGCCGTCTAATTTCGCTTCTCCCCTTTCGTCCGCTTCCAGGGCCAAAAGCGCCGTCATCATCTTCGTCATGGAGGCGATCTCCAGAGGATCGTTCTCGTTCTTGGCCCAAAGAACATCGCCCTTGGTGGCGTCAACAAGTATCCCGCCTTTGATGCTGTCGAGGCCCTTGACCACGGCGCCTCTTTTGACCTTGTTGATGTTCCAGACTTTGGCAAGCGGAGGAACCTTTGGCTTCTCCTTTTCGGGAAGTTCCGGAACGGGAATAGCCGCGAGCTCCTCCATCGGGGTGAGCTCCTTTTCCGGCTCCTTCTTGCCCTTCGACATGTCAGGCCAGAAAGCTACGAAAAAAAGCGCTATGGCGGTCACCAGAAAAAGCAGGAGATACTTATACTTGCCCATTCAGTTCTTCCTTAAGTTTTGCGAGTCCGCGGTAAAGGACGGCCTTGATGCCGACCGCTCTCGCGCCCTCTACGTTTTCAGCTCTATCGTCTATCAGAAGGCAGTTTTCCGCCTTCTCGTTCACAATGGCAAGCGCCCTTTCGTAAAACTCACATTTTGGCTTCAAGGCGTGGACTTCGTAGGAAGGGATCCAGCCGTCCATGAAGAGAAGCTCGGGCGCTTTTTCTTTCACGAATTCCAAATGCTCCACGTTCGTGTTGGAAAGAACGTAGCAGGGACATTTTTCATGCAGTTCGCGGGCGAAAGCGGCCGTCTCGCCGGTAGTACCGAAAATATCATTCCAGGCCAGACGGAATTTTTCTCTGTCCAGGCTAACTTCCAGTTCTTTTTCCACCGCGTCCTTAAGGTCATCAAAAGAGCAAAGCCCTTTCTCGAAATCATCAAGCGGCTTGGCGAGCTTTTTTTGCAAAGCGTCCCGGCGCCAGAAAAGCATCAGGCTTTTTCTAAGCGGCAGGACCCCTAGAAAATTGCGCCAGAGCCTGGCGTGGGAAAATGGTATCAGCACGCCGCCCAGATCCCAGAGAAGAACTTTCACTTCCGCCATCTTCTGCCGTCCAAGCCTTCATTTAAAGGCGCGCCTTTTAAATACCAGAAAAACAGCCCGGCATACAGTTTCATTTTCGACTTCACTTTCTCATTCAGACCCAAAGATAAGAGCGTCATAATGAAATAAGCCAGGAGGTTGACGAATGTCCTTAAGAAAACGCCCGCTGCAAGGAGAAAAAGCGCCAGCTTCCCGTAACGCAGCCTGAAGAAGAGCATTCTGGAAATGTGGAACTCGATCCTCGCCCTTACGGGAACTTTGTTGGCCGAGCGGCCCTGCAGATGCGTAGCTTTGACACTTGGAAAATGCACGACCTTGAAGCCATAGTCCCTCATACGGCAGCACCACTCCGTCTCCTCGAAGAAGAAAAAAAAGCGCTCGTCCATTGGCCCGGCTTTTTTCACCGCTTCGCCGTTCACCAGCATCGCGGCGCCGAGAAGGCTCTCGACTTCCAAGGGGCTCTCACCCGCCGGATGCGACTTCCTGTAGCGCTTTTGGAAAAGCGAACGGTTGATTAGTTCGCTCGCCAAAGTCGGCACGGGCCCGTAAGAAAACTGAGGACTTCCGTCCTCCCTAATAAAGCTCACGCTTCCAAGCCCGAAGTCTTTTATCTTCCCGGCCTCTTCCAAAAGATCCTTCAAAAAGTCCGGCGGCAAAACCAGATCGGAATTCAAAAGAAGAAAATAAGCGTAGCCTTCCCTCGCGAGAACTTTGTTGAAAGCGCCGGCAAAACCAAGATTCTCGGGAAGAAGCAGAAGCTCCGCCTCCCCTTTCATCTCCTCGAGCTTTTCCTTTTCGCCGGGAGACGTGGAGGCGTTGTCTATGATGACAAGATCATATTCGACTCCCCTTCCGGCAGCCTTCAGGGACTCCAACGCGCCCCGGAGTTCGTCCGAGGTGTTGTAGTTAAGGAAAGCCAAAAGGATCTTGGCGCTCATTTTATCAGCGGTCTGAGAAGGAATGATAGTTGGGGGCTTCCTTGCTTATCCTGATGTCGTGCGGATGCGCTTCCCTGATGCCGGAGGCGGTGATCCGGCGGAAGATGCCGTTGTGCCTGAGCTCTTCGATGTTGCGGCAGCCGTTGTAGCCAAGGGAGGATCTCAAGCCGCCCGCGAACTGAGTCAGCACGTCGCCGACGTGTCCGGCGTACGGGACCATGCCCTCGATGCCTTCCGGCACGAGCTTGTCGGTGGAAACGTCCTGCTGGCTGTAGCGCTCGCGGCTGGATTTCGAATCGAGCATCGCGCCCAAGCTGCCCATGCCGCGGTAAACGACGAAGCGGCGGCCCTGGTGGATGATCTTCTCGCCCGGGCTCTCTTCGGTTCCGGCCAAGGTGGAGCCCATCATGATGCAGCTTGCGCCGGCTACTATCGCTTTAGCCACGTCGCCGGAATGCCTGATGCCGCCGTCACTAATGATCGGGATCTCGTCGCCGACGCCCTGCGTCGCCTCATAGACCGCGGTGATCTGCGGAATGCCGACGCCGGTGATAACGCGCGTCGTGCAGATGGAGCCCGGTCCGATGCCGACTTTGACAGCGTCCGCGCCCGCTTCCAGAAGCGCTTTCGCACCTTCCCTGGTCGCGACGTTGCCAGCTATGACGTCCACATCGGAATAATTCTTCTTCATGTATTTGACCATCTCGATGACGCCCTTAGAGTGAGCGTGCGCCGTATCGACTACGATGACGTCCACGCCGACCGCCGCAAGCTTCTCGACTCTCTCGAAATCGTTGGTGCCGCAGGCCGCCGCGCAGAGTAGCCTGTGCTTCTTGTCGCGGGAAACGAAGGGCTCGATGCCTTTCACGATGTTCCTGACGTCGGTGTAGCTGTAGAGGCCGACCAGTTTGCCGTCTTCCACGATCGGGAGCTTGCCGACTTTGTTGCGGCTCATGATGGCGTAAGCTTCGTCGATGGTGGTGGTCCTGGGAGCAGTGATGAGCTTCTTGGTCATCACTTCGCTAAGCTTCACGTTCGTGGACTCAAGGTATCTTAAATCCCTGGAGGTCAGAATGCCCGTCAGCTTGCCCTGGGCGTTAGTGATGGGGAAACCGTGGAAGCTGTAGCCTTTTTCGTTGGCGATCGCGAGAAGCTCGTCCACCGTCAGGTCTTCCTGGAAGATGACCGGCTCGTTGATAAGGCCGTTCAGGTAATGCTTCACCTTCTGGACTTCCGCGGCCTGCAGGACGGGATTAAGTGCTCTGTGTATGACGCCGATGCCGCCGCTGCGCGCCATCTCTATGGCCATTTCAGACTCCGTCACAGTATCCATGGCGGCGGAGATGAAGGGAATGTTCAAAGTGATGTTCCTCGTCAGCCTCGTCTGCAGGCTGGTCTGCGAAGGCAGAAAGTCCGCGTACTGGGTGATAAGCGTCACATCGTCGAAGGTCAGGGCGGTGAAGCCGGCTTCCTTCATGAATTCATCGACTTTTGGATTGATCATCTTTATATCCTCTGATTTGTTTACTAGTTTTTGGCAAGGGCTTTGGCCGCGATGTCGCGGCGGTAATGGGCGCCCTCAAAAGAGATCTTTTCAACGCCTTTGTAGGCAGCCTCGCAGGCTTCTTTTACAGTATTGCCCAAAGAAGTCACGCCCAGGACGCGCCCGCCGGAAGTCAGAAGCCTTTCGCCTTTTTTGACCGTTCCGGCCTGGAAGACCACCGTGTCAGGCAAAGCCGCGGCAAGATCAACGCCTTTTATCTCCATGTGCTTGGTGTAGGAGCCGGGGTAGCCCTTGCTTGCCATGATGACGCAGACCGCTGGGCGGGGATCCCACTTCAGCTGCACTTCCGACAATCTCCCCCTTTCGATGGAGAAGAAGACGTCCACCAGATTATTTTTAAGCCTGGGCAGGACCGCCTGGGTCTCGGGGTCGCCGAAGCGCACGTTGTATTCCAGAACGTTCACGCCCTTGCTGCCGATCATCAGTCCGGCGTAGATAACGCCCCTGTAATCCATTCCCTCTTCCTTTATGCCTTTCAATGTGGGAAGCAGGATCTTTTCCATGACCTTCTTCTTGAGCTCGTCCGTGACGACGGGCGCCGGGGAATAAGCTCCCATGCCGCCGGTGTTAGGACCCTGGTCGTAATCGAATACGCGCTTGTGGTCCTGGGCGCTCTCCAAGGGCACGATAGTCTTGCCGTCCGTGAAAGCCAGAATAGAAGCTTCTTCGCCGTCCAGCAGTTCTTCAATGATTATCTCTCCTCCGGCCGCGCCGAAGACTTTGTCCTCCAACGTCGCTTTGACAGCCTCGAAGGCCTCCTCTTTGCTCTGGCAGACGAAGACGCCTTTGCCGGCCGCCAGTCCGTCAGCCTTCACCACGCACCTGCCGCCGTTTTTCTCTATATAAGACTTGGCGGCCGCCGGATCGGAAAAGACCTCGAAATCGGCCGTCGGGATGCCGTATTTCCGCATGAATTTCTTGGCGAAGATCTTGGAGCCCTCGAGCCTGGCGCCCTTAAGATCCGGCCCTATGACCGCCAGGCCCATGTTTCTCAGTTCGTTGGCCACACCGGCGCAAAGAGGCGCCTCCGGGCCGATCACCGTAAGCTGTATATTGTTTTCCCTGGCAAATTTAGCCAAAGCTTTGCCATCCAAAGAGTCGATACCGGTGTCTTCGCAGAAGCTCAGGATCCCGGCGTTGGCTCCCTTTGTCACATAGATCTTCTCAGTCTGCGGAGCTAAACTCATCTTCCAGGCCAAGGCATGTTCCCGGCCGCCGCCGCCTAAGAGCAGGATCTTCATAAAATGCCTCCAAATTATTAATTCTATTAGTAGGATATTGTAGCAAAACACGCCCTCTTTTGGCAAGGAGCTCTGGCTCAACAAAATGACGCTTGATTTTAAAAAAAGTTTTCAATATAATAATTCCCACGTTTTTTAAATCTGAAATCAGGCCTTCCTGATTCCAATCAACAACCACAGTTCAAAGGAGAAACATGAAACGTTTCCTTACCTTAATCGCTTTATTGGCGATTGCCGGCACTGTCTTCGGCACCACCACCACCCTGCTTGATCAGGACTTCGAAGGTCTTGAATACGGCGACGCCCGCAATATGCGCGGCTTCGGCACTTACGTCTCCGCCAACGCCGAGCAGTTCTATTGCAACGTCACGAACCAGTGCACGATCGGTGAGAAAGCCCTCTGGTCCGGCAAAGTCAAGAAAGAAGGTCAGAGCCAGCGCGGCGGCGTCTGGATCACCATACCCGAGATCGAGAACTACGTCTCCCAGGAAGGCATCCTGACCCTTACCGCCCAGTTCTGCTGCCACTCCAACATGGGCGGCTTCGGCATCGGCACCGGCGATGAAAACACCGACGATTATCCCGGCGTCTTTGAAAACTACTTCTTCGCCAACGGCGGCAACGTCCACCTCAGGAACGCTGAGAACAAAGCCATCGGCGACGGCTTCGCCCACACCTTCAACGTTTTGAAGCCCCTTACCCTGAAGGTCATCTGCCCCACCGGCGAGATCCTGGCTTACAAGTTCGGCGATTCCGAATTCACCCCGGCCATCGGCACCTTCCTGAACCTTGAAAATATCAAAGCCATCTGCATCGGCGTTTTCGAGCCCCCCTACGGCGCCAACAACAGAAACGGCTCCTCCATCGACGACGTCAAGGTCACTTTCTGCGACGATCCTCAAGTCGTCTACGAAGGCGAGACCGTGATCCCCTTCAACAACAGCGATGAAGACAACACCTTCCAGGGCGCTCTCAGATCCGTCCTCGGTTCCGGCGAAGTCACCGCTGAAGTCATCGAAGGCAGCAACTGGCTGAAGATCGGCGGCACCACCTTCAAGAGATTCAACATCGTCTCCGGCGAATCCGTGGCCATCAATTACACGATCGACCGCTTCATGGTCGGCGCCAACACCGGTTTCGCCACCGTCCGCTTCGAGACCTCCACTCAGACCCTGGACGTGCAGTTCGTCATCCAGAGCGGCACCAGGGGCGGCGGCTACGCCCTCTACTCCACCGACTTTGAAGAAATGGAAGACGGCAGCATTCTGGACCAGCCCTGCTGGGTCGCGGCTGGCACCGTCAACAACTGCTTGGTCATGGAAGATCCCGATGATCCCGAAAACCGCGTTCTGAAGATCGGCCAGGCCCAGGCTCTGCACACCAAGATCTCCTTCGGCGCTGAAGAGTACAAGACCTACGACCTGAAGGTCTCCGGCAGGATCAAATATCCCAGCGAAGCCACCAAGTCCACCATCACCTTCGGCACCGAGCTCACCGCTGCCAACCGCTACGGCGAATACAGCCTGAGACACACCGAAGGCGGCATCCAGTTCACCGCTGACAACGTGGAAGGCGTCTCTATCGACAACCTCGCTCAGTATGACAAGTGGTTCACCTTCAGCTACAGCTTCAACCTGGATCCCTCCAACCCCGTCTGCCGCTACATCGTCTTCGACGGCGTGCAGTATGACATCAACAAGCCGCTCAACCTGTCCGACGGCTGGGGCACCTCCGGTTTCACCACCGAGATCCGCAACTACACCTGGAACTCCGGCGCCCTCTATTACCTCGACGATTGGAAGATCGAACTGGTCAAGGCCGGCACCGTTCCTGAACCGGCTGTCATCGGCCTGCTGGCCCTTGTCGCCCTCTTCCTCCGCAGGAAGTAACAGATAATCGGTTAGTTAACTGGTTAAAAAGGCTCCCGGAATTTCCGGGAGCTTTTTTTTGCCAAAATTCCAGCTACCTAACTCAAAAAGAATGACATACCCCTAAGCGAACTCACGGAGGATGCTAATCAAGGCCCTGCACGTGTAGTCCGTGAGCGAGGGGTATGTGCTTCTTTTTGAGTTTCTACTTGAATTCAAACCCGATTTTTGATGTAATGTTACTACATATTGAAAACTGGTTTGTTCAGTCTAAACGTTTAGGCTGAATGAAACCAATAACTCATTAAAGGACCAACAACATATGTTCAAGAAACAACTTCTTCTTTTGGCCGCTCTGCTAGTCGCGACGGCTTTCGTGTGGGCCGACGCTCCGGCGAACGACAATGTCGCTGACGCCGCCGCTTACACGATCGGCACGCCCGTTAACGGCACCACGACTGAGGCTACGCTCGAAGCGGGCGAAGCTGAAAAGATCGGTGAAGGCTGGGTCAACTCCGTTTGGTACAAATTCAATCTCGGCACGTCTTTCCAGCAGAAAGTCACGATCGACGTCAAAGCCACCGAAGGCAGCTCTCAGGACACCTGTCTTGTGATCGGCACCGGCACGAGCCTTGACGACATGGAGATCATCGTCGCCCAGGACACCAGCGTTGACGAGCACTATGCCGCCACCTTCGACGGTGACAAGGACTACTTCATCGGCGTCTACGGCTGGAATGCCGACGCTTGCGGCGAATTCTCCCTCACCAGTTCCAGCGTCCCCATCAAGAGCTGGTACGCTTCTCCTGACGGCACCGGTTCCGGCGACACCCCCGAAGATCCCTGCGATCTGAAGACCGCTTTCGCCAACGTGGCCGGCGGCAATGCCGTTTACATGGCGCCGGGCACCTACGTCCTTTCCGAAGTTGGCGAAGCCGCCAATGTCCGCTGGACCGACGGTACCTTCCTGCTCCTCCAGACCGCTGGCGTCTCCGTCATCGGCGCTGGCAGCGACCAGACCATCATTCTGTGCGACCAGACGAATGACGTCGGCGTGGCCATCCTGGCCGCGGACATCACCTTCAAGGGCATCCAGATCCAGCATCCGATGGACATCAAGGGCAACGACTCCTGGGGCGGCGCTTTCTACGGCCTCACGGCTGCTCTGACCACCGTTGACGCGACCGGCCTCCACCTGGAAGACGTTTACGTTTACGTCGGCAGCGAAGGCGGCGTCACTAACCCCGACAGCGGCTACCTCATTCGTCCCGCCTGCATCCAGACCAAGTGCGACAGCACGGTCACGGTGGAAGACTGCGCGTTCATCTCTTACGGCCTTCTGACCGCCTGCCAGATCAAGCCCTTCACTTGGGACGCTGCCGCGGAAGGCGACAAGACCGTGCACTTCAACTTCAGCCGCTGCACCTTCAGGAGCAACTACGACGTTATCCATGAAGCGAAGCCTGATCAGATCGACCACAACAGCGCCATTTTCGGCAACGTTTGGTACAGCAACATCGACACTGAAGTCAATGTTGAAAACTGCATCTTCCTGAACACCAAGTACCCCGTTGGCGAACAGGCCAACGACGACGAAAGACAGTGGAGATTCACTGTCAAGAGATGCTTCATGCCCGGTGCTGATCTTGAAAGACAGACCCGCGCCGCCGTCAACTACGTCGAGTGCGACACTGTGATGGATCCTCAG
>Ga0310696_10006645_pt1 | contig 13702 bp, 13 predicted proteins | sample AusTroGonzalo_MG_4_FD_203885 | JGI IMG/M metagenome (GOLD analysis project Ga0310696, IMG submission 203885) | Bovine rumen microbial communities from tropical cattle in Woodstock, Queensland, Australia - Gonzalo_02 (v2) (version 2) | ecosystem: Host-associated > Mammals > Digestive system >... | reverse complement strand
TGGCACATACCGGTCAGAACTACGACTACAACCTGAACGGTGTGTTCTTCAAGGACTTGAAGTTGAAGGATCCCGACGTGTATATGGACGCAGTGGGCGATGACCTAGGAGCCACGATGGGCAACATCATCGACAAGAGCTACAAGCTGATGGTGGAAGTGAAGCCGGACGCCGTGCTGGTCCTGGGTGATACCAACAGCTGTCTCAGTGTGATTGGCGCCAAGCGCCTGCACATCCCCATCTTCCACATGGAGGCTGGCAACCGCTGTAAGGACGAGTGTCTGCCAGAGGAGACCAACCGTCGTATCGTGGACATCATCAGCGATGTAAACATGGCCTACAGCGAACATGCCCGCCGCTATCTGGCTGACTGTGGTCTGCCCAAGGAACGCACATACGTGACTGGAAGCCCCATGGCCGAGGTGTTGCATCAGAACCTGGCTGAGATTGAAGCCAGCGATATCCACCAGCGTTTGGGATTGGAGAAGAGTAAATACATCCTGCTGAGTGCTCACCGTGAGGAGAATATTGATACGGAGAAGAACTTTATGAGTCTCTTCACCGCGATCAATAAGATGGCTGAGAAGTATGATATGCCTATCCTTTATAGTTGCCACCCTCGTAGCCGCAAGCGTTTGGAGGCAAGTGGCTTCCAGTTGGATAAGCGAGTCATTCAGCACGAGCCCCTCGGCTTCCATGACTACAACTGTCTCCAGATGAATGCCTTTGCAGTGGTCTCGGATAGCGGCACACTGCCTGAGGAAAGCAGCTTCTTCACTTCAGTTGGACACCCCTTCCCAGCCATCTGCATCCGTACCTCTACCGAGCGTCCTGAAGCCTTGGACAAAGCCTGTTTCTTCATCGCAGGTATCGATGAGAAGAGCCTGTTGCAGGCCGTGGATACCGCAGTGACCATGAACCAGAATGGCGACTATGGCATTCCCGTTCCTGACTATATCGAGGAGAATGTCTCTACCAAGGTAGTCAAGATTATCCAAAGTTACGTGGGTATTGTAAACAAAATGGTATGGAGAAAGTTCTAGAACTTCCCGCAGATAACGCTGATATGGCAGATAGCGCAGATTTTTATAACTATCAGCGTAATCAAATATAATTAGCGTAATCAGCGCATGCAAAGCATGACGGAGAACGATATTTCATATAAGATACGTGGTGCCATATTCAATGTGTACAACAACCTTGGGCCTGGGCTATTGGAGAGTGCTTATGAGACAGCACTAAAGATAGAACTTGAAAAGGAAGGTCTCTTGGTGGAGAATCAGGTGTACTTGCCTATTGTTTATGGTGGTGTCACCATTCCCAAGGCTTATAGGATAGACATATTAGTAGAAAAGAAGGTAATCGTAGAATTGAAAGCAGTGCAGCATATGAACGAAGTGTTCTACAAGCAGCTACAAACCTACCTAAAAATGACTGGGTTAAAACTTGGTATTTTGGTGAATTTTGAAACAGACGATATCGCATCTTCTATTCACCGACGGGTTAATGGGTTGTAATCTGCGAGATCTGCACAATCTGCGTAATCAGCGAAATTTGAATGAATATGAAAATTTTAGTTACAGGTGCCAAAGGGTTCGTAGGTAAGAACCTGTGTGCACAGCTGAATAATATTAAAGATGGTAAGGCACGTTGCTATGGTGACGTGACAGTGGAGGTCGTGTATGAATATGATCTTGACTCAACTCCCGAGCAGCTGGACGAATACTGCAAGAATGCAGACTTCGTGTTCAATCTCGCAGGTGTAAATCGTCCTCAGAACCAGGAAGAGTTCATGCAGGGTAACTTTGGCTTTGCCAGCACCCTGCTCGATACCCTCAAGAAGCACCACAACACCTGCCCGGTGATGCTCTCCAGCAGCCAGCAGGCCAGCCTCACCGGCCGCTTTGGCAATAGTGAGTACGGCCGCAGCAAGAAAGCGGGCGAGGACCTGTTCTTGGAGTATGGCAAGGAGACTGGTGCTAAAGTCTTGGTGTACCGTTTCCCCAACCTCTTTGGTAAGTGGTGTCGCCCTAACTATAATAGTGCAGTGGCAACATTCTGCAACGCCTTTGCCAACGACCTTCCTTACACCGTCAACGACCCCAGCGTAGAGCTAGAACTGCTTTACATAGATGACCTTGTGGATGAGATGATTGCAGGCTTGCAGGGCAAAGAGCACCATTGCGAGTTCAATGGCCTTGACGTACTGCCGCAGGCAGATGGTAAATATTGTTATGTGCCAACAACCCACAAAGCAACTCTTGGTGAAATAGTCGAACTCTTAAAGAGTTTCGCTGAGCAACCCAAGACCCTGATGATACCAGAGATACCAGAGAATAGCTTTGCAAAGAAGTTGTATAGCACATATCTGAGCTACCTGCCCAAGGAAAAAGTTGCCTTCCCATTAAAGATGAATGTGGATGACCGTGGCTCATTTACTGAGTTGGTTCATACCCTCAATGCAGGTCAAGTGAGCATCAATATCTCAAAGCCAGGTATCACCAAAGGGCAGCACTGGCATAACACCAAGTGGGAGTTCTTCATTGTTGTGGCTGGTCACGGACTCATTCAAGAGCGCAAGTTAGGGACTGATGAGGTTATAGAGTTTGAGGTCAGTGGTGATAATATCCAGTGCATCCACATGCTGCCTGGATATACCCACAACATCATCAACCTCAGTGAAACAGAAAACCTCGTCACAGTAATGTACTGCAACGAGATCTTCAACCCCAACAAGCCCGACACCTACTTCGAGCCCGTCAAGTAACGATATTAAACAAGTTATACATATATGTCATTATTTAAGGATAAAGTACTTCTGATTACCGGTGGAACCGGTAGCTTTGGCAATGCAGTGTTAAACCGCTTTTTGAAGACGGACATTGGTGAGATCCGCATCTTCTCGCGCGACGAGAAGAAGCAGGACGATATGCGTCACGACTTCCAGGCGCGTATGCCTGAAGTTGCCAATAAGATTAAGTTCTACATCGGCGATGTGCGCAATAAGTCCACTTTGAAGTACGCGATGAAGGGTGTGGACTATGTGTTCCATGCTGCTGCTTTGAAGCAGGTGCCCAGTTGTGAGTTCTTCCCCATGGAGGCCGTTAAGACCAATGTCATCGGTACCGATAACACGCTTGATGCTGCCATTGATGCAGGGGTTAAGTGCGTTATCTGCTTGAGCACGGACAAGGCGGCTTATCCTATCAATGCGATGGGTATTACCAAAGCTATTGAGGAGAAAATTGCTGTAGCCAAATCACGTCTTTCAGGCGACACCAAGATTTGCTGCACCCGTTATGGAAACGTGATGTGCAGCCGTGGTAGTGTGATTCCTCTTTGGATTGACCAAATCCGTAAAGGTAATCCTATTACTATCACTGAGCCTTCGATGACCCGTTTCATCATGTCTCTTGAAGAGGCCGTTGACCTGGTACTGTTTGCTTTTGAGAACGGTAAGAATGGTGACATTCTGGTACAAAAGGCACCTGCCTGCACCATTGAGACTCAGGCTAAGGCCGTGGTGGAGCTCTTCAAGCACCAGGCACCCAATGCCCCCGAGATTCGCGTCATCGGAATCCGCCACGGTGAAAAGATGTATGAAACGCTTCTTACCAAAGAGGAGGCTGCCAAGGCCATTGACATGGGTAACTTCTATGCAGTCCCGGCTGACAACCGTGATTTGAACTACGACAAGTATTTCAAGGATGGCGATACCAAGCGTGCATTGATAGAAGAGTTTAACTCTAACAACACCAAGCGCCTGAATCTGGAGGAGACTAAGGAGAAGATTGCTTCTTTGACCTATATTCAGAACGAGTTGAACGGTATTCCCAACCTCGTATAGTTGGATTGCCGTTGGTATATCGTTGGTATATCGTAGCCATATCCTAGGTATATCCCTCCGATATCCCAACGATGGCCTAATTCAGAAAGAGTGTTTCTCACACATTCTGAATTTCCAAAACGGTGTTTATCACTTTTTCAAAGAGATAAGGCTTATATAATCGTGCAATCCGTGCAATTCGTGTTCGAAAAAGAGATTCTCATTCGCTAACCCTTTATAGTATCTATGAGGTTAAAGTAACAAACAAAAGAGGAACATCTAAAAGGGATGAGGTACTTTGACAGAGTTCAGCATCTGGACAGCCTCAGACCTTTAGAACACTAACATAACAGATGTCCCCTGTTAGTTCCACAGATGTTCCTTTTAGAAAGATTATAAATCTGTATTTATTATATTTATGGAAAATAAAAGAAGTTTGAAGATGACACTATTACCATGGCTGTTAATAGTTTTTGGATTCTTTACATTGAATATGTTTAACGGGATTATTGCAGGTGCATGTATGGTTGTTGGCATTACAATGCTGATAGAACGCATTTGGCCCGAAAAATGGGATTATGAGACAACTGGTAAATAAGTGTATGACAAACAGCTGAGAAGCCGGATATATAAAACGTTATGTATTGGGCGGGACTTCCGCTGCTCTCTCATAAAAAAGGTTCAATAATCAGCGGGCCGGCCCTTTTTTTTAAAAACAATATATGTTCAACTTAGATAAATTTATAGCAGATAGCGTTACGTTCCGACCGGTCAGTATGTTTGCTGCAGATATTGAGGTAAACAAAGAGAAACTGACGGAGGAAATAAAGGGTAAGAAAGTTTGCGTTATTGGTGGAGCTGGATCTATTGGCTCCAGTTTTATCAAGGCAGTTCTTCGTTTTGAGCCTGCTGCAGTTGTTGTGGTGGACCTGAGTGAGAATGGATTGGCGGAGCTGGTGCGTGATGTGCGCTCAACTCTGGGGTTGTATGTGCCGGATGAGTTCCGCTGCTATACGCTGAACTTCGCAGATCCTATCTTTGAGCGCATCTTCCGTGAGGAGAAGGGCTTTGATATAGTTGCTAACTTCTCAGCTCATAAGCATGTACGCTCAGAGAAAGATAGATACTCTGTTCAGGCACTGATTGAAAACAATGACATCAAGGCCAAGAAACTGATGGATTTGCTGAAGGTATATCCGCCTAAGCACTTCTTCTGTGTCTCGACGGATAAGGCTGCTAACCCCGTTAATATCATGGGAGCATCCAAGCGCATCATGGAAGACTTGGTGATGGCTTATAACAAGTACTTCAAGGTGACTACAGCCCGCTTTGCAAATGTTGCTTTCTCCAATGGCTCTTTGCCTGACGGTTGGATTCACCGTCTGCAGAAAAAGCAGCCGCTGGTGGCTCCTTCAGATGTGAAAAGGTATTTTGTAAGTCCCGAAGAATCTGGCCAGATTTGTATGCTGGCTTGCATCTTGGGTAATGGAGGAGAAGTATTCTTCCCGAAGTTGGGTGAAGACCAGATGTTGACTTTTAGCAGTATCTGTGATGAGTTCGTAAAGGCTGAAGGCTTTGAGAAGAAGCAATGTGCCAATGATGCAGAAGCCGTTAAGTATGCTGCAGCGATGGGATATGACAGTGAAACCTATCCCGTGGTTTACTTTGGCTCTGACACCACCGGCGAAAAGGCATACGAAGAGTTCTATGTGCCTGGTGAGAAGATTGACATGCATCGCTTCCAGGCCCTTGGCGTTGTTGAACAAACCACTCGTCATGATATGGAAGAGGTAGATACCTTCTTCGATAAGTTAGAAAGCATCTTCGCTAAGGATGACTTCACCAAGGCCCAAGTGGTAGATGCCATACGAGAGTTTATACCGAACTTCGAGCACGAAGAAAAGGGTAAGAACCTTGACCAAAAAATGTAAATATATTCGAATTTATGGATGTTATAGGTAGCATTTTAGGGATCCTTAGATGGGGCAATTGGAAAATAAGCAAATTAACTAAACCCATTAAACTTAAAATCAAAAAGAAAAAGTTTGCTAGTTGTGGTGATGGTTTTGATATTTATGGTACGCCAAAGGTTTTTTTTCCTCAAAGAATAAAACTTGGTAATAATGTGTCTTTGAATGATGGATGTGTTTTAAATGCTACTGAATCAAGTATCGAAATAGGAGATAACTGTACCATTTCTTCTTATGCACAGATCTTGGCTGCTACTTATGATGTTCAAGGTTTCTTGATGCATCACAATACTCATCATGTCTCAAAACCAATAGTTATCGGGAATAATGTTTGGGTTTGCGCGGGGGCTATTATTTGCCCTGGAGTACGAATATTGGGGGGGGTAATTATTGCAGCTGGTGCTGTCGTAACAAAGGATATTACAGAAACTAATGTTATCATTGCCGGCAACCCTGCTAAAGTAGTAAAGCATATAAGTGTCGAATAAACATTTTTTCATATGGGCAATCCAACAGAAACTGTCTTACCTGCAATATGTTGCATAGGTTATAATCGTCCTGAGTCTATGAGACGCCTCCTGACCAGTGTGGTTAGTGCCAAGTATGACGATAATGATATTAACCTAATTATAAGCATTGATGAATCTAATAAGAGTGGTGAGGTTGAAGCTGTCGCTAAAGAATTTGAATGGAATTATGGCCATAAAGAGATATTGCGTTACCCAAAACGACTTGGTTTAAAGGAACATTGCCTTAGATGTGGTGATCTTTCCCTAAAATATGGCGCGGTAATTTTCTTGGAGGATGATGTTGTTGTTGCTCCAGGTTATTATCGATATACCAAAGCTGCAGTAAATCATTATAAAGACAATCCTGATGTTTTCTGTATATCGTTATACTACGACAATTGGTTTTCGACATACCATATTGATTTTAAACCCGCATTTAACGGTTATGACACTTTCTTAGCTATTTTTGAGGAATCACATGGCCAGTGTTGGATGTCAAAAGGATGGTCGGAATTTCGTGAGTGGTTAGAAGCACATCCTAATACTGAAAGCATTTATAATAAAGATGTTGGACTTTCAGTATATAAATGGAATCCGGAAAAATCATGGAGTAGGTTTGTTTGTTTTTATATTACTGAAAATCGTAAATTTTATGTGCTTCCATATCATTCCTATGCAACAAACATGACTGATGTTGGGGTTCATGCAGCTGTGAGTACAGATATTAGCCAGACTGCCCTCTCCGAAGATACACGAACAGTGTTTAGGTTTGGTGAGTTGGATAACTCTGTTGTGTATGACCCGCATGCGGAAAGAATAGATAGATTTGTTGATTCTGTGGCTGGTATAAATATAGAGGCAATATGCCTTGACTTAAACGGTGCAAAATATGATTGGGAAGGATATGATTATATTCTAACTACAAAACACCTTCCTTATGAGATAATAGTCCAGTTTGGAATCAATATGGAACCGATAGAGAATAATATACGATACAATGTTCCTGGCACTGCCATACGTCTGTATAAAGTACCGAACGATTATAGGCCAGATAAAAGAGTAGAAGCAATTTCGCCATATAGTATTTCAAAACAAAGACTAGAGCATATTTATCTTAAAGTTCCACTTAAGGATTTGTTATATGTTGTACGTAAGAAGGTAGAAAGATTTGTTAGGTCGAAAATCAAGCACTTTTTTTAATAGTATTAGATGATGAATTATAGTAAAATAATTGCTTTTATAAAAGAACTCTATGGCAACCAAGAGTTCACCCCTCTGGCCGTTCCCGTTTTTGTGGGCAATGAAAAGAAATACCTGAACGAGTGTATTGATACAACATTCGTCTCTTCTGTAGGTAAGTTTGTTGATCGCTTTGAAAATGACATGGCAGCATACACGGGCGCAAAGCGTGCCGTGGTATGTGTGAGTGGTACCAATGCGCTTCACATGAGCTTACTTCTCGTTGGTGTGAAGCAAGATGATGAGGTGCTTACCCAGGCACTTACCTTTATTGCCACCTGTAATGCCTTGAGTTATATAGGTGCACATCCGGTGTTCCTAGATGTTGACCGTTCAACGATGGGCCTTTCTCCTGATGCTATGAAGGAGTGGCTACAGAAAAATGCAGAGGTGCGTAAGAACACCCGCATCAATGAACTTGATAAGAGTCACGATTTCACATATCAGGAAGATGAGTATGCTTGCTACAATAAGAATACTGGCTGCAGAATTAAGGCTTGTGTTCCAATGCATACCTTTGGTCACCCTGTAAGAATTGAGGAGATTGCTGCACTTTGCAAGGAGTGGCATATTGAATTGGTTGAGGATGCAGCAGAGAGCATTGGCTCAAAGTACAAAGGCAAGCATACTGGCACTTTTGGTAGGGTAGGTGCTATCAGCTTCAATGGCAATAAGACCATCACCACCGGTGGTGGAGGTATGATGCTTTTCAATGATGAAGAGTTTGGTGCCTATGCCAAACACATCACCACACAGGCAAAGATTCCTCACCGTTGGGAGTTCCGTCATGACCATATTGGTTTCAACTACCGTATGCCTAATATAAATGCTGCACTTGGTTGTGCCCAATTGGAGAATCTGGATAAGTACATTGCCAGCAAGCGTAAAGTTGCTGCAGAGTACGAGGCATTCTTCAAGAACGTGCCTGATATTGAGTTCTTTGTGGATTCTCCCGATACGTTCTCAAACTATTGGCTTAATGTCGTGATTCTACCAAACAAAGAGGCTCAGATTGAATTCTTGACCCAGACCAATGACAATGGTGTGATGACACGTCCAATATGGGAGTTGATGAACCGCCTGCCCATGTTTGAAAAATGCGAGAATGATGGGTTGAAGAATACCATCTGGTTTGCAGATAGAGTGGTGAATATTCCAAGTTCAGTAAGACTGTAAAAAATGATAGGTGGCGAGTTCCCAATAGCGGTAACAGATGTCTTAAATGCTGAAACAAGACATCTTCAATCTACTGATGTTTATACGTATTCATCAGGTAGGGCCGCTTTGTACCAGATTTTGAAATATTTGCAGGAGGAAAAAGGCATTAACCGCATACTCTTGCCTGATTATTTGTGCAGTTCTGTTTTAGTCCCAACAAAAAACCTCAAATTAGAATACGAATTTTATCCTATTGACGAGGCGCTTGAACTTGAGCAAGATGCATTTTCAAAGCTATATGATAAAACTGCGGCAGTACTTCTAATCAATTATTTTGGTTTAAAAGACCTTTCAAAGCAAGTAGCTTACATACGAGAGCTTGACCAAAATTCCATCATTATTGAGGATGATGTACAAGCCTATTATGAGTTCAAGAAGGATCTAAATGGCGTTGATTTCAAGTTCACGAGTCTCAGAAAGACGTTTGCTGTACCAGATGGCGGTTTGGTAAAAACAAAATACCAACTACCAAAGATTGATACTCCTAATACATTCGGGCAATATAAGGCGGCAGCAGCTCTTCTTAAGTCGATGCGAGAAGGCAACTTCAATGACCAAATATATCTGGAACTGTTTGAAAAGGGTGAAGGCTTAATTGATAGTGAGCAGGAGTGTGGAATGAGCATAATAGCTGAGAAACTGTATGGAATTGTGGACGAAGAGCGAGTAAAAGTAAGGAGACTGAACAATGCTCGCTACCTTATTGAAGAACTTGCTAAACTTGGAATTAATCCTTTACTGCCACTCACAGGTTATCATGTTCCTCTATTTGTCCCTATCCTACATAAAGATAGAGATGCTGTGCGTAAGGCTTTTTTTAAGGAGGAAATTTATTGTCCCGTTCACTGGCCTTTGGAAGGAATGAAACTACAAAGAGGAAGCTTTATGGCTGAAAACGAGCTTTCTTTGATTATTGATCAGAGGTATACGAGAGCAGACATGGATAGTATCATTAGTGTGATTAAGAATAGTCTATAATTTATCGTTCTATGAATATCAAAGGAGAAAGAGTTGTCCTTCGTGGTATTGAACCAGGGGACTTGGAAGCAATTCGTGAAATGACTAATGATTCTGAACAAGAACAAATGATAGGAGGATGGTCATTTCCTGCAACAAAGAAGCATCAAGAGGATTGGTACCAGCGTATTCTAACTGATAGAATGAACAATCGGTTTGCCATTGAGTATGAAGGAAGATTTGTTGGTCTGGTAAACTTAAGTGATATTGATTGGAAGAATCGTTGTGCAGAAACGAGCATTCGCTTAACTTTAGATTCGCCCAAACGTCAAGGAATAGCAACAGACGCGTTGAATTCTTTAGTTAACTATGCTTTTAATGAACTAAACTTACATCGTGTATACGCTACTGTTTTGTTTAACAACACTGCTAGTATCAATCTCCATAAGAAATGTGGCTATACTGAAGAGGGCGTTCAGCACGACGCAGTTTATAAGAACGGGATGTATCATGATCGAGTTTTATTCGCAAAGTTGAAGAAGGAACAAGGGGAATGAGAACGATACTGTCATTAAAAGATTTAACGCAATGGAATACGTATCTCGACCAATTGTCATTTGGGAAACGAGATGTGTATTTTTCTCCTGAGTATTATTCCTTGTATGAGAACTATGGTGATGGAGAAGCCAAGTGTTTTGTGTTCGAAAAAGATGGAGAAATAGTGCTTTATCCTTTCCTTATTAATCCAATTACGTCTTTGGGTTACAAACTGGATAAAGAGTATTATGATATTCAGGGTGCATACGGTTACAATGGGTTAATTACTTCGAATGATAGAAAGGATTTTATCACTGATTTCTGGAAGGAGTTTGATGCCTTTTGCCAAGAGAATGATATTGTCGCTGAGTTCATGCGCTTTCATCCGCTTTTGAATAATCACCTCTTGGCATCTCCTGAGATGAGGACCTTCTTTAGCCGTAACACTGTGGGACTCGATTTGACTGATGATGATATCTGGATGCACCAGATTAGTTCCAAGAACAGGAATATGATTCGCAAGGCGGAGAAAGAAGGGGTGGAGATTATAGAAAGTGACGATTACGAAACATTCAGGCGTCTGTATGACGGTACAATGAAAGACCTTCATGCGGAGGACTTTTACTTCTTCCCCAAGGCTTATTATGAGGAATATAAGCAAACATTTAAAGGAAACAGTATGCTTTGCCTGGCTATGTATAAAGGCAAGGCAATCGCTGGCTCTATGTTTATGTTCAGTGATGACTATGCTCACTATCATCTTTCAGCACGTGACAGGGAGTATTCTCGCTATGCTGCCAACAATTTAATATTGTGGTATGGCATTCAAAAGGCTAAAGAAAGAGGTTGTAAATGGTTTCATTTCGGTGGTGGCACAACGGGTGATGAGAATGACTCCTTGTTGAGGTTCAAAAAAGAGTTTTCTAAAACACTTTGTGAGTTTTGGATAGGCAAGAGAGTGCATAAACAAGCCGTCTATGACGAAATAGTGCGACAGTGGCAAACGAAGTACCCCGATCACTACGAGTATAATAAAGTTAAACTATTAGGATATAGGGAAATACCTAGATAGAATATGGAGTATACAAAGCGGATTCAAGAAAAAATTGTTGATTCTGGGAAGACTATCATCCAAACCATGAAACTTATGGATGATGGGTTTACAAAATCATTGATAGTGTTTGATAAGGGGCGTTTTTTAGGTATTATCACCAATGGCGACTTACAGAGAGCCATCATAGCAAAGGTCCCGTTTGATACGCCAATCCTTAGAGTCGTAGATAATAAGACTAAGCGTTATGCTAGCACTTCTGATGATCGAGAAAAGATAAAGACGTGGATGTTGGAGAAGAGAGCAGAGTTTATGCCAATTCTTAACGAGAACGGCAGCCTAGTTGATGTGATTTTCTGGGATGATTTGTTCGCTGATGATCAGATTGAAGACAATCGCTCGAAGATAGACTTACCAGTCGTCATCATGGCTGGAGGCAAGGGTACACGTCTGAAGCCAATCACCAATGTTATACCAAAACCTCTCGTCCCTGTGGGTGACAAAACTATCTTAGAGGTTATTATGGATCAATTTGAGAGTATTGGTTGCCGAAAGTTCTACATGAGCGTGAACTATAAGGCTGATATGATGAAGTATTATCTCAGCCAGCTCGACCACAAGTATGACATCGAGTTCTTTATGGAGGATAAGCCATTGGGTACTATTGGCAGTGTTTCTCTGTTGAAAGGTAAAATTACGACGCCTTTCTTTGTAAGCAACTGTGATAGCATCAATGAGCAGGACTACCGTGATGTGTACGATTATCACGTGAACAACCACAACGACCTTACGATTGTCACTATGGTCAAGTCTTTTAAGATTCCTTATGGTGTGATAGAAACTGGCGAGGATGGCCTGATGACAGCACTGAGCGAGAAGCCCGAATTGACCTATCAGGTTAATACCGGTGTATACATCTTGAATCCAAGTTGTATTGCAGAAATACCTGAAGGCGAATTCTTCCATATTACCCACCTGATGGAAAAGATTAAAGCCAGAGGAGGGAGAGTTGGCTGCTTCCCTGTGAGCGAACATGCTTGGAGGGATATGGGAGAATGGCCGGAGTATTTGAAAATGATTAAAGTGTTGTGAGATGGAACAGCCATTAGTGTCAGTAATAACCGTTACTCGTAATAGAGGAAAGTTGATAGGTCGATGTATAAATAGTGTCTTAAATCAATCTTACAAAAACATTGAACATATAATAGTTGATGGCGCTTCTGATGATGAAACAGATTCAGTAGTCAATGGATACTTAGATAATCGATTGCGCTTTATTAAACTAGATTCAAACTGGCCTGTAGTAAAGACTTTTCATTACGGGGTATCTTTAGCTAAAGGTAAGTATATCACCTTCCTTGATAGTGATGATGAATATGTTCCACAAAAGATTGAGAAACAGGTTGCTTTAATAGAGTCATTGCCGGAAGAATACGGGATGGTTTATTGTTGGATGACTTATTTTGATAGTTCTAATAACGACTCTATCATTAGAGTGCAAAAGGCAGAATTGCGGGGGAAAGTACCGATAGATACTTTAATTAAGCCAACCGTTTCTGGTACTCCTACTTTTTTGTTTAAAAAGACAATCTTTGATGAATTGGGAGGATGGAACGAAAAGAATCCAATACCAACAGATTGGGAATTGGGGGCCAGATATTGTCAGAGATGGAATGTCGATTATGTTCCAGAATCCTTAGTCAATGTATATGTTAATCATATATATGAGCGTACTTCTACGCTCATGCGATATGATAGGGCATGGCTCGAGAAAAGGATTGCCATGCATGAATATATGCTAAAAGAGTATTGTAGTTCTTATAATAAGAGAATTGGCTCTAGGTGGTATCAATATAAATCATTGGCTTTTTTTTGTATGAAAAAGCATGATATATGGAAAACAATAAAGTATTTCTTTTTGTTTTGTGTAAATATAATAGAAAACTGGATATATGAAAGATTTATCAAGCCCGGGAAATAAGGATTTGTTTGCCATTGTTTCAATTGGTTACAACCGGTTGGACTCGCAAAGTAGATTATTGGAGAATTTAGTAAAAGCCGATTTTACGGGCTATGAAAATGTGCCCTTAGTGATCAGCATCGACTGTAGCGGTGATGAAGGGCTGTATGACTATGCTCGTAACTTTCAGTGGCCTCATGGAGACAAATACGTGATTATACGTGAAAAAAGAATGGGACTCAAGAACCATATTTTGTCATGTGGTGATATGACACAGTATTTTAAAGGTGTTATTCTCTTGGAAGATGATTTGTACTTAAATAAGTACTTTTACCATTATGTCATGCAAATGAATGAAGCTTATGGCTCTTGTGATAAAGTGGCTTGTGTAGGCATGTATAAGAATGAAATGAATGGTTTCTGTTGGCTACCGAG
>Ga0310696_10006644_pt1 | contig 13702 bp, 17 predicted proteins | sample AusTroGonzalo_MG_4_FD_203885 | JGI IMG/M metagenome (GOLD analysis project Ga0310696, IMG submission 203885) | Bovine rumen microbial communities from tropical cattle in Woodstock, Queensland, Australia - Gonzalo_02 (v2) (version 2) | ecosystem: Host-associated > Mammals > Digestive system >... | reverse complement strand
GACTTTGATTCTTCCCCACGGCGATGCATTTGCCTATTTGGACACGCTCACCAACCAGCAGAACGCCACCTCCACGCTCTATTTCTACCACCCCGACCATTTGGGCTCTTCCTCGTGGATAACCGAGTCTGCGGGGCATGCCGTGCAGCACCTGCACTACCTGCCCTGGGGCGAGGACTTCGTGAACCAGAGGACGAGTTCGTTCAGTTCAATGTACACGTTCAGTGCCAAGGAAAAGGATTCCGAAACGGGATACTCTTACTTTGGCTCACGGTACTACAACTCCGATCTGAGCATCTGGCTGAGCGTTGATCCGATGGCGGACAAGTACCCGAGTCTGAGTCCGTATGTTTATTGCGCGAATAATCCGGTGAGGTTGGTGGATCAGGATGGGGAGGACTGGTTTGAAAATGAATTGACGGGGGATGTATATTACAATCGAGATTACCGAAAAGGAGATGAAAAATCATTGGAGGGAAAAGGGTGGAAATGGATGGGTAGTAATAATATGTTCGACAAATCCGACAATGATGCCATTAATTCTAATTTGGATAAGGTAAGTGATGTATCATGCCGACAAGATGGTGTTGATGGAATAGCGAACGCAACATTTACGGGTGATAATGCCGAAGCATTTATGAATAATATGGGTTATGAAAAAAGACCGTTGGTTCAAGATGTTGAAGTAAGAAGTGTTACACAATCTTTCCCTGATGCTATGGGGCCAAATTCTTTTTCGCATACTGAAACATCAGAATATGCTGTTAAAATCTTTTCTTGGACATATGCTAAAAAAACCTCGTCAAGCAGATATACTGTCTTGTCACGAAAAAACGTCAAAGACGATATTCATTTTTTTTCAGCCACTCATATCTACTCAGCGACCGAGCGACGCATGTATGATTACTCTAAGTCTTCGAAACAACAATCAGTCACTGAAGTATTCGTTGAAGTTATCAAAGTTATTTCCAAAATGTTTTAAGATTATGCGAAAATATGTATTAATGTTGCAAATAATGAATTTTGTCTTTTGTCTTGCATCGTGTCAAAACATTCATAAAAGTGCGTTTTTTCAAAATGATTACGTTATTCCTGATAGTGTTTTTCACGAATTTGATACTATAAAACATTTCACATTGATTGGAATGGGAGGGAATGTTGTTGATCGCCAATACCCTTATTTTACAGATGAATTTGAGCTATTGTACCGATGGAAGGTGTATCAATGCAAAGATTCCGATCAAATGCAAAGATTCCAAAATCAATGCTTACGATCTGCGACATATGTTGTCAACCAAAATGACAGCTTGTTTGTCTCGTTTAGCAATGAACGATCGCTGAAATCTGAATACGACACCATCATGTTGGAGAGACTTTTTGAGAACGTACCTGACTGCGGGCATCTTATTCCCAATTTCAAGCACATTTGTGATTTTCTTTCAAACGGCCCTAAACATTCTCGGTTTTCTCAAGATTCAATCGTTTTTTGTGTGATGAAATTTGGAGACGGTTTTATTCTGCCTCAGGATTATGAATATAACTGGGATTTATTGCCTGACCGGATAAAACATGGTTATAATAGCGGAGTCGCATTTGACAAGAACACAACGAATCGTGTATATTGTTGGACTATTGCATGGTGATTTTCCTGTAGCGAAACTAATCTTTATTATCAAAGGATTATAATCTTCCCTGAATTTCGGACAACACATCAACTCATATAACCCCAATTTTTTCGTATCTTCGCCCCGTCAAAAACGCCTATGAACCGCCACCGAACATATCGCCCGCCGCTCCCGCCGTTCCCCGCAGACCCTCTTCGCGGAAATCCGTGTGATCCGCGCGATCCGCGGAGCCATGTCTCGCCCCTGAAGGGGCTCCGGGGAACCTGCGCCGCATCCGTTTCCTACCGAGCTTTGGCCCCTGTCGGAGCTGTAGATCCCTCAACCATTGTACATTGTTCATTGTACATTGTACATTGCCCCCGGCGGGGTCACCGAGCTGTTGTCCCTCCGGGACATGGCGGTCGCGGGAGAACGCTGTCCTACCGGGCTTTAGCCCCTGCCGGGGCTGTCGATCCCTCAACCATTGTACATTGTACATTGTACATTAGATAAAGTTGTTATCTTTGCAGCGTCATATTTTCAAATTCTGTTTAACGGACCTCGCAGGGGCTGGGGATATGGCGCAGAAATGGTAAAAATAGAGGTTCCCATAACGTTATAGTTTGGATGAAAGTAAAGAGACTGTGGCTGCCTACCCGACCAGAATAACCTATATTACCACCAAAATGCATTTATTTGTTCGATTATGAAAAATATCGTTCTGTTTAGCACACTAGTGTTGTTCGCATTTCCCAGCATGGCCCAACTGATAGAAGGGGATAGTGTGGTATTTCAAAATTTGGGCGAAAGGTTAATTCTCTATAAAGACGGGCGTTTTGTCGAACTGGAAAACGGCTGTGATATTTTAAGAACACGTGGGTTAGGCGATGATACAATATCATATGGGAAATACGTCATTCACAAAAAAGAAATATATCTGTATTCGGATAGTGCATTGAATTCCCAAGAGCTGCCGATCACTGTTGAGCGACAAGCCACCAATAATGATAACTATACAATAATTGTTTCCTCCCCTTATACGAAGGCAAAAAAACATTATAGTTATTATTTGGAAGACACTTACTTTTATTCGATAGAGGTGACAGAAATAGATACAGCCTCAGGGATGACTGTTCGAAAGAGGACTTTTACTTATTCGGACACTATCACCTTGCCAAAGACAACGGGGCTTGTTATGAAAGAATTCTTCGTCAGAATATATCCTTTTAAACCACCTTGCTACACAAGAGGAGGTGATATTTTCCCCTATTTATATTTCTCATACAATAACGACCTTGATGAAAGTGATTTGTTTTATGTTTCTTGTCCCAAACACACTCCTATGTACAATAGATATGTCAGGTATGATGGATTCATCTTGGAGATCCTTGCCAAAGATGTTCTGGTTTACGACAGATCATCTTTTTTGGAAAACAAAGACTGCAAATCTCCCTCACACGTGTCTTATCGCAAAATCAAAAAACGTTTAACCAAAGACAAACTGAATCCGTATGAAGAATCATTGGAGTTTTATGAATCATATTGATGGTTTACATATAAATGCTGCATTATTCTTTTCCGACAGAGTTTCATCCCATAATAGGATTAGATTACAGTCTGGAATTGAAGATATCTCTTCCGCCCTCCCCCAACAACTCCTTACCCCTCATACATGGACTTACACTTTCTCCGCCAAAGAGAAAGACACGGAGACAGGCTACTCCTACTTTGGTTCGCGGTATTACAGCAGCGATTTGAGCATCTGGCTGAGCGTTGACCCGATGGCGGGGAAATATCCGGGGCTGTCGCCTTACACGTATTGCGCAGATAATCCGGTGAGGTGCATGGATCCGAATGGGGAGTCCTTTGGGAACCCTCCTTATAGGGATGTTACAATAACTATAGGCGGAACGCCAAATGGTTCAAGATACCAAGCTAGAACATATCCAGAAAATAACGGTAAACAATACAGCGTCCCTATATATTCCTTAACTGTTACGGGAACAAATTCAAAAGGAGAGAATATTAGCAGGACATGGGATGTGTTGAGATTCATGCCTTATTTGAATCAGAACCCTCAAAGTTCTGGATATAAACAAGTAACTGGCTCAACGCCAATAATGAGTGGATTGTCCGACGAAAGACATTCAACAATACGATGTTACAATCCTAACTATAAAGTTCACAATTCTCAAACACCAGAAAATGGCGGATTCGTCATTTATGGTAATTTCATGATTCATGATGGGCCAGACAATGCAGACAACACAGGGTGGGGAGCAGCTGGTTGTATGGAAGTGATGGGGGATGAAGGCTTTATGGAATTAAAAACATTTATATTTGACTTGTCGGGGTCACAGAACCCAAATACAGAACAAGGGCTCCTGGATTTCGTTTCTTCTGGAAAATTATATATAAATATCGAGCAAAGCGAAAGGCCTCCCGTAGAACCCGTTAACTAAGATTTAATATGAAAAAAGAAATTGTTTTTATTATGATGCTTTTTGCGAGCATTATTAATGCTCATGCCCAAAGAACATTGGTTGTAGACACGGTCCTGTCACAGGCTCGCAAAGATTACTTAGAACAATTATATTTAAAATGTGGTTCATCTTACATAAGATTCTATGACACCCAATCTGACAGTGATGAATTGGATGTTGTAAGAGATTATATTCCATATAATTATCGTGTAATATCTTCGATTAATCTTGCATTTGAACTCCGAGAAAGCATAAGTAAATCCAAAAGGATAGTGGTGGTATACTTTATTCATATAAATGAAGAGGACGCATTATTATTTGAAAACATTATCGGACAAGGTGATATGGAACTTCGTGTTGTTCCAACCACATACTTTTGGAATTTGAAAGGCAATGTTCTTGTTTTTACTCTTGTTGAAGAAACCATAACGGACTTTGTCAAGAAATGTTTGCCTTTAGATTGACAAATTAATATTGTTTTTCTAAATTACATGATGTTATTGCCATAAAGCATTTATCAAGTGTGTTTTTATTTCCCAACTTTGAGTTTCTCGGACGATCCCCATTAACATGGGGAGAAATTCAACAAGGACTATGGAAAAACATAGGTGTCTCTGTTATTGCGCATTTAACGTGTACAATTAAGACGAAACGCTATCTGTGGAAATGATGGGATATCGGATTCCTGTTTCTTTATGCCGTCCTTTCCCATGATGGACGTTAGGCCATCTATGCCAAAACTTAACGTCATGGCAAGCCGAAAAAATGTATCTTTGCCTCGACAAACAATCGGGTATGAACCAGCGTTTTAAATACGCCATTCCGCCACACGCCCTGTCCTTTCCGGCCACGGCGGACCGCATCTGTGGGGCGGAACCTCGCCCGCACACCTACGGCGTGCGACACCTGCCGTGCGCCCCCCTCGCTACCGAGCCCTGCAGACCTACGGCCTGCAACCCCTCCATTCCGCCACACACCTTGTCCTTTCTGGCTGCGGCAAGCCAAATCTGTGTGGCGGAACCTCCGACAATCTCCATGTCGTTCCCGGCTACGGTGGACCACTTCTGTCTGGCGGAACCTCCCCGCCCAACTGCTAACTACTCACTGCTAGCTGCTAACTCGCCGACTTACACCTTCTCCGCCAAAGAAAAAGACCCCGAAACCGGCCTAAGCTACTTTGGCTCACGGTATTACAGCTCGGATCTGAGTGTGTGGCTGAGCGTGGACCCGATGGCGGACAAGTACCCGAGTATGAGTCCGTATGTGTATTGTGCGAATAACCCGGTGAGGTGCGTGGATCCGAATGGGGAGGAGATTGACGTTTCTGTCATTTATCAGAAAAATGACGATGGCTCTTACAAGTACAAATCTGTGGTAAAAGCATTTGATTTTTTTGCCAAAACTAAAATCGGACAAAATTTCTTGAGTAAATATGCAAAAAAAGGACAAACTATAGCGGAGCATACTTATGAGAGTGATGGATACTATCATCAAAAGGGAATAGATATCTCTTTTATTAGCAACGATGATAAGTTATTGGCTTCTGGCGCATCAGGTACCACAGAATCAAACATTAAGGATGGAAGAATGAAGACAAAGATCAACTTGTCAAACACCTGTGAAAGCACAGGCGGGGCGGGAAATGTTCTAGAGGTCTTGTGTCATGAATTATTTATTCATGCATATCAAGATGCACAAGATTATTTAGACGACAAGAAGTTAAATAATTCCCAATTAAATCTATATTGTAAAAAGCTCATTGGATCGTATTCCTTAAGTTCAATACAACATCGGCAAGATGCTAGTTTCAATAACATGATGAGCAACTATGCAATGCCTATTTTAAGGGCTTATTACAATGGGAGTAGCATTTATAGGAAAAAATTACCTGATTCAGAAATAAAACAAAGAATAAACAATGGCTTAGGAGGGGCAACCATTAAATGAAGAAATGCTTTTTAATCTATTTGTTTTGGGGATCTGTTTTTGTGCAGGTCGGTCAACTGCTTGCACAAGAAAACTCAGTCGTGAGTATACCAATGTCTAAAGGATATGCTTTCTATTATGACGGAGGCTATCATGATTATTGTGCCAGGACAAAGTATTTAGAGCCAGATCTTGACACTTTGAACCAGATTATATTAACGTCTTGGGGTGTCATTTCAGATACCGTAGTAATTTCCAATGATCACTATGGTCAGGAGTGTCTCATTTATGATGCGTGCATTATAGGAAAGAAATTCTATGTTAATGTTTATTTCCCAAAGTGGAAAACAGGATCATACGAATTTGATGTCACACCGTTAGAGTGTCAATTACTTGATTTTGCCGTTGCATATGCCGGAAATTGCGACAAAACGGTTTTCCTACCCGAATATCATGGACTTAAGTCTTCTGATAGCTTTTCCTGTCACGATTGCGATGCCATGTCCTATATTCGCATGAAAAGAGACTCGGTTTACACGGAGTATCTTATTCATTCATTGGCAGATAGTGTTCCAGATGCTTTGGTTTTCCTTCGAGATGTAGTAGGGGCATTAATAGAACACAATTGTCGCAACGAGCGACGGATCTCAAAATCTGTTGAGAATTATTCTATACGAAATAGATTTTGCGAAATGGCAAGACAGAAAAATTGTCCCATGGGGCTTGTGGGTGATAGTATTCGCCTCTCAAAAAGAAAACAGTAAAACAGGTAATCTCATGAGGAAGGATAAAGATAATAGCGCTTTCAGTTATGTGGACGACACCATCGTGCCAATCTTACGCAAAGGCTTCGCCTCGGACATTGGGAAGCAGCCCCAGATGACTGCCAAGCCGTTGGACAACATGTGTGTTTGGCGCAACGTACTTCACAGTGTGGAACAAGATTGCTATTGGTACCACCCCGACCACATGGGCAGCAGCAGCTGGATCACCACCACCAACGGCACGGTGACGCAGCATTTGCACTATCTGCCTTGGGGCGAGGACTTCGTGAACCAGCGGCTTAACGGCTATAAGGGAGCGCGTTACACCTTCTCCGCCAAAGAAAAAGACCCCGAAACTGGCCTAAGCTACTTTGGTTCACGGTATTACTCCTCCGACCTGAGCATCTGGCTGAGCGTTGACCCGATGGCGGACAAGTATCCGAGTATGAGTTCGTATGTTTATTGCGCAGATAACCCGGTGAGGTGCGTGGATCCGAACGGGGAGGAAGTCTCTGAACATATAGACAAATATGGTAATATCATAGCTCATTATGATGATGGGGATAATAGCGTATACTTACATAAAAGCGGAACAACCAAGGCAGATATAAGTTTACAAAGAAGAGTGTTAAATAATACAGGAGGCGAAGGCAAAAAAGTTGGAGAATTAGGTGGCAACATAGATCAATCTGGTTTTTTTGATAACAAATTGCAATCAAGTGCTCAATATGCTAGAAAAATAAGCAAAATGGGTGTTGCAAATCGATATCTATCCTTCTATGAGAAAGTAAAAACTCAAGGTGATTGGGATTTGAAGAATAATAATAGCGACAACCACCAAAGTCCAATGCGTACTATTTGGGGAATTGCATGGCAATATGACCATGAAAATGGTACAAATACAACTTTTTCATGTGATTATTTCTCGGATGCTTCAGCAGCCGATGTAGGTAATTTTCATGCTGGATATGTTGGTATCCTTTCTGGTTTTTCTGATGAAATACTATTTAAAGGTGCGGGTATCGCAGAAGTTGTAAAGTTGGGGCTGAGGCATAATCCAACTTTTAAGGAACATTTTGTTGAATTAATGTGGGGGAAAAGCTGTAAATACGGAGATCAACAACAAGATTATCTTTATAACACTCTGGGAATGGAACATGCAAAAAGAAATAGATAAAGGAAGAATGAGAAGTTATTTTTTAGGTGTTTTTTTTATTTTACTACAATTGTTGTGTAGCAGCTGCGGAAAGAGTTTTCGGAATAAAACGCACCATTGTGGTACGACTTCAATATCCGACTCAATATTTGTAGAGCGGTATCTGGTCTGGACAGGTGGAGCCACAAATGGTGATTGCGTTAGTGAATTTATTACAGATTCTACTACTTTTCGTAAATATATTACTACTGTAAATGATCACTATTGGCCTGAAATTTCAGTGAAAGGAGATAGTATCATTGTTTACTTAAACACTTATTGTATGCCAATACGTGATAGCACCATAATTTTTTCTTTAAAAGATCTTAAACAAAAAGGGATTTGGGAATGAGAATAAAAGGATCTGTCAAAATTGGCTTTTATAGGCGACCGGGCACGCTATCCACTCAAATTTCGTCCCAATGTCCTCATAACCGTCACTGTCGTTGTCGCGGTATTATTGAAGATGAAAACGCAGTCAACCAGCACGACAGCGTTTTCCCGTAACCGCCCCTAACCGTGACGGGCGTTTAGGCCATTTTTGCCACAAACTACAGATTTATGGCAAAGAGCAGCTCCCGCAGGGTAACCATCTACATCAACGGCAAGGAGGTGGAGACCTCTGGCAAGTAGATACGAACAGGAACGAACAAGAAAAGAAAAAAATATTGAGAAAATTTGTACTTTTGTACCCATAAAACCTGCCCTTTGCCATGAAGTTTGAATATGACAGTCGGAAAAATTGCGCAAGCCAGATGAAAAGTACACACAACTTCTTTTCTGCGGCGCATTTTGCTAAGCCCCTTCCAACTGTCAACTGTAACCTGTCCCCTGTAACCTGCATTCACACCTTCTCCGCCAAGGAAAAGGATGTTGAAACCGGCCTATCCTACTTTGGCTCGCGGTACTACAGCTCCGATTTGAGTGTGTGGTTGAGTGTGGACCCGATGGCGGATAAGTATCCATCGCTGAGCCCCTATGTGTATTGCGCGGATAATCCGGTGAGGTTGGTGGATCCGAATGGGGAGGAAGTGTATGATGGTGGAGACCCATCTTCGAAACGCCTCAAAAGATTCAATGATTATTTTGATAAAAAAATAAGAACACCATTGATGAAAATGGTTGAAGATGGTGCTAGTGATGACGATTTGGAGGCCGCTGCTGATTACTTGTGCAACAAATATCAAAAAAGACTTCTAAAGAGATACCACCGTGCCGTAAATGGCATGGGACGCATAGAAAAGATAGATGTTAAAGTGTTTAGTGAAACAGAAGAAAAAATCGAAATTGAGAGTCGGCCTGACAATCAAGAAATGATAGTATGTGGAGAAATCCCTATTGGCGCAAATGTCTATGCCGCTGAAATTGATTTTAATCCGTATGGTGTAGAAAATTACGCCACATTCATTGCCACAAATAAAGTAGAAACAGGATGGATTAACTCCTCTGAAGGAAATTCTTTCTCTTATGATTTGGATGTTGATGGCGCAAGTTCAATGACGTATTGCATACAAAATAGACTCACCGATAAAAGACAAGATAATTGGAGCTTTTCAGTAACATTGCGATCAAGAAGATTGGATATAAGACCTGAGTTGAGGATTTCGAATTGTCGTTCTCGCAAAAAAATTGTTCGCACGAGATGAATTAATTGGAGAAAAGCAGATAGATTATGAAGAAACTATTGTTGTTTTTTTGGGTTTTTCCAACCTTGTTGTTTGGGCAAACTGTGACCGGTCTGTATGACGCGCACAACCAACTTGTAGGCGGATTGCCGCACGGGAACTGGTTCGTAATCTCCATGAAGGTTGATAACGATACCATTCTGGTGAAAAAGACGGTGTACGAGATGGGACACAAGCTATCCGACACCAGCTACAACTTTAAGACAGGTAAACTTATTCAAACCATCAGCTTCAAAGATGGTTTGGAAGATGGGGTTTCAAAAGAGTACTGGCCTGACGGTCGGTTGCGGGGAGAGGTCTCTTACAAACTTGGAGTTGTAGATGGGGTGGTTAGAAGCTATTCCGCAGGTGGAGAATTGTTAACACAACTCCTCTACGTGAATGGAGAAGAAGACCTGAACTATTCGGACAGGTATCTTTCGGACAAAATCGAGTATGACACCTCCTATATGGGCTTCAACCAGCCCATTTGGAAGTATTATGCAAAATACGACACCCTGACAGACTCCGCTTATTGTTGGGCAGACAGTTTGGTACAATACTATAAAAACAACACCTTGTGCAAAGAGAACTTATACAACCATCAAAGGGTATTAGAGATGACAACAATATATACAAATGGCGTAAAAGACACTGTATATGACTTCTATACGAGAAAGCACTACAACGGCCTTCAATGCATCCGTTATTATCAGGCGGGCAAACTGACAAACGCGGTCTATTATGACACCAAGGGGCGGATTTTCAAAAACCAGAAGTGCGGTGAAAGGAAAGCCCTTGGTTGGAGTACCTATAGGTTCATAAGAAAATGGAGAAGGAAACAGACAGGAGATACGAAACGTGCCCAAACCGACTCATAATTTTCGTACTTTTGCCCCGTCTATTTCCACCAATGACTCGCCACCAACCATACCGCCTTCAGATCTCGCAGATTTCCGCGGACCTCATACGTATTGACACGTGTGATACGCGGAGATCCATGAATCCCCGTCCGGGGATTTGGGACGAACCCGCAACCATCCCGAGCTATTGTTATGCATCCCCTGGCGGGGATGACAATTTCGGTTCCCGCCCAACTGCTCACTCCTCACTGCTCACTGCTCACTCCTCTTACACTTTCTCCGCAAAAGAAAAGGACACGGAAACGGGGTATTCCTACTTTGGCTCACGGTACTACAATTCTGACTTGAGCATCTGGCTGAGCGTGGACCCGATGGCGGACAAGTATCCTTCGATGTCGCCTTACACGTATTGCGCGAACAATCCGGTGAGGTTGGTGGATCCGGATGGGGAGGAGGTATATTTCGTAGGAGATGAAAACGCAATTGCTATGGCTATTGAGCATATTTCTAATCACTCAAAATTAAAAATTTCTATTAATGAAGAAGGAAGATTAGAAGCAAAAGGTATTGCCTGGACCAAAACAGACAGGGCGATAAAGAGGGCATGCAAAGATGAACGTGTGCAATTATTTATGCATTGTAAAGACGAAAACACATTTCAATGGTCAGATGGAAGTACTCTTCCTACAGAAAACGGAGGTGGATATAATGGGAATTTTTTCGATGATTATTTGGTCATTGCTCAACAAAATGTATGTCCTTCAAAACTAGCTGAATTTGACATGTCTGTTGGGGATGAACAGCCTGGTTTGACCATGATTCACGAATTGTTAGAAGGATATTTAGGTGGATTGATTGCATTTGAAACTGGGAAGAAATCTCCGAGAGCAGGTGTCGAAGGTTCAACATATCAACAGGCTCATAATGCCGCAAGTAAATATGTCGGAGGAAATAGAGGTGCTGTGAAAGAATTGCGAGATAAAATCACAATCAATTGGAGAAAATGGCCAATCCTATTGCCATCAGTCACTATTAGCACACAAGAAGTCTTGGTAGGTTATAAACGAACGAACGATTAAATTCAAGTTTATGAAAAATTTTATAATGTTTATTTCTTTTCTTGTATATATGTCTGCACATGCGCAAGTTAATTATTCAAACACATATTACGAAAAGCCATATCACAGTCGCTCAGAAAAGCAGAAATTCAGTTCATATCTTAAACAAGAAATCACCCGACACAAGGTACCTCCATATGACATTAATGATTTAATGTATGGTGAAGACTATTGGAATATTAATAGATTATCCTCACCAGATTCGGTCAATTGCGAATGGAGAGTGAATACTGTTTTTGAAAAGAAAAACAATTGGACATTAGAAAACGGTAAGCTAAAAAAAGCACCCCTCTATTTTGTTGAAATCGTCTTTCTTGACACATGCAAGCCTAATGAATATGCTGTGATTATTATGAAGCAACAGAATGGAATAACAAAAGATAGTGTATATAAATTTCCACTATTCCCATTGTTTAATAAGAATTGTTGTGATATTTTGTTAGATGGTAAGGTGAGCAAGATAGCAGGGGCGAGAACTTTCTTCTCCTTTTTTTATTTTGACATATACTGTCAAAATATACTTTTTGACCATAATTACTATTATTTATCTTTCGACGTTAGAGATTCTCCAACGACAACAAAAAATCTCCAATGACTCGCCACCGCCCATACCGCCCACAGGCTCTGCAAATCCTCGCAGATACCATATGTGCAGATATGTATGATATGCGGAAATTCATGAATCCCCTCACGGGGATTTTGCCCGTGCGCCGCACCATCTTTGGCTACAGATATCTTTCCCCTGACGGAGGAATTAACCCCATCCGTGGCACCACCGTCATCCACCGGGCTGTTGTCCCTCCGGGACATGGCGGTCGCGGGGGAACGCTGTCCTACCGGGCTTTAGCCCCTGCCGGGGCTGCCAGATCCCTCAATCATTGTACATTGTACATTAGATAAAGTTGTTATCTTTGCAGCGTCATATTTTCAAATTCTGTTTAACGGACCTCGCAGGGGCTGGAGATATGGCGCAGAAATGGTAAAAATAGAGGTTCCCTTATGAATGATTATGAAAAGAGTTGTCTTTTTGTTTGTTATTTTTGTCTTAGCTTCTCCTTTACATTCCCAACGTGTCATCAGATATGTTGTCTTAAAGGACAATCAATGGATAAATCCTTTTAATTCGACTGTCAATATGCATATTAAATTTAACGATTCTACTTATAACATGTATGGGAATAGTGGTGATTTCATAATTGATAAAATGGAACAATATACTTCTACTGATATTGGGAATGACACAGTTTTTGTTAATCTCTCAATTTCCAATGTCCCTAAAGACAAACAGTTCCATTATACTAATGTTTTAGCAAAAAAAGAATTGATAGACGCCACATTGTTGGTGTTAAACATCGAATCTGACGAAAAGGGACACAATCTCACGTGTGACACACACAAACATGCAGATTACGCTAACACATTCAAACAACTAGCCTATTTTGCAATTGATGGTAATATATGTCATGAGATAGACTCCATTCTTTTATATAGGCGTAGTGACACATTTCATCTGCTATATGATTTTGGAGTATTATATTTTGATTCTTTATTATTGGATCAGGAACGTCAATTACATACTGATGACGACTTATATTTGCTACTATATATCACACACAAGTGTTACAAAATACCTTTTCACTGTTCAGGAAGCGACCCTTGGTTTGTGTTCATTCGCCACACAAGTCGTGAAAAATACACAGTCGGGTGGTATGATGGATATAGCCTACGCTATAAATATCTATCGGACTTATATGGGAAACGAGGAGCTTTTCACTGACACGAACTAAGGAGGTAGCAAATTCCCAAACATAAGCTAACCTATGTTTTTCACACCTTTTGCACCGCCTTTTGAGAATCAGACTTATACGTTCAATATGTATTTCGAGTATGACAGCTGGAACCGCATACAGACCATGATCTACCCCGACGGGGAGGAGGTGAGCTATGAGTACAACAGAGGCGGGATGCTCGACAAGGTGTTTGGAAGTGTGACACGGGATCTTTTGGAGGTGATAGAACCGATCTATTTCCAAGGAGGTTTTGTGGCCCCGAATAGCGTGATGGGCGGTGGAAATGACAACCCAA
>Ga0310696_10006643_pt1 | contig 13704 bp, 10 predicted proteins | sample AusTroGonzalo_MG_4_FD_203885 | JGI IMG/M metagenome (GOLD analysis project Ga0310696, IMG submission 203885) | Bovine rumen microbial communities from tropical cattle in Woodstock, Queensland, Australia - Gonzalo_02 (v2) (version 2) | ecosystem: Host-associated > Mammals > Digestive system >... | reverse complement strand
AATTAAGGCAGCTGTAAAGCATCTTAGTACCAGGCCGGAAATTGCGTCCGCTGCAAGTGGCTATGTAATTTACAAGTTCCTGCGGAGTCCCGGGGCCATAAGTGGCCAGGTATGCTGGCATGTCAACGTATGCATCCAGTCCGGAAGAATGTGTAAGCAGGTGCTGGACGGTGATTTCCACGGTGTCGCCATCGGCCGATATCCAGGGCTTGAAGCCGGGGATATAGCGGCTCACCGGATCTGTCAGCCTCACTTTACCCTTTTCTACAAGCTGCATTAGTGAAATGGTGGTTCCAAGGCATTTGGAAAGCGACGCCAAATCAAACATCGTTTCTACGGTCATCGGCTCCATCGCAGGCACCAGGGACTTGTTGCCAAAGGCCTTCTCATATACCAGGGCACCATTATGAACTATGCCAACAACGGCCCCTGGCGCGTCTCCTTTGGCTATTGAAGCACACACGGCACTGTCAATAAGCGCAAGCCTTGACGCGTCCATTCCAGCCTTTTGCGGTGCGCATCGGCGTATTCCTGTGCGGGGAGCACAGGCAACGGCCAGCAATACTGTGCCGGCAATGAATATGCGTTTAAAAAACATAAGTCGAAGCCATTCCAATTGTCCAGTCACTGATTTGCGGGTTCAGAGCGCGTCCAACGTCAACCGACATCATAAAATTAGTATTCATCACAAGCTTTACGCCAATTCCCGGAGCCACCATCACCGGAAGCTTAAGGTCTTGATACAGAGGATGTAAAGTATCGGCCGACGAAGTGGCCATCTGCTCTTCCAACCTGTAGGTGCGGGTAATTGCCGCAAGGTCCACAAAGGGATTGAATATTATGTTGAAATGCTGGCGGAAAGCGTCGAAGATGAACGGAGTAACGCGGAATTCCACGTTGGCCCAGGCATAGCCGGCGGCCGAAACCCTATTGTAACGGATGCCTCTTACGCTGGCACGGCTTCCTATTCCGTCGAACTCGTCAAAAGGATAGAAAGGCGTGGCAATCTCGTTAAGGTTATAGAAGGGCATTTCGCCCCATATCTGATGCTGCAGGCCAAGGTGGTAGGCGAAGATCCATCGGCCAGGAAAAAGAGTGATGTAATGCCGGAAATGGGCAACCAGCTGGCCGTAATGGTATTTTCCGTGCTCTACGTCAATGTTTGAGAGGGCATAGAGTTCGGCAAAAATGCCTTTGCCGGGGTTGCGCTCTATATCCCTTGAATCGTAGCTCAGGCCTGCCTTGAATTCCAGCGACATACCGCCTTCATATTCATCGGCCCGTATAAGATTAACTTTTCTATATTCCTGATACAGAGAATATTGCGAATCGTAGCGTTCCAGGCCGAAGTTGGACATTTCCGTATTCCTGAAAACTACGCCGCCAAGCCATGACAGGCCGCCAACAATGTTTCCAAGCAGTGAAGCGTTCACTCTAAGATGCTTCCTGTGGTTAGTGTACCAGGCAGTGCGGGTACCGGGATTAAGGTCCAGTTCCGGAAAATATGGAGAAGAAATACCGTTGAAGCCGTAAAAATTGTTCACCATGGCGTCGCGGTAGGTGAATGTGGCGTTCAGGCGCAAACCGTCCACGATATTTGGGCATTCGAAACATGCATGAACCGACCACGAACCCTTTGTGGCATAACCCACGGCAATACCAATGTGTTGAAGGTAGTTTGGGTAAACGCTGCCGTCGCCATAGTTGAATACGTCTCCCAGAACACCAAGTGTTACACCGGTATCGGTAGAATACCCAAGGTTGGGAAGAGGTAACATAACCCAGCCGGTTTTGGGCTTCTCCTGCCCGGCTGCCGCCAAAGAAAGCAGTAGCAGTGCCGCGGCCAGTATGCGCTTACCTGCATTCATGCTGAAGACCTACCCTTTAAGCCTTAAGAAGCTGTAGCCAAAGCGTTTGCAGGCGGCTTTTTCCAGTTCTTCGCGGTCTTCGGGGTGGGCTATGGAAATTAGCAGACGGGCGCGCTGGGCAAGGCTTTTGCCGCGCAGGTACACTATGCCGTGCTCTGTGGCCACATACTGTGTCTGGAAACGTGTGGTTACAACGCCGGCACCCGGGGTAAGTGTGGGCACAATCTTAGCTTTGCCTTTAGCGGTGCGGGAGGGAAGGGCGATGAAGGTGCGGCCGCCTTCCGACAGCGCGCAGCCATACATGAAGTCGTGCTGGCCTCCAACGCTGGAGAATATCATTTCGCCAATGGAATCGGCGCAAATCTGGCCGGTAAGATCCACCTCTATAGCCGAATTAATTGCACAGGCGCGCGGATTCTGGGCTATCAGGAATGGATTATTGGTATAGGCCACGTCAAAGAATTCCATTGTCCGGTTGTGGTCTATATACTTGTACATCTCTTTTGAGCCTATGGCAAGGGCCGCAACGCTAACGCCCGGGTGCACCTTTTTGAGCGAATTGTCAATTACGCCTTCCTTCATAAGACGTATAACGCCATCGGTCATGGCCTCTGTGTGAAGGCCCAGGTGCTGATGGTGCTTGATCCCGTTCAAAACGGCATTGGGAATGCCTCCGACGCCAATCTGCAGGCATGCACCGTCCGGAATTTGGGAAGCCACATTTGCGCCGATTGCAGCCTCTATGGGCGTGGGTTCTCCAAAAACCATCCCCAACGGCGGCTCCTCGCAGTAAACTGCTGCCGATATCTTAGACTCGTGAATAAGGCACTTCCCGTACAGATAGGGGATATTCGGGCTCACCTGTGCAATCACAACCCGCGCGCATTCCACTGCCGAAACGGCAATATCGGCCGATATGCCAAAGCTTAGATACCCGTTTTCGTCGGGCATGGAGCAGTTGATAAATGCCACATCCACAGGCATTTCGCCGCTGCGGAACAGGGCCGGCACCTCGCCCAGGAAGGCGGGAGTCATGGTGCCGTAACCCTCGGCAATATGACGCCGCTGGTCTCCGGAAATAAAGATGCTGTTCACAAGGAAGGAATCCTTGTATTCCGGCTTGCAGAAAGGGGCTTCGGCGGCCGTAACGTTAAAGCCGCACACTATCTGCACGTCGCGCAGTTCATCGTGACGGCGTGCAAGTGCTTCCTGCAGTATTACAGGCACCGAGGTGCCGCCCTGGCAAACTACGGTGTCGCCGCTGCGCACCAGTTTCACCGCTTCGTCGGCCGATACGTATCTCATTGATTCACAAGATTTATAAACAGTTTCAGGTGCTGGTCCAGAAGGGCAAAGTCTTCGTCGTTCAGAAGGCGGGAAACGCACACGCGTATGCCGCACTGGCCGCTTCCGGTAGTGTTCAGAGGTACGGCAATTATACCGCAGCGCATAAGCGTCTCCAGCAGCTCCTTGTTTTTCATATCACGGTATTCCACGGTATAGAAGAAGCCGTCGCTTATTGTCTGCTCCATGTCTTTGTCGTACACCAGATGGAAGCCGTTGTTTTCAAAGATTTCACGCGATTTGTGAGCCCTCAGGCCATAATCGCGCAGCTCTTTCACAAAATTATATCGGCCATCCACAGCCGCCTCCATCATGGCCGAGAAAGCGTACTGGGCCGAGTGCGAAGCGCCGGAAGTGTTAACATACAGGTAGTTAAGTATGAAATTCTCTCCGAAACGCGCTATGCCCCATTTCTCCTTCAAAGCAGGATATTCCCTCTTGTACAGTTCGTCGGAAATGCACACCATGGCAATCCGTTCGCCGGCGTAACTGAAGATTTTGGAGGCCGACAAAAGCAGGATGTAATTGTCTGTATATCTGGCAACGGTGCTCTGGAAAGGCGGGCGGAAGGGGACCGACATATCTTTTCTGAAGTCCATGCAAAGGTATGCAAGGTCTTCAAGCACAATTACGTCGTATTTGGTTGCAAGCTCGCCGATTATCTTGAGTTCCTCTTCCGTAAGGCAAATCCACGCGGGATTGTTGGGGTTGGAGTACAAAATAGCGGCAATGTTGCCCTGTTTGAAGTAAGACTCCAGTTTGTCGCGCAGCTTTTCCGAGCGGTATTCGTAAATATCGAAGGTAAGGTTCTTGATTCCAAGTATGTCCGGCTGCCTTCCGTGGGCCGAAAACCCCGGGCAGATATAAAGGATGGTATCTTTGCCCGGCTGCAGCTGAGAGCATTCCAGGATACTGGTCATGCTGCCCTGCATGGATCCCACCGTGGGAACTATGCCTTTGGGATTTATGTCCACATCAATGAACGCCTTTACAAAACGGGCGGCATTCCACTTGAATTCCGGAATACCGTGCACCGAGGGGTAAACGGATGGTACACCGGCGTCCAGTGCTTTTTTCTGGGCTTCAATACCAACCTTGCAGGCCGGAATGCCCGGAATGCCAAACTCCAGATGGGAAAACTTTTCCCCGGAGATTTCTTCCAGCATTGTACCAACCTGTGAGCACTGACGTATGGTGGTTCGGGAAAGATCGTCTATGCCTTGCTCCCGAAGCACCCGGTCAAGGGTCCTTTTGGAAAGAGGTTCATTCATGACAACTTACTTTTGCGAATATTCCAGACCTGCGTCAAACGCCTTGATATTGGATTCCACCACGGCTTCACCTTTTCTGCCAAAAACGCGGCGAATGCCTTCCCGGAGCTTCTCCGGTTCAAGGATTTTAAGGGCCGATGCCATGGCGCCCAGAAGCACCATATTGGCGCCGCGGGGGCTTCCAAGGTCTTTTGCTATGGTATCTACGTCCAGCGCCACCACATTGGGGAAGCTGTTCAGTTCCTTGAGAACCTTGTCCATATCGGGATAGTTTGGAATGTTCACCAGCGGAGTGGTATTGGTGATAATCCAGCCGTCCGGGGCAAGGTAGGGGACATAGCGCAGAGCCTCCATGGGCTCCAGCGAAACAATAAGATCGGCCCCGCCTTTGGGAATAAGGTCGCTGTAAATAAGGGCCGATGAAAGGCGCAGGTTGGACTGCACGTCACCGCCGCGCTGGCTCATGCCGTGAACTTCGGCCTGCTTCAGGAAAAGTCCCTGATCAAGGGCGGCCGATCCTATGACCGTGGCAATTGAGAGGATGCCTTGTCCTCCCACGCCTGCAAGAATGATGTCCTTTTTCATAAGCGCTTATTTTTTAGCGGCGTGACGCCTTAGGGTCTGTATGCATTCGCGGCGGCAAACAATTACTGAAACGCCGTGATACTCAATTTCTTCGCGTATAACTTTCTCCATATCGGGATAGTTCTTGGGAAGGGGAACGATGGTGCGTATGTGCTCCTTTTCCACTCCCAGGCCTTCGCAGATGGCCTCTATCCGCCCGGTTCCGGCCGAATCCTGGCCGCCGGTCATGCCGGTGGTGAGGTTGTCCGATATGCACAGGGTAACGTCGGCCTTGCCGTTTACTGCATCCAGAAGGCCTGTCATGCCGCTGTGAGTGAAGGTAGAGTCGCCAATTACTGCCACAGCCGGCCATGTGCCGCTGAATGCGGCGCCCTGGGCCATGGTGAGCGAAGCGCCCATTTCCACGCAGGTGTGCAGACTGTTGAAAGGAGGCATCCAGCCAAGGGTATAACAGCCGATATCGCCGAAAACCCTGGCGCCTTCGTAATCCTTTACAACGTTGTTGAGGGCTGTGAAGAAGTCCCTGTGGCCGCAGCCCTGGCAAAGTGCCGGGGGACGGGGGGCAACAACCTGAGAAGCAGGATATTCCGGCAGCGGTTTTAGGCCAAGGGCCACGCGCACTGCGTCCGGATTAAGCTCTCCGTCACGCGGCAGAGTACCGTCCAGACGGCCTTTAATTGCGGTTTCCGTGGGGAAAACGCCCCTCAGGCGCTCTTCCACCAGCGGCTGTCCCTCTTCCATAACAAGTATGGTCTTAACCTTTTTGGAGAGCTCCAGCGCCAGCTTGCGGGGGAAAGGATACTGGGAAACTTTAAGTACCGGATACGGGCAGCCGTCCGGGTAGTTTTCCATTAAATAGTTGTATGCAATGCCGCAGGCAATTATGCCAAGGCTTTTGTCGGGACCGTCGGTCAGCCAGTTAAAATCAGATGCGGCTGCGTCTTCTTCGAACGTTGCGTAGTCCTTGATTAACTGGCGGTTGCGCACGCGGGCATTCACCGGAAGTGTTACCCACTGGCGAGGCTTGTCAGGGAAATGCAGATTATTCTGCTCACGTATATTCTCACCGTTTTCCACCACGGCCCTGGAATGGGCCATGCGTGTGGTAAGGCGCATGAGCACCGGAATTCCGCGCTGCTCCGAGTAATCGAAGGCCTTACGGGTCATCTCGTATGCCTCCTGCTGGTTTGAAGGCTCGAAAACCGGCATCATTGCAAATGTGCCCCAGAAGCGGGAATCCTGCTCGTTCTGAGAGCTGTGCATGGAAGGGTCGTCGCAGGCGGTGACAACAAGGCCGCCGTTTGCGCCTGTCATTGCCGATCCCATGAAACCGTCGGCACACACGTTCATGCCAACGTGTTTCATGCAAACGATGGCGCGCTTGCCGGCGTATGACATGCCCAGGGCCTCTTCCATGGCCGTTTTTTCGTTTGCCGACCAGTCCCTGTGCACACCGCGCTGTGCGGCAAGCGGATGGGCCTGTATGTATTCCGCTATTTCGGTAGAGGGCGTGCCCGGATATGCATACACGCCGGAAAGGCCGGCATGCAGGGCACCAAGGGCAACAGCCTCGTCTCCCAACAAAAGATTCTTTTGTGACATTGGTTATTGTATGTGGTTAGTTTTTCTAAAATGCTCAGCCAAGGAAGCTGAGGAGGATACCGGCGGCCACGGCCGAGCCGATAACACCGGCCACGTTGGGGCCCATGGCATGCATGAGCAGGTGGTTGGTGGGGTCTATCTCCCTGCCCACGGTTTCCGACACGCGTGCACTGTCCGGTACGGCCGACACGCCTGCATTTCCGATGAGCGGGTTTATCTTCTTTGCAGGATCCTTAATGAAAACGTTCATAAGTTTTACAAACAGAACGCCGCAAGTGGTTGCAATTACAAAGCTAAGAAGGCCAAGGCCGAAGATAAGCAGGGACTTGACGCTTATGAATTTATCGGCCTGGGTTGATGCGCCCACGGTAAGGCCGATGAGGGTGGTTACCACGTCGATGAGCGGACCGCTGGCGGTATTGGCCAGACGCTTGGTTACACCGCTCTCTTTCAGAAGGTTGCCGAAGAACAGCATGCCCAGCAGAGGCAGGCCCGACGGCACTATGAAAGCAGTGATGAGGAAGCCCACGATAGGGAAGATAATCTTTTCACGCTTTGACACAGTACGCGGCGTGGGCATGTGGATAAGACGCTCCTTTTTGTTGGTTAGAAGGAGCATGATGGGCTTCTGGATAACCGGAACAAGGGCCATGTAAGAGTAGGCCGATACGGCAATGGCGCCCATAAGGTCCGGTGCCAGCTTGGAGCTTAGGAAAATGGCTGTGGGGCCGTCGGCACCGCCGATGATACCTATGGCGCCGGCTTCGTTAGGCGCAAATCCAAAGGCCAGTGCAAGAAGATAAGCGCCGAAGATACCCATCTGCGCCGCCGCACCAATCAGGATAAGCCGCGGCTGCGAGATAAGGGCGCTGAAATCTGTCATGGCGCCTATTCCAAGGAAGATAAGCGGCGGATACCAGCCCTGCTTAACGCCCTGATACAGGATGTTAAGCACCGATCCGTCCTCGTACACGCCAATGTTAAGGCCGGGGAACATGGGTATGTTGCCCACTATCATGCCGAATCCGATTGGCACCAGCAGCATGGGTTCCCACTCCTTTACGATTGCAAGGGTGATGAACACCAGGCCTATGCCAATCATTACCAGATTCTGCCAACTGCAGTTGGCAAAACCGGTGTATTCCCAGAACTGGGACAGTGATTCAAAAATGTGTTCCATTAAGCGATGGTTACAACGGGTGCGCCTTCAAGTATGCTGTCGCCTTTGTTTACGTGGATTGCGGTGATGGTACCGTCCTTGGGGGCGGGAATCTCGTTCTCCATCTTCATGGCCTCAAGAACCGCTACCTTCTGGCCGGCCTTAACAGCCTGACCTTCCTTAACGCTCACTTCCACAATCACGCCCGGCAGGGGAGAATTAACCTTCTCGCCGGCGCCGGCGGGCTTTGCAGCGGCAGCCGGGGTATTCCCCGCCGGAGCATCGGCCTTATTATTCGCGGAGGCGGGGGATACCCCGGCTGCCGGTTCAACAGAAACGGGAGCGTTTTCCAGTTCCACCTGATAATCGGCCCCGTTAACGTTCACGTTTAGCATTTTGCCTTCGGCGGCTCCGATGGCAACTGTATATTCCTTACCGTTGATTTTGAAATTGTATGTTTTCATGCTATTTAGGTAATTGTCTGAAAGTTAATTCTTTATTGTTCCAAAGTGAGTTTGTGCGGCGTATGGTTATTATGCCGGGCTCTATGTCGTGCACGCTTTCGCTAAGGTACAGGTGCACGGCGGCTGCAATGGCGGCGTAGTCGTCGCCGCCTGCTTCCATGTCAAGCGCCAGGGCGATTGCTGCAGCAACTTCGTCGCTCTGTGTGCCTTTTTTGACTGGAGCGGGTTTGGCCTGCTTCTTTGCACGGCGGTCGAATAATAACCAGAACAGGAACCATAGTATTGCCAGAGCGCTGAACACCACGCTTACCGACACTACGGTGAGTATCCAGCCGTGAGGGTCGCGCTCTTTCATCTGTTCTCCTTTGGTGGCCGAACTCTGGTTTCCGTTGATAATGCCGGGCGAAGGAATCTCCGGATTGTCCACAAATTCAAAATTCTGCTGCCTTATGTCGGTTGCCAGTTTATAGGCGGCTAATCCGGCCGGCAAGGTGGCAGGGATGGCCAGGGAGTCAATTATAGTGCGGCCGTCGTTGGAAACCAGATATACGGTTTTGCCGGGCGCAAGGGTAAAATCGGCATAGAAAGTGCCGTCGGCCCCGTTGCCGCTGCAGAATATAAGGGCCACCTGGCGCGGACCGATCTTGGTCCGTAGGTCGCTCTTGGGGATTAAGCTTTTGCGGAGGTCAGTCTTGTCGTCGGTGAGGTAGCAGCCGCCGAAGTTAACCGTGCCGGTGGACTTGTTGTACAGTTCCACCCAGCCGGTACGGCGGCCGTAATCGTCCATTATACTGGTGCTGTCCGGCTGTGCAAGCGCCTCACTTATTATGAGGTCGCTCACATTCTGGGCACCAAGGACCACAGCTCCCGCAAACAGGACAAGTACCGCTGAAATCAGTTTTCTCATAGTTTACAGCGGCAGATTATCGTGTTTCTTGGCCGGGACTGTGGCACGTTTTCCGGCAAGCTGTTCCAGCGCGCGAATTACGCGGAAGCGTGTGTTGCGAGGCTCGATAACATCGTCCACGTAGCCTTTTTGGGCGGCCTGGTAAGGATTGGAGAACAGCTCTTTATACTCTTCTTCCGTTATGTCCTTAAGTATGCCCACGGCGCCTTTTGCTCCCATTACGGCAATCTCGGCCGACGGCCAGGCATAGTTTATATCGCCCCTTAGCTGTTTGCAGCTCATGACTATATGTGCGCCGCCGTAGCCTTTGCGCAGGGTAACGGTTACCTTGGGAACGGTGGCTTCTCCGTATGCATACAGCAGTTTTGCGCCGTTGGTTATAATTGCGCCGTATTCCTGCTGCGTGCCGGGAAGGAAGCCGGGAACATCCACCAGCGTTACAAGCGGAATGTTAAAGGCGTCGCAGAAGCGGACAAAGCGGGCGGCTTTGCGGCTGGCGTTAATGTCCAGCACGCCTGCAAGCACGTTGGGCTGGTTTGCCACAACACCTACGCTGCGGCCGTTGAAGCGGGCAAAACCCACGATAATGTTCTTTGCAAAGTCTTTGTGAACCTCGAAGAACTTGCCGCCGTCCACTATGCTGTGGATAACCTTGTACATGTCGTACGCCTTGTTTGGATTGTCGGGCACTATGGCGTTGAGCTCGTCGTCCACGCGGTTAACGGGATCGGCCGATTCTTCCATGGGGGCCGTTTCCAGATTGTTCTGCGGCAGGTAGCTGAGGAGTTCCTTTACGGTGGCAATTGCATCGTCTTCATTGTCGGCCGCAAAATGTGCTACACCGCTTTTGCTGGCATGTACCGATGCACCGCCAAGCTGCTCCTGGCTCACTTCCTCTCCGGTGACGCTCTTTACCACTGCAGGGCCGGTGAGGAACATGTAGGAGGTATTCTTTACCATTAGCGTAAAGTCCGTGAGGGCGGGGGAATAAACCGCACCGCCAGCGCAGGGACCCATGATTACGCTAATCTGGGGGACAACGCCGGAAGAGAGGATATTGCGCTCGAAGATTTCTCCGTAGCCTGCAAGGGCGTCGATACCCTCCTGGATACGTGCACCGCCGCTGTCGTTAAGGCCGATAAGGGGTGCGCCGTTGCGCAGGGCCATGTCCTGCACTTTGCAAATCTTTTCGCTCATTGTCTTTGACAGAGAGCCGCCGCTTACGGTGAAATCCTGTGCAAAAACATATACCAGGCGGCCGCCGATGGTACCGCAGCCGGTAACCACTCCGTCTCCGTCCGGATGACTCTTCTCCATGCCAAAGTTGGTGCAGCGGTGCTGGACAAACATGTCGAATTCTTCGAAACTGCCTTTGTCCAGAAGTTTTTCCAGCCTTTCACGGGCTGTAAGCTTTCCTTTGGCGTGCTGAGCCTCAATGCGCTTTTCTCCGCCTCCAAGGCGGGCATTTGAGCGGCGCTCTACAAGTTTTTCAATGTTGTCTGTCTGTATGCTCATATTATTTGAACATTTTATCTACTTCTTTAACTGCTCCCGGAAGGGCGAATACGGCCACGCGGTCGTATGGCTCTATGCGCGTGTGACCCACTGCGATAAAGCTGTCTCCACCGCGAATGACGCCGCCAATGATGGCATCGGCCGGGAAATCTATGTCCTTTAGGATATCCTTTGTAATACGCGAACCAGGGGCTGCCGTGTATTCCAGAACCTCGGCGTCCGTGCCGCTTACGTAGCGCACCGAACGCACTTTGTCCGACAAAGTGAACTTGAAAATGCGGCTGGCGGTGATCAGTTTTTTGTTAATTACGGTATCTACACCCATTTCCTCGGCCAGACGCAGGTATTCCAGGTTTTCCACCTGGGCAATAACCCTTGGAACACCCATTTTCTTTGCCACTACGCAAGACAGGATGTTAACCTCGTCGTTGCCTGTGAAGGCCATTACCACCTGGTAGGAACGTATGTCCTGCTCCTGCAGGAAGTCTGAGTTGCGTACATCACCGCATACTACGTCAACTTCGTCCGGCAGGTCTTCCGACAACTTGCGGCAGTGGGCGGGATTTACGTCAATCAGCTTAATATCGTCCAGCTTCTGGGACGCCAGGCGCTGCGCCACCATCATGCCAATCTCGCTGCCGCCCATTATCATTACCCTGCGTATGTCTATCTTGTCCTTGCCAAGGAACTTCATGAGCACAGGCATGCCGTCCCGGCGCGAAATGATGTACAGGTAGTCGTGATACTTGAAGGAGGTATCGAACTTGGGGATGATGGTTTTTCCGCCCCTGGAGATTGCTACAATGCGGAAGTCGGCATCGGCCTGCAGCTCTTTAACGGCATGGGCGAAGTCTTTTACCGTCATGTCCAGAAGGGGAGAGTCGTCGTCCAGTTTGAAAACGGTTAGCTGGAGTTTTCCGCGCGCAAAGTCCAGAGAGTCTGTGGAAGCGCTGTTGTGAAGCATGTCCACAATTTCGTCGCTGGCGCTTTTTTCGGGGAAGAACATCATGTCCAGACCCATGTCCTTGAACAGGAGTTTGTTTTCCGGAGCAAGGTATGCCTGGTCGTCAATTCTGGCGATGACCCTTTTGGTTCCCAGTTTTTTGGCAAGCAGGGCGCTTACTATATTGATGCTCTGGTCCATGCGGGGATTCACCGCTATGAAAAGGTCGGCATCCTGGCAGCCGGCTTCTTTTAATAGTGCTATGGTGGAAGGCGGCCCCTGGATGGTTATAACATCGGCCTGGGTGCTTAGGGAGCGGATACGGCCGGCATCGCTGTCGATGACGGTTATCTCGTTTGACCCTACGCTTAGCATTTTTGCAAGGTGCGAGCCAGTCTGTCCTGCTCCTTCTATGATAATCTTCATAAGTATGAATATTATATCACGCAAAGATAAGCATTTTTTTCATTCGCGCAAAGCGCGCGCGTATAAAGCAAAAGCACCCGTACGGTTTAGCGCGGGTGCTTTTGGTTCAGTTGTTTACCGTAGCTTACTGCGGCAGGCAGGCGGCGTGTGCGGGCCAGGCCTGGGCTTTTGCAAGCTTGAAGGCTGCGGTGGCGCGGATGTCGGCCACGGAGGCGCCGAACAGGACTTTATAGCTGCCGGCTGCGGTTTCCCATGCGCTGGTGGCGGGGTTGAAGGAGGCCAGGGTGTAGGGATCTACGGTCATGGTGAGAACCTCGCTTTCGCCGGGCTTGAGTTCGCGTGTTTTGGCAAAGGCCTTAAGTTCGCAGGCGGGTTTATCAAGACCGCCGGCGGGGGCCGAAACATAAAGCTGGACAGCTTCCTTACCGGCTACGGAACCAGTGTTGGTAACTGTTACAGAAGCGGTTACGTTGCCGGCTTTGTCCACCTTCACAACGGGTTTGCTGTATGCAAATGTGGTGTAGCTAAGGCCATAGCCGAAGGGATAGGAAACGCCCTTGTCCCTGGTGGTGAAGTAGCGGTAGCCAACCATTAGACCTTCGTCGTAGTTGGTGTAGTCTATATCCTTGCGCAGCACGCGGGGAGTGCGGGCGCCGCCCATAAGGGCTGCCAGGTCAATGGAGTTGCCGCCCTGGTAGTCGTACGGGAAGTTGTGCGATGAAGGGATCTCAAGATAGGTGAGCGGGAAGGTCATGGGAAGCTTTCCGGAAGGATTGGCGGCGCCAACCAGCACGTCGGCAACTGCATAGCCGCCTTCCTGGCCGGGAGTCCAGGCCAGAAGGATGGCGTCGGGGATGTTCTTCCAGGAAGCGGTCTCGATAACGCCGCCGATGTTAAGCACTACAACCAGCTGTTTGCCGTTTGCGTGGTACACGTCGGCAAGGGTCTGGAGGATTTCGCGCTCGGTACCGGTGAGGGTCCAGTCGCCGTCGGCGGCCTTGCGGTCGTCGCCTTCGCCGGCGTTGCGGGAAATGGTGAATACAGCTATGTCAGTGACCTTTTCCATCTTCTTGATGAAGCTGCGGGAAACGTTCATTTCCGGCACTACAGGGTCTCCCAGGAGTATGCCAAGGCCGTTGTCGGCAGTATTGTTGCGCTGCTCGGTCTTGGAGAGGGCGATGTACTGGTTATACCAGGACTCAATATCGGGGTTCACTTCCAGTCCGTTTACGCGCAGACCTTCGGCAATGTTGCGTACATAGGCCTTGTTCACGTTGCCCGAACCGGTGCCGCCGGCAATGAAATCGTAGGAGCCGGTGCCGTACAGGGCAACTTTCTTAACATCGGCGAACGGTAGTACGCCGTTGTTCTCCAGGAGTACCAGGCCTTCCGGAGTGGCAGCGCGCACAAGCTTGGCGTGGCCTGCAAGGTCGGGATTGTTGCTGTATTTGTAGCCTGCGTAGCGGGGGGTGCGCACAATGTATTCAAGCATGCGGCGTACGTTGCGGTCAAGGTCGGCAATGTCCAGGGAACCGTCCTTAACGGCTGCCACAATGCGGTCTATCTCGTTCTGCATGCCGGGTTCCATAAGGTCGTTTCCGGCCTTTACGGCTGCCACGG
>Ga0310696_10006642_pt1 | contig 13705 bp, 12 predicted proteins | sample AusTroGonzalo_MG_4_FD_203885 | JGI IMG/M metagenome (GOLD analysis project Ga0310696, IMG submission 203885) | Bovine rumen microbial communities from tropical cattle in Woodstock, Queensland, Australia - Gonzalo_02 (v2) (version 2) | ecosystem: Host-associated > Mammals > Digestive system >... | reverse complement strand
CGCCGGGGAGATTGACGAGGTGGCCAATCGCTATGTGGAGTACGAGCTGAAGGCTCCGGATAAGAAAGGTATGGTTATAGAAACCATCACTGTCCCCGTGCAGGCAAAAGGCGGTGACGGGATGAACATGCATATCAACTATGGCTTTGGAGAGCATTTCAGCGGCGTGACAACGATCTATGAGAACACGGCTTTGCCTAAAAACAAGAAAATCACCGTCTCTTTGGATCAACCTATATTAGTCCCTGCCGGGCAGACTTGGCACCTTCGTATATTGCCCTGGTACGACTCGAACGGCAAACCGCAAAAAGACAAATATTTGTATGTCGGAGAGCTCCTGATAACAGGAAAGCGACTGAATTAAAGCCCTCAGGGAGAAAAAAATTGCAAAAAATGGCATATACTCTTGTATATGTCATTATTTTTTTGTACCTTTGCAGCCGCAAAGGTCTGGGCCGGAAGGAAGCCCTCTTTAAAAAGCAAAATAACTAAAAAATACACGTATATGAAATTTACTGTTTCGAGTTCTAAACTCTTTTCTCAATTACAGGCTGTCAGCCGTGTGATTAACAACAAGAATGCGTTGCCTATTTTGGACGACGTGCTGTTTGACTTGTCGGAGAACGAACTGAGGTTGACCGCTTCGGACGGCGAGACGACAATCCGTACTGCAGTAGAGGTGGAAGGTGTAGAAGGTGCCGGAAAAGTGGCTTCTGCTGCCAAACTGTTGCTGGAGACGCTCAAGGAGTTCAGCGAGCAACCGCTGGCATTCACTATTGATGAGAATAATTTTGCAGTCAGCATGGTTAGCCAGAATGGTACTTATTCGTTTGTCGGCGTGAACGGCAACGAGTATCCGGAGATGCCGAAGGCTGAGGCTGATGCGCGTCAGATCGCTTTGCCGGCCAATGTGCTGCAGAGTGCGATTGAGAAGACCATCTTCTGCACCGCAGACGATGACCTGCGTCCCGTTATGAACGGTATCTTCTTCGATATCGCGGAAGATAAGGTGACGATGGTGGCTACTGATGCCCACCGTTTGGTTCGTTATTCCAACACCGGTGTCAAAGCCGGCGCAGCTGCCAGTTTCATCCTTCCGAAGAAACCGGCCGGTCTGTTGAAGAACCTGCTGGCTAAAGAGGAGAACGACGTGAAGGTGACCTTCGGTGTTAAGAATGCCCGCTTTGAGTTCGGTAGCACGATTATCGTATGCCGTCAGATTGAGGGCCGTTTCCCGAACTACAATGCCGTTATTCCGCAGGGCAACCAGAATATCGTTACCGTGGACCGTCAGACGATGATTAACGCCTGCAAGCGTGTCGCTGTGTTTGCCAACAACGGTACTGCCCAGTTGCGGCTCGCTCTCGGTGAGAACCAGATTAAGATTTCCGCACAGGATATAGACTTCTCTACCAGCGCGGAGGAAACTATCGCATGCGACTATAACGGCACGCCGATGGCAATCGGCTTCAAGGCGCCGTTCCTTATTGACCTGCTCTCTTCTATCGCTTCCGATGATGTACAACTCAAACTCGCCGATCCTGCTCGCGCCGGTCTTATCCTGCCTGCTGAGAACGAGGAGAATGAAGACGTACTGATGTTGTTGATGCCGATGCTGCTGAACGATTGATATAAAAGACAAAAGACAAGCATGTTTCGTAAGTTAACGAGCGCAGAGGTCGCGCAGCTGGAGGCACAGGGCTGTACGGCGAAAAACTGGCAGGATGTCGAAGTGGCGCAAGGCTTCGACCCTCGGTTTGTCCGCAATACAAACTTCTCCGGACACAATAAATTGGGTGTATTTGGCAAGGAAATTGCCTTACCCGGAGGATTGACGATTCATTCGGGTATCTACAATGCCACTTTGCATAACTGCGAGGTGGGTAATGACTCGCACCTTTATAATGTTCACAACTACATCGCCAACTATCACATTGGCAATAACACCTGTATTGAGAACGTCAACGCCATTCTGGTGGACGGCAAGACGACTTTCGGTAACGGCGTACGTGTGCCGGTGATGAACGAAGGCGGTGGCCGCGAGATCCCTATTTTCAATGAACTGAGTGCCAGCCTGGCCTATATCCTGACGCTCTATCGTCATCGCCCGAAGATGATTCATGAGTTGGAACGGATGATTGACGCTTATGCGGAGACGCAAGCTTCTGACCACGGCTATATCGGCGATAATGTACGTATCCTCAACTGCGGTTCGATTAAGAATGTGCGCATCGGAGATCATGCCGAACTGGTTGGTGTGAGCCGCCTCAAGAACGGTACAATCAACTCCAATGAGTTTGCGCCCGTTCGTCTGGGAAGCGGTGTCAAATGTCTTGATTTCATTCTCGCTTCCGGCGTGGAGATAGGTGACTCGACGCTGGTGGACAAATGTTTTGTGGGACAAGGTACCGTCTTCGACAAGCACTATTCAGCCGGAGAGAGTCTGTTCTTCTCTAACTGTCAAGGCATGCACGGTGAGGCCTGCGCCATTTTTGCCGGCCCGTACACCGTGACACACCATAAATCGACACTGCTTATTGCCGGTATGTTCTCCTTCCTCAACGCAGGTTCCGGAAGCAACCAGTCGAACCATATGTACAAACTCGGTCCGATTCACCAGGGTATAGCGGAGCGTGGCGCCAAGACTACATCTGACAGTTACCTCTTGTGGCCCTCCAAGATAGGCGCTTTCTCGCTTGTCATGGGACGTCATACCCACCATGCGGATACATCTGAACTGCCTTTCTCCTACTTGATTGAGAATAACTCCGAATCGTTCCTCGTACCCGGCGCCAACCTGCGTACCGTAGGAACTATCCGTGACGCGCAAAAATGGCCGAAACGTGACAACCGCAAGGACCCGCATAAACTCGACCAGATTAACTTCAACCTGCTATCGCCGTACACCGTACAGAAAATGTGGGGCGGACGCGAGGTGCTGAACGAATTGCAGGCTCTTGGTGGAGAGAACACCGAGGTTTACGGATATAGGAACTGCAAGATACGCAACTCCTCTCTTAAGCACGGACGTGAACTCTATACGATCGGTATCCAGAAGTTCCTGGGCAACAGTCTCATCAGCCGCTTGGAGAAGAGCGAGTGGCATACACTTGCCGAACTGCGTGCAGCTCTCCGTCCGGACAGCGAAAAAGGATTAGGTTCATGGGTGGATTTAGCCGGACTCATCGCTCCGCGTGGCGAAGTAACGCGACTGTTGGACGATATAGAGAAAGGTGGTCTCGCAATCGAGAATATCGAAGCACGTCTGGCGGAGATGCATGCCAATTACTACTCGTATGAGTGGACATGGGCGCTCGATAAACTGGAACAAGTGTGGGGGTGCAAGGTGGAGAATGTGACCCTGGAGCAGGTTAAGCGAGCTGTGGAGGACTGGAAGAGTGCCGTTGTTAAACTGGACCGAATGGTCTATGATGATGCACGTAAAGAATTCGACCTTAACAGTCAGACAGGCTTCGGTGTGGACGGCGACCGCGAACAAGCAGAAGCGGACTTCGAAGAAGTACGTGGTTCATTTGAGTCCAACTCCTTTGTCAAAGCGGTTCTCGAACATATTGAGAAAAAAACCGAGTTGGGCAATAAAGTGCTTGCTAAACTTGCAGAGATAAAATAGTCCAAAAATGGGAAACGGGAAACTTACCATATTAGGTTGCGGAAGTGCGAAGCCGACTAAAACGACTTCGCCCTCTGCCCAATTGGTGGAGTTATGCGACAAGACATTCCTTGTGGACTGCGGAGAAGGCGTCGTGCTGACCATGCAGAAACTCGGCATTCATACTTCGCGGTTGTACAATATTTTCATTTCCCATTTGCATGGTGACCATTGTTTCGGACTCATCGGCCTGCTGACAACATTAGGCATGCTCAAGCGTACGCAGCCCATGCATATTTATGCGCAACCGGACTTGGAGAAACTGCTGCAACCGCTTTTGGCTTATCACGCCAACGACCGGCAGTACGAAATCATTTTCCATCCAATCAATCCGCGCAAACACGAAGTCATTTTTGAAGACAGAACGGTGAGCGTGGAGACTATTCCGCTCAAGCACGGTGTGCCGACCTGCGGATTCCTTTTCAAAGAAACACATCGTGTGAAGAAAGAAGACGGGTCCTTTGATTATGTCACTACGAAGCGTTACGCCTACTGTTCGGATACGCAATATAGTGAAAAGATTGTGCCTGTTATCGAAGGCGTGGGCACCCTTTATCACGAATCCACTTTTCTCAATGAGCACGGTGAGCGCAGCAAAGAAGTAAAACACTCTACGGCTGCAGAGGCAGCAACGATAGCTCAGAAAGCCCATGTGGGCCAACTCATTCTCGGCCACTATTCAGCGCGTGTTGAAGACCATTCGCTCTTCCTCAAAGAAGCCAAGCCGATATTTGACAATACCGTCCTCGCAGAGGAAAACCTGGTATTTGACTTATAATTCGTAACTTTTAATTTTTAATTCTTAATTCCTTGGCCAAGCCTTCCGTTCAATATGTATGTTCGTCCTGTGGAGCGAAAGCCCCGCAGATGCTCGGCCGTTGCCCTGTCTGCGGAGAATGGGGTACCTATGAGGAAGAAGTCGTAAACCCTACAGCAAAGCGGTCTTTCAGCGCTAGCGGTCTTTCAGCTGCTAGCGGTCAGCCGAAACGTCTTCAGGAAGTGGAGGCTTCCGAAGAGATGCGCCTCGACATGCATAACGGTGAACTGAACCGCGTACTCGGGGGAGGGCTTGTTCCCGGTAGTCTCGTCCTCTTGGGAGGCGAACCCGGCATTGGAAAATCGACACTGGCGCTTCAAGTGCTCATGCAACTCGGAGAACGGAAAACTTTCTATGCTTCCGGAGAAGAGTCCGTGAGACAACTCAAACTGCGGGCGGAACGAATTGCCGGCAACGCCGAAAACCTGTATATATCCTCTGAGACATCCCTCGAACGCATATTGGATCAAGTTAAGGAACTGGATCCTGACGTAGTCGTTATTGATTCCATTCAGACTATCGGTACGGAGGCAGTGGACGCAACAATAGGGAGTATAAGCCAGGTGCGCGAGTGCGCGGCGCGTATCCTTGAGTTCGCCAAGTCGCGTAATATACCCTTCTTCATCATTGGGCATATCAACAAGGAAGGCTCGCTGGCCGGTCCGAAAGTATTGGAACATATTGTGGACACCGTTCTGCAGTTTGAAGGCGACCAACATAATATGTACCGCATTCTGCGGGCGCAGAAGAACAGATTCGGTTCTACATCCGAGTTGGGCATCTATGAGATGCGCGGAGACGGTCTGCGCGAAGTAACCAATCCTTCCGAACTACTCCTTTCTACGGCCCGTGAAGGGCTGTCGGGCATTGCTATTGCTGCGGCTGTAGAAGGCGTACGACCATTCCTTATCGAAGTACAGGCTCTTGTCTCCACTGCTGCTTACGGTACGCCACAACGTTCGTCAACGGGTTTTGAAGGGAGACGACTCAATATGCTTCTTGCCGTACTGGAGAAGCGGGTAGGGTTCAAACTGCTGCAGAAAGATGTGTTCCTCAATATAGCCGGTGGCCTGCATGTACAGGATCCCGCGATCGATTTAGCGGTCATTGCTGCAGTGCTCAGCAGTAATATGGACATCGCTTTGGATGCGGGAACATGCCTCTGCGGCGAGGTGGGACTCGCGGGAGAGATTCGCCCCGTCAACCGGATAGAGCAACGTATCGCCGAAGCACAGAAACTGGGCTTCAGACGGATACTCATCCCTGCGGACCAAAAAATAGACACTACCCGATATACTATCGAAGTAGTGCCTGTACGTAAAGTGACTGATGCGTTCCGCTTACTGATTAAGGCCTAAAACGTTGTACGTTTTTCCGTCCTTTATAATCAATAATTGTCCGTCACGTAGCACTTTCTGTGCTGCGTTATTTTTTTGTACAGTCTCTATGTCTGTTGCCGTGTTCACTTTGATTTGGAAGGAGACTTGACAAATCTGTGTGCCCTTACTGGCTGAACGTTTTATTGTAAAAGACTTTGCGTTAGAGGGAGCGGTTAGAAAAACCATTTCCATGTTTGCACTGGCAATAGGATAGGATGTATTAGCATCTTTATTCCAATGATAATCGATTTTTTTATTACTATCAGCCCAATTACGTATTGTGACGTCAAACTTCACTGATTCGATGGTTACGTTGTAAGCCGAGAAATCAAAGGAGATAGAATCTTTGTTACTGCCTAAATTAAGGTATCCATCACTATTCCATCCACTAGAGGTATGGTTGAAAGAGGTGGTTATATTCAATTGGTCCAGTCCTTCTGGTATACCGTCATTGTCGATGGTTGGCGCTTCTCCGAGGCCAAGGTTGATACAGTATTCGCCATCGGTAATGGCACTACCTCCACCACCTCCCCCGCCTTCGTCAGGGCAAGAAGAGGATACTGCACCTGCTGTCGTTACTTCCAGTGTCGCACCTGCACCGCAAGTACTGTTGGTGACGTATTTCTTTGCGTCAGCGGCTGTCAGCTGGTCATAGGTGTAACTCGGCGCGGAAACGGAACCGGAATTAGAGGGTAAATTCCCGCTGCAATGAACGAATTTGCAAGCGTTGGAAGAGCCGTTGAAAGGCGACCAGATACCGCCGGGTTTATTGGCCTTGCCTGCAAACGTACATCCCTCAAAATAACATTTCGCATTCTCGGGTCCTACATAATAATCCGCTACGCTTGAATTCCAGTAGCAATTGAGGAAATGCAACTCCGCATTGCGGCAACGCGTCATTCGCTGCTTACATCCCTCGTCCCACCAACAGAAACCGTAGGTGATATTATAGGTGCCGTCGGTAGGCTTATCCGTTGGGCTGGAACCGACAAGGTTAGAGAAACGGTGGTCATCGCTGTCTCCGCCTTCTCCGGCAGGAATAGGATCTATGAAGTAACGGAAACGACACCAAGTCACTGTGATGTTATCGGATAATGCATTGATATCAAAATTACCGTCCATGCCGTCTTGAAAATCACAGTGGTCCACCCATATATTCTGTGAACTCGTTATTGTCAGATTGTCTCTTCCGTCACAATCATAAGCACCGGGACCTTTGAATGTCAGGTTGCGAAGAATAATATTACTACTGCTGTTCTTAATCTGTAGAATACCTGAGCCTGTCTTGGTTCGAGTGGGGTTCACTAACTTCTTCCCCGGCAATGCCATGAGCGTAATGTTGGTTTTGCCGTCAATGGACAATTGTGTGGTAACAGTAATATCTTGAGTAATGATAATCACATTATTATCATTTTTGAGTGCATTCTTGAGTTCATCATAGGTGGATACTAGTGTAGGCGTAGCATTACCTCCGCCGGTCACATTGCCGGCGTAACCCCATGACGCCTCTGCACAATAATTGACTGCACTTAACTGTAAACAACACGCAATAACTGCAACAATCAAGTAGATTCGTTTCATATCATTGATAATTTTTAATTCTAAATTTTTAATTTAAGAAGAGCCCGCTCTTCTTTCTCCGTCATCTGTGCTTTCGTCTCAGGCGTCTTGTCGCCTTGTCCTGTGAGATGTAGCACGCCGTGAATAAGAATTCGCATTAACTCATTTTCGAATGTTGTTCCTATTTCCTTAGCATTGGTACGAACTGTATCCAACGAAATAAAAATATCGCCGTTCAGAGTAGATTCAGTCGAATAATCGAACGTGATAATGTCTGTATAATAATCGTGCCCTAAAAAATCACGGTTAACGGCCAACTCCCGCTCGTCGGTACAGAAAATATAATTGATATTGCCTACACCGAAGCCATATTCCGCTGCTACCGCTCTAATCCAACGGCTTAATTGTCGTTGGTTGATGTTCGGTAGTTCGATGTCTTGTGATGTGAAGTTGATCATTACTTAACCCTTGTTTACCCATTACTTAATCACGTTCCGATTCCGTGTCGATTCCGTGTCGTTGCCGTGTTTTGTCTATCCGAAGAAGATAGGTGCAATGGCAAATGCCGCTATCGCGCCGGCGAGGTCGGCGAGCAAGCAGCATGCTACCGCGTGACGCGTTTCTTTTATGTTTACCGAACCAAAATAAACGGCTAACACATAAAACGTCGTGTCTGTTGTGCCCTGCAAAATGCAACAAAGTCTTCCTACCAAACTATCCGCTCCGTAGGTGGTCATTGCTTCGAGCATCAGTCCTCGTGCACCGCTTCCGCTGAGCGGTTTCATCAATGCCGTAGGTACAGCGCCTGCCAGATCGGGGTTGATGCCGCAGGCGGCAAAACACCATGCTATACCTTGTTCCAATAAACCCATCGCACCGCTCGCGCGGAACATGCCTACCGCCACAAGTATGGCAATCAGGTATGGAATAATACCGATGGCCGTTTGAAAACCGCCTTTCGCGCCGTCAATAAAGGCATCGTACACGTTGATTTTCTTGGTCATGGCCTGAATGACAAACCAACAAATAACACCGAGCAATAAGATGGCAGCAATAGCGGCGGAAACTACGGAAAGCGCATGTGGAGAAAGAAGTGTAGCACCCCAGACAAGCAATCCGACAAGCGCAGTCATTCCAATGATCGTGCCTAACACAACAGGGTCCTTCATCTTGATTTTCTGGGCTACACAAACGCAGACAAGTCCTACCAATGTCGCTACGTATGTAGCAATCAATATCGGAAGAAAGACATCCGCAGGGTTTGCTGCACCTAATTGTGCGCGGTACGCCATAATGGTCGTAGGTATTAATGTCAAGCCGCTTGCTCCTAATACCACAAACATAATCATGGCGTTAGAGGCTTTTGTCTTGTCTTTATTCAACTCCTGCAATTCACCCATCGCTTTCAAGCCCATCGGCGTTGCGGCATTGTCGAGTCCTAACATGTTCGCCGCTATATTCATCAGCATGGAACCGAATACAGAATGGCCTTTCGGAATTTCCGGAAAAATACGGCTGAAGAAGGGATTGATAGCTCGGCCCAATGTGTTGACTGCGCCGGCTTTCTCGCCTATTTTCATGATTCCCATCCATAATGCCAGCACGCCGGTCAGACCCAATGAGAGCTCAAAACCCGTTTTGGCACTATCGAACGTTGAATTGAGAATTGCGGAGAAAATATCTACGTTCCCGTAGCAAAGCGCTTGTACCAGCCCCATTAGAACGGCCAGTAAAATGAGAGAAATCCAAATATAATTCAAAATCATGCCACAAAATTACATTTTTTTTTGCATATGTGCAAATTTTTCACTAATTTTGCACCATAAATGGTAAAAAATAGTATTGGACATAGAGTTTTTGCCTACTTCAGACATCTTCTTACGGCGTGGAATACGACCGGCGAGGGCATTCATTCTCCGTATTTGTTTGAACTCGTGCGCTTTGTCCTGCGGGACGAAAATTCATACTATTGTTTTGCGGATATCGAGCGTCGGAGAGAGATGCTCCTTGCTTGTGATGACGTCATTGATGTAGTCGATTATGGTTCGCAAGGCACCAAAGAAGGCATGCATGTGCAGCGTCGTGTGTCTGATATCGCGAAGAACCATTTGGAGAGTGCCAAAGTGGGACAGGTGCTGTTTCGCATAATAGCGTGGATGGGACAACATCAGCAGCTGCAAATACTTGAATTGGGAACATCATTGGGCGTGACAACTGCCTATCTGGCTGCGCCTTCCGGCAAGAACAATGTGCGGACATTAGAGGGAAGTGAAGAACTTTTGCGGATTGCACAAGGTGTATGGAAAACGCTCAAACTGGAGAATATGTCGTGGCAAATCGGCAATATTGATGATACCTTATCTAAATGTGCGCACGAGAAAATCGATGTGGCTTATGTGGATGCCAATCATACTTATGAAGCGACCTCGCGTTATGTCCATTATCTGCTTCCCCGCTTGACAGAGAAAGGGATTATCGTCATTGACGACATCCATTACTCCAAAGAAATGGAATGTGCATGGAAGGAACTTAAAGCCGATCCCCGTGTTACCACTTCTATGGACTTGTATCATATAGGTCTTTTATTTGTTGATCCGCATTATCTCAAACGACATTATATTATTCGTATATGATTTATACCAAAACAGGAGACAAGGGAGAGACATCCCTGGCTAACGGCCAGCGGGTGCGTAAAACAGATGTACGTATTGAAGCGTACGGAACCGTTGATGAACTCAACAGTTGGATAGGATTGCTTAGAGCAGAGATTCGACAGGCGAAGGACGAAATACGTTCAATGGAAACGCAGTTGGAATGGGTGCAGAACAAACTCTTTAACTTAGGTGCAGAATTAAGTGACGCGCCCGGTGAATGGATAGTAACTGAGGATGTGAAGCAACTGGAACAGTGGATTGACAGTATGCAGGCAGTCGTGCCGAAACAGCGCGCCTTTGTTCTTCCTGCCGGTAGCGAAACAGTAGCCGGATGTCATGTGGCCCGCACCATTTGCAGGCGCGCTGAAAGGCGTATGATTGAAGCGCTGGCTGCGACTACAGCCTTGCAGTTTATAAATCGTTTGAGTGACTATTTGTTCATTCTTTCCCGTTATGTCGGATATCTTAACCAGGAAGAAGAAAATGTGTGGAAAAAATAATTAAAATGTGTAAAAATTGACATAATAGGGCTCTTTGCGTGCAAAAAATCACGAAAAATGTAAAATATTGCGAAAAATATTTGCACGTATCAAAAGTTTTTATTACTTTTGCACGCTTTTTTTTAAACCTGATTAGGACAAGAATATGTATTGGACACTTGAATTAGCTTCGAAACTGGAGGACGCGCCATGGCCTGCGACTAAAGATGAGCTCTTGGATTATGCCAATCGTGTGGGCGTTCCGGCTGAGGTGATTGAAAACTTGAATGAGCTGGAGGATGACGACGAAGAGCAGTATGAAAGCATACTGGATATTTGGCCGGATTATCCTACTCAAGATGAAGATTTCTTCTTTAACGAAGAGGAATATTGATGTATTGTGAAGCGATATATTGTCATTCTGTTGGGGCTATTAGCCGTGGTGACTGCGAGCGCGCAGTCTGACCCGCAGATGGGACAATATATCTATTTGCCGACAGCGTACAACCCTGCTGCGGTCGGTGAAGGTGATTTGATGAAGGTGGCGGGTATGCACCGCATGCAATATGTGGACATCGTCAATGCACCGATGAGTACCTGGTTCTCGTTCAGTTCGCCTTTCCTGATTAAGAAAACAAGCCATGGTGCGGGAATAAGGTTTTTAAATGACAGATACGGCTTGTTTACCAATCAATCCTTGTATGCACAGTATGCATATCGGCAAAAATTAGGTAAGGGTTACTTGAGTGCCGGAGTAGAATTGGGATTTGTGAATGTGGGATTCAAGGGCGACTCGGTGAACTTGAGCAAAATGGGGGATGATTATCATGAGACGAGCGACGAAGTAGTGCCGACGGGCAGCAAGTCGGGAATGAAATTTGACATTGGTGTGGGTTTGTATTATTGCACTCCGACTTGGTGGGTAGGCGCAAGTTACAGTCATATTCTGCGGCCGACAGTCGATTTGAGTGACGGGGGAGACGGACAACAGAAAGAAGTGACTTTGGCGGGAACGATGTATGTGTCGGGCGGCTATCACTTCCGGTTGAAGAACTATCGTGAATGGGTACTGACTCCGAGTGCGATGGTGATGAGTGATTTTGTGAGTTGGGATGTGAATATGACGCTGATGTGCGATTATAAGGAAAGATATCGTTGGGGGCTCGGATATCGCATATTGGGAAGTGTGAATATATTGTTGGGAATAGATATAATCTCCGGGTTGCAGTTGGGATATAGTTGCGAACTGCCGACGAACAACTTGCTATTGGAGAGTTATGGAAGCCATGAGATATATTTGGCATATGGATTTGATATCCTGAAGCCGAAAAGAACGAATAAATATAAATCAATTCGATACTTGTAAGTATGAAAGTAACAAAAATTTTGCCGTTGATCGCATTGGCGATTGCAATGGTTAGTTGCAACAAACCGGCTGGTGAGCTCGTGGGAGCCAGCAAGTCGGTCAATTTTAAGGAGGCAAATCCTTATGGTATGTTGTTTATCAAGAAAGGTTCCTTTATGATGGGTGCCAACACCCAGTCTGCTGTGTTTGAACAACCGGACAACATTGTGATGGTGACAGTAGATGCGTTCTGGATGGATGAGACCGAGATCACGAACAATGAGTACCGTCAGTTCGTGAATTGGGTGCGCGACTCCATCGCATTGACCAATTTGATAGCAGCAGGTATGACCGATTATGCCATTCAGCCGAAAGACGAAGACTTCGATGAGGAAGATTTCCGTATTGATTGGCGTAAGAAAGTGCCATGGAATAGTAAAGAAGAAGATATCGTAGATGCGTTGTCTTCCATGTATTATTCAGATGGTACGTTCAATACCAATAATCTTCACTATCGCTACAGTTGGGTGAATATGGATGAAGCGTTGCCGCAACGTAACAAATTCGATGTGGCTACCAGTACCTATCCTCCCGGAGCGACGGCACGTGTAGATACATTCTGGGTAAACGAGAGAAACGAGATAAAGGACTCTACCATTATCCGTCCTCTGCGTGAGCCGAAAGACCTGTTGACCGAGAAGATCATCAGTATCTATCCGGATACATTGGTTTGGGCGCGTGACTTCCAGTTCTCGTACAACGACCCGTTGCTTCATATGTATTTCAAACACCCGGGATATGCGGAATACCCTGTTGTAGGTGTTACATGGGAGCAGGCTCATGCTTTCTGTAATTGGCGTACTCACTATTTCAACCAGTATTCTACGCTAGAGGCTAACGAGTATCGTCTGCCGTCTGAGGCGCAATGGGAGTACGCTGCCCGTGGAGGTCGTAAGATGGCGATGTATCCTTGGGGTAGTAACTATGCCCGTGACGCTAAAGGTTGCTTCTTCGCTAACTTCAAGCCCTACCGTGGTGCATACAATGATGATACCGGAACAACGACAATGAAGGTGGCTCAGTTCCGTCCGAATGATTTCGGTCTGTTCGATATGGCGGGTAACGTGGCAGAGTGGACCAATTCCGCTTATTTGACTGCGGCTAATACCCATATCCATGACTTGAATCCGGATTACAGTTACCTGGCCCGTAAAGCCGACCCGGATATCTTGAAACGTAAGGTTGTAAAGGGTGGTAGCTGGAAGGACATCAGTTACTTTATGCAATGCGGCGTGCGTACGTACGAGTATCAATATGAGAGCCGTCCGTATATCGGTTTCCGTTGCGTCCGCGCATATATAGGTGAATAATTAGATAGAATAATATTTTAAACTTTTAGATACAATTATGGCTACAGAAAATCAAGGTTTTGGTGCAAAGTTCATGCATTGGTATGAGTCATACCAAGGAAAGAACGTTGTTAACATCGTTTATTCGGCAGGTGCATCAGTCGTTATTATTGGTGCATTGTTTAAGATTCTACACTGGCCGGGAGCAAGTCAAGTGTTGATGATTGGTATGTTCACGGAGGCATTCCTGTTCCTTATCGGAACATTGGAGCATCCGCATCCTGAATTCCACTGGGAGAATGTATTCCCGCAGTTGTTGGAGTATGGTACAAAACCGGAATTATTGGAAGAGAAATCGAAACAAGCTCGCCCGACATTGTTGGGTGCCGGCGTAGCCGGAGCTAACACTCCTGTTGCCGGTATAGCTACTCCTAACGCACCCGCTGCAGAAG
>Ga0310696_10006641_pt1 | contig 13707 bp, 7 predicted proteins | sample AusTroGonzalo_MG_4_FD_203885 | JGI IMG/M metagenome (GOLD analysis project Ga0310696, IMG submission 203885) | Bovine rumen microbial communities from tropical cattle in Woodstock, Queensland, Australia - Gonzalo_02 (v2) (version 2) | ecosystem: Host-associated > Mammals > Digestive system >... | reverse complement strand
TCTTCCGTTCCGCAGCGGCCTTGGGCATCGATGCCGTCCTGCTGACCCGCTCGTCCTGCGACCCGCTCAACCGTCGTGCTGTCCGCGTATCTATGGGTAGCGTCTTCCTGGTACCCTGGACGTGGCTCGACGCTCCCCTTACCGCCCTCAACGACTTAGGATTCCAGACCGCCGCAATGGCCCTGAGCGACGACAGCATCCCCTTAGACGCACCCGTCCTGAAGACCATTCCCCGATTAGCCATCATCATGGGCACCGAGGGCGACGGACTATCCCATGAGACCATCCAAGAAGCAGACTACGTAGTACGCATCCCGATGTCGCACCACGTAGACTCCTTGAACGTTGCCGCCGCCGCAGCCGTCGCCTTTTGGGAACTCAGAGGGTAACTGCAAATGACCGTTTAGATATATCCTATGAACAAAGACGAGAAGCGTAAATCACGTCGTAAGCGGCTGATGGGCAATAAGTGAGGGGATGATGGTGAGATGCTTGATGTGAATGTTATTTCACACGAGAAGTAGTAACCAATGCGTTAAAATCGAAGAAGATTGAGAACTATTTAAAGGAGAAATAATATACATCATTCAGCTATGATGACAATTACTATGCTGTGGATATCCGTCATAAGCCGAAAGATGTTCGGATTATCTATGAGGTGAAGAGTGTGTCATGGGAAAATGGTCAGAAAACAGCTCCTATCTGATAGACGAGAGCGGAGACTATCCAGGCAACGCAGGTGGTGTAGACGGCTGCCGTCAGCGCCCAGCGCCACGTTCCCGTCTCGTGCTTGATGGCAATGATGGTGGCAATGCAGGGGAAATAGAGCAGTACAAAAAGCAGATAGGCGTAGGCCACGAGCGGCGAAAGGCCCTCAAAGCCTCCAAGGACGCCCATCGTAGACGCCACAATCTCCTTAGCTCCCACGCCGGCTATCAGCGACACGTCGAGTTGCCAGTTGAAGCCCTGCAGCGCAAATAGCGGTTCTACGGCCTGACCCATACGGCCTATGATGCTCTCAGCCAACGACGGAGCCACGCCCGAGAGACTGAAGTAGCCTAATGCCCATACCAGGATGCTGGCCACAAGGATGACACCACCCATCTTCTTCAGGTACTCCTTACCCTTCTCCCAGGTATGACGGGCAATAGCCTTGGCTGTAGGCCAGCGGTAAGGCGGCAGTTCCATGACGAAAGGCGTATCCTCGCCTGTCAGAACAAAACGCGACAGGATATTGCTGACGATGAACGCCATCAAGATGCCGACGGCATAGAGTGAAATCATGACCAGCGACTGGTAGCGGGCCTCGAAGAACAATCCCGTCACCATAATATATATGGGCAGTCGCGCCGAGCATGACATGAAGGGAAGAACCAGCATGGTGATGAGCCGCGACCGCCGACTCTCGATGGTACGTGTAGCCATCACAGCAGGCACATTACAGCCGAAGCCCATGACGAGCGGTATAAACGACTTGCCGTGCAGTCCCATCTTGTGCATCAGACGGTCCATGATGAAGGCTGCACGTGCCATATATCCTGAGTCCTCCATTAACGAGATGAAGAAGTAGAGAATCAGAATCTGTGGCAGGAAGACAATCACAGAACCCACGCCGCCGATGACGCCGTCGACCAGCATCGAGCGCAGCGGACCGTCGTTCATCGCAGCGCCTATCCACTCACCCAGCCATGCAACACCAGCCTCAATCCAGTCCATAGGGTACTGGCCCAGGGAAAAAGTGGTCTGGAACATGACAAAGAGGATGAGGAAGAAGATGGGGAATCCCACGTACTTATTCGACAGTACGTTGTCTATGAGATGAGACGTGCGGTAGATATTCTCCTTGGTACCCGTCTTGTAGCCTGCCTCCTTCAATGCACCGTTGATAAAGCCGTACTTGGCATCCATGATGGCAGTCTCAGCATCGTCGCCCGTTTCCTCTTGAACACGATTCATGGCGCTCTGACAGGCTTCCTGCAAGGCTACATAGTCCTCGGGACGGTGTTCGCTGCCGAAGTGCTCACGAACGTATTGGGCTATCGTCGTATCGTTTTCCAACAGCTTGATGCTCAGGTAACGGGTAGAGTAACGCTGGCGTATGTGCTCATCAGCCTTCAGAAACTTCTGAATCTGACTAATGCCGCCCTCAATCTCGTGACCATAGTTGATATGAATATGGCGCGTGGCCGACTGCGTCTCGTAGACCTTGATGACAGCTTTAAAGAGATCCTTGACACCCATACCCGTCTTGAACGACGTGGGAACCATAGGCATACCGAAGAGCGTTGACAATACTTTCAAGTCGACAGAATCGCCACGGCGCTCAAATTCGTCGTACATATTCAGCGCACACACCATCCGGACGTTCATGTCGACCAACTGCGTGGTGAGGTAGAGGTTGCGCTCCAGGTTAGAGGCGTCGATAACGTTGATGATGACATCGGGCATCTGTTCTGCCAAGTGCTGACGGACATAGAGCTCCTCAGGGGAGTAACAGGTCAGCGAATAGGTTCCCGGGAGATCGGTCAGACTGAAGTCATAGCCATAGTAACGGGCCTGAGCCTCGGCAGCATCGACGGTCACGCCGCTGTAATTGCCCACATGGGCATGGGCTCCGGAGGCATAGTTGAAGAGCGACGTCTTGCCGCAATTAGGATTGCCAACCAACGCAACTTTCAGATGACGGCGCTGAGCCAGAGCCTCGCTCTTCTCCTTTGATTTCTCGGACGGGCTGACTACTTCTATCATCTCGGCCTCCTGGTGACGCAGCGACACCTCGTAACCCATGACTTTGTACTTCACAGGGTCCTGTAGGGGCGCGTTTTGCAACACCTCCACCTGCTGCCCCTTGACAAAGCCCATCTCGATGATGCGCTTACGGAAGCCGCCGTGGCCTGTCACCTTCACGATGACACCCTTCTGACCTGTCTTCAGTTCTGATAGTTTCATGGGTGCAAAGTTATGAAAAATAATTTGCAACTCGGTTGCATCAGCAGCACAACACAGTAAAATACCTAAAAATGATGACCTCTTAGCGAGTCTCGAGCTTCAGTTTCACCATTTTGAGGGAGGGCGACTTGGCTGTAAGCACGACCTTGCCCGGCTGACGACCGCTACGCAGAATGACGGTACACGAACCATTCCAAAGTGAACGACGATGGCCTACGGTCAGCTCACCAGAGTTAATGTCGCCATTGATAACCCCCACAATACGGGCATTACCCTCTACGTCGAAGTCGACTTCGCTAACGGCTGTCGCCACTCGGCGTCCTTTCTTGTCGACAGCGGTAATACGGACATGCATCAGATCCTCACCGTCAGCCATCCACTGGGTACGGTCGGCCTCGGCAATAAGCTTTTCTGCCTCACCGGTCGTCTCAATCTTATGACGGGCAACAGCCTTTCCGGCATTATAGGCAACAGCTTCGAGGGTACCTGGCTGGTATTCAATGTTGTTCCAGCGCAGCTGGTTACGACGCTTAGGATCCTTCGGGTTCTGCTTACGTCCCAAACTACGGCCGTTGAGCAGCAGTTCCACTTCTTCTGCATTTGTATATACATTGAGCGATAGCTTCTGCCCCTCTACTCTGTTCCAGTGGTCACTCATGTGGTCATTACCCGTCTGAACGTCATTCCACATCTGATTGCCTTGCCGGTCAATAATACCCATATGCACCACAGGTTCCTCAGGACAGAACATCGATTTCATCAAATAAGCCTTCGGCTTGGGTTCCAGATCAATATAGAATACGCCCTGACTCCAACCCTTAGCAGGCCAACCCTGTGACTCGCCTAAGTAATCGATGGCACCCCAATAGGCCAGTCCGATGACACGGTCTAAGTTCATCTCAAAGAAGTTAGGTCCCATAGCAGCCACAGAGGCTTCACTCTGATAGAACGTCATCCAAGGGAAACGACGGCCATCGCCGGGGAAGTACATATATCTATAATTATAAGCCTGCACATCCGTTACCATCGCCAAGTCACAAGGCAAGGAGTCGGTCTCCCAATTGCGGTAGCGGGGATGCATGGCCACCGTCACAAGGCGTGTCGAGTCATACCGTTGTATAAGTGTCTTCTGTAACTTGAACATAGTGACACCAAAATCGTTGAAAGGCTGGTTGGGGTCCTGCTGCAATTCGTTGCCCAGACTCCACAGCACGACGGACGGGGAATTACGGTCGCGCTTTATCCATTCGGGCACGTCTTTCTGCCAAAGTTGTTCGAAGGCTACACGTCCACCAGTATGCTGACGCGTCCACTTATCGTAGAGTTCGTCGACGACGAGGATACCATATTGGTCGCACAACTCTATAAACTCCCGACTATAGGGGTTGTGGGAAGTACGTATATGGTTCACGCCAAACTCCTTCATCAGCTGTATGCGTTTCTCGATGGCTCGCGGATAGGCAGCAGCTCCCAATGCACCAAGGCTATGGTGGTTGGCATAACCCTTCAACAGCACCTTGCGGCCGTTCAGTTTAAAACCAAAGTCGGGGCCGAACTCCAAGGTACGGATTCCGAACTTGGAACTCGTCTGGTCGATGATTCTTCCGTCGTCAGCAAGCAGCGTCACTTCTGCACGATAAAGATTGGGAGTCTCTGTGTCCCACAACTGCGGATTTAGAATCTCCACCTCAGACAATGAGGCCTCAACAGTTCGTGATGCCGACTTACGATTATACTTGAATGTTCCATCGTAAACCAACTGATTATCAGGATTATAAATCTTCGTTCCAATAGTAGTAGTTTTGCTGCGTCCACGATTGGTAAACGCTGCGGAGATGGTCACATATCGATTATCGCGAGTCGTGATATAGAGCGGATGTCGCTCGAAATAAAGCTCACGGTTGGTAGCCACCAAGCGTACACCACGAATCAGTCCGCCACCAGTGTACCACCGCGAATTATTAGGTTCGCGGGTGTCGGCCTTCACTTCAATAACGTTCTGCTGTCCGAACTTTAGACGGTTAGTGACGTCTATTTCGAATCCCAAATAACCATAGTCCGTACCACCAATGTACTCACCGTTCAGATAGACATCGGCCACATAGAGAATACCGTCAAACTGCAACAACAATCGTCGGCCTCGCAACGAGTCGGCAGGCGTCAGCTTATAGCGGTACCATCCAATACCCATTTCCTTGAAGCCACGACTCGACAAACGGCTTTTAATATTGGCTGCCACATCGCTGTCGTCAGCCTTCTCGTCAGCAGCAGGAGCTACCCACGGCTGCTCGATCTGGAAATCATGAGGTAAGTCGACGGTGCGCCATCCCGTGTCGTCAGCAATTGGCTGTTTCATATCGCCGGCGTGAAACTGCCAGCCGAAGTTCAAGTTTTCCACTACCCTCACCTGGGCAGTTACCATTGTTGCCATCATTAAGAGGACGGCTATCAATTGCGGTCTTTTCATTATCTTGTCTTGTTTCAGTGAGATTAGTATTTGGTTGCAAAGTTAACAAATAAATATGAAAAAGGTAAGAAAAGGGGCACCGTTTTACGATTAATTAAAATCTTTGCCCATATTTTTTTGGCAGTTTGAAAAAATAGTAGTACCTTTGGCGACAGATTCAGATAGAAAAACAAGAACTGACACTGAATGTATAGATATAGGCTGCTACTGACGGTTATCATCACCATCCTCTTACAATCGGCTGTAAGAGCACAGCAGTTGCGGGCATCATTGTCCCACTATTCTACGGATGACGGGCTGTCAAGTAATGCCATCGCACAGATTATACAAGATGACTACGGCTATATCTGGATTGCCACCTGGAACGGACTTTCCCGATTCAACGGCTACGAGTTCTACAACTACAAAACAGGTAACGCCAGTCACATCCCTAACCTCCACAATCGCATCTACAGTCTGGTGGCCGACCACCAGCAAAACATCTGGCTGCGTATGTACGATGGCCGCGTCTTCGTACTCAACCGCCAAACAGACCGCATTATCAACCCCTTCGAAAATGTCAGCGGCAGCGAGGACTACCGTACAGACTTCCCGCTGTTCCTGATGAGTAACGGAGATGTCTTAGGTGCCTTTGGCAGCAACGTCGGTATGTATCGTATGCGTTTGGAGAAAGGACAACCCATCATGGATCAGATAACCACCGCCAACATGACCGTCAACTGCATTGCAGAGGGCTATCATGATGACATCTGGGTTGGAACGGAAAAGGGACTGCACCGTATAGACATCGGTAACCTGAGCATCGAGCGCAAGGGACTTTTTGAGGATGAGGAGGTCACAGCCCTCTATTCCAATGGTTATAATGTCTATGCGGGTTGTAAGAGTGGTGCCATCTATATCTACTCCTACGGTCAGGAGCCCGAGAAATTAAGGGGTGCAACTGGCAGCGGCATTATGACCGTCTACGTTGACAGCCATAAGCTGGTGTGGTTTGCCGACAGCCGGAGTGGTGTCAGCCGTCTGACCCCGGACACGCACAACGAGAAGCACTTCGAGCAGTTAGTGCTGACGCCTGAACACGATGGTGTGGGCAGTACATTCAATGAGGTTTCTGGTGTTCTGTGGACGCGTATGAATCACGGCGGCTACGGTTACTATAATCGCGAGACGGACGAGGTGGAGTACTTCCACAACGACCCCTCAAATCCATGGAACCTATCGAACACCGTCAACGCCTGTAGGGAGTTGCCTGAGGGGGTCATCTTCATCTCAACCACCCGCAGAGGTCTTGAGAAACTGGAAATACTCACGGACAACATAACACGCTCCATGCTGGTGCCTAATTCAGAATCACCATTGGATAACGAGATTCGCGGTATGTACTACGACCACAAGCGCAAACTGCTGCTGATGGCCAACAAAAACAATGCACTCTTCGTCATCGCAGAGAATGGTAGCCGTACGGCCATCAACCACGACGACGCAGGCAACCCCATAGGCCGTATCTACGGTATCTCGGAAGACTCCAAAGGCAACTACTGGCTGGCATCCAAAGACCACGGACTGTTCAAGATGAGCCCAAAGGCAGGCGGCGGTTTCTCGCTCACCAACTTCCGTCACGACGACAATGACAAGTATAGCCTCAGCAGCAATGCTGCCTACCAAGCCGTAGAAGACCGCCAAGGCAATATCTGGGTGGTGACCTACGGCGGAGGCGTCAACGTGCTGACCCGCAACAAGAGCGGCAAGTATATCTTCCTGAACGCCAAGAATGAGATGAGGAAATATCCACGCAACTCGCACATGAAGATGCGTACCGTTGCCCTCGACAGGGATGGCCGTGTATGGGCCGGCTCCACCGACGGCATCCTGCTTATGTCGCTCAAGAACGGGAAAATCACCATTGAGAAGATGCAGAACTCAGAGGAGGAGCCCGAGAAGATTCTCATGAGTAATGACATCGTATACTTGGTCAGCGACAAGAACGGATATATGTGGGTGGGAACCAACGGCGGTGGACTAGCACACGCCACGGGCAAGGACTCAAAGGGAACTTGGCTGTTCGAGTCGTTCGGCACAGAGGACGGACTGCCCTCTGAGGAGATCAAAGGCATGACCTTCGACCATAATGGCAATGTGTGGTTTGCCACAGACCATATACTCTGTTCCTACGACGTATCGAAGAAGATTTTCACCACCTATTCCAACCTTGACGGCGTCGACGAGACCATGTGCTCCGAGGGAGCAGCCATATCTTTACCTAACGGTAACATCCTCTTCGGCACGCTCAACGGATATTACACCGTTGACCGCAAGAAGCTGATTACTGACAACGGCTCCATGCTCAAACTGCGCATCACGGACTTCTTCATTAACGATAAGCTGGTAAGTCCCAACCTCAACGATTATTTCGACTACTACGTACCTGAGGCTAAGCGTGTGGTACTGACAAACCACGACCTCAGCTTCAGCTTCCGCTTTGCAGCTATGAACTACCAGCTGCAGCACCGCATGAACTATCAGTACAAGCTTGAAGGCTATGACATGGAATGGCGTAATGCCGACAAAAAACGCTTGGCCTACTATGCTAATGTGCCCACAGGTACCTATCGTTTCAAAGTCAAGGCTTTCCTTCTGGAGTCACCCGACAAGTATGATATGCGCACCATCGAGGTCGTGGTACCACCCTACTTCCTGCTCTCAAGCAATGCCGTCTGGATCTATATGCTCGGCATATTAATAGTTTCTCTGATACTCATGTTCTGGCGTCAGCATCGTATAGCAGCCAAGCAGCAGAAGGTACTTAAGCTCGGACCGCAGGAGATAGCCTTCGTCAACAACAAAGACTACGACTTTGTCAAAGAGCAACTCAACTGGCTTGAGACACAATTCACCAACCCGCAGTTGAAATCGGAGGATATGATAGCCAAGTCCGGACTGGAGCGGGAAGAGTACCTCCAACAGTTGATGAATCTCACAGGAATGACACCTAAGGAATTCATTAGTGACTTCCGTATGAAGAAAGCTATCATGTTCGTAGAAAACACCACCGACACGATAGCCCAGATAGCGGAAAAGACTGGCTTCAGCGACCCCGTCTACTTCACGCGAGCCTTCAAGCAAACTACTGGACTGACACCTTCGAAGTACCGTGAGCAGATGGCAGGACAGAAGAACGGTGAACAGACGGAAACAAATAAGACGGAAACTGAAGAGACAGACGAATATGAAATAATAGAATAAGGTATAGGGGCGAGTACCTGATAGATCGGGATACTCTACAATAAAACAACCCTCGGGATGACTTCTCTTGTCAATGGCGGGCCATGTTATTACCCTGTATAGGGGAGCTTCAAAAGAGCCGGTGGATTACAAAGACAGAGAGCGCCCATATCGTGTGAAACAGGAGTTTTCACCAAATCATCGGTACGAGCCCCTTTTTTATTGACAATTGAAAATAGAGAAATATGTTTTCTGGAATTATCGAAGAATTTGCTACTGTCGTAGCTATCAAGCATGATCGCGAGAATATTGACTTCACGCTCACCTGCTCGTTTGTCGATGAGCTGAAGATTGACCAAAGCGTTGCTCATAATGGCGTATGCCTTACTGTCGTATCCATTAACAACAACCAGTATACTGTCACTGCCATGAAGGAAACCCTCGACCGCTCTAACCTCGGGCTACTCCATATTGGCGACAAGGTCAACATTGAACGTTCCATGCTGATGAACGGACGACTCGACGGGCACATCGTCCAAGGACACGTTGACCAGACAGCCCGTTGCACCGCTATGGAAGATGCCAATGGCTCCACTTACTTCACCTTCCAATACGATTACAACCCAGAGATGGCCCGTCACGGATACTTTACGGTCGACAAGGGCAGCGTCACCGTCAATGGTGTCTCCCTCACCGTCTGCCATCCCACCCGTGATACTTTCCAGGTGGCCATCATCCCCTACACTATGGAGTACACCAACTTCCAAGACATCCGCGTCGGAACGGTCGTCAACATTGAATATGACATTATCGGCAAGTACATTGCCCGTCTGCAAGAGCTCTAATAATAGCATCGCGACACTGTTCCATCAGCCATTTAGGAGTGGAGGTAGCACCGCAGATGCCAACAGTCTCAACGTTGTGAAGCCAAGCAGGGTCTATCTCACTGGGGCCCTCCACGAGATGGGTATTGGGATTGACCCGACGACACTCGTTATACAGCACTTTTCCGTTACTACTCTTACGACCACAGACAAAAAGGATGAGGTCATGGCGTGAGGCGAACTGCGAGATGTTAGGCATGCGATTGGCGACAGAACGGCAGATGGTGTCGAAACTCTTGAAGGTAGCCGTAGGAGCGATGTGTTGCTGGATGTAGTCGATGATGCGGTGGAACTCATCGAGCGACTTCGTGGTCTGCGAGTAGAGGTAGATGTCGCGGGTGAAGTCGAGCTTCGTCACTTCATCGAAATTCTCAATAATGATGGCATTGCCCTGCGTCTGGCCCACCAGCCCGAGGACTTCGGCGTGGCCTTTCTTGCCGAAGATGACGATGGAAGCCTCCCCCAGTTGGGGGAGGTGGGTGGGGGCTTCGTATTGCTTCTTGATGCGCTTCTGCAGCTGCAGCACCACGGGGCAGGTGGCATCGATGATCTCGATGTTGTTACGACGGGCCAGTTCATAGGTCTCAGGCGGTTCGCCGTGGGCACGGAGCAGGACCTTGACGTTGTGCAGGCGCTCCATCTCAGCGTGGTCGATAGTGATGAGTCCCATCTGCTTTAGCCGCTCACACTCCATACCATTATGAACAATATCGCCGAGGCAATAGAGCGTCGTGCCCTTTGCCAGTTCCTCCTCAGCTTTCTTGATGGCGGTGGTCACACCGAAGCAGAAGCCGCTGCCGTTGTCAATCTCGATGGTCATAGGCTTTTGAAGTAAAGGTCGAGGAGATCTTGAGCAGCAATAAAACTGGTCTTCTGACCGGCGAGCACCGATTGCTCAGCCAACTCCAGTTGCGACTGTATCATTTTATTATGATAGAACGATGACTTGAGGTTCTCGTTGATGGACTCATACATCCAGTATTTGGCCTGCTCGTTGCGACGGTGTTCGAAGTAACCGTTAGCCTTGACAAAATCCACATACTCATAGATCATATCCCAAATTTCCTTGATGCCCGTGCCGTAGAAGCCGCTGTAGCACAAAACCTTGGGTAGCCAGCCGCTATCAGGCATGGGGAAGAAATGGAGGGCATTGCGGAAGTTGGTGGCTGCCATCTGACAGCGGTCGACGTTGTCACCGTCGCACTTGTTGATGACAATACCATCGGAGATTTCCATGATGCCACGCTTGATGCCCTGCAACTCGTCGCCCGTTCCTGCTACCTGAATAAGCAGGAAGAAGTCGACCATCGAGTGACAAGCCGTTTCTGACTGCCCCACCCCAACGGTCTCGACGAAAATCTTATCGAAACCAGCCGCCTCACAGAGGATGATGGTCTCACGGGTCTTGCGGGCCACACCACCCAATGAGCCTGCTGACGGGCTGGGACGGATGAACGAAGCGGGGTGTTGTGCCAACTTCTCCATGCGCGTCTTATCGCCAAGGATGCTGCCCTTGGTGCGTTCCGAACTTGGGTCGATGGCCAGTACAGCGAGCTTGCCGCCGTGCTCCTTCAGCACGTGGATACCAAACTCATCGATAGAGGTGGACTTACCAGCGCCGGGGACACCGCTAATGCCGACACGAATGCTGTTGCCACTGTAAGGCAGGCAACGATTAATGACCTCCTGTGCCTTGGCTTGGTGGTCGGGGTTGACACTCTCGATGAGCGTTACGGCCTGTGAGAGGATGGTGACATCACCCTTCAGGATGCCCTCTACCATCTCGTCGACAGACAGTTCGCGGCGACGGATGCGGTTACGCTTCAAATAGGGATTGATAATCGACTGCTGCTCGACGCCGCTGTTAACTTGCAGTCCGGCAAACTCGGCACTATTCTCTGGATGTTCCATTATGATGGGGAGTTAGAGGATACTGTTGATGGTGATGACCACCTTCGATAATTTCGGGTCGTTGGTTATCATGAGTACACGCGGGGCGGTACGGGCCTTCTTCAAGTCAGCAGCCACACCGGTAATCTTCAACTTCGTCGACTCACCGGGCATCAGTCGGCTCTTACCAAGCGTCACCTTCAGTCCACGGGTGAACATCTGAAGTGACGTGATGTCGAGACGCGAATGACCGATGTTGGTCAGTTCGATATCACCCGATTTCTTGGAACGGCCGCCGAAGTCGAGTACCAATGCCGTATCCGACAACACCAGCTGCGGAGCGTTCTCCATCTGCTTGACAGGTGGCAATAGGACGGCCGACACGCCAACCTCAATGTCGCTCTTCACCTTCTGCCCCAACTGCTGAGCCAAGAAGACGGAGGTCTGTGTCAGACCGTAGTCGCGTATTTTCTCTGAGTTCAGCGTGAAGACTATTTTACCGCTGCGGCCAGGATTCAACAGTTCGGGGAATGCCGTTGCCGAGAGGTAAGGCGGCAGGTGCAGCACGTTGGGCTGCATGACGGACGAACTGTTGTTCATAATACGCATCTCACAGGTGAGTTGGTCACCTTTCTTCACATTGTCGAACTCCAGTTCGTTGGCATCGCTCAGCAGACCGCCGAAATCATAGGGATAAGACCCGCTATAGTCCATGAGGTCAGCCAGCACCACACCCGTCATCGTAATATAGACAGGCTCCTTCGAACCGTTCGATATAATAGCTGCTTGTTTGTTGAAGTGTCCTAACATACGGGCATCGTAGGTCATGCGGATGGTGAACTTGTCGCCAATGCCAATCTCGCCCTTCGGGTATTCCACCTTCGTGCAATTACAGTCGGGCTGCACGTCCTGAATAACAAGTTTGCGCAATCCTTTGTTTCGCATCTCGAAGGTAGCCGTCACAGGTACTTCATACCCCGTACGGCCAATGTCGATGGTCTTTTTTGTGATAGACAGTTTCTGGGCCTGTGCAGCCGTAGCCGCAAGTGCCAGAAGTGCCGTTATGGCCAGTTTACTTTTCATTGCTTACTTTGATGGTTTGTGAGTGAGTGGTGCCGCGATACTCCGAGGCATAAGCACACTGGATGGTGCAGGTGCCCGTCTCGTACTGTCCGGCACGGTCAATAAAGTATTCAGTCTCGACCACATGCTTGCCCTTTGGCAGACGGTCGAAGTAATAGTTCGTCACGTTATCACGAGGCGACACGTAGCAACCTAAATGCCAGTCGTAGCCGCTGAGTTGCTTGACAGGTTCCATACAGGCAGCCCGCTTGTCCTGAATCTGCACGAAGTCGAGGTCGCGCTCGCTCTGGATGGTCAGGCGGACGATTACGCGAGAGCCGACCTTTAGAGGAGAGAGGAGAGAGGAGAGAGGAGAGAGATTACTATCCAGCACTTCGCGCTTCACGCTGACACCGCTGGCATAATCCTTGATATCACTCGTCTGCTGTTTGAACTGGGCGTAGACGGCACCCCACGAAGTACCTTTGCTGGTTTTCTCGGCGGTGAAGGTCTTCTCACCTCCATAGGACTGGGCGGTCTTCACATAGCCGATACCGGCAGTAGCCTTCGGCGTTTCAATGGGCTGTCCGTCGAGCTTCAAGGATGTTGGAACAGCAGTTATCAACTTATCGCTATTCACAACACCTTTCTCAATAAGGAACGCGTAAACAGCATCAATGCTATTAATCGGTGTGTCCCAAGCCTGAGTGCGTTTCTCCTGCAACAGCCAGCGGCGCATCTCGTCGAGGGTCTGCTGGTCGTTGGGCGTCAGTCGCTGGATGGCCTCGATGGCTGCCACCTGCGTCGGAATACGGTAGTCGCGCCACGAATAACCGGCACGCGGCGTATCGTAGTAGCGGCCCATCTCCTCCTTGTAGACGGTGTACTCTTTCAGGCTCTTGATATACGTCGGGGAGTCGAGGATGATGGCCGACATCGCCTTCTCGTAGATGGTCTGGTTCCTGGTCTCCTTCTTCAGCAGCTTGATGAGGTAGTCGTTGGCCTCCTTAACGTTAGCAGGCAGTTCGCGGCCATCGAGCTTACAGATATAGAGCCACTGCAGGGCAGTAAAGCTGGGGAAGGTCTGCTTGTAGCCCTTCTTCTCTTGCTTCTTCATCTCCTTCACCAATTCCACCATCTCCTTGCCGAGGAACTTCATGGCACCCTTGAGCATCTGCTTAGTCTCAGCCTGCTCACCCATCATCGTATTCTGGCGTACCATCATCTCAGCCA
>Ga0310696_10006639_pt1 | contig 13708 bp, 14 predicted proteins | sample AusTroGonzalo_MG_4_FD_203885 | JGI IMG/M metagenome (GOLD analysis project Ga0310696, IMG submission 203885) | Bovine rumen microbial communities from tropical cattle in Woodstock, Queensland, Australia - Gonzalo_02 (v2) (version 2) | ecosystem: Host-associated > Mammals > Digestive system >... | reverse complement strand
GGCACAGCCTTTCTAATTCCTAATTTTATACTACCTTTGCCGACGAATTAATCCTTACGTATGAAAAAGTACCTGATTATCCTTTGTTTTTCCCTGCTGTGCGGGGCTTCGCTGCTCTCCTGCAGCCAGCAGAAGGCCGACGACACGGCCTATCTGTTCTCATACTTCACCGACCAGAATTCGGGCCTGCGGCTGGCGTACAGCTACGATGGTCTTCGCTGGACGGCTCTCGAGAAAGCGGACGGCTCGTCGTTCCTGACACCAGTCATCGGCAACGACCGCCTGATGCGCGACCCCTCTATCTGCCAAGGGCCTGACGGCACGTTCCACATGGTATGGACATCGTCGTGGTGGGATCGCATCATCGGCTACGCCTCGTCGAAAGACCTCATCCACTGGAGCGAGCAGCAGGCTATCCCCGTGATGATGCACGAGCCCGACGCACGCAACTGCTGGGCGCCCGAACTCTTCTACGACAAGCCCTCGGGACTGTTCTACATCTTCTGGGCGACGACCATTCCGGGCCGTCACAGCGAGGTGGCCGAGAGTGAGCGCGAGAAGGGTCTCAACCACCGCATCTACTACGTTACGACTCGCGACTTCCGCGAGTTCTCCCCCACCCGTCTCTTCTTCGACCAAGGGTTCAGCGCCATCGACGCGGCCATCGTCAAGAGCCCCATCGACGGCGGCCTCATCATGACCATCAAGAACGAGAACCCCAATCCGCCCGAAAAGAACATCCGCATCTCACGCCTCGCCGCCCTCACGGAAGGGGCGTCCTGGAGTCCCGTCGGCGAGCCCATCCACGGGAAGTTCTGGGCCGAGGGGCCGGCTCCGCTGTTCGTTCACGACACGCTCTATGTCTATTACGACTGTTACATGAACCACCGTTACGGCGTCAGCCGCAGCACGGACAACGGCCAAACATGGCAGGCGGTCGACAGCCTCGCCACCTTCCCACGTGACATCCGTCACGGCACCGCCTTCGCGGTCAGCAAGGATGTCCTCAACAACCTCATCGACTACGTAAAAGTAAAAGAATAAGCATATGAAAAAGATTCTATCCCTCTTCGCGGCTGTTGTATTAGCCGCTACAGCACTCGCTCAGACACCTCAGGAAATCATCAGTCAGATGGAACAAGAGCTCGAGAAGCATGAAAACGACGGTTTCTCGATGGTGAACGAAGTGAAAGTCCCCGTCATCGGTACCATCAAGAGCAAGGCCTACAATCTCGGAGACAAGATGCGTATGGACTCTGAGGTCAAAGGTATTAAGGTCATCGCCTGGATGGACAATGAGAACGAGTGGACGTATAACTCGAAAAACAACGAAGTGGTAATCAAGAAAGCTGACCCGAAGAAAAGGGAAGGCGAAGATGACATGGAGATGTTCGACGGTCTGACCGACGGCTACGATGTGACCCTTTCTGCAGAAAACGCCAAGGAGTGGGAGTTCCTCTGCAAGAAATCAAAGACGAACAAGGACAAGGATGCCCCTAAGAAGCTGACTATCGGCGTCTCGAAAGCGACAAAGCTGCCTACGCGTCTGGAGACGAAGATGTTCGGACTGGGCCTAAAGATGCTGGACATCACTTTCGGCGTCACCGAGCAGCAGGTCACCTTCAACGCTGCCGACTTCCCGGGAGTAACCATCAAAGACCAACGCTGATTGGTTTTACGTTTAACGAAAGAAAGAGGGGGGCGCTGTGTGGCGTCCCCCTCGCTTTCACTACGAGCGAAAGTTATTTGCGCTTGCCTTTGCTCTTTGAAAGATCCTTGATGCGGATGTTGCGGAACTTGATGCCGGTACCGTGACCGCAGAACGATATGTAACCATCCTTGTTAAAGAGACCCGGGTGGTTCTGGTGATCGACGGTGTATTCGTTGGCACCGCCGTCGGAGCTGACATTGTGTCCATCACAGGCCTCACGGATGTTCCCGTCGAGGATGACCTCGCCGTTGACGGTGACGGTGATGTGGTCGCCGATAGCGCGAATCTCTTCAGTGTTCCACGTGCCGAGTTCGGGGAACTTGACACGCTTGGCGGGGATGATACCATAGACCGAGCCGTGCTGCTGGTACTCGCGCAGGCCGCGGTAGATGGGCGCATCGTGGTCGAGAATCTGTATCTCCATGCCCTCATAAGCGGCATCAACGTTCATAGGCGTACGGATGCCGACACCATTGTTGACGCCCTCGACCATGAACTGGAACTCGAAGCGGTAGATGAAGTCGCTGTACTTCTTCTTCGTGTAGAGGTTTCCGCCGCTTCCGTAGGCAGCATCGACGTAGATGGTGCCGTCGATGAGAGTGTAGTTGTCGAGGTTCCCCTGCCAGTTGTTCATGTTGGTTCCGTCGAACAGCATGACGAAGCCCTCCTTCTTCTCCTCGGGAGTGAGCTCGCTAATGAGCGAGGTCTTGGCGGCAGGCAGTTTCTCAATCATACCCTTGATTTCATCAACAGCATAGCCGGCATCGGGGTCAGCGGCCATCTTCGAGCGGAAGACATCCTGCGCCTTCACGAGCAGCGCCTTCACGTCGTCGCCGCCCATCGGTTCGGCACTCTTAGCCACGATGGTCTTAACGGCCGTAGCAGCAGCCTCAGCGCTCTCCTTATTGTCGAGATACTTGCTCGCCAGCTCAAGCGACGAAGGCATAGGCACATTGCCCAATGCCTCGATGAAGCGGTTGCGGACAGCCACCGAAGGCTTCAGGGCAATGGCATCGCTGAAGTAGCGGAACTTGCGGATGGAGGTGTAGCTGGAGTTGTTGATGAGTGGAAGGGCGCGAGTAAGGGCAGCATCGGTGCGGCTCTTGTCAGCTGCCACCTCGAACAGGCGGTCAACCACCGACGGGCTGTTCACCTTCAGCAGCGCATCGAACGCCGCATCGGCATTCTTACCCTTATAACCCTCCATGAGGGCGTTGATGGCATCACCATTGCCCACCTGAGCCAGCAGCGGGTAGTAGAGGGGCTTGTCGGTGGTCTTCGACAGACGTTCAGAAACACGTTTGTACTGTTCCGAAGCTGAGAGGATGGCGATGGAGCTCTTCATAGCGTTCTGCAACACAGTACGCTTGTCGCCTGTTGCCTTCTCGGCCATGTCAGCCAAGAGAGAGAAGTCGTCAGGACGGACTACGCCACTGAGGGCAGTAAATGCTCCACTGCGGACAGCCTCGTTGCTGGAGCTAAGCAGTTCGAACACCTTTCCCTTGGCGTCGGTGATACGGCGCGTACCAATCAGCGGCAGCGCAGCAGCCTGCACATCGGCATTTCCTTCTGTAAGGGCAGCGCAAAGCGCTTCGTCAGCCCTGCCGTTGAAGCGGGAAAGTGCGGCCACAGCATCGTCGCTAAAACGCGAGCCAAGCAAAGAAACAAGGGCCTTCAGCGCCTCCTCGCCACCGATGATACCAGCAGCGTGAATGGCAGCCTGACGGGCAACGTCGGTCTGCTCACCCGTAACATGAGATGCCACCCACGATGCCTCGCTCGTCTGCTTGCGGGCACCGAACCAGTTCAGCACGTCGGTAACAGCAAGAGGGCCGGCTTTCTCGGCCTGCTTGGCAATCTCGGCACAGACAGCGTCGTCGGCTAGCGGGCAGATATTAAGCAGCGCAGCATTGCGTACCTCGATGTCGGGGTTCTTGAGGTCCTTATATAAATAAGGTAAGGCGTCCTTGCCCAAGGCCTTCACCAGCACCTCGAAAGCGGCACCGTGTACGCTGGCCGTAACATCATTGTTCTTCCAGAGTGCTTTGGCCTCTTTGACCGCCAGCTTCGAAGTGGCGGGGTCGTCGGCCAAACGTTTCACCAGATTCATATACGACTCGTAGGAATTGGTCTCCTCGCCGGCATAGCCCACAGCCTTGGCAGCCTTAGCCAGCACAGACAGAGAAGCCTTTGTGCCCACCGCAGCAAGAGCGCTGTTGATGGCTGCCAGCTGCATCGTATCAACAGGCAACTGCGAGGCGTCGCGGACGCGCAGATTGCTGCTTCTTGGCATAATCCGTCCCTCGGCTACGTCACGCCACAGCAACAGGAAAGGCTCGGCAGCGGCAAGCTGTTTCTTCTCCACAGCATAGGCCAGCGCCGTACGGTTCTTACCTTCGACCATCAGCTTCATCTGCATAACTTTCGTGTCCGACATGCCCATCATGTCTTGCATGGCCAGCTGCTCTGTACGTTTTTCACTTTCTGACACCAGACCAAGTAGCACATCTTCCGTGCCCGGGATGCTGATGAGCGCCCGCATGGCGAAGTCCCGCAGGTAGTCGTCCTTCAAATAGGAAACAAGGACGGGAGCATCCTCGGCCGTTCCGCACTGCTGAAGCAGCGAGATGAGGAAAGCCTTGTTGGGATTATCGGTGCACTTGGCCAGCGAGGCCTTCACACCTTCGCGCACATTCTTGCGCAGGGCGGCGTTGTCCTTGTCCGTAACATAGGCAGCAAGACCGGCAAGCGCGTATTCAACGGTTGCATTCTTGCCTTCGGTAGCGGGAACAAGCATATCGGCCAGACTCTGCACACCAGCAACACCCGTAGAGGCAATCTCGTTCATCACCGTATTGAACACAGTGACATCCTTTGCGGGAAGCTGAGCCAGACCATCGGCAATGATGGTGGCGGTTGTACGATGACGGGCATCCTGTGCACTCAGCGGAAGAACAGGCAGCAGCAATGCCAGAATCAATGTAAGCAGTATCGATTGTATCTTTTTCATAATCTTACGTCTTATTCATTAAACTTTAACCTTTACTCATTGACCTATTCAGAGTCTCCAAGGCGAACGCATCGGCTGGTCGATAAGCGCGTTGGCAGCATCGTCGCCGATAAACTGCAGCTTATCGGGGTCGAAGTGCAGAGTGCGGTTCAGGCGGAGTGCGCAGACGGCCATATTGACGATGGTACTGCTGCGGAAGCCGTTGACCTCGTTCAGGGCGAACTTCTGACGCGTCTTGATGCAGTTGATGAAGTCGGTATTCTGCGGAGCAGGATCGGGCAGCTCGGCCAGCTTGTTCATCACGTCGGGGATGGTGCACTGGAAGCCTTTATAGACCTTGCCCAGCGGGCCCTCGATATAGGGCACGTTGTCGCCACTCTCGAAGCCTTCGCCCTCGAGGATAATCTGGCAGCCGTCATCGTAGGTATAGGTAATCTTCCGCCAGATGCCGATAGCATCGGGGTGCTGCTGGGGAGCATCCACCTCGACCTTGACGGGCGACGTGTTGTCCTTCCCGAGGATATACTGCACGGGGTCGAGATAGTGTTGACCCATGTCGCCCAAGCCGCCGCCGTCGTAATCCCAGTAGCCACGGAAGGTCTGGTGGGTACGATGGACGTTGTAGGGCTTGAAGGGAGCCGGACCGAGCCACATGTCGTAGTCAAGTTCAGCGGGAACGGGTTCGGGTTGCAGGTTCTCCTTGCCCACCCAGAAGAATTTCCAGGTGAAGCCGGTGGCGCCGCTGACGGTGACCTTCAGGGGCCAGCCCAGCATACCGCTGTCAACAAGCTTCTTCAGCGGCTCGACGGTCGTTCCCAGACCATAGAACGTATCCGTGAAGCGGAACCACGTATTCAGACGGAAGATGCGGTTGTTCTGCTTGACAGCCTCCATCACGCGCTTGCCCTCACCGATGGTGCGGGTCATGGGTTTCTCACACCAGATGTCCTTGCCGGCCTTAGCAGCCTCGACACTCATCAGCGCATGCCAATGGGGAGGCGTAGCAATGTGGACGACATCGACATTGGGGTCGTAGATGAGGTCGCGGAAGTCGTGATACGAAACCGGAGTTTCGTGAAAGCGCTCCTTGGCCATATTAACCGCCTGCACCAGGTGTTTTTTGTCCACATCGCACACGGCCACCAGACGGCAACGCTCGTCGCTGGTGAAGTGATAACTGCTGCGTCCGATACCTCCGACGCCGATGATACCTTTGGTGAGCTGGTCGCTCGGAGCCACGTGCTTGGGACCACCCAGCACACGACTCGGCACGATGGTGAACAGTGAGGCTGCTCCCATCGTCTTCAGAAATTCTCTTCGTTTCATACTATATAATTGAATAGGTTTCCAAACTCTTAACTTATCAGAGTCTTGTCAGCACAAGATTCTTCCATTCGACCTTAATGCCGCCTCCGTCGTGAATTTGCAACGCAATTCGGCCTGTGGCCCGTCCGATCTTAGCATCCGTGAAATCGACCATCGGTTGTCCGTTGAGCCAAGTCTGCACATGATCACCTTCTACGCGAAGGCGCAGTGTGTTCCATTCGCCTTCCTTCAGGTATTCCTCCTTCTCATCGGGAATCTGTTTGAGCCACCCGCGTCCGTAGGATTCGTAGATACCGCCCGTATCACTACCCTTCGGAGCGACCTCGCACTGCCAGCCGTTCACCTTTACAGGAGGCTCGACAAACGAACGGAAGAATACGCCCGAATTGCCGTTGGCCCACTGGCGGAACTCCAGCGTGAGATCGAAGTCCTCGTAATAGTCACGTGTAGCCAGATAGCCATATTGCTTGTCGGGACCGCTCTCGCACACCATATTACCATCCTCGTTGACGTACCACAACTCTGTGCCGTAGGCCTGCCAGTCCGTGAGGTCCTTGCCGTTGAAGAGGACAACCTTCTCGCCCACGTTCTTCTTTGGCAGTTCCTTTATCTTAATGTTACGGAACGAGGCAGGATAGCCGTGATCCTGCAGGCAGATAACACCACGATGGGCGAGACCGTACTCAGGAGCGTGTCCCCACTTGCCGCTGTTCTTGCGGGCGAACCAATCCTCCGTCCAGGCCTCGAACTCCAGAATCTTCACACCGTTGAGCCAATGCTCCACATGACCATTATCAAACACGATGCGTGAGTTGTTCCACTGCCCCTGGGGTTTTACCTTCATCAGGCTCTCGTCGGGCAGATGCATAGCGTAATCGACGCCCAGACGCTGCCAGGGTTCCAACTTCGTAGGGGCATTGTCCTCTTCCCAGCCGTCGTTGTCGATGAGCTGATACTCAGGACCTGTAACGTAGGGAACAGGGAAGAACGGATTCTCTACCACGTGATAGAGCAGTCCGCTGTTGCCGCCGTGAGTCAGTTTCCAATCCCAGTCGATGATGAAGTTCTCATACTGTTTCTTGGTGACGATGTAGCCATTTTCATCGCTACCGTCCCCCGCAGCCTGCATGGTGCCGTCAACCACGTGCCAGCCATTGGTCAGCTCCGTGCCGTTGTAGTTCTTCCACTTGTCGAGCGTCTGCCCGTCGAAGAGCAACTCCCAACCTTCTTCAATCTCACTCTTGGTTAACACATTCTGCTTGTTGGCACATGCCGTTAAAGCAGTCAAAGCCACTAAGGCCACAAGGCACAAAGCCACGCATGAATACTTTTTCATAGTTTTGAATTTTTATATCGTCTGCAAAAATACGCTTTTTCAAACAATCAACCAAACAATACGAACAAAACTTTTTCATTCTCTTTCAAGATGGCCTTCTTCACAATTATTCAACACAATCATTAAAAAGACTAAAAATATTTGTTTTTCACGTATAAAATGCTGAAATTTGGCGCGTCAACACTAAGAGAGGCTCTATGGATTACAAGAAAAACGACTCCACATTCGACTTTGAGAAGAGAATTTACTTCTCACAGACAGTCAAAGCAGGAAAACGCATCTACTATCTGGATGTGAAAAAGAACAGGCGCGATGAATTGTTCCTCTCCATCACTGAAAGCAAAAAAGTTTTTGTCGGAGAGGTGGAAGACGGACAGTTCAATTTCGAAAAACATAAAATCTTCCTTTATAAAGAGGATTTCAGTAAATTTATTGACGCTTTAAGCAACGCCATTCGCTTCATTCACGAAAATGGCGATTTGTCCGCCCTTCCCTCCGATGAGCCGGAAGCCAACAGCGCCCCCGCTTTCGTGGAGGACGAAGATCAGACATTTTCTGACGAAGAGCCGAACGAGAGCAATGAGCCTGTTTCCGACGAGAAAACAGGCGAAATCGCAGATGAAATTGACCTGAAAATCGATTTTTAAGGTAAAAAATACAAAAAACTTCCGTTTTTGTTTCGTAATTCGCATTTTTGCCGTACCTTCGCGGCCACTTTGCGAAAAGCCCCATTCCGTGTGATGGCGAATTAAGCAAAAAAACTTAATTTAGAGTAACACTTAAAAAAGGAAAAAATGAAAACATTCCAGCTCCAAGGTACTTCCCGCAAGGAAGTCGGAAAGAAAAGTTCACGCGAACTGCGCAAGCAGAATCTTGTTCCCTGCGTGATGTACGGTATTCAGAAAGACGAGAACGGTGCTCCCGTTGCTCTGCCTTTCGTAGTCAAGAAGGACGATCTCCGCAAGTTGATCTACACGCCGGAAATCTTCGTCATTGACCTTACCATCGATGGTAAGCTCTACAATGCTATCATCCAGGAGATGCAGTTCCATCCCGTCAAGGACACCGTCCTCCACATGGACTTCCTCCAGATCAACGAGTCGAATCCCATTGTTATGGCTGTTCCCGTTCAGCTCACGGGTCTGGCTGCAGGTGTCAAGGCTGGTGGTAAGCTCGAGCAGATTGTACGCCGCATCAAGGTCAAGGCTCTCTACAATGTCATTCCCGAGAAGCTCATCATCGACGTCACGAACCTCGGCTTAGGCAAGAGCATCAAGGTGGCCGACCTCAACTTCGAAGGTCTCGAGATGGTATCTCCCGCCAGCACGGTCGTCTGCGGTGTTATGACTACCCGTTCCTCACGTGAGGCTGGTGCCGCCACCGAAGAAGCTGAAGGAGAAGCAGCTGCTGAGTAATGAAGTACCTGATTGTAGGTTTGGGAAACCCGGGCGACGAGTACAAGGGAACCAGACACAACATTGGTTACAACGTATTGGACGCCTTTGCGAAGGCGTCCAATGCTGTTTTTGAAGACAAACGCTACGGCTACGTCGCGCATACGTCTGTCAAAAACTGCCAGCTCGTTCTTCTCAAACCCACTACTTTCATGAACCTCAGCGGAAACGCCGTACGCTACTGGATGAACAAAGAAAATATTCCGGGCGAAAACCTGCTCGTTGTCGTTGACGACCTCTCTCTGCCTGTCGGCACCCTGCGTCTGAAAGGAAAGGGAAGTGCAGGTGGGCATAACGGTCTGCGCCACATCGAACAGGTTCTCTGCTCGCAGAACTATGCACGCCTTCGCGTTGGCATCGGGAACGGGTTTCCGCCAGGTTCACAGATTAACTTCGTTCTTAGCGATTTCGACGCTGAGGACCGTGCGATCATTGATGCACAGATTCCTACTGCCATCGACATCATCAAGACCTTCTGCCTCTCCGGCCTCGACTTTACGATGAATATGTTCAACCGGAAAAGAAACACCGTCCCCGATGGAAGCACGAATTGACAAATGGCTTTGGGCCGTACGCCTCTACAAGACCCGTTCGCTGGCCACAGATGCCTGCAAGAACGGGCGTATCACCATCAACGGTGTTGCCGTCAAACCCTCGAAGATCGTCCACGAAGGTGACACCGTCACCGTCCGCAAGCCGCCCGTAACCTATACCTTCCGTGTACTGCAGGCCATTGAGAACCGTGTCGGTGCCAAGCTCGTGCCCGAGATGTTGGAAAACCTCACCCCACGTGAGCAGTACGACATCCTTGAAATGAACCGTGTCAGCGGCTTCGTGAACCGTGCGCGAGGCACTGGCCGCCCCACCAAGAAAGACCGTCGCGACCTCGACGATTTCAATGCCGATGTCCCTATCTTCTTCGACGACCCCTTCGACCCGGATGATGATGAATAGAAAAAAAACAGCTTTTTGCTTGGCGGATAATAAAAAAAGCCGTACCTTTGCCGTCCGAAATAAAAGAAACCATTACACATTATTGTTACCAGCAATAGTAGAACGAATAATAACTCATTAAAAGACAATATGAAAAAAGGTATTCATCCCGACAATTATCGCCCGGTAGTCTTCAAGGACATGTCCAATGGCGATTGCTTCCTGAGCCGCTCCACTGTGGCCACAAAGGAAACCATTGAGTTCGAAGGCGAGACTTATCCGCTGGTTAAGTTGGAAATCTCCAACACGTCTCACCCCTTCTACACGGGCAAGAGCAAGCTCGTCGATACCGCTGGACGCGTCGATCGTTTCCAGAGCCGCTACGCTGCTCTCAAAAAGAAGTAAGACTTCGTTTTCACCGTTCATTAGTAGAGACGCGGCGTGCCGAGTCTCTACTTCTTTTCCCCCTCTTCACACCATGAGTCACCGCTATTCATCCTTCTCTTCTATCCTCAACAACTTTAAAGGATGGTTTGGGATATTATTTCTTCTAGTCGGAATGACTGGATGTTCACCCGAGGACACCGGCCCCGACGAAACCAGCATCAGCCGCAACGACAACGCCAACCCCTCCACACAAGCCTATGCACGAATGCTGGAGATACCTCGCCTTGATAGCAGGAACCCTTTTATCACCCACACGACGAACTATAACGGACGCGAGACGGTTACCTTCAGCCTCGAATACGACGAAGCCCTCCACCACTCCCGTTGGGTAGCCTTCCAATGGTACGACATTGTGAATGAAAAACATTGGTACCGCTCGAATTGGTATAGCACCTCGTGGGGAGGCGATCCTTTCCAGGCTGACCCTAAACTGAAAGCCTCCGTTTGCCCTGACCGCAGTTACTTCACAGGCAGCGGTGGTGTACGCGGACATATCTGCGCTTCGGAAGACCGCGTCTATTCGCGCGACGCCAACGAGCAAACCTTCTACTATTCCAATATGAGCCCGATGGACTACGACTTCAACGGCGGTTTCTGGATGGACCTCGAGATTGCCGTTCGCGACACCTGGGCCTACAAGGCCACCTTCTGCGACACCCTCTACGTCGTCAAGGGCGGCACCATCCGCGAGGGCGAATATCGGATCTCCAACAACGGACGCCTGCCTATTCCCAAGCACTACTTCATGGCCCTGCTCTGCCGTAAGAGCGGCACCTATAAGTCCATCGGCTTTTGGGTAGAACACAAACCCACAACTACCAGCACCATCGCCGACTGCGCCGTGAGCATCGACCAGCTCGAACAGCTCACAGGCATGGATTTCTTCTGCAACCTCCCCGACAAGATCGAGGATGCCGTCGAAGCCTCATGCTACCCCGCCGTCTGGGGCTTGAGATAAAGCCCACAGACAAAAAGAGAAACAGCCTTTCACTCGAAGTGAGAGGCCGTTTTATACGAACAACGGCTCCTTTATCTCAAGCAAGACTTGGCTTTGCGCTCACTGCTCGTAGCCGTTGACCTTTGGTCTTCGGCTCTCGCGACTCGGCAAAGTTCAAGCGAGGCTTGGCTTTGCGCTCACTGCTCGTAGCCGTTGGGGTTGTTTTTCTGCCAGTTCCAGCTGTCGCGGCACATTTCGTCGATGCCGTACTCGGCTTTCCAACCCAGTTCGCGCTCGGCCTTGGCGGGGTCGCTGTAGCAGGTGGCGATGTCGCCCGGGCGGCGGGGCTTGATGGAGTAAGGGACGGGGACACCGTTGACGCGCTCGAAGGCATGGACGATGTCGAGGACGCTGTAGCCGTGACCGGTACCAAGGTTATAGATGGCGAGGCCGCACTTGCGCTCGATGGCCTTCAGGGCGCTGACGTGACCGCGGGCAAGGTCAACGACGTGGATATAGTCGCGTACGCCAGTGCCGTCGGGGGTGTCGTAGTCGTTGCCGAAGACGCCGAGCTCAGGACGCTTGCCGACGGCGACTTGGGTGATGTAGGGCATGAGGTTGTTAGGGATGCCGTTGGGGTTCTCGCCGATGCGGCCGGAGGGATGGGCACCGATGGGGTTGAAGTAGCGTAGCAGCACGACGTTCCACTCGGGGTCGGCAGCCTGCATGTCCATCATGATCTGCTCGAGCATGCTCTTCGTCTGGCCGTAGGGGTTGGTGCAGTGGCCCTTCGGGCACGCCTCGGTGATGGGAATCTGGGCGGGGTTGCCATAGACGGTGGCTGAAGAGGAGAAGATAATGTTCTTGCAGCCGTGCTCGCGCATGACGTCGAGAAGCACGAGAGTGCCGGCAATGTTGTTCTCGTAGTATTCAAGGGGCTTGGCGACGCTCTCGCCGACGGCCTTCAGTCCGGCAAAGTGGATGCAGGCGTCAAAGGTGAACTGGCTGAACACTTCTTCGAGACCCTTGCGGTCGCGGATATCGACCTGAACGAAGGGGATGACGGCGCCACAGATGGCTGAGACGCGTTCGAGCGACTTGGGGTTGCTGTTGCACAGGTTGTCGATGACGACCACTTCGTGGCCTGCGTTGTGCAGTTCAATTAGGGTGTGGGAGCCAATGAATCCGGCTCCGCCGGTGACAAGAATCTTCATGATATTTACTGTTTTAACTATTTACTATTTACGATTTGTTATTGAAAGAAGTCAGCAATGCCTTTGTCCATGCCGCTGAAGCCCATGAAGGCCATCGAGAGCAGGCCGGCCACGATGAGGGCGATGGCCATGCCCTGCATACCATTCGGAATGCGGACGAGGCTCAGCTGCTCGCGGATGCCCGCAAAGACGATGAGGGCAAGGGCGAAACCGATGGCGGTGAAGAGGGCGTAAAGGGTTCCCGTCAGCAGATTGGGCTCAAGCCCCTGAGCATTGTAGGTGCCGTTGGCAACAAGAATGCTGACACCGAGAATGCAGCAGTTGGTGGTGATGAGCGGAAGGAAGACGCCCAGCGCTTGATAGAGGGCAGGGCTGAGTTTCTTCAGAACAATCTCTACCGTCTGCACCAGAGCGGCAATGACAAGGATAAAGACGATGGTCTGCAGGTAGCCCAACCCGAGGGGGTTGAGGAGCCAGACCTGAAGCAGATAGGTCACGACGGTAGCAATGACCAGCACGAAGGTGACGGCCAGGCCCATGCCCTTGGCGGTTTCGATTTTCTTCGACACACCGAGGAACGGGCAGATGCCGAGGAACTGGGACAAGACGATGTTGTTGACCAGAATGGCGGAGATGAATATCAGTATATATGCCATAGTGATTGACGATTTGACGGTTTACGATTTCCTGACTAGATTAAACAGGGCGATGAGAAAGCCAAGGGTGATGAAGGCTCCCGGGGCAAGGACGAACACCAGCATATTGGTGGAGGCAGGGAGGATGGTCAGGCCGAAGATAGAGCCTGTGCCCAGCAGCTCGCGCAAAGCGCCCAGTAAGGTAAGGGCGATGGTGAAGCCGAGACCCATGCCCAGCCCGTCGAAGAACGAGGGGGCGGGGCCGTTTTTGGCGGCGAAGGCTTCGGCACGACCAAGGATGATGCAGTTTACCACGATAAGCGGGATGAAGAGGCCCAACGTGGCGTAGAGGTCGGGCAGATAGGCCTGCATGAGCATCTGAAGTGCCGTGACAAACGAGGCAATGACGACGATGTAGGCCGGAATATGCACCTTGTCGGGGATGAGGTTGCGGAGCAGCGAGATGACCACGTTCGAGCAGACGAGCACGAACGTAGTAGCCAGACCCATGGACATGCCATTGAGGGCCGACGAGGTGGTGCCCAGCGTGGGACACATACCCAGCAGGAGGACAAACGTGGGGTTCTCCTTGATGAGACCGTTGAGAAATACTTTCATGTTGTTCATTGTGTGTTCCTCCTATTCGTTTATTCGTGATGTTGTGAAGTGGCAGAGGTGGCCGCGTCGGCCTGCTGACCACGGAAG
>Ga0310696_10006638_pt1 | contig 13709 bp, 10 predicted proteins | sample AusTroGonzalo_MG_4_FD_203885 | JGI IMG/M metagenome (GOLD analysis project Ga0310696, IMG submission 203885) | Bovine rumen microbial communities from tropical cattle in Woodstock, Queensland, Australia - Gonzalo_02 (v2) (version 2) | ecosystem: Host-associated > Mammals > Digestive system >... | reverse complement strand
CCGGCCAGGCCGAAGTATTCCAGCGAAATGTCGTCGCGGGAATCGAACAGATCCACTTCCTGTTTAATAAGGGCATCCAGATCCAGGCGCTCCGGCTTCTGGTCGTACATTTTGGCGAAGGTAGAGAACTGGTCGGCCGAATCGGCAAGCAGATCTACGTGATACAGAACGGTTTGGGCTACTTCGTCAAAGCGCTCCTGCCAGGCAGGATTTCCGGAGGCTTTCATACGCATGAGCATCTGGAGCTGCAGCTTAATGGGCGTCAGAGGATTCTTAAGGTCGTGCGCAACGCGGCGTGCCATGTCGGTCCAGGCTTTGTCGCGTTCTACCTGCGCCAGGCGGCGTGAGCTGTCGCCAAGGTCTTTAACCATTCGGTTGTATGCCTGCACCAGAGGGGTGATTTCGTCGTCCTGGTCGTATTCCAGCGGTTCCAGATGGTCCACATCCGTTACTGTCATCTTGCGCCGCAGTACAGAGATAGGCGCAAACATGCGGGAAACCACCTCCGAAGTGACAAAGCGGGACAGCATAAGAAGCAGCAGGAATATAGTAATTACCGTTGCTACGTGCAGAACTGCCTCACTTTCCAGGTTGCGGGTAATATCGGTGAACGGGGACGATACAATGGCCATCATACGGCCGCTGCTGTTCATAACTGGCGCATACAGGGCGTAATAGCTGCGCCGGCCAACGCGCTCCTTGTGCATGTAGAAGCGCTTGTGCACATACATTATCTGATTGTATGCATCGTCGTCCAGCCTGTGACCAAGGATCATGCGGTCGTAAACTTCCGGGGTGGTACTCATAACCACCTGGCCGCCAAGGTCAAAGAGCGATATGTCGCACTTAAGGTTGTTGCCAACGCCGTCAACCTCGGCCATTACAGCCGTGGTGCGCACGTCATCCGGATTCTCCATCTGCCTCAGGCGCTCCTGAAGCATAGACTGTATGGTGTTTATGCGCGTTGTCATTATGCTTTCCAGATCGGCATAATTGCGCTTGTACACAAACCAGACGCTGAAGCCGGCCATGGCAACCAGAGTGATAGTGAGCGACACGTACATCACCATGCCTATCCTGTTCTGGTAATAGCGTTTTTCGCCGCCCGGACGCTGCCGCAGCACGAACAGCGTAATAAGCAGGAAGGCCAGAATGGCAAACAGGAAGCCCTCTACGGCATAATACAGCTTTTCTGTAGAAGGTCTGGAAATGATTATAACCTCTCCGGGCGAAACCGTATGAACAAAGTGCGTCCAGCCTTCAAAATCTACATTTGGCCTCTGGCTGGTAAGCTCGGCAAGCCTTCCGGAATAAACAGTGGGGAAAGGATAAAGTCCCTTATACTGAACAAGATGACCGTCGGAATACTTTGCCCAGGAGTAGATTGGAGGCAGCGATACCCGGCCAGGATCGGCAATGCCTAACAAACTAAGATAACCCCTGTCCTCCCTGTTGTGCTTGGACTCTACCGTTACCAGCACCGTGCGCGCGCCGTATTCCTTCACATAATAGGTGAAAATGCCTGTGTATGAAGTTCTTCCGCCGCCGCTGATATTATAGAAGAAGTGCGAGTTGGGCCCCAGGCGCACGCCGTTTCGTATCCTTTCCTGGAAAAGGACGCTGGCGCTGACGTCGTCCGGCAGCTGCACGGCAATGTCGTAATCCTGCGAAATTCTGGCCATGTAAGCGCTAACCAGGCGGTTGCGGATAATATCGGCACTGCCATCCAGCACCGACAGCGCGCCTATCATGGGATCGGCCGATATGGCCCCCTCCGAGCTCCTGAGCTGGATTTCCAGGGAAATATCGCGGTCCATTGCCAGGCGGTTGGCCCACACGTCCACCCTGTTCCTCTCTTTCTGGAAGCCGAAGGTTGACGACACCACCACAAAATAAGTTCCCACCGCAAGGGCGTAAATCACGCGGCCCTGCCTGGAGAAAACGTTGTATCTGAGGCCAGTGAGCGACCGCATAAGCGGCGAAGCCATCTGCAGTAGCAGCGGAATGGTAAGCGTCAGAGCAAGGAAAGAAGCATAAACTATGGCCGTGTAACCGGTAATGAGCGTAACCTTATAAAGTTCCAGGTTAATGCTGGAATTCACGGTAATGCTCCCGAACATCAGATGGATATAAGCGGCAATAGCAGCCACCATAAGGCCGATAATGACCGCCGGTACAACCAGCATCCAGCGCTTATTCCATTTGCCGATAAGTCTGAGAAGGGTCCACCGGACCAGGAAAAGGTCCAGTACCAGAAGTGTGATGGCAAGGTTGATGATGACTACGGCGCCAAGGGAATAAAGCAGCGGGCCGTCGGCATACAAAAGCGGGGAAAATAGCTGCGAAACCGGCGACAGACCGCGGCCGTAAAAGTACATCCAGATAAGAACGCCGGCCTTTACGGCCATTACAGTGACCAGTGTTGGCAGCGTAGGATGCGCCTGCAGGAACACCAGCAGCCCAGCAAAAAGCAACGCCACGGCCAGCCACAGGAATATGGAATGCCGCTGGGATATCTCCGAAAGGGTTTCGGCCGTAAGCTTGAAAAGCGGAACGCCGTTAACCATAACCGGCACACCCGTTCCGGCCGATAAGGGCCTGACGGTATAGCGCTGATCCACCTTGAAGTGGCGGTTTATTCCGTTGAGCGAGCCTGCCTGAAGCTCGTTCACTATTTCCAGGCCGGCTATTACCATGCAGCCGTCGCCCTGGACTTTCTTTTCCAGGTACCACTTTTGGCCGTGATTCACGAAAGACGGCTTCTCCGTAACGTCTTTTAGGGGTGACACAAAGCTTGCCCTGCTGTCCCCAAGGCGTTGTACAAGGGTTTGGGGCCTTATATCGTCGCTTCTTATGGGGAACTGGTTGGCCCAGCTTTGGAGGGTGTCTTCCACATAGCGGTACACCACCATATCGGCCGGAAGATCGTCCAGATCCATCCAGGCGTCCAGATCTCCGTGCAGCGCCTTGTCAATTTCCATGTCCAGCAGGTGCATGCGGCGTTCTACCCTTCGGCCCATTTCATCGGCGGCCGATTCAAGATTCGACCGGCCCAGCCCTGCGAAATACGAAGCGGCAAAAGCAATCACGGCCGATGCCATAAGCGCCACCGACAGCCAGTGCAGTATTATGTTTTTTTGCCTATTCATGATGGTAGGGCTCTCCTTTAAGGATTGTAAAAGCCCGGTACAGCTGCTCTGCAAATATTGTGCGCACCATCTGGTGAGAGAAAGTCATCTTTGACAGCGATATCCGGCCCAGGGACCTTTCGTACACCTTGTCCGAAAAGCCATACGCGCCGCCTACTACGAATACCATGTTGCGGGTGCCGGAAGCCATCTGGCGCTCCAGATAATCGGCAAATTCCATCGAGCGGAATTCCCGCCCGTGCTCGTCCAATAATAATAAGGTATCGTTGGGGCCGATATTTTTTAGGATAAGATCCCCTTCCTTCTCCTTGATCTGCTGCTTGGTAAGGTTGGCCACCTTTTTCAGCTCCGGGATTTCCGTCACTTCAAAAGGCACATAATGTTTTAGCCTGGACGTGTACAGATCCAAGCCTTCTTTCACCCATTTCACGTCGGTTTTGCCGACGGTTAGCAGACTTATGTTCATTCTTTTACAAAAGTAGCAATTCGGCGCGGATTTTGCAAGATAATCGGCTTGAATGAAAAACAGGTTCCATATTGTTCTGGCGGCTCTTATGCTGGGATTCTGCATCCCTTTGCATGCGCAGTCGTTCCTTGTGGGGAATACCTCTAACGCCCGCCAGGTGCCGCCGGACGACGGTTTTGCCGTTTTTTCATCCATCACCAAATATCTTGCCGCCGGCGACGCCGCCTCTCTTTCCACCTGGTTTGCCGACAATCTGGACGTTACCGTAATTTCATCGTCCCGCAACTGCTCCAAGAAGCAGGCCCGCGAAATTTTGCGCAATTTCTTCGACGCCAACACGCCGCGCTCCTTCGAAGTTACCCACAAAGCCTCCGAAGCCAATAAGAAATACATGATAGGCGTTCTAAATGCCGGCGGGGAACTGTTCCAGGTAACAATCTACGCCACATCATCGGCCGGCGAGCCCTACAAAATCCAGCAACTGAACATCTCCCGCCAAACCGCCGCCTACTAGGTGGCTTTTTTGTTGGTTTTGGGGGGGCTGGATGGCGGTATGAAAGAAAATTTGCAGAAAAAGGGACAAATGGTTAATTTTGTGGGCTAAAAGATAATTAACTATTAACTAAATCAATATTTATGGCAACAACTGCTGATCTGAAGAACGGAATGTACATCATGTTCAACGGCAAACCTTGCGCTGTTGTGTACTTCCAGCACGTGAAACCCGGCAAGGGCCCGGCCTTTGTCAAGACCAAACTGCGCAACCTGGAAAACGGCCGCATCCTGGAGAACACTTTCACCGCGGGTGTAAAGCTGGACACCATTAGCGTAGAACGCCGTCCCTACCAGTTCCTTTATGACGACGGCGAGGCTTTCAACTTCATGCACGAGGAGACCTACGAGCAAATCACCCTCCCCCACGACGTGGTAGATAACGCCGACCTCATGAAAGAAGGCCAGCACGTGGAAATGATGTTCATGACAGAGCCGGAAGAGCGCTGCCTCACCTGCGAACTCCCCACATACGTAACCCTGGAGGTTACCTACAGCGAGCCCGCAGTTAAAGGTAACACCGCCAGCACCAGCGCCCTCAAGGAAGTTACCCTGGAGACCGGTGCCAAGATTATGGTTCCCCTGTTCATTGAAACCGGTGAAATCATCACCGTTAACACCACAGACCGTTCCTACGGCCAGCGCGTTAAGTAAGAAGCAACAGATTCCAGCAGCCATTTAGGCGTGGAAGTTGCGCCGCAAATTCCAACCCGGTCCTGGTCATTGAACCAGGCCGGGTTAATTTCTTCTATGCCGCCAATCACGTATGTGCGCGAATTGAAACTGCGGCAAAGGTCACTGAGAACCTTTCCGTTAGAAGAAGAAGCTCCAGATACAAAGATAATTACATCGTGCTCCCGGGCAAAGGCCGCAAGGCTCTGGTGCCGGCGGGCAACCTGGGCGCAGATGGTGTCGTGAACCGTAAGGCGGGCACCGCGCTGGCGCAGCATGTCGCAAATCTGGGCATACTCCGAAGGACTCTTTGTGGTCTGGGAAAAAATTTCCATAGGCTGGGAAAAATCCAGCGAGTCCATTGCATCCAGCAGCATGGCCGAATTTTCTACCACAAGGGCATCGCCATCTACCTGGCCAAGGAGGCCCAGAACCTCGGCATGACCAACCCGGCCAAAGATAATCACCTGACCGTTAACTCCTTCCGAGTGAAGACGGGCGTATGCTTCGCGTATGCTTTTTTGAAGCTGAAGCACCACAGGGCAGGAGCAGTCAATCACTTCCAGGGCACGGCCTGCAGCACGCGCATAGGTAGAAGGAGGCTCGCCGTGGGCACGGATAAGCACTGTCTGGCCGTCAGGAACATCGGCCAGGCCTTCAACGGTTACCAAACCACGCTCACGCAGGCGCGAAAGTTCGGCCTCGTTGTGCACTATGGCGCCAAGGGAATACAGCCTGGGGTGCGTGGCAAGGTAATCCTCGGCCTTGGTTATGGCGCGGATCACTCCCCCGCAGAAGCCGGAGCCGGGGTCGATTTCTACTTTTAGCATGACAGGCCGGGGCCTTCCAGAAGGCCGAATTTCCCCTGCAGCAGGCCCAGCATCCACACAAGTTCCTCGTGCAGAGTCATGTGGGTATTGTCAAGGACGTACGCATCGTCCGCCTGGCGTAAAGGAGACGTGGGCCGATGGGAATCCCTGTAGTCGCGGTCCTTAAGATTGGCCTGAACCTCTTCCAGAGTGGTTTTCTCCCCTTTTTGCTGCAGTTCATCGTAGCGGCGCCGGGCACGGACCAGTTCATCGGCCGTCATGAAAATCTTTAGTTCGGCATTGGGGAAAACGGTTGTGCCAATATCGCGGCCGTCCATTATCACCCGGCCGTTACGGGCAAAGGCGTGCAGTTTGTCGTCTACGAAGTTGCGCACGAACGGGATGGCACTCACAGGACTGACATAACCCGACACTGCCCAGCCGCGGATTTCGGACTCTATGCAGCGCTCCCCAAGATATAGCTTGGTGGCGCCGTCCTCCCGCCTGAAATGCAGGTCCAGACCGGCGTCGGTGATGGTTTTGAGCTTTTCCTCGTCAATCTTTCCATCGGCTATGAAGCCTGCTTCCATGCCGGCAAGCGTAACGCCGCGATACATAGCGCCGCTGTCAAGGTACAAAAAGCCGAATTCTTTGGCCACAAGCTTGGCAAATGTGCTTTTTCCGGTAGATGAGTAGCCATCTACGGCAATTATGATGTCGGGGATACTCATATTACGTAATCGTTTATGTCTTGGGCACTTACGGGGCTGCCGCCAAGGATTAGCAGGCGTTCTACCACGTTACGGAGTTCGCGGATGTTGCCGGGCCAGGGACGGTTGGCCAAAAGTTTAATTGCATCGGCCGAGAATTCCCTGGTGGGTTTGCCGCTCTCGGCGCAGATTTGCTCCGAGAAATGCTTGATTAACAGCGGAATATCGTTTTTTCTCTGATCCAGGGCGGGAACTTTAAGGACAATAACGCTAAGCCTGTGATAAAGGTCTTCGCGGAAATTGCCTTTTTGAATCTCTTCCTGCAGGTTTTTGTTGGTGGCGGCTATAACTCTCACATCTACAGTTATTTCTTTATCTCCGCCCACAGGGGTGAGCTTACGCTCCTGCAGCACGCGCAGCACCTTGGCCTGGGCCGGGAGCGACATATCGCCAATCTCGTCCAGGAAGATGGTGCCTCCATCGGCCTGCTCGAATTTACCCTTATGGTCCTTTATGGCCGATGTGAACGAGCCTTTCTTGTGACCAAACAGTTCACTGTCAATAAGTTCCGAAGGGATGGCGGCGCAGTTTACTTCTACGAACGGCATCATGGAACGCTCGCTCAACTGGTAGATGCTTTGGGCAACCAGCTCTTTGCCGGAACCGTTGGGACCGGTGATGAGCACGCTTGCCTGGGTGGGCGCAACCTTGCCGATCATGTCCCTCAGATGCTGCACGGGATCCGACTCCCCTATCATCTCACGGCCGTAGATTTTCTTTTTGAGTATCTTGGTCTGGGTTACCAGATTGGCCTTGTCGGTGGCATTTTTGAGGGTAATGAGTATGCGGTTAAGGTCCAGCGGCTTTTCTATGAAATCGTATGCGCCGCCCTTTATGCAGTCCACTGCCGTTGCAATATCGGCATGGCCCGAAATCATTATTACAGGCGTCTCTATGCCCTCTTCGATGAGCTTTGCAAGCATTTCCGTGCCGTCCATTTCCGGCATTTTGATGTCGCAGAATATGGCGTCGTATTTTTCTTTTTGCGCCTTTTCCAGGCCCTCGCGGCCATTTTCGGCCGTTTCTACCTGGTAATTTTCCATTTCCAGGATCTCTTTGAGGGAGTAGCGGATGGCCCTTTCGTCGTCAACAATGAGAACTTTCATCTTCGAAGCGTTATTTCTACAAATATCGGCATTTTTTTTCAAATAACATGCCCCGGCGCAACTTTGAAATCACAGTGGGATGTGCTATATTTGTATTGATATGCGCGCGTGGAAGATAATACGGAATGTGATGCTGGGGCTGGTGGTCCTGGTGGTGGTACTGCTGGTAGCTGTGCAGGTGATGCTGCGGCCTGCGGTGCTCACACGCCTGGCAAACAAATACGCCGCCGAATACGTGGACGGCATGGTAAGTTTCAAACAGGTTAAAGCGCACGTAATCAAGAGTTTCCCCTTTTTGCACTTAGAGGCCGACGATCTTAGTATCACCTACCCTCACAGCCGATACGAACGCTTTGACACCCTGGCGCAGGGCCGAAGCAAAAGGCTGATGACAGCCGGCTATCAGCGGGACAGTTCCGGCACAGATACGCTTCTTTCGCTAAAAAGACTGGATCTTGCGCTGGACTACATGGCGCTCCTAAAAGGCGAAATCCACGTTCACAATCTTGAGCTGCAAAGGCCGCGCATATTTGCACATTACTACGATTCCACAGCTGCCAACTGGGACATACTGCCTTTGAAGGCCAATGCCTCAAAAGAGGCCGATGATACAGCGCCGGAAGTCAAAGACACCGCTGCAAAAGCCTCCAAATCCCTCCCCCCCATCAAGCTTAACCGCATAGCCTTAAGGGACAGGCCGATGATAATTTACACCAACCCCGTGGATACCCTCATGGGCATGTTCACCATGCGGCGCCTCACTTTGGACGGCAAGATAGAAAGCAAACAAATAGATAAAGCAAGCACGGCGCTGGAGATAGATTCGCTGTTTGTTTCCGGCCGCCTGCCCAAAGACACGCTGGCGCTGGCTTTGGAAAGATTAAGGGCCAAGGTAAACGACCGTAACGTAGAATTGGAAGCCGATGCCAAAGCCTCCCTAAGAACAGGCAGTTTTGGCCGCGTAAGGCTGCCCATCCACATTTTTGCCGATGCATACATTCCTCAGATGCCGGAAGGAGAGCTTGGAGCCCAAATAAACAAGTTGCAGCTTGGCGTCACATCCATAAACCTGGAAGGCTCAGGAGAGATATATAAGCGCGCCGACGGTACCCTGGACATGGACCTTCTGGCATCCATCAACAAATGCCCCATAGGAGAACTGATCGATCAGTTCCAGGAAAACATCCCTGCACTTAAAAAGCTTAGTACCAACGCAATTATAGACCTTGATGCTAAGGCTAAAGGCCAGTGGGGCAACGGCAAAACGCCAAGCATAGATGCAAGGCTGATGGTGCCGCGAAGCACCATAGACTACGAAGGCCTGGGCCGGAAAGGCGCCCTGGCGCTGGAAGCAAACGTAAAGACGGACGATCTTAAAGAAATAAACGCCAACATAGACAAACTGTTTGTTGACATATTCGGCGCCAAAGTAGATGCCAGAGGCAGCATTAAAGACATACTTGGAAAAGATCCCAAAATTGGCCTTAACGGTACTGTTCATGCACGTGTAGATTCTCTTACTCAGGCATTTACGCGTGAGATGGGGATAGAGGGCACAGGCCGTATAGACGCTAAACTTAAGGCCGATGCCCGCATGTCGCAGCTGGATATGTCAAAAATCGGCAATTCGTCCGTTACCTGCAATCTCACCGCCCGTGACCTTAGCGTCCAAATTCCCAAAGACAGTTTATCGGCCTTCCTGCCCGTTCTGGACCTGGAGCTTGAAACCAAGGGCAATTCCATAGACCGCAACCTGCCCAAAAACGCCCGTGTACTGGCCCTGAAGGCCAATTTGGACACCATGGACGTTAGCGTAAAAGATATGTTTATCCGCAGCGGTCCGCTTCAGCTTCTGATGCAAAATTCGGCCGATATTCTTAAGCGCAGCGGCAAGCTTACTTCGCTCATGGGCATCCTGAAAGTGAATAACTTACGTCTGAAAGACCAGGACGGGCTGGCGCTCAGTCTCAGGGATAACAGGGAAACTTTCCGTATTGAACCGGAGTCGGAGGCAAGAAAAACGCCACGCTTTACGGTGCGTTCCAACAGCGGGCGCCTAAGGCTTAGAACCGGCGGCAACATGTACAGCCTGAGGGATATGAAATTTGACGTATCGGCCTCCAAACATCAGAGCAGGGCGCCGCGGGACACTTCTCTCAGACGAAGAAGGGTGCAACGCCGCCAGGACGATTTTGCCGACAAATACGTAAAGATAAACCTTGGAGAGAGCGTACGTAAATACGTGAGAGAGTGGGACATAAACGGAAATCTGGACCTTGGGAGCGGACGTATGTTCATGCCGTCGTTCCCGCTCAGGACCAGCCTGTCAGACGTTAAAGGTTCCTTCTGCAACGACACGCTGGACCTCAAGAGCATAAACATCAAATCCGGGCAGTCGGACATAAGTGCAAAGGCCAAGCTTAGCGGCACAAGAAGGGTGCTGCTGGGCCGCGGCAAAGGGCACATGAAACTGAAGGCCGATGTCTTAAGCAACTACCTGGAGGTGAACGAGCTGATGCGCGCCATCGCTTATCATTCCACCTACCAGCCACCTAAGGATATTGCCAACGCGTCGGACCAGGAGGTGGAAGCGGCCATAGCCCAAACTCAGCTGCCCGATGTGGGAAAAAGCAAGCTTATAGTTATCCCGTCCAACCTGGACATAGACTTTACGCTTGAAGCCAACGGCATAAAATACGACAGCCTGCTTGTGAGCTGGGCAGCGGCCGATGTGGCCATGCGGCAGCGTACCCTTCAGATTACCAATGCAGTAGCGGCATCCAACATGGGCGATATCTATTTCGAAGGCTTCTACAGCACCCGCGCAAAAGACGACATATCGGCCGGATTCGACCTTAATCTTGTGCACATTACGGCCGAAAAAGTCATTACCCTGTTCCCGGCAGTGGACACCATTATGCCCATGCTCAAATCCTTTGCCGGAGACCTGGACTGCGAGCTTGCCGCAACCTCGCAGATAGACACCATGATGAACCTTGTGAAACCGTCCATAGACGGCGTTCTCAGGATCTCCGGAAAAGACCTTACGCTACGCAACAGCGCCGGGCTTGAAAAGATAGCCAAACTACTCAAATTCAACAAGAAAGACGTTGTGGAAATTGACAGGATGTCGGTTACGGGAATTGTGCAGGACAACGTGATAGAAGTGTTCCCCTTTGTTCTTGACGTGGACCGCTACCAGTTTGCGGCAAGCGGCCTCCAGCACCTGGAGAACGACTTCGATTACCACATTTCGGTAATTAAATCACCGCTGGTGCTAAAGTTTGGCGTGAATATTTGGGGGCCTGACTTCGGCCATATCCACTACGGCCTTGGCAAGGCAAAATACAAGAGTGCCAATGTCCCGGTATATACCAAACAGCTTGATACAATGCAATATAGCCTTGTGGCGGCAATACACAACATATTTGAACTTGGTATAGAAAAAGCCCTGGCCGAAACCAGGACCGACCAATACGTAGAAGCGTCGGCAATTGCCGATGCTCACCTGACAGAGGCCGAAGTTACAGATTTATCGGCCCTGGCGCAGAGCGTGAGCCAAAGTGTTAGCACCCGCCGGGAGGCAATTAAACAAGAAGTCCTGCAACTGCAGGCACAGGCAGCAAATGAACAGCTTTGATTATCTGGAGGTTAGCGTACGCCTCAATCCTTTCACGGAAGAAATGGCCGAGATTCTTACGGCCGAATTGTCGGAACTTCCATTTGACTCCTTTGTTGTAGAGGAGCCGTTCCTCAAGTGCTACATCCAGACCACGGAGTACAGGCCTTCGGACGTGAAGGTGATGCTAAGCGGCTACCCTGCCGCTGCCGGTTTTACGGCCGTGCCGGTGCAGGGCCGCAACTGGAACCAGGACTGGGAAAACCGCTTCCAGCCAATTGTGGTGGACGATACTGTTACCATCAAGGCAAAGTTCAACGAGAATGTGCCCCGCACGCGTTTTAATATATGGATAGATCCCCAGATGGCTTTTGGCACCGGATCGCACGACACCACCTACATGATGATGCAGCGAATGCTTGGCATAGAGTCACTTATCAAGGGGCATTCTGTTGTGGACATGGGCTGCGGTACGGCCATTTTGGCAATTCTTGCCGCAAAGATGGGCGCCCGTAAGGTTCTTGCCGTGGACATTGATTCCGTGGCAGCGCATTCGGCCTGGGGCAACGCCCGCTGGAACCGCGTGGGCTCGCGCATAGAAACCGCCTGCGGCGACGCTTCCCTGCTCCAGATGGGCACCTACGACATACTTCTGGCAAATATTCACCGCAACATTATCCTGGAAGATCTTCCCACATATTATCGTTCCTTAAAGCGCGGCGGCCACCTGCTTCTTAGCGGCTTCTACGAATCCGATGCTCCCGCAATACGTGAGGCCGCCAAGAATCTGGGGTTAGAGTTTGTAGGCTCTTCAACCCGAGAAACCTGGTGCTGCCTGGAATTTGCCAAGTAGCGGCTTATATCCTTTCTTTGATCTGGTAGTTGTTACGGCCGGCGGAGGTGCGGGAGATCATTTCTCCTACGAAGCCGGCCAGGAAGAGCATTACGCCAAGGACTACGGCCAGAAGGGCAAGGTAGAAGAGCGGCTGGTCGGTTACGGCGCGGTACCTGAGGCCCTGGGACTGGTGAATAAGCTTTGCGGCAATGATCCAGACAGTCATAACAAAACCAACTAGGAACATAAGTATGCCGCTGGTGCCAAAGAAGTGCATGGGCTTGCCGCCAAAGCGGGACAGGAACCACAGGCTCATAAGGTCCAGAAAACCGTGTACAAAGCGGTCCAGACCGAATTTTGATACACCATACTTGCGCTTCTGATGATGCACGGGTTTTTCTCCAATCTTTACAAAACCTGCATTCTTTGCAAGGTACGGGATGTAGCGGTGCATCTCGCCATATACCTCTATATTCTTTACAACATCGGCCTTGTAAGCTTTTAGGCCGCAGTTCATGTCGTGCAGTTTTATGCCGGTGACTTTGCGGGCGGTCCAGTTGTAAAGTTTGGAAGGGAGGTTCTTTGTAACGGCGTTGTCCTTGCGATGCTGTTTCCATCCGCTTACAAGGTCGTAATCTTCTTCGCGGATCATGCGCACCATCTCCGGAATTTCCTCCGGGGAGTCCTGAAGATCGGCATCCATAGTTATCACAATGTCCCCCTTGGCAGCGGCAAAGCCCTCGTACAGTGCGGCCGATTTGCCGTAGTTGCGACGGAAGCGTATGGCTTTCACATTATCATCGGCAAGGCTTTTTATCACCTCCCAGGAATTATCTGTGGAACCGTCGTCCACGAAGATTATTTCGTAGGTGAAGCCTTTTAGGCTGCGCTCTATCCAGGATTTTAGTTCCGGAAGGGATTCGGCCTCGTTGTATAGGGGAATTACTATTGAAAGGTCCATAACTTATTGCTCGTCGGGGGTGTTGTCGTTGTCTTGCATATTGCCTGATGCATCGTCAAAAAGCTTTTTGACAAAGATGTAGCGGGACATTATGCTGGAAAGGATGGTACCGTAAAGGTAGCAGTACAGCCATTGGAAAATAAAAGTGTACAGTGGAAGTTTGCCGATGACTCCGCTTACTGCCTCCCTCTGGCTGCTGGTAAGGTTTCCGGTTAAAGCGCCCATCATTGTATCCATGGTCTCTTCCGGCATATACATTATTACCAGGGCCTGGGCCGTTGCAAGCAGAAGACCGCTTAACAGTGCTGCCCTGCGACCCAGACGGAAGGTGTGCTCCATGCGTACGCCCTCGTATTTGTCCTTAAGGCCAAGCTGCACGTTCTTCATTATAAGAATGCAGCCAAAAAACTCTACAGCCCAAAGTATAATGGCCGCAGCAGTGATCAGGAATGTATTCTGGCTTAGCCCGGCCAGTTCCTTAAGGGCCAGGCAGCCAATTGATACGCCCCCGAACAGCATACCCGCACGGGCCGCCTCATTCCACAGAGCGTTATTATCCAAAGTTTTCTTCATAGACTACAAATATAGCAAAAAACTGCGGTTATACGAAAGAAGCCCGGGTCCATTTGGACTCGGGCTTCTCGAAGAACCGCAGCTACCTACTCTCCCACCTGGTGGGGCAGTACCATCGGCGATGGTGAGCTTAACTTCTCTGTTCGGAATGGGAAGAGGTGGTTCCTCACCGCTATAACCGCGGCAATATGTTACTT
>Ga0310696_10006637_pt1 | contig 13709 bp, 9 predicted proteins | sample AusTroGonzalo_MG_4_FD_203885 | JGI IMG/M metagenome (GOLD analysis project Ga0310696, IMG submission 203885) | Bovine rumen microbial communities from tropical cattle in Woodstock, Queensland, Australia - Gonzalo_02 (v2) (version 2) | ecosystem: Host-associated > Mammals > Digestive system >... | reverse complement strand
ATCCTTCATTCACTGAAGGACGCGAGAAGGCACGTCAGGATACATGGATGCACATAGGCGAGAGCGCAAAGCTGTCAGCTGACTTCATCTACAAGAAGTACAAGGACACGGTAGCCAAGAAGGCAATCGAGAAGCGCGAAGCCGAGAAGGCTGCCAAAGAAAACAAGAAGAAGTTCTCATTAGCTAAGAGCAGGACCTGATCTTATATGACATTTCTGACGGCTCTTTATACCTTAATAATCTCACCTCTCGAGCTTCTCTTTGAAGTGATATTCATGGTAGCCAACAAGATAATCGGTAACGAAGGTTTATCGATCATCTTCTTAAGTCTGGCCGTCAATTTCTTAGTGCTCCCTCTCTATAAGCGTGCCGATGAACTCCAGGCTGAAGAACGCGATATCCAGACCAAGATGGCATACAGGATCAAGCGTACGAAGCAGACATTCAAAGGCGACGAGCGCTTCATGATGCTCCAGGAGTACTACCGCATCAATCACTATAAGCCTATCTATGCTCTTAAGAGCTCTGCTTCACTTCTATTGCAGATTCCGTTCTTCATCGCTGCATACAGACTCCTGTCAGGCATGCAGAGTCTGCAGGGAATGTCATTCGGCTTTATAGCTGACCTGGGCAAAGAAGACGCAACCTTCATGATAGGAAGCTTCCCTGTGAACATCCTTCCTATCGTAATGACACTCATTAACATCGTAACGGGAATCATCTATACAAAGGGTCAGCCGCTTAAGTCCAAGATTCAGGTCTATGGTCTCGCAGTCGTATTCCTCGTACTGCTCTACCACTCACCTGCAGGACTTGTTTTCTATTGGCTCCTCAACAATGTTTTCGCGCTCGTAAAGAACATCTTCTACAAGCTCAAGAACCCGAAGAAGGTATTGAGCATCGTTCTTGCCGCAGCAGGCGCAGTCGTTCTGGTTCTCGTACTTATCAGACCTGATCTCAGCATAAGACAGAAGGTGCTCCTTAGCATAGGTTGCGTCCTTCTCGCTATGCCGCTTGTTTTATCCATGGTCAAGCTCGGCAATAAGATCAAGACTTCACCCAAAGACGTATTTGTATTTGTCTCAGGCACGATACTTCTGGCCTGCATCACGGGACTTTTGATCCCTTCTTCGGTCATCAATGCTTCCGCAGAAGAATTCTTCGATGTAGTCCTTCGTACAAATCCGAACGAATATATCTTAAGCGCGCTTCTGTTGTCAGTCGGAAGCTTCGTTATCTGGGGAGGCGTATTCTACTTCTTCATGAGCGATAAGGTTAAGGCTATCTTCTCTGAAGGTGTATGGATCATGTGCGGAGCAGGCATCGTTAACTACATGTATTTCGGAACCAATCTGGGTACGATGTCTTCAACTCTGCAATACGACATTACTCCCTCGTTCAAGATTACGGATTATCTGCTGAATATTGGCGCTAACATCCTGGTCATTGCTTTATTCCATATCTTCTATAAAAAGTTAAGGAAGTTCTCGAAGCCGATCATTATTGTCGGCATCCTTGCAGTCATCTGTGTCGGCGGCTTTAACGCTGCCATGATCGGAAGCGTTTATTACTACAACATGGAGAACTCCGAGGCTGCTAAGACTGCTACGGAGACTCCGGAGATACCTTTGAGCAGAAACGGTAAGAATGTAATCGTTCTTATGCTCGACCGTTCACTCGGAACTCAGGTTCCTTATCTTTTTAACGAGAAGCCTGAATTGCTTGAACAGTTCGACGGCTTCACATACTATCCGAACACGATCTCTTACGGTTCATCCACAATCTTCGGTTCACCTGCTCTGTACGGCGGTTACGATTACACACCTGATAAGATCAATGCCAGAGATCAGGAGAGCCTTGCGAGCAAGCAGAATGAAGCACTCCAGGTAATGCCTGAGATCTTCGATGCTGCCGGATTTGAAGTAACCATCTGTGATCCTTCTTACGCTGGATACCAGTCTCTTCCTGACCTCTCGATCTACAACAACCATCCGGAATATCACTGCTTCAACACGATCGGAAGCTTCAGTTATTTCGAAGGCAATGACGGCGAAGCCATAGTACAGACTTCATTAAGACTACTCGAAGTCCGCAACCGTAATTTCTTCTTCTTCTCGATCATGAAGATCTCACCTCTCTTCCTGCAGGAGACGATCTACGACGGCGGTCTTTATAACGAATCCGCATCAGTTACAGAAGGCAGCGAGGATTCCAAGTATGTTGCTTCCCTCGTTCAGAGCGTCAGCAGCATCTCAACCGGAACCGGCTACAACATGGCCTTCCTCGATTCGTATTCGGTACTTATCAACCTGCCGAATATCACACGCATCACTGACAGTTCAGAGAACACGTTCCTCATGATGGCCAACAAGACAGCACACTCTCCGTGCCTTCTCCAGGAGCCTGATTATGTTCCCGCATTCCACGTCGACAACACGGCTTACGACGTCGATATGGTTGAGCGTTATACGTTAAACGGCCAGACGATGGAGATGGAAGATGCTTATCAGGTCCTCCACTATCACATCAACATGGCTGCATTCTTAAAGCTCGGCGACTGGTTCGATTATCTCCGCGAGCAGGGTGTCTACGATAACACGAGAATTATTTTGGTTGCTGACCACGGAAGAAACATCGGTCAGTTCGACCTTATGTGCGGAGAACAGGATCTGGAATCATTCCTCCCGCTGTTCATGGTAAAAGACTTCGATGCTACAGGCTTTACCGTATGCGAAGACTTCATGACCAACGGCGATACACCGACAATTGCTATGGAGGGACTCATCGAGAATCCCGTTAATCCTTTTACAAATAACCCTATTAATTCGGATGCAAAAAACGGTCCTCAGGCTGTCTTCTTCTCAGATAAGTGGAATCCTGATGACAACACGGGCAACGTCTTCGATCCGAGCAACTGGTATTCAGTAGAAGGAGATCCTCACGATCCTGATAACTGGAAGTATCTCGGGTACTATTAATGACTTTTCTGACAGCTCTTTACACCTTGATAATATCGCCACTTGAACTGCTTCTCGAAGTGATATTTATGGTGGCCGATAAGGTGATTGGTAACGAAGGTTTATCGATCATCTTCTTAAGTATTGCTGTCAATTTCCTTGTCCTCCCGCTCTATAAGAGAGCAGATGAACTTCAGGCAGAAGAGCGCGACATCCAGGCTAAGATGGCTGACCGTATCAAGCGTACGAAGCAGACGTTCAAGGGCGACGAGCGCTTCATGATGCTCCAGGAATACTACCGCATCAACAAGTACAAACCGATCTATGCGCTAAAGAGTTCCGCATCACTGCTTCTTCAGATTCCCTTCTTCATTGCAGCATACAGACTCTTATCAGGCATGCAGAGTTTGCAGGGAATGTCCTTCGGCTTCATCGCTGATCTGGGCAAAGAAGATGCAACCTTCATGCTCGGCAGCTTCCCTGTGAACATCCTTCCTATCGTGATGACATTGATTAATATCGTAACGGGAATCATCTACACGAAGGGACAGCCATTGAAGTCCAAGATTCAGGTCTATGGTCTCGCAGTCGTATTCCTCGTACTGCTCTACCACTCGCCTGCAGGACTTGTTTTCTACTGGCTCTTAAACAATGTTTTCGCGCTCGTGAAGAACATCTTCTACAAGCTCAAAGAACCTAAGAAGGTCCTCAACATTGTTCTTGCCGCTGCAGGTGCTGTTATCCTCGTTCCCGTGCTTATCAAGCCTGATCTCAGCATCAGGCAGAAGGTGCTTCTTGGAATCGGTTGCTTGCTTCTCGCGATGCCTCTTGTTCTTTCCAAGATCAAGTTCAATCGGAAGGCAGGAACAAAAGATGCAGCGGCGTTCTTCGCAGGAGCCATATTAATGTCGTTTATTACGGGACTTCTCATCCCTTCGACGATAATCAACGATTCCGTAATGGAATTTATCGATGTCATCCATCCTTCAAGCCCGCTTCTCTATGTTGCTAATTCCATGCTGCTGTCTGTTGGCAGCTGGGTATTGTGGGGCGGTGTTTTCTACTACTTCATGAGCGACAATGCCAAGGCGCTGTTCGGCAAAGCAATCTGGATCATCTGCGGCATCTCCGTCATCGATTACATGCTGTTCGGAACCAACCTCGGCACGATGTCTTCGATGCTCCAATACGACAATGCGCCGTCATTCAAGATTACTGAGTATCTTCTTAATACACTTGCAGTAATTGCCGTTGCAGTGGTGTTCTATTTTGTCTATACGAAGTTCAGGAAGATCGCTAAAACTATCCTTCTCGTGGGCATTCTTACCGTTGCCGGCATAGGCGTGATCAACTGCACGAAGATAGCCGGTAATTATGTGCTTTACGAGGTCGTTTATCTGGAAGACGATTCTAACAGCGCCTCCGAGATGCCTGTAATTCCTCTAAGCAAGACCGGCAAGAATGTAGTAGTGCTTATGCTCGACCGCGCCATGGGCACCTATCCGCCTTATATATTCAACGAGAAGCCTGAGCTGTTAGAGCAGTTCGACGGCTTCACATACTATCCCAATACCATCTCATACGGTCCGACCACTCTGATAGGCTCTCCTGCGCTCTATGGCGGCTACGACTACACGCCTGAGAGAATTAACGAGAGAGCTGAAGAGAGCCTTGAGAGCAAGCATGACGAGGCTCTGCAGGTCATGCCGGAGATATTCGGAAGCCAAGGATATGAGGTAACCATCTGCGACCAGTCTTATGCAGGCTACAAGTGGATACCGGATTACTCCATTTACAGCGGACATCCGGAATACAATTGCTATAACACCATCGGCCAATTCGATTATTTTGAAGATATCAGCGGAACATCCGTCGATGTATCCGCCAGGGTCAGCCAGATGCGCAACCGCAACTTCTTCTGCTTCTCGCTGATGAAGGTCGCGCCGCTGGTCCTGCAGGAGACCCTGTACGATAACGGACGTTATAACGAATCTCTCTCAGCATCATCTGATACCATGAGCGTTGAAGCTTCCGCCATCATCTATAACTGGCACGATGTTTCCACTGGATACGGCTACAGCTACGATTTCCTTGATTCATATTCTGTCCTTACCAACCTGCCTAACATCACGACAATAAGCGACGGTTCTGAGAACACATTCCTCATCATGGCTAATAAGACGGCTCATTCTCCGTTCCTTCTTCAGGAGCCTGATTATGTTCCCGCAACCAAAGTAGATAACACTGCTTATGACACCGACATGGTATCGCGCTATACGGTAGACGGTAAGACTCTCGGAATGACAGAAGCTAACCAGGTTGCCCTCTATCACGTCAATATGGCTGCATACATGGCACTCGGTGAATGGTTCGATTACCTTCGTGAGCAGGGCGTATGGGACAACACGAGGATCATTATCGTATCCGACCACGGATTCAATTCCGGACAGTTTGATCTGACGGCTACAAACGGTGTCGACATGGAATACTTCCTCCCGCTTCTCATGGTTAAGGACTTTGATGCTACGGGATTTACCGTATGCGAGGACTTCATGACCAACGGAGATACTCCCACGATCGCAATGGCAGGTCTTATTGAGGATCCTGTTAATCCCTTTACGAATAATCCCATTAATTCGGATTCGAAAACCGGACCTCAGACCGTCTTATTCTCTAACGATATCGAGATAGATAACAACAACGGATTCACCATCGCGCCATGCTCATGGTATGTGTTAGACGGTGATCCTCACGACCCGTCCAGCTGGAAACACATAGGCGATTTCTGACGGGTGTATAATTAGTTAAGTATTCAAGGAGGGGGAACATATGCAACTTGAATCAACTAAAACAAGATTGAAGAGGACCATGGGCGCGTTCACCGCACTCTTCTGTGTCCTTCTGATACCCATGATCAGCCTTGCTGCAGGAACAGGCGGCATAGGCATATCACGTGAAGCAGGCGTTGCGGATTTTGCGACAGACCTGGCATTCTATGCGGGCGCATTCTCAACAGCGGTAACAGCTTCTGTTAACCCGAGTGCCACGATGGCAATCCTTGCTATCTTGGGCTCGTTCGAGAACGCTGCGATCTATCAGCCTGATTCGGTATTCCTTACAACCGTCGCTGATTTCCTGAACGGGATCCCGATCATCAGAGAAGTCGGCAAGCTTCCCATCGCAAATCCCTGGGCTGCAGTGTTCCTTACACTCGTATCGGTAGCTCTTATCGTCATTCACTCATTCGCAGAATCCAAGATGGTATCCGCTGAGACCATCGATAAGCTCGATAAACTCGTCGGCTACATCTGCACCGTGTCAATCTCGCTTCTGCCCTTCGTAACGACCGAGGCGCTCGAAGCTGATCCTCCGGGAGTTAAGGGCGGTGCTCTTGCAGCACGCATGGTAACAGTAATGGGCAAGCAGTCATCGTATCAGGGGCCTGCATGGTACACATTCGTGCTCGCGGGAATATCCATAGTTGCGATATCTGTAGCCTACTATGTAAGCTACACCTGCATGGATTACTGGGAGACGATCGTTGCTGCCATCCCTGTTAAGGGAACGAGCCTTATCTGGCAGATAATAAAGGCATTCATCCACATGTTCCTTGTTATCCTCCAGATTTTCGCGCCCATCATAAGCCTTATCGTAAGCATCCATCTGGCCGTTGCGGCGCTGTTCCTGTTCAGGATCCTAAAGAGGAATGCGCAGTACTATAAGGACGTATATATCTTCACGGTCTTAAGGAAGATCTTCAAGCGCAACGATCCCATCCCGAGAATCGAGAAGCACGTTCCGAGGAGGCTCCGCAAGCTCTATCCTAATATGGAAGTCGCCATGTCCTGCTACACATTCCACGGTGTTGCTCGCCTGGCAAAGAGATCAAGAGTATGGCTCATCAAGGACGGCGATAAGACAGACATCGTTTATAAGCGTCTGATCAGAAAGCCTTATATCATCTCTTGGTCTGATCTCGTTAAGCAGCATGAAGATAAGCCGATTTACTTAGAGCAGTGCGCGAGATTCATCAGAGTCCGCACTGAAGACAGAAGACTCGAGTTCGTTATGTCCAGCCGCTATAAGCCTGACATCCCGATGCTCTCACAGCTCCTCGACCTCAAGGATTATGCTCCGTTAAAGCAGGAGATCAAGGAAGCAAAGAAGCAGAAGAGAAAGAACTGGTTCCGCCGCAAGAAGCAGGCCATTGAATCCGGCGAGATCTGATATCAGGAAAACAGTATAAAAAAGAACTGCCGCAAGGATCATTCCTGCGGCAGTATGTTTTTCTCGTAATAGTGTTTGATGATCGACCTTCTCGTAACGATTCCTATAAACATTCCCCTGTCATCCGTGATCGGTACGAAGTTCGAATCCATCGTCTTGGTGATGAGGTCCTCAACAGATGCTGTGATAAGGACCGGCTTGTACTTGAACTTATTGAGGTTTACATCGGTAAGCTTGAACTGCTTTAAGCTCTCGATAGCCATCGTGTGAGGCTCTCCGCCCTCACCTTTTACGATGAACCACAGAAGGTCTCCCTCGCTTACCGTTCCGACATAGTGACCCTCTCTGTCGATGACAGGTACTGCGGCATAAGATGTGCTGTGCATCTTCTCTAATGCCTGGTCAACCGTGATGTCGTTATAAAGATATGTTATTTCCTGTTTGGGACGTGTAAAAAATGCTACGTTCATATTAAGCTCCACCGAGATCCTTATCGATCCTTACCTGGAACGGCGTCGCGGTAAGTCCGTTCTGCGCGTGCAGAGGCGTAGGACCATAAGAGAAAAATGCGTATCTGACCTTGCTCGGGAATTCAACCATCGGGCATGAGAGAAGTACCGTCTTACCGTCGAAGTCAACGGAAGCTTCAGCAGGATAGAACTTGCCGTCATCGCCTGCCAATTCAAATCCTGAATCATCAGGTCCGAATCCGGTCGTGAGGTTTAACAGCAGGTAGTCTCCGCCAAATGAGATCTCAACACCTTCACCGCGTCTCGCATCAACGATGAACGGCGATACGGCATCCACCTTCTCGAAGCCGTAAACGAACTTCTCGGCAAGGAGTGCGAGTCTGTCGCCCGGAGTCTTCTTGTCAGACGGGAACAGGTTATTGAATTCACCGCAGTCAACAATAACTGCCATGTAAACATTAGGCATATCAATAGCGACGATCTGCTGCTGCTCACGAAGGAGCGGCCATGCCATATCGTCGTAGTCCATGTATTTACGATCCTTGGATATGTACATCGGAAGCTGGCAGAAGATAAACGGCAGCTGGTCGTCGAAGAAGACGTCGCGCCATTCCTTGATCATGGTCTCGAAAACATGACCGTACTCAGACTGATGTCCGTCTGTATCAGCTTCACCCTGATAGAAAATGACACCTCTTAATGTGTAAGGTGCAACTCTTAATATCATGCATTCAAAAGCAGAGCCGGGATGTCTCGGAGACTTATGTCCGACGGGAGCCGGCCATGGTGCAGGACCGAGTTTCAAGTCTGCTTCGGGATATGTTAAGTAAGGATTCTCATCAAGAAGGACCTGCAGCTCCTTGTTATAAGCTGCATACTTCTCATTGTATTCGGCATCAGCCTGATCGTATTCTTCCGGTGTAAGCTCAGATGCTTCATCGTCAAAATCTCTGATGTACTGTCTGCCTTCTTTTGTAGTGAGGAGAGACTCAACGCTCTGCCAGTTATCTATCGTAGATCTCGTTGCGCAGCACTGGATGATACCGATCTTCGCATCGAGTCTCGATTCGAGTTCTCTCGCATAATAGAAAGCCACGGCACTCATCTTGCCTGCGGTCTCGCTGTTAACGTCGATCCACTGGCTCTCTGCCTCAGCCTTGGCCTGTTCTTCATTCATGTGACCGAATGCAGGCACCTTATAATATCTGATCTCGGTATCGCCGATCCTGGGAATAATGAACTTAGCAAATTCAGATCTGACAAGCGGATAGTCCATGTTGCCGCCGCCTGAAGCAAGCCAGACTTCGCCGGCATAAACATCACTTAACGTGACAGCTTCGACTTCGTCCTCGAAGATCGTGATCTCATAAGGACCGCCAGGCTCATTAACAGGATCCAGGCAGATAAGGAAGCTTCCGTCCTGCTCAGTTCCGCAAACACCGGTAGCGATCTGCTCGCCGTCCTTGATCAGCGTACTTCTGATAACGCAGGTCTTATCGGAATAGCCGAACACGCGGAGTTCAGCGCCCCATTGGAAGACCATCTTATCCTTGAAAATGCCGTTAAGTGAAAGTGCCATACCTTTTTTATTATATCAAAACAACGTCTTGCAGAATACCAAAGCCTGTGCGGCATCGCCGTTGATCGTTATGCTGCCCTGAGCTACGGCAACAACAAAATCCTTCTCACCGTTAAGTACTGCTGCGAACGTCTCGGCATCAGCATCGATATAGAAGGGAGCATTGATGTACTCATAGGGGGCAACCTCAGCATTGCCCTCTTCGATCTTCACATACAAAGGAAGATTGTCGAGGTTACCGTTCAGGGTAATCTGAGTTGCCGTATCCTGAAGGAAGGATACCTTTTTCACCTTCTCTTCCACAGCTCTGAAGATGCTGCCGAATTTGGGTTCAACCTTCTTAGTCATATAGATCACCTCCATCAATAGAGTTAAGTTTATTTCAGATTAGCAGAGAAGCACAGTATCCAGGACGTCGGTAATATCTTGGATGCCAGGTGCAGCATCTTCTGCGAGAACGGATATACCAGGATCCTTTTCCCTTTTCGAGATGCCTTAAGAGAAGCTTTGCAGAGCTTAACCGGGTCTGCAACGAAGTTCTTCCTCCAGTCGGAGAAGTCAGCTTCTTTGCCTTCTGTAGCTCTCCTCTGGAAGTCTGTTCTGACAGGTCCGGGGCACACTACCGTAACGCTTATGCCCAAGGGCTTAAGCTCGTAGCTCATCGCTCTGGAAAATGAGATAACATACGATTTGCTTGCAGCATAAGCGGCAAAGCCCGGCTGCGGCAAAAATCCTGCAGACGATCCGATATTGATTATTCCAGGGCGCTCCTTGTCATTCTTCATGTAAGGAACCGTGACCCTGATAAGCTGGCTTAACGCGTTGCAGTTAATGCTTACGGTGTCATCTAAGGCCTTTGCTGCCTTGTCCATGACCTGACCCTTTATTCCCATTCCTGCAGAGTTAATAAGAAGACCGACGACCGGTTCTTCTGCTGATAATTTATCTTCGATTATCTTAATGCCTGAATTGTCGGAGAGATCTGCTACAACCGGAACGATCTTGACGCCTTCAACTGATGCAGCAATCTCATTAAGAACATCGCCGCGTCTTGCTACCGCCCATATCTCATCGAAAGGAACCTTATAGTATTCGCCTTTATCATTTGCAAGCAGTTCTAGGAATGCCTTCCCTATACCTGATGAGCTGCCTGTTATAATTGCGATTCTTTGGTACATAAGCCTCTCCGTGAACGGAAATCCCGTACCTTTTATAATACACGCATAAATATAATATTAAAAGAGAATGTCCTTAAAGCAGACTCTCTGCTTGCAGTTATCGTAGTCGAAGCAGTGTCTCGATCCGCCTGCACACCACTTCTCATATTCGCATTCCTGACACTCCTTGCTAAGTGAAGACAGAGGCTTTCTGAACTCCTCGAATCTGTTGAACCAGACGTCGCTGAACTTGTCCTTATAGATGTTGCCCTGAACGAATTCAGGTCTGTCTTCTATATCAAGACATGCGGTTATGTCGCCGTTGATCCTTATCGCTGCAGTGTGTGTTCCCGCACCGCAATAGAAGAACCAGTCTCTTACTTCTCTCTCATATTCGAGTCCCAAGAAATGCGAGCATCCGTAGTTAACGGGGATATTCTGTTCTCTCTTCTCTCTTATGAAGTTAAAGAGATACTTCTGGTCATCAGGCGTTAAGAGCATGTCGGGATAATCGAGTGCTCTTCCCATCGGTTCGATTCCGATTACACGCCATGAATCGATATCTGTCTTATCCAATATCTCGAAAAGTTCATCGAGCTCACCGATATTCTTATGGTTAACAACGGTCGTGACCTGAATATGTCTGAAGGCATGTCTGTCTATAAGGTTCTGAATGCCCTGCATCGCCTTATCGTATCCGCCCTTAAGACCTCTCTGCCTGTCGTGGGTATCTCTCAAGCCGTCGATACTTACTGACACCGTACCCATGCCGACATCTTCGAGCATCTTCGCAACATCCTTTGTAATGAGCGTTGCATTGGTAGTCATGCCCCACTTAAATCCGATCTCGTTGGCATAACCGAGAAGTTCTTCAAATCCGGGATAAAGAAGCGGCTCTCCTCCCGTAATGCAGAGCTGGAGCCTGTTCAGATCGAAGTGTTCCTTTGCATCCCTTAATACGGCTTTGAACGATTCAACGTCAGGTCCGTGTCCTAATCCGGGCGCACAGCTGCTTCCGCAATGGAAACACTTCTCATTGCAGCTTCTCGTAAGCTCGAAGAAAAGGTAAATGAGATCGGGCTCTTTAAAAAGCCTCGCTCTAAGCAAGGCTTTGTCATCAAGATATGATTTCTTTGCTTCGGTAATATCCATCGGGATCAGCTTTCCGGCGGAGGTCCGTAAACATTATTCTCATTATTGTCGATCGTATCATCAGGAGCGGGGCCGTAAACACAGACCTCATTCTCAGGATCCTTAACCGAACTGGAAGGCTTTCCACTTAGTGTTTCCTCAACTACGGTATCGTCACGCGGAGGACCATAGACATCAACCTCCTGCGGCGGAGGTCCGTAAACGCAGCCTTCAACAGCAAGGCTCAACGCACCTACTGCAGCGGCAAATGCCGTAAAAGTTAATGGCTTCTTAGATCTTTTCATAGTCTTTATCCCCCGGATAATCTTAGGATCAATCCTTCTTATCGTCTTTCTTAGGATCTTCTCCGTTGACCGACTTGAATCCTGTCAAAGGCTTTGATGCCGTAGGAGCAACATAACCGCTAGGATCCATAATCGAAGGTCTCTGTCCCTCAAGGGCTTCGCCCATTGCAGGACCATTCTTCTTATTGTTGTCGCGTTCCTGATCTACGATAGCAGAAGGTCTTACGATTCCGCCATATGCAGATGTATGTTCTTCTTCCTGAACGTTAGAAGAAGATGTTGAGTGTCTCTTAAAGAACGCAGACTTGTGTGTAGTAACGCTGTCAGCAATGCTGGTATAGGAAGCCTTAGCCTGCTCTTCTGCGAGCTTCCTGGCCTTCTCTTCTTCTATACGTCTCTGCTCTTCGCGTGCTCTCTCAGCCTTCGCTTCTTCTGTCTCCTTAAATGCGGATACACCTGCCATTCCCGGAGCTGCCCATACAGGAGCTCTGCCAGAATCGTTATATGCTCTGCCTGCGAGAATGGTTCCTAACTGGTTGGAGTTAGAAGATGCTCTAGCCTGTTCCTTTGAGATCTCAGGGCCGCTCAGATCTGTTGATGCGGATGCTCCGACACCTGATGATGAACCGCTCTTAAATGACATCAGAGGATTGCCGGCTGATTCCTTCTTCTCAGCCTGTATTTCTTTCTCGGTAGCAGCGAGGTCCGGCTCGGGCATCAGTGAGCCCATTGCGGAAATACCCGGAACATACTGCTTATCAGAAGATGCCATTGCTGATTTGAATACTTCAGATGTCTTGCTCTGCTGCTTTGCCATCTCAGCCTTGGCTTCTCTGGCCGCATCAGCAGCTTCGATTGCCTTCTGCGCTTCAGCAAGCTTCGCCTCAGCCTCTGCCTTTGCAGCAGCTGCAGCTCTTTCTGCTTCTTGAGCTTCAAGCTTAGCGCGTTCAGCTTCCTTAGCTTCTTCTAAAGCTCTTGCAGCTTCAGCTTTTCTAATCTCTTCAGCCTTCTTGGCTTCTTCAGCTAATCTTGCCTCTTCAGCTTTTCTGGCTTCCTCTGCCTTCTTAGCTTCTTCGGCTAATCTGATCTTCTCAGCTTCGGCAGCTCTGGCTTCAGCAGCTTTTTTAGCCTCTTCGGCTCTTCTTGCTTCCTCAGCCTTACGTGTTTCTTCTGCTATCCGTCTAGTCTCTTCGGCAACTCTGGCAGCCTCTGCTTTTCTTGCTTCTTCAGCTTTCTTTGCTTCCTCTGCTTTGCGTCGCTCTTCGAGCTTTCTGGCTTCTTCTTCTTTTCTTGCCCTCTCGGCAGCCTCTGCAGCTTCCTTCAGTTTTCTGGCTTCAGCTGCGATTGCTTCAGCCCTTGCCTTAGCTTCTGCTGCTTCTCTTGCTGCTTCTTCAGCTCTCCTTGCTTCTTCGATTCTTGCAAGTTCAGCTGCCTTGGCTGCTTCAGCGGCAATTCTTGCCTCTTCTTCAATCTTAGCTTCTTCTGCTAATCTTGCTTCTTCTGCTTTCTTGGCTTCATCAGCCTCTTTTGCCTTCTCATCCTGGATTGCAAAAGCTGCTGCCGGTTGAGCCTTCTTAGCTTCGGCATTTCTTCTTATCTCTTCTACTCGCTTAGCCTGTGCAGCTCTGCGCTCTTCGAGTAGCTTTCTTGCTTCTTCGCGCTCCTTGATCTGCTCTTCGGTAAGCTCGTTCTTGGGACGGGGATGCTTGATCTGTGTGCTCTGTGCTGCGGCACCTGCAGCTGCAACTCCGCCTGCAGCAGCTGTTGTAGCAGCCGTTGCTTCGGGTTCAACACGCTTGAACGGTGAATAGCTGTTAGGATCTGCTGCAGGACGCGTAAGTGTCTTAGGCATCATGCTGCCAAGTGCATTATCCAAAGTCTTA
>Ga0310696_10006636_pt1 | contig 13710 bp, 8 predicted proteins | sample AusTroGonzalo_MG_4_FD_203885 | JGI IMG/M metagenome (GOLD analysis project Ga0310696, IMG submission 203885) | Bovine rumen microbial communities from tropical cattle in Woodstock, Queensland, Australia - Gonzalo_02 (v2) (version 2) | ecosystem: Host-associated > Mammals > Digestive system >... | reverse complement strand
GGATACGCCAACAACGCTGCGGCTGAGACCATCGTCTCCTGGCAGCACGTCCGCATGACCGATATCGGTTTCGACTTCGAGTACAACCGCGGCATCATCGGCGGTAGCGTCGACTGGTTCTGGCGCAACATCTCCGGCATCGCGGCCAGCAGTATCTACTCCAGCATGGTGCCTGACTTCTATGGCATCTCCCTGCCGCAGTACAACCTCAACGCCAGCCAGAACGTCGGTATCGACCTGCAGCTGAGCCACCGCCTCCAGATCGGCGACTTCAACTACCGCATCACCGCGACGGCCACCTTCAGCCGCAACCGCCAGACCCATATCGCCTCCGCCGAGACGGCGACCTTTGGCTCCCACGAGGCCTACTACAAGAGCTATATGGAAGGACGCTGGAGCAATGCCTTGAGCGGCAACAACTACCACTGGGCAAACGGCGGCGAGCAGTTCACCAGCTGGGCGGACATCAACGACTACAACGTCTACACCGGAACGTACGCCTCCAGCATGATTCCGGGTATGTACAAGATCGAAGACCGTGACGGCAACGGCGTCATCAACAGCCAGGACCAGTATTATTCCTGGGGCGCCTCGGCCAACTCCCTCATGGGTACCGGCAACAACCCTCCTCTCCAGTTCGGTCTCATGATCTTCATGAACTGGAAGAATCTCGACATGAGCGCGACCTTCAGCGGCGCTACGATGGACAATAAGTACATCTCCCTGTCCGGTCCTTACGGCTACGGCTATTTCTGGAAGTTCTACAAGACGTATGACAGCCACTACCAGCTGGCCGACGGCTACACGGATCCTTTCGATCCGCAGGCTCAGTGGGTGTCCGGCTACTGGCCGGCCTTCACCACGGGTACCTGGGGCGGTGATACCAACTCCAACGGTACCTACCGTATCAACCAGCCGTACAACTGGATCAACGCGACATACCTCCGTCTCAAGAGCCTCGAGCTCGGATACACTCTGCCTCGCACGCTTACCGGCAAGATCGGTCTCAAGAGCGCCCGCTTCTACATCAGCGGCACCAATCTCCTGACCTTCTGCGACAAGCTGATCAAGCCCTACGACCCTGAGCGCAACTTCGGTTGGATCGGCGGCGGCGGCGGTGCTCCGATCTTGAAGACATACAGCTTCGGTATGAACATTAACTTCTAATCTGCAAGCCATTATGAAAAAGATATTCATATATATCACCGCACTCTTCCTCGCTTTCAGCCTTGCGTCTTGCGACAAGATTTTCGACAGCCTCGAAGGCGACCTCACCAAGATGGCTGAAGACGATCTCACCGCCAGCGAGGCCGGTATGCTGCGCCTGCTTTCCTATGCCTACAACAACATCCCCATGGGCGCTTTCGGAAACGGCGACAAGAACACCCTGGATGCGACGGACACCCACGGCGCCAGTTACGGTATCAGCGTGACTTCTACCCAGAGCTGGTCCAACCTCCGCGCCATCAACAAGCTCTTCGGACAGGTAGAGAGCGCTTTCGAGAAAGGCGCCATCGACGAGGCTACCCGCGATGCGATGCTGGGCGAAGCCCACTTCCTCCGCGCCTACCATTATTTCGCCATGGTCCGCTACCTGGGCGGCATGCCCATCATCGAGGTGCCCCTGGACGACCAGTATGCCGGTGACGACAACATCAGCGGCCTGCTCTTCCCCCGCGAGACCGAGAAGGCTACCTGGGACTATGTCATCGCCGAGTTCGACAAGGCAGCCCAGCTGCTTCCCGAAAGTTTCGGCGTCGGCAGCTTCCGCGCCAACAAGTACGCTGCATACGCCCTTGAAGGCCGTGCAGCCCTGTATGCCGCTTCCGTCTCGAAGTATTGGCAGAACGCGCCCATCGCCAACTCCTACGACGCTGTCAAGGAAGGCCTCACCTACATGAAGGCGGAGTATGCCAATGACTATTACAAGAAGTGCATGGACGCCTGCGAGAAGGTTATTAATTCCAACAAGTACGCCCTCTACGGCGCCAATCCCTCCAGCGTGGCCGATGCCAAGAAAGCCCTTCAGGAGCTGTTCGTCGCACGTCAGGAAAGCGAGTTCATCTTCGGACGCAGCTATGACGTGACCGGTACCACCTCCAACGGCTTCGACTACGGCAACTCCCCGCACCAGGTGCACGCCACCGGCTACAGCGGCTGGCAGTGGGCCCGCTACAGCGTCACCCTCAACCTCGTGGACGAGTTCGACAACTACGATGCGAATTTCAACCACGTGGACGGCACTGTGCAGACCCGTGGCGACGGCAAGGAGAACGAGTACGTCATCAACCTTGGCCAGAACAACCAGTCCGGCTTCTCGCTCAGCACCGACTATATCAAGTACAACGACCCTGCCGATCCCTTCGCCAACAAGGACGCCCGTTTCCAGGCCCACGTGATCTATCCCGGCTGCCTGTTCCGCGGAGCCAAGATCAACATCCAGGGAGGCATCATCAAGCCCGACGGCAAGTACACCTTCTACGGCGATGACAAGGCCGAGCTGAACGGCACGATGTACTACACCTTCGGCGGCGCCGAGGAGGCCGACTATTCCGGTTTCCACAAGATGGACGACGGTAACGGCGGCAACTGGTACAATTCCGGTTTCGGCATTGCGAAGTTCCTCGATCCCGCCTCGGCCATCTACTATTCCAAGAATCCCTGGCCGGACATCCGTTACGCCGAAGTCCTGCTGAACTACGCCGAAGCGGCGGCCGAGAGCGGCCAGAACGCCGCCAAGGGCAAGCAATACCTCAACGACATCCGTCATCGCGCTGCCTTCAAGGACAATGTCGAACTCACCGTCGACAATGTCCTGCATGAGCGCCGCGTCGAGCTCGCATTCGAGGACGACCTCATCTACACCCTGCACCGCCGCCGTGCTTTCGCCTTCGGCGCCAACAATGCAGTCCGCAAGTACTCTCTCGTGCCCGTCGTGGACCTGAGGGGTTCGGAGGCCAAGTACATCTTTGTCCGTGCCAACGTGTACAACGGAGATGTCTGGGCCAACAACGCTGGTCTCTTCATCAGTGACTACCGTGCCTATTACGGGACCATCTCCAACTATGTTAAGAACCAGATTACGGCGAACCCTATCCAGCAATAATCTTAATATGACATTGAAAATGAAAAAGATATTGTATTTCATCCCGCTTCTGCTGATGGCCACGGCCTGTGACTGGTTCGTGTTTGACAACATGGATGGTTACGACGCCACCATCACTGGACAGTTCATCGATTCCGGCACCGGCCAGCCCGTGCTGTTCGGCGTGCCCGACAACTACGGCTTCACCATCTACGAGCAGGAAGGCAGCTTCACGCCCGAAAAGGGCACTTTCAAGCCTACCGCCCAGACCTGGTATGCCAAGACCAACGGATCGTACACCAACAAGCTGGTCTTCTCCGGTTCCTACAGGATCCAGGCCCAGACCAACAACTTCTATCCCATCACCGAGGAGTTCACGATCAAGAAGGGCGACAACACGCAGAATTTCACCGTGACCCCGTATGCTCGCGTCAAGGACGTGAAGTTCTCGTATGACTCCGCGACCAAGGAGCTGGTGGCGAAGTTCAAGGTCGAGCACGGCGACGCCTCCAAGACCAACGGCATCAACGCCTACTTCCTTATCGCCCAGGACCGTTTCGTGGGCAAGAACCACAACAACGCCACGGATGCCAGCGCCAAGGCCAGCGGCGTGACGCCCGGCACGGAGATCGAGCTGAGGATCAAGACCACCGGCGGCAACAACGCCGAGTTCCAGTACACTCAGCCGCACTATCTGCGCATCGGTGTCATGGGCGCATATGGCGCCGTGAAGGATGCCTATGACGAGGAGACCATCGACTGGAACAAATGGGGAGCGCTCGGCTATGCCGGTTATCCCAATCCTCCGGCAGAGGTCATGGTCATCGTACATCATGATGCGGAGTTCACTCCGAACGGTACGATCAACCCTAACGCCCAGTACAACTACTCTTCCGTCTGGAAAGTGGATGAGAACTTCAGCACTTTCACGGAAGTTACCGACTGGGACTGATGAAGTCCATTTAAACCGGGCCGGGGGAGACTCCGGCCCATTTTTACTATAATTATGAAAAGAATCGTTTCCCTTATCGCTGCCATGTCGCTCTGCGTGAGCGCGTTTGCACAGCAGTCCCTGATGGGCGGCCAGACCTCCAAATCGCCCGAGATCAATCCTGACGGTACCGTGACCTTCCGCCTGATAGCGCCGAAGGCGCGCCAGGTCCAGGTCACGGGCGACTTCATCCCCCCGATTCAGGCCAACACCAACGGCATGAGGATGGATACGCCGGCGACCATAGACATGGTCGAGAAGGACGGCGTGTGGGAGTACACCACCCCGGTGCTTGAGCCGGAGTTCTATTCCTATGTCTTCAAGGTGGACGGCGTCGCTACCCTCGACCCTTCCAACATCTACCAGTACCGTGACGTATCGACCTGGACGAACTTCTTCATCGTCAGCCGCGAGAAAGGCGACAAGGGCGACCTCTACAGCGTGAACAAGGTGCCCCACGGCGACATGGCCAAGGTATGGTACGACAGCCCGACCCTGGAGCTCAGCCGCCGCATGACTGTGTACACCCCGGCCGGCTACAACGACAAGGGCAACAAGACCAAGTACCCCGTCCTATACGTCCTTCACGGCGCAGGCGGTGACGAAGACGCTTGGCAGAACTACGGCCGCGCCGCAATGATCCTGGACAACCTTATCGCAGCGGGCAAGGTCAAGCCGTGCATCGTGGTCATGCCTAACGGCAATCCCAACACCTCCGCCGCGCCGGGCGAGTGGTCCGCGGGCCTTTACGCCACCTCGATGAGTGGCGGCGCAGGCTTCCCTCCGGCCAAGGCCGGCATCCCGGAGAGCTTCGGTGACATCATGAATTATGTCGAGAGCCACTACCGTGTGCTGACCGGTCCGGCGAACACCGCCATCTGCGGCCTGTCGATGGGCGGCGGACACTCCTTCAATACGTCTCTGCTCAATCCCGGCAAATTCGGCTACATCGGCCTGTTCTCCGCCGCGGCTTCCGTCCCGACCGACGCCGCGCAGAAAGCACAGTTCGAGACCCGCATGAAGGCTCTCTTCGCTGCAAAGCCGAAACTGTACTACATAGCCATCGGCAAGACCGACTTCCTGTACCAGTCCAGCGCCGGCCTCCGCCAGTTCTTCGACGAGAACGGCTATCCGTACGAGTACCGCGAGACGGACGGCGGGCACATCTGGCGCAACTGGAGGATGTACCTCACGGAATTCTCCCAGAAAGCGTTCAGATAGTATTGCATCAGCCTATGGGCGAGACTGGCCGGCAGGACGGCCAGTCCCGCTTTCAGGCCTTCTCTGCCCGTATCGTAATGTGCTGTATGACAGACTTGTGCGGAAACGTTTTGAACGATGGGGAAAATTATTGAACAAAACGTTTTAAGGAGAAAGTACAAAACGGAAAAAAATTGTACCATACTATACGCGCAAAGGCTGTGCAATTGGCTATATTTGCATAAATAATCGACAGAAACTCATCGTAATATTATTGTTTAACCATTAAGAAGTCGTTGTATTTCGAAGTCGAGTCTACCTAAGGGCTGAACTATGTTTATAATTGTCAGGCACTAGAGACCTGACGGAAGCGCCAGGCGCTTCCATTCCGATAACTAAACTCTGGTTTCATACATCAGTCTGACCAACGTGTTTCCGACCGTTGGCCCGCTCGATGTAAGAACACCGGGGTTTTGTCGTTTTAAACGGTCAGCTCCGCGATGGACTCCTCTCCGAGATGCAACACTTGACACAACCAAATGATGAAACGCTTTATTATTTCCCTCGCCATCTGCCTGGCTGCAGTCGCATCGATGCAGGCCCAGGAGCTCGCAAACTTCCAGAGAGGAGGTGCCCGCGTGGTTTCCCCTGACATCCAGGGCGACAGCGTTACCTTCAACTTCCGCGCAGACTATGCCACCGTGGTGAAGCTCAGCGGATCGTGGATGCCGAACCCTTACGGCGGCACCGTCGACATGGTCCGCGGCGCCAACAACGTATGGTCCGTCAAGCTCCCTCTCCCTTCGCCTGAGATCTACACCTACAACTTCGTGGTGGACGGCGTCTCCGTCAACGATCCGCAGAACATCCTCGTACAGCGTGACGGCACGCGCTTCCTGAACATGCTCATCGTTCCGGGCGAGCGCACCGAGAACTATGTGGAGGCGAACCAGAGAGGTACCGTGAGCCACCCGTGGTATGACAGCAAGGTCCTCGGCATCAACCGCCGCCTGACCGTCTACACCCCTTACGGCTACGAGAACAATCCCAAGAAGAAGTACCCGGTCCTCTATCTCCTGCACGGCGCAGGCGGTGACGAGGAAGCCTGGATCTCGATGGGCCGCACCGCCCAGATCCTGGACAACCTCATCGAGAAGGGTCTGGCCGAGCCTATGATCGTCGTGATGCCTAACGGCAACGGCAACCAGCAGGCCGCAGTGACCCTGAACATCCCGAACGCCCCGATGCAGCAGATGGACCGCAACGCGATGCAGAGCCTTCCCGAGGCCGAGCGCATGCGCCGTCAGAACGGCTACGTGGTGAGCCTCTGCGAGGAGATAGTCCCGTTCATCGAGAAGAACTTCCGCGTGATCGCGAAGCCCGAGGCCCGCGCCATCGCCGGCCTGTCGATGGGCGGCGGCCACACCATCACCGCCTCCAACATGTATCCCGAGATGTTCGACTACATCTGCCCTCTGTCCGCAGCCGGCAGCGCCAGCGCCGAGCAGGTCGCCAGGCTGAAGAAGGCGGGCGTGAAGCTCTACTTCCTCGCCTGCGGTGACGCCGACTTCCTGTTCGAGGGCTCGAAGACCCTTGACAAGACCCTCACCGAGCAGGGTCTGGACCACATCTTCTACGTCTCCGACGGCGGCCACGTCTGGGCCAACTGGAGGCTCTACCTGAACACCTTCGCCCCGATGCTGTTCAAGTAATGATAGCACAAACCAATTCCTTATATCACTATCATTTAACCATTCTATTATGATGAAAACCAACTCTTTGCTCAAGCGGCTCTTCTCGGTGCTGGCAGTGTTCCTGCTCGGCGCGTCGACGCTGCTTGCACAAAACACGATCACGGTCAGGGGAACCATCCTTGACGCTGAGAAGCAGCCGGTGATCGGTGCGGGCGTCATGCAGTCCGGCACCACGAACGGCGCTTCCACTGATCTCGACGGTCACTTCACCATCACGGTCCCTGCCGGCGCAGATCTCGTCATCTCCGCCATCGGCTATGAGACCCTGACGGTCAAGGCATCCTCCTCCACGCTGAACATCACGCTCAACGAGGAGGCCACCCAGCTCGATGAGACGGTCGTCGTCGGTTACGGTACGCAGAAGAAAGCGTCCCTGACCTCGGCCATCACGAACATCGAGGCTGAAGACATCACTTCGACCAAGCAGGCCAACCTCACTGCTGCCCTGCAGGGTAAGGTCCCGGGCCTCCTCATCCGTCAGCAGTCCGGTGCAGTCGGCTGGTTCGACGACGACATCAGCATCCGCGGCTTCGGTGCCCCGCTCGTCATCATCGACGGCGTCGCGCGCGGTTCGAGGCAGCGCCAGTACTGGGGCTGGGCCCAGGACCTGAACAACTCCAGCGCGGCCCTGGCCGAGCTCAACCCTGACGACATCGAGAGCATCACGGTCCTGAAGGACGCGTCGGCCTCCATCTACGGTCTGGGCGCCCAGAACGGCGTCATCCTCGTGACCACGAAGAAGGGCCAGGCCGGCACTCCCAGCATCAACTACTCCACGACCCTCACCTACGGCGTCCCTACTGCCCTCCCCAAGGAGACCGACATCGCGACGTGGATGGAGATGGACAATGAAATGCGTCGCAACAAGCGCGGCGACTCCCCCCGCTATTCCGCCGAGCGTATCGCTCACTACCGCAACCATGACCCGGGCTACGAGGAGTTCTCCTGGTACGACGCGATCATGAAGGACCACACTTTCAGCCAGGTTCACAACTTCTCGGTCCGCGGCGGCAGCCAGCAGGTGACCTACTACCTGAGCGCCAACTACACGAACCAGGACGCCATCTACCGTGCCGACACGGGTGACTACAACCGCTACGGCCTCACGGGCAACTTCACGGCGAACCTCACGCAGAACCTCCAGATGACGATGCAGACCGCCATCAACGTCACCCACCAGGAGATGCCTCCGGCAAACACCACGCAGAACGCGATGTACTACGGCCTCCTCACCGAGCGCTTCTATCCCGCTGAGGTGTCCCCGGGCCACTATACCTATAATGTCGTGGAGCACCGCAACGCCGTGGCCCTGATGGTCTCCGACGTGGCCGGTTCCCAGACGGATAACGACATCGTGTTCCGCAACAACCTCGACTTCAAGTACACGGCTCCGTTCCTGAAGGGCCTCGACATGAGCCTCTCCCTGGCATACGACGTGACCCAGCGCAACCGCCACACGCTGTCGCTGCACTTCCCGCTGTACGACATCACCACCGACCAGATCGCCGGCTACAACCCGGACAAGAACCAGATCAGCGAGAGCTGGAACCAGCGCATCGGCTACAACGGCCGCTTCCAGGCGAACTACGACACCAGGATCGCTCAGGACCACCATCTCACCACCACCTTCGTCGTCGAGGCCAGGATCAATAAGACCAGCGACCTTTCCGGCGGCCGTGAGTACGGTGACTTCTACACCCACGACCTGCTCAATCAGGGTATGTCCTCCACCGCCACCAACAGCGGTTCCCGCGGCGATGATGCCTCCGCCGGCTATGTCGGCCGTCTGAATTACGACTACAAGGGCAAGTACCTCATTGAGGTGATGGCCCGCTACGACGGTAACTACCGCTATGCTCCCGGCATGCGCTGGAGCATCTTCCCGACCTACTCCCTCGGCTGGCGTGTGTCCGACGAGCCTTTCTTCAAGGCCATCCTCCCGAAGGTGAACAACTTCAAGCTCCGCTGGTCCGACGGCTTCGTCGGTCAGCCCCAGGGCAGCGCCTATGCCTACATCACGGGCTACAGCACGAGCGGCAGCGCCATCTACAACGACGGCTCCTCGATCTCCGGCTACGCCACTCACTCCATGGCCTCTTACCTGAGCTGGGCCAAGGTCCGTTCGATGAACTTCGGTATCGACATGGAAGCCTGGAGAGGTCTCCTCGGAGCCACTGTCGAATGGTTCTGGAGAAGGACCTCCGGCATCGCCGCGAACTCCACCTCCGCCATCCCCGACTTCCTGGGAGTGTCCCTGCCGCAGCAGAACCTCAACTCCAGCGAGAACGTCGGTATGGAATTGTCCCTGAGCCACCGCCGTACCTTCAAGGGCGTCACTTTCCGCGCGCAGTTCAATGCTACCTTCACCCGCAGCCGTACGACCTTCCAGGCCACCGAGGCCACCAGGGAGTATGCCAACTCCCCGGCTTACTATAGCAACTACATGATCGGCCGTTGGGGCAACGCCCGCAGCTCCAGCACCTACCACTGGATGGAAGGCAATCCCCAGTTCACCGGCTGGAACGACATCAACAGCTATCCGATCCGCTACGGCAACATGCAGAACATGCTCCCCGGTATGTACAAGATCGAGGACCGCAACGGTGATGGTGTCATCAGCGGCAGCGACAACTACTACACCTGGGCCGAGACGAACCCTCCTCTCCAGCTTGGTCTCGTTCTGAGCGCCAGCTACAAGAACTTCGACGTCAACATGAACTTCAACGCCGCCTCCCTCGTGAGCAAGAGCGTCTCGCTGTCCGGCGGTATGGGCTACGGCTTCTTCAGCACCTTCTACGAGAACTACCTCGACCGCTGGCACCTTGCCGACCCGAACGCGGACCCGTTCGACCCGAACTCCCAGTGGGTCTCCGGCTACTGGCCGGCACTCTATCCTGCCACTTCCGCTTATGACGGCCGCGTTCTGACCTACTCTTCGAACCAGCCCTACACGTTCGTGGACGGCACTTACCTGCGTCTGAAGAGCCTCCAGATCGGCTATACCTTCCAGAACGACTTCCTCAAGAAGATCCATCTGAAGTCCCTGCGCGTGTACGCGAACGGCTCGAACCTGCTGACCTTCTGCAACAAGCTCCTCAAGCCTTACGATCCCGAGCGTAACCAGAACAGCTACCTTGGTGTTGCCGGTACCCCTCTCATGAAGAATTTCGCGCTCGGTATCAACGTCAACTTCTAATCCGCTGAAGCATATGAAAAGAATACTCTATTATATTATTGCAGCAATCACGGTCCTGAGCTTCTCGTCCTGCGACAAGCTCTTCGACAGCCTCGAAGGCGACCTGTCGAAGATGTACGCCGACGACCTTCTGGCCACGGAGGCCGGTATCGACCGCCTTCTGGCGGCGCTCTATGCCCAGGTCCCGATGTCTCCGTTCGCCGAGGCGGAGAAGAACACCCCCCACGCGGCTGAGACTTCCGGAGACACCGCTTACTCCGGCGGTGTCGGCGGTTCCTTCTCCGGCGGCCTGACCGGCAGTTTCCAGGTCATCCGCGACATGAACAAGTTCATCCAGGACATCGGCACCGCCAAGGAGAAGGGCACCATCTCTGCCGAATCCTACAACATGTACCTGGGCGAGGCGAAGTTCATCCGCGCCTACTACTACTTCGGCGGCGTCCGCCGTCAGGGCGGTCTCCCCATCGTCACCGAGCCTCTCGACGACAAGTTCGAGGGTGACGACTCTGAGAATCTCGGTCTCTATGTCAAGCGCAGCACCGAGGTTGACACGTGGAAGTGGATCCTCTCCGAGCTCGACGAGGCCGCGAGCCTCCTTCCCGACGAGCATCCCGGCGGCACCTACCGTGCCACGAAGTGGGCCGCCCTTGGCCTGAAGTCCCGCGCCGCTCTGTGGGCAGCCTCCCTGTGCAAGTACTGGGACCAGGCAGCCATTTCCAACGACTACAAGGCCGTCGCACAGAAACTGGCGTACATGGACAAGGCTGACGCCAAGTTCTTCTACGACCAGTGCATCTCCGCCAGCGAGCAGATCATCAACTCCAAGAAGTTCTCCCTGTACGGTGCAGAGCCCGGCTCCGTCGACGAGGCTGTGAAGAACTACACCGAGCTCTTCCAGAGCCGCCATCCCGAGGAGTTCATCTACGGTCGCAGCTACAACAACGGCGTGAGCACGAACTCCAACGCCATCGACCTGAAGAACTCCCCCAACCAGATCCACGGTTCCGGTACGGGAGTGTGGAAGTTCGGCTGCTATGGCGTCACCCTCGACATGGTCGACCTTTACGACTACTACGACGCGAGCTTCGGCGGCGTTGACGGTACGATCAAGACGCGCAAGAGCGGCGAGAGCTACTTCGCCCAGGCCCACAACCCGGTCGGCAACGCGGCGGTCAAGGCCGCCGGCAGCGACTTCGTGGTGTATGACGACATCACCGGTCCTTTCGTGAACAAGGACGCGCGCTTCCTGGCCTCGGTCATCTATCCGGGCATCAACTTCCGCGGAGTGGACATCATCATCCAGGCCGGCATGTGGCAGCCCGACGGCACCCTTTATGTGCTGAATGATGTCAATCCCAGCATCAGTGTCGGCGGCACGACCTACTACGGCTACGGCGCCAGCAGCGAGTCCTACTACTCTGGCTTCTACAAGAGAGGCAACACCAACGACGGTTCGTGGTACACCACGGGCTTCGGCCTTCGCAAGTTCCTCAACCCGAACCAGCCGGTCTCCGAGTCGCAGAACCCCTGGTATGACATCCGCTATACCGAGGTCCTGCTGAACTACTGCGAGGCCCAGGTGGAGCAGTACGGCACGAACGCGGGCAAGTCCAAGGACTACCTGAACCAGATCCGCCGCCGCGCCTACTTCCAGGACAAGCGTGACGCCACCGTCCAGTCCGTCCTGCACGAGCGCGAGGTCGAGCTTGCCTTCGAGGACGACTATCCCCGTACGCTCTACCGTCGCCGCGCCTTCTTCAACGAGGCACGCGACCTGGCCTCCAACCCCAACGGCGGCCGCAAGCACGCGCTTCTCCCGATCCTCGACCTGAGGGACGGTACTCCGAAGTACATCTTCCTGCGTACCAACTGGTTCTCCCACGATACCGACCGCCGTGTGGGACTTTTCTCCTATAACCCCATGAGCTATTACGACGGAGTCCCGAACTACACCAAGAACGATATAACCCCTAATCCTAGTCAGGAATAATACGAACGAATGATTATGAAAAGAAGTATTTCCATATTATCTTGCATCGTCGCCCTGTTCACCTTCGTCTCCTGCGACTGGTTCGTGCTGGACAACTTGCCTGGCTGGGACGCCCAGGTACAAGGCAAGATCATCGACAGTGCGACCGGCCAGCCCCTCCAGATGGAACAGGGTTCGAACATCACAGTGTACGAGCTCTACGGCGAGCAGTACGACCACACCAACCAGAAGGGCAAGAAGGGCTGGGACGGCCACAGCGCCATCAGCTGGGGTGTCAAGAACAACGGCACCTACGTCAACGACCTCACCTTCGCTGGCAAGTACGAGATGAAGACCACTTCGAACAACTTCCAGGCCGACACGGTGAAGTTCGACCTTAAGAAGGGCGCTAACACGGTTGACTTCCAGGTCACCCCGTACCTTCGCATCAACAACCCGAACGTGTCCTGGGACGGCTCGAAGATCAACGCCACGTTCAGCGTGGAGGTGGCCATCCCCGGCACGACGGTCAGCCGCGTGGAGATCTGCGTGTATCCCGACCGCTGGGTGCGCCACAGCCAGAACAACTGCGGCAGTGACGCCGGCGCGTACAAGGTCAATCCTTCCGAGAAGACCTTCTCGCTGTCGGTCGACTCGAAGAACGCCGCTAACGCGAACGAGTTCCAGTACGACCGCATCCACTACATCCGCATCGCCGCTCTCGGCCAGAACCCTCAGAACACGAGCAGCGCCTACAACTACTCTCCTGTCTACAAGCTTGAGAAGGGCACGATCACCGAGGTGACCGACTGGTAGCAGTACTATACCGAAGTGCCGGTTCAGGTGTCCTGAGCCGGCACTTTCTATCTTTGTACCAAAGACTCTAGACCTGTACCAAAATGAGAACCGCAATCAGAACCCTTCTGGTGGCCGCGCTGCTGGCGTCATCGTGCCTTCTGCGCGCCCAGGAGTATGAATATCCGTTCCAGAATCCCGCCATGCCCGAGGAGGCGCGTCTCGACAATGCCGTGTCCCTGATGACGGTGGACGAGAAGATCGCCACGATAGTGGGTCAGGGCGTTCCGCGTCTGGGGATCGCCAACCCCGGTTCGACCGAGGCCATCCACGGCATCGTCCGCGGCGGCTCGAACCAGCTTCCCAACATGGGCAACGCCGGCCAGTTCGCTGCTATGCAGCAGGCCCCCAGGCCTCAGCAGCAACAGCAGGGCAACCGCGCCCAGCAGCAGGCCCGCCAGCAGGCTCCGGCCCCTCAGCCCGTCCGTATGGTGAACAGCACCGCCTTCCCTCAGGCCTACGGCATAGGTGAGACCTGGGACCGCGAGATGTCGTTCATCGTCGGCGACGTGATGTCCTATGAGGCCCGTTACTACTCGCAGGTTGGCGGTCGCAACTGCCTGATCCTGTGGGCTCCGAACGCTGACCTTGCGCGCGACCCCCGCTGGGGCCGCACGGAGGAGAGCTTCGGCGAGGACCCGTATCTCGTGGGTGAGATGG
>Ga0310696_10006635_pt1 | contig 13710 bp, 8 predicted proteins | sample AusTroGonzalo_MG_4_FD_203885 | JGI IMG/M metagenome (GOLD analysis project Ga0310696, IMG submission 203885) | Bovine rumen microbial communities from tropical cattle in Woodstock, Queensland, Australia - Gonzalo_02 (v2) (version 2) | ecosystem: Host-associated > Mammals > Digestive system >... | reverse complement strand
CTCAAACACCAGTGGGGCAACCCGTGCCGGTTCGACCCCGGCTCTGGGTACAGGCTTCAAAGCGAAGGTGCTGCAGGATCAAGGTCTTGCAGCACAATTTTTTTTCATTCAACTGTAATTTTCCCATGATCTCTGCGACTAATAGGTCGTAATTGATTTAGCAAACATGGATACAAAAGAATTAGAGAAAGAATTTCTTGACATGATCGAGGCACAGAAGCGGACCATCTACAAAGTCTGTTACATGTACGCCAACGACCAAGACGACCTGAACGACCTGTTTCAGGAGACGGTGCTCAACCTGTGGAAGGGTTTCCCCAGCTACCGGGGTGATAGCAAACTCACCACCTGGGTCTATCGCATCGCCATGAACACCTGCATCACGTATCTGCGTCACGCCACCCGTCGGCCACAGACCGTCCCCATGACAGCCAACGTGGCCAGCCAGATGGCAGCCGACGAAGACACCGCAGCCCGTCTTCAGGAACTCTACCGCCTCATCAACCGCCTGGGGAAATTGGAACGCGCGCTGATACTCCTCTGGCTTGAAGAACGCAGTTATCAGGAAATGGCCGACATCCTCGGTCTCTCGAAAACCAATGTAGCCGTGAAACTGAATCGAATCAAAGAGAAACTCCGTAACATGTCTAACAATTAAAATCAGAAGAATATGGAACTTGAGGAATTAAAAAACAGTTGGAACGCACTCGACAAGCGTCTGGCAGATAGCGAAGTGGTGAACCTGCGTATCGTCAAAGAGTTGATCACCCAGAAGACCAAGACCGCCTTCGAAGGCATCGTGGGTCACAACCTCTACAGTTTCGTCGTCACCCTCGTCATCATGTGTATCGTCTTCCCCCTTGTCTGGATGCACACCCCCATCACCCTCACCTCGTTCATCATCGTCGAGGCAGCGATGGCCATCGGTCTCATCCCGCAGATCCGCAAACTCCTCCTGCTGTCGAAGTTCGACCTTGGCCGCAAAACCACCAGCCAACTCAGCGGTCTCGTGCTGCGCTATAAGAAAGTGTGTCACGACGAGCTGCCCTGGACCATCGGGATTGTCGCTACGGCCTTCATCGCCTTCTACATCTCCGAGCTCGGCTTCAACACCGCCGCAGGCTACAGCTTCGCCACCAATCGCATCCTGCTCGTCGTAGGCCTCACCCTGCTCACCTTCGCCCTAGCCTTCGCCATTGGCCTCTGGCAGCGTCGCCGCCATGCCCAGCAGATGCAGGAGATAGAGCAAGGCCTCGCCGAACTCAGAGAGTTCGAGGAATAAGGACAAATGTGCCTGACACCATCAGAGAGGAGTGAGCAAAGGCTCACCCCTCTCTTTCTTTGCCGTTCGTCACAGAAGTGTGCAAAATATCCCAAAAATTTGGGAATAAGGAAAAGAATCTGTAATTTTGCAGGCGATTTAACTATATAATATTATAAATAATGTATAAGACGAGTTTTCTACCTAATACGCGTATCGATGTGGCGGACGCGCTGAGAGGAATCGCTGTGGCTGGTATCATCCTGTATCACTCGGTGGAGCATTTTAATATCTTCACCCAGGAGACGATCGTCCATGCGCTGCCGAGCGACCAGACGGTGGCCGATGTGCTGGCGTGGCTGTTGTCGGGCAAGATGTACGGTATCTTCGCCATGCTTTTCGGGCTAAGTTTCTTTATCATGAACGACAACCAGCAGCAGAAACACCGCAACTTCTCGCTGCGCTTTGCCTGGCGCATGTGTCTGCTCTTTATGTTCGGCATCATCAACGTGACATTCTACGATGGCGACATCCTGATGCTCTATGCCTGCTACGGACTGCTACTGATACCGATCAGCTATCTGCCGTCATTGGCGGTGTGGACGATCATCGCCGTGCTGGCCATCCAGCCTATAGAGCTGTACTGTCTGCTGACGGGCACCACGATGGACCACTCGACAATGTGGGAGCTGTACGGCAAGATTAACAGCGCCCACGAGCACGGCACGTTCTGGGAAAACGCCATCACAAACCTGAGATACGGCTTCGAGGTGAACTTCAGATTCAACGTGTTTAGCGGCCGCCTGACGCAGTTGCTCTGCCTCTTTATCCTCGGTATGCAACTGGGGCGCCAACGACTGTTTTATAACGAGAACGGCAACCTGAAGGTATGGCACACGGTATTCTGCCTGTCGACGGTCCTGGTGATCGCCCTGAGTTTTGTGGACTTTGGCGCGCTGGAAAGCTGGCTCAAGCCGATCTATAACCTGATTATCCTGCTGATGATCGTGTCGGCTGTGGTGTCGGCATGGTACGCCTTCGAGGGGGTGCGCAGGGTGCTGCACCATCTGTGTATCTTCGGACGGATGAGTCTGACCAACTATCTGTTGCAATCGATCATCGGCTGCGCCATCTTCTGCGGCTACGGTCTGGCCTGCTATTATAAGCTGGGTATCACCTATGCCGTTCTTGTGGGCATCGCTATGGTTATTGGGCAATACTGTTTCGCACGCTATTGGTTTAAGAGTCATCCGCGCGGACCGCTGGAGGGCGTGTGGCGGAAATTGACCTGGATTTAACGCGGTCTGTGCAACTTTTGGAGCGGATGATACGTCAAACAGACAAATGATCAAACAGAGACAAGCGAATGAAACGACTGTATTATCTCGACTATCTGAAAGTTGCGCTGACGGTGCTGGTGGTGTTCCACCATGCAGCCATACCCTATTCGCCAGGCGGTGAATGGGCCTACACCACAAGTCATCCTGAGGAGATGATGCCCTGGATATGGCATTTCCTCTCGACAAACGCCTCATTCTTTATGGGATTGTTCTTCCTGATATCGGGCTATTTCGTGCCGAGAAGCTTCGACGGTCAGGGTTTTGTCACCTTCCTGCGCAAAAAGCTGGTGAGGCTGGGTATCCCTGTGCTGCTGATAACCATCCTACTCACGGCGCTGACGGGTCAGCTGGAGGTGGGCCACATGTGGTATGTAGAGGGGCTGCTGGTGCTCTGTATCCTCTATGCCCTGATCCGGCTGGTGGTGAAACCTATCAAAGCGGCGTGCCCTCTGACGTTCGAGGGGCTTCTAATGGTGGCGCTGCTGACGGGATTCGGCGGACAGATGATACGCCATGTGAGTCCGCAGGACAACTGGATCTGGCTGCTAGGCTTTATCAAGATGGAGCCTGCCCACTATCTGCAATACGTGGTGATGTTTGTGATGGGTGTGCTGGCCTACCGATTCCAGTGGCTCGAGAAGATGTCGAACACGATGGGAGCCGTCGCGCTGGCCATCGGTGTAGCATTTGCCGTGGGCAACTATCTGCGCAATGACGGCGCATGGAACCTGTTGGTGGTCCAGTGGTTCGGCATCTACGAAACGCTGTTGTGCGTGTTTCTCTGCTTCGGACTGCTGTGGCTGTTCAGGGTGTGTGCAAACAGGCCTAACACCTTTATGAACTGGTGTGCGCGACAGGCGTACGGGGCATATATCGTGCATCTGTTTGTGCTGCTGGGCATTCAATTTGCGACAGACGGGATGGTCATGCCCGGCATTGTGAAATTCCTGATGATTGCCATCGTAGCGACGGTATTGTCGTTCGTATTAACCTATCTGTTAAGACTGATACCTGGGGTCAAGAAAGTATTATAGGCATCCATATAGCAGATTGCAACCCAGTTGCATCGATATGATCCGACCTTTGCAGTCGGAAACTGAGTTATTATCATAAATTGTAGTATTCAAAAGATGAAAAGATTGTTTTTAGGAGCAGCACTCACGATGCTGCTTTATCCTGCAGTGGCAGGAGCACAGACCAAAGAGACCGCAACCATTAGTCAGACCATTCGCGGACAAGTGTGCGACGTAGCGTCGGGAGAGCCGATGATCGGCGTAACCATCACAGTGGAAAATGGTACAACGCTGGCCACCGTATCGGATATGGACGGTAATTTCGTGATCAACAATGTGCCCGTAGGGCGACACTCGGTGCGGGCCACCTTTATCGGCTACGAGCCCGTGCTGCTGAAGGAGCAGCTGGTGACATCGGGTAAGGAGTTGGTGTTGACGCTGAAGATGCGCGAGAGCATCGCGGAACTGGGCGAGGTAGTGATCAAACCCCGTGTGAACAAGCAGCTGCCCCTGAACGAGATGGCGCAGGTGGGTGCACGTATGTTCAGCGTCGAGGAAGCCAGCCGTTATGCTGGCGGTATGGCCGACCCTGCCCGTACGGCCTCGATGTTTGCGGGTGTAGCCACTGGCGGTGCCACCAACGGTATCTCGATTCACGGTAACTCGCCACAGATGTTGCAATGGCGTGTGGAAGGCGTCGAGGTGAACAACCCCAACCACTTTGCAGAGATCACGGAGGCTGGTGGCGGTATCTTCACCTCGCTGAACGGTACGGTGCTGGCCAACAGCGACTTCCTGACAGGTGCCATGCCGGCAGAATACGGCAACGCCCTCTCGGGAGCCTTCGACATGAAGATGCGTGTGGGTAACAACACGAAATACGAGCATGCCGTACAGGTGGGAACATTGGGTGTGGACTTTGCTTCGGAGGGCCCGTTGGGCAAGGGATCGAAGGCCTCATACCTGGTGAACTACCGTTACAGTTTCCTTGAGATCGCCAAGAAGATCCATGCCATCAATATGGATAAGGAAACACTCGACTATCAGGATCTGAGTTTCAAACTGAATATGCCCACCACGAAGGCAGGCACCTTTGCCGTGTGGTTCACGGGACTGATCGACAACTACGAGAACGAGGTGCCTGACGTATCGGACTGGGAGACGCTCTGGGATATGAACGACTCGTGGTCGCGCCAGCGCAACTGTGCTGTGGGCGTCACCCATAACTATCGTTTCAAGTCGGGTGGTACGCTTCACTCCAGCGTGGCCTACACGGGTGCCTACAGAAAACTGGGCGTTACCAACTACGACGAGCAGATGACTGCGACACCAGGTATGAACGGGCGCAACTCGGAGTGGAGCGTCATCATCAGCGCCCAGCACCAGCACAAGGTATCGTCGCGCTACACGATGCAGAATGGCTTCGAGCACCGTCACATGGCCTTCAACACATGGCTCGATTGGATTCACGAGGCGGGAGGGCCTTTGTATCGGGTGTATGAATCAGACGGGAACACAGGACTGACACGGCTGTACAGCAGTCATAAGGTAGCGCTGAGCAACAGGCTCTCGACGGTGGCTGGTGTCAACGTGATGTGGTTCAACCTGAACGACCAATGGCTGGTGGAGCCCCGTGTCAGTGTGCAATATAAAACCTCGGCATCGAGCACCCTCTCGCTAGCCTACGCCATGAACAGCCGTAAGGAGAGTACGGATACCTACTTCGTGAAAGAAGCCTCGAACGAGAATCTCGGACTGACTCGCTCGCACCATATCTCCATGTCGTTTGCACAGCGCCTGGGCGAGAACGCCATGCTGAAGATCGAGCCCTACTGGCAATGGCTGTTTGATGTGCCTGTGGAGCAGGGAACGACCTACTCTATTCTGAACCACAGCAACTTCTTCCAAGACAGGGCATTGGTGAACGAGGGTGCAGGTCGCAACTACGGTATTGACCTCACGCTGGAACGATATCTGAAGGACGGTTTCTACGGCATGCTGACAGCCACCCTGTTTAAGTCGGAGTATCGCGACGCTCAGGGGCTGTGGCACCACTCGCGCCAGGATCGTGGCTGGATCACGAACATCCTGGGCGGTAAGGAGTGGATGGTCGGCAAGAACAAGAAGAATGTGTTTGGTGTGAACGGACGACTCACGCTGATGGGTGGCGACCGCTATACACCCATCCCCGAGAATATCACCTTCGAGGATGTGATGATGCGACCTGACAAGACGGTACCTCAGATAGACGGACTGGACCCCTATAACGCCCAAAAGGGTATGAACGTGGGCTACGCCTTCTCGGTGAAGTACACCATCAACAAGCGTCACACCTCGCACCATTTCATCCTGGAATACTTGCAGATGCGCACATTCCAAGGCCAGACCTTCGACCTGAGAACCCACGAGACAGTGGATAATTTCACGTCGCTGACCTTCCCCAATATAGCTTATCGGGTGGAGTTCTAACCCGCCTATTTCATAGGCGTAAGACATGATCCATGAGGAGGCCTGAGGGGCCTCCCCGTGCAATCGTTTGCATCCTATAATCGGCAATAAGTTGGGCATTGCGATAACAACGGATTGAAAATTGTTGTATCTTTGACCCAGAAAAAGGCGAAAGCTACCATCAATTGTCTAACAAAAACCGATTATAACATGAGAATCAACTTTCATCTGGAGTACCAGACCACCTTCGGCGAGGAGCTGGTGGTGAACATCCTGACGGACGGTAAAGCCGAGGAACACAAGATGGGTACACTCGACGGTATCCATTGGTCGGCAGAGATCAGCAAGACCGTAAGGACTGCTGGTTGCATGGACTACTACTACAGTGTCGTACGTGGTGACAAACAGGAACGGACGGAGTGGCTCGTGGAGCCTCATCGCCTGGAGTTTGCGGCCGAGAAGGGCGTGCGCTATACGGTGTACGACCACTGGCTCGACATTCCTGAAGATGCCTTCCTCTATTCGACAGCCTTCACCGAGTGTGTAGCTGCCAGAAAACTGAACATGAGTCCGCAGACATCGTATGCCAAGACGGTACGTCTGAAGGTGCGCGCCCCACAGTTGCGCAACAACGAGCGACTGGCCATCATCGGAGCTGGTGATGCACTGGGTAACTGGGAAGCCCTGCGGGCCATCAACATGGCAGAGCATGCCAACAACGAGTGGGTGGTCAGTCTTGACGCCAGTACCCTGCCGCAAACCTTTGAGTTTAAGTTCGTGGCCCTCGACGAAGAGGTGGACGTGACGCCCCTCTGGGAGAACGGTGAGAACCGTATGGTGACGCTGCCACAGCTAGAACAAGGCGAGGTGGTGGTGTACGAGCTGTCGCAGGCTTTCTTCCCCATCTATCCGTGGAAGGCAGCAGGTACGGTGATACCTGTCTTCTCGCTCCGTAGTGAGGGCAGTTTCGGTGTGGGCGACTTCGGTGACCTGAAACTGATGATCGACTGGTGTGCCAAGACCAAGCAGCGTGTGCTGCAGGTGCTGCCCATCAACGATACGAACATCACCCACACGTGGCAGGACTCCTACCCCTACAATTCGATCAGCATCTACGCCCTGCATCCGCAATATACGGATCTGCGCCAGTTGCCGAAGATCAAGGACGAAGCACAAAGAGCCAAATTCGAGCAGTTGCAGAAGGAGCTCAACGCCCTGACACAGATCGACTACGAACGGGTGAACGAGGCGAAGATGGACTATCTGCGCACCATCTATGCCCAGGAAGGCACCAAGACGATGAAGACAGCTGCCTTCAAGACTTTCTTCGAGCAGAACAAGGAGTGGCTGGTGCCCTACGCAGCCTACTGTCACTATCGTGACCTCTACGGCACAGCAGAGTTTGAGAAGTGGCCTGACCACCATACCCTGCCTGAGGACGAGCGCGAGGCCATGATGAAGACAACAACCAAGATCTATAAGGAGGTGGCCTTCTGGTATTTCGTACAGTTCCACCTCGACGCCCAGATGCGGGCTGCACATGCCTATGCCCGTGACAACCGTGTCATCCTGAAGGGTGATATCCCCATCGGCATCAGCCGCGACGGTGTGGAGGCCTGGGTAGAGCCGAAGTACTTCAACCTGAACGGTCAGGCTGGTGCTCCGCCAGATGCCTTCTCGGCAGACGGACAGAACTGGGGCTTCCCCACCTATAACTGGGACGAGATGCTGAAGGACGACTGTTCGTGGTGGGTGCGCCGTTTCCGTAAGATGGCACAGTATTTCGACGCCTACCGTATCGACCACGTGCTCGGATTCTTCCGTATCTGGGAGATCCCCGTGCCAGAGAAGTCAGGACTGATGGGACAGTTTGCCCCTGCCTTAGGACTGAGTCGTGAGGAGATCGAGGCCTACGGTGTACCGTTCAGAGAGGGGTTATTCCTTGTAGATCATAAGCGCGACGATCGTTGGCATCCACGCATCGCCGTACAATATCAGGAGGCCTACAACCAACTCAACGATGGCGAAAAGTATTGCTTCAACCGCCTGTACAACGACTACTTCTATCATCGCAACAACCAGTTCTGGTATACTGAGGCCATGAAGAAGTTGCCTAAGCTGACGCAGGCCACGAGGATGCTGGTATGTGCCGAAGACCTGGGAATGGTGCCCGACTGTGTACCTTGGGTGATGAACGAACTGCGCATCCTCTCGTTGGAGATCCAGTCGATGCCCAAGGATCCGACCACACGTTTCGGCAAACTGTCGCATAACCCCTATCGTAGTGTGGACACCATCTCCACCCACGACATGGCCACATTACGTCAGTGGTGGGATGAGGATGAGGAGCGTTCGCAGTCGTACTTCAACACAACCCTGCGTCGTGGTGGTGCTGCACCACGTCCGTTGCCAGGATGGCTGGCAAAGGATATCGTGAGCCGTCACCTGACATCGCCCTCGATGCTCTGTCTGATCTCCTTCCAGGACTGGATGAGTATCGACGAGAAACTCCGTCTGCCGGACGAGAATGCTGAGCGTATCAATATCCCGGCTAATCCCCGCCACTATTGGCGCTACCGTATGCACCTCTCCATCGAGCAGCTGCTCGCTGCCGATGACCTGAACAACGAAATCAGCACATTAATTATTCAAAGCGGAAGAAAGTAATTAAAAAACGACAACTATGACAACTCTTAGAAAATTTGTATTATTTAGTTTGTTGCTCGTTTCTTTAACGATGTCTGCAGGCAGCGTGACATCGCCAAATGGCAACATTGAACTGAAGTTTTCAGTGGATAACACAGGACGGCCCGTGTATGAGATGACCTATAAGGGTAAGGCCGTCGTGAAACCCTCATTCCTCGGATTGGAACTGGCTAAGGACAAGCACGCCTCGAAAGGCATGAATGAGACGGATCTGATGGATCACTTCCAGGTTGTCAAGGAAGAGACCAAGGAGTTTGACGAGACCTGGCAACCCGTATGGGGCGAGACCAAGTACATCCGCAACCACTACAACGAATTGGCAGTGACCCTGAACCAGATTATCGAAACGCCTGAATACCGTGGCAATGGAAAGAACAACGGACTGGCCCTGAATCGTCAGGTACGTGAGATGATCATCCGTTTCCGTGTGTATGACGATGGTATCGGCCTACGCTATGAGTTCCCACAGCAACAGGAACTGAATTATTTCCTTATCAAGGAGGAGCACACGGAGTTTACCATGGCTGGCGACCATATGGCCTGGTGGCTGCCTGGCGACTATGACACCCAAGAGCAAGAGACACAGGAGAGCCGTCTCTCGGAGATCCGTAATCGTATGAAGGAGGCTGTGAACTGGGGTAACTCCTCGGTGGCTGTCTTCTCAGAGACGGGTGTGCAGACCTCATTGCAGATGAAGAGCGACGACGGATTGTATATCAACATCCACGAGGCTGCCTGTGCCGATTATGCCACGATGCACCTCGAACTGGTGGATGCCAAGACCAAGGCCCTCACCACTCAACTGGGTGGTGGTAGCAACGCCTACACCCCCAATCCCAAGCCATCAGCCTGGCCCCTGCCGAAACCCTTCACCTTCGTGAGTCACCTCACTCCCGATGCTACAGGCTTGAAGGGTGCCATGCAGACACCCTGCGAGACCCCTTGGCGCACCGTGATGGTGTCTGACGATGCCCGTGATATGCTATCGTCGAACCTCATCCTGAACCTCAACGAGCCCTGTAAACTGGAGGACACGTCGTGGATCCATCCCACGAAATACTGTGGTGTATGGTGGGAGATGATCGTGGGCCGTGGTTCCTGGCACTATACCAATGACTACCCCAGCATCAAACTCGACCAGATAGACTGGAGCAGTGTGAAGCCCAATGGCACCCACAAGGCTAATAACGAGAACGTGAAGCGCTACATCGACTTCGCAGCCAAGAACGGTCTCGACGAGGTGCTTGTAGAGGGATGGAACGTTGGTTGGGAAGACTGGGCAAACATGTGGAAACGTGATGTCTTCGACTTTGTAACCCCCTACCCCGATTTCGATATCAAGATGCTGAACGACTATGCCCACTCGAAGGGTGTGAAGATCCTGATGCACCACGAGACATCATCGAGCACGCAGAACTACGAGCGTCACATGGAGAAGGCTTTCCAGCTGATGAACAAGTATGGTTACGATGCTGTGAAGACGGGTTATGTGGGTGATATCATCCCTCGTGGCGACCACCACTACTCGCAGTCGATGAACAACCACTATCTCTATGTGGTGAAAGAGGCAGCCAAGCACCATATCATGGTGAATGCCCATGAGGCTACACGTCCTACGGGACTATGTCGCACCTACCCCAACCTCGTTGGTAACGAAAGTGCCCGTGGTACAGAGTATGAGGCCTTCGGAGGTTCACGCCCTGATCATACCTGCATCCTGCCGTTCACTCGTCTGCAGGGTGGTCCGATGGACTATACGCCAGGTATCTTCGTAACAAAACTCTCTGAGTGGAGCAACAACACCTCATGGGCTCGTATCACCATTGCTGGATCGCTGGCCCTCTACCTGACGATGTACTCACCCCTGCAGATGGCTGCCGACCTGCCCGAGAACTACGAGAAATTCGACGATGCCTTCCAGTTTATCCGTGACGTAGCCTGTGACTGGGACGATTCGAAGTATCTGGAGGCTGAGCCTGCCGACTATATCACCGTAGCCCGTAAAGCCAAAGGTACCAACAACTGGTTCGTTGGTGGCAAGTGCGACGAGAACGGACATTTGGCAGTGATTAAACTCGATTTCCTCGACAAAGGCCGTCAGTACGACTGCACCATCTATGCCGATGCGAAGGGCGCTCACTACGAGACCAATCCTCAAGCCTACACCATCACGAAGAAGACGGTGAAGGCTGGTCAGACTCTCAAGATTCAGGAGGCCCCAGGCGGAGGCTTCGCTATGTCGTTGATTGCCAAATAAAACATTAAACATGAAACGTAATGCATCTAAAGCGATCATTCATTGTGACTCTCGTGCTGGCTTGCGGAGTGGGGATGATCCATGCGGAAACAACCCAGCAAGATGAGTCGACAGACCTCGACGCACTCTATCAGCAGATTGACGAGGCCATCCTTCAGTCGCCCCAATTCGTCGCAGAACGTGAGCGACAGATTGATGCCTGTAGAAAACGGCTGATGAAAAAGCAGAGCGCTAACGACAGTATTGGAATTGCCGAAGAGCTCTTCTTGCTATACCAGCCCTACAGGAATGACTCGGCCCTTTATTATGCCGAGATGTGCATCAGACTTGCCAATGCCCTACAACGTCCAGATCTCGAAGGACGGTTCCGTTCGATGTTGGCTTTTCAGTGTTCTAATGCCGGCATGTACACCGAATCGCTCGAACAACTGCATCTCGTCAAGAAATCTGCGCTCGACAAGAAAGGGCTGTGCGACTATTACTGGGCCTGGATGCATGTGTGCGGAGAGATAGGCTACTACACGCAGCGCCCCAACGAACAACTGAGCTATTACGGCATGCAGGACCATTATCGCGACTCTGTGCTGATGGTAGCTGAGGAGGGCAGTGAAGAGTGGCGCCATCTGAAGATGGATATTCTTAACGCACGACGGTTGTTTCAGGATGCCCTAGACATCAACGATGAGTGGATCAAAAAGGTTTCTGAAGATACACATGAGTACGCTTATGCAGCCTTCTACCGTTCCATGGTCTATGACAAACTGAAAAACCACAATAAGTTGTGCTACTGGCTGGGGAAATCTGCCCTTGCCGACATCAGATGTGCAGTGATGAATCAGGCCTCGCTACTCTTCCTGGCAGAGCATCTCGCTGATGACGGAGATATAGAACGCGCCCGTAACTATATGGAGTTTACCAAGGCGTGCAACCTCTTCTTCTGTCCCCATCTGCGCAACTATCAGGTGAATTCTTTAGTCAATGTGTACGAGAAAAGCAATCAGGCAGCACAGAGCCGGGCCAACATGATACTCATCATCGCCTCTTGCTTGGTGATTCTGCTTCTCTTGGTTCTGATAGTCGTTGTCATACGATTGAGAAAAAGGTAAAAATAAAATAACGATAATGAAAAGAATCATATTATTCATGCTGATGACAATGACCACAGCATCCATCCAGGCACAAGACTTCCGTTTCGACGAAGTGACATATACCCCAGAAGGCACGACCTTCAAGCTCTTCGCTCCTGATAACGCCAAGAAGGTAATCGTGCGCATTTATCAGGACGGACTGGGAGGTAAGGCCCAGAAAACAGTGAAGATGATGAAAGCTGGTCACGAGTTGTGGACAACCACTGTGAAGGGCGACCTGATGGGTAAGTTCTATACCTTCGATATGGGTAAGGGCGAGTGCCCTGGTGTGTTTGCCAAGGCTGTGGGTGTCAACGGCAAGCGTGGTGCCATCATCGACATGTCGAAGACGGATCCCAAGCACTGGTGCTGTGACCAACATCCAGTGGTGAAATCACCTGCCGACCTCGTGGTCTATGAGATGCACCATCGTGATTTCTCCATCGCCCGTGAGGATGCGAAGTATCCTGGCAAGTTCATGGCACTGACGGAACCTTGGGCCATCGAGCACCTGAAGTCATTAGGTGTGAATGCCATCCATATCCTGCCCAGTTACGACTATGGTTCTGTGGACGAGACGCGTCTTAACGAGCCACAGTATAACTGGGGTTACGACCCTGTGAACTACAATGTGCCTGAGGGTGGTTATTCGACCGATCCCTATAAGCCCGAGGTGCGTATCCGTGAGTTTAAGGAGATGGTGAAGGCTCTGCATGATGCCGATATCCGAGTGATCCTCGACGTGGTGTACAACCATACCTACGACATCGAGCACTCGAACTTCCAGCGCACCTATCCTGACTATTACTATCGTAAGACGGCTGACGGACAATACTCCAACGGCTCTGGCTGTGGCAATGAGACAGCCTCGGACCAACCTATGATGCGACAGTTCATGATTGAGAGCGTAAAGTACTGGATCGACGAATACCATATCGACGGATTCCGTTTCGACCTGATGGGTTGTCACGATATTGAGACGATGAACCAGATTCGCAAGGCTGTTGATGAGATCGATCCCTCGATTTTCATCTATGGCGAGGGTTGGAGTGCTGGCGCCTGTGCCATCCCCAACGAGCAACTTGGCATGAAGGCTAACATCCCCCAGATGCCTGGCATCTCAGCCTTCTCGGATGAGATCCGTGACGCCCTGCGTGGTCCCTTCGATGACGATACAAAGGCAGGCTGGCTAGGCACTGGTATCCGTATTCTGAAATCCTCAGAACTGGCCGTTCTGAAAGAGAGTATAAAGTACGGCATAGCTGGTGCTATCGACCATCCGCAGGTGGATATCACGAAGGTAAACTATTCGAAAGCCCCTTGGGCCGTGGAGCCCACACAGATGATGTCGTATGTGAGTTGTCACGACGATATGTGTCTTGTGGATCGACTGAAGGCCAGTCTTCCAGGCATCAGCGAGGCAGAAATGATAAAACTTGACCTTTTGGCACAAACAGCAGTCCTCACCTCTCAGGGTGTGCCCTTCATCTTGAGTGGTGAGGAGCTGTTGCGTACGAAACTCGGAGTTCACAACAGTTTCGAGTCACCAGACAGCATC
>Ga0310696_10006634_pt1 | contig 13711 bp, 10 predicted proteins | sample AusTroGonzalo_MG_4_FD_203885 | JGI IMG/M metagenome (GOLD analysis project Ga0310696, IMG submission 203885) | Bovine rumen microbial communities from tropical cattle in Woodstock, Queensland, Australia - Gonzalo_02 (v2) (version 2) | ecosystem: Host-associated > Mammals > Digestive system >... | reverse complement strand
ATCTCGTATTCGGTTCATCACCTCCTGACATACATACATCAACGCTCTCCTTAAAAACAGTCCCCCGGACTGTTTTTGCCTGCGCTCGAAGCGACTTCGCGCTTCTCACTTGGCACAGTCGCCTTCAAATCCTTTCACTTAGACTTTGCCGGATAAATTGAATGACGGGGAGGTACTTGATGTACCTCCCCGTCATTCAAATGGTCGGAGTGAAGGGATTTGAACCCCCGACATCCTGCTCCCAAACTTGTCTGATTTTTTACTGATAGTTGGGAAATGGCTTGTTTTAGCCGTTTATAGCACATGGCAACTTCCTGATTAGCACTCTTTTGTCCGTTATTTACGGTGTTTCCGGTTCTGTTTGTGGTCATTAATGTGGTCAAAAATATCCTCCCCCGCGCGGCTCAAACTTGTTCCCGTAATACCGAAAACAGGGTGTCAAAATTTGAGCTGCTAAACAAGGAATAGGGAACCCAGCATTGTTTTTCGAACAAGGGGCATATAGAATATGTTTGCTGTTATTCTATTGCACATAATATGTTACAGTCAACGAAAGTGCTAGAACTAATAATACGAAGCTGGCTACGGATGTTTTGAAATCAAGATAAGACGCACTTTACTTCAATATGTCGAAATATTTTAAAAAAATCGACATATACAAGTCTTGACCTCGCTTGAATGATGTGATAGAATAATAGCAACAAGACAAAACCGCCGTCAGCTGGCACTGGCGACGGCAAGGGTAAAATCGATGGTTTACCCAGCGCTCTATAAGCAATTCCATAATATCATATGAATGGCGTTTTGTCAATTTCCATCGGAGAAAGGATGCGTTATAATCTGGCTTTTTCTGATTCTGTTATTAGTGAAGCGTGGAAACGCTCAGGCGGAAAGTGTGAATGTAACCGCAGCACTTGCGGTCACGGATACTACCGTTGCAATAAAAGTCTTGACTTTAATTCGCGCGGCAAGGATTATGCAGCCGGCGGTTGGGAAGCTCACCACAAAACTGCTGTAGCTGCCGGTGGAAGCGATACACTGTCCAATTGTGAAATCCTTTGTATCAGTTGCCACAAAAATACCCGTACATACGGAAAATAACTACGCTGAGGGCGGGTAGTAGTCTTTCTGCTCGCCCGTTTTTTCATGAGGTCGAATTATGTATAATGCTTTAGAACCCTATAATGAATTACCTTTAGTTACTGCCTTGGAGCTTGACACAAACAATAGCCTTAATAAACTGGCAGAGGATACGCGTGTAGCTATTGAAATATTGAACTACGCTGTAAAAACGCTACCGGACCCAAATATTCTTTTGGATACATTGGCGTTGCAAGAGGCAAAAGCGAGCAGTGATGTTGAGAATATCGTAACTACGAATGATGACTTATATCGCGGGGTTGTTTTTGAAGATTTTACAGCTGAGGCAAAAGAAGTTAGTCGCTACAAAGATGCGTTGTTTATCGGATTTGATCGCATGAAAAATAAGGGACTGATTTCAACAAGTGATATCGAGGCTATTAACGAACCTGTCAATCTTAAGAAACCAGGCATACGAACAAACCTGATGAATTTTGATGACTTAACAAGAATAGCCAGTAAAAAAGCGAATGGCGAGATTGATATAATCTACACCCCACCCCATGGAGCAGATCTGTTGCAAAGGCTTCTGATAGATTTGCTTGATTTCGTATATGATGACGAAGTTTATGATTATCATCCGTTGATAAAAATAGCGCTGGCTCACTATCAGTTTGAGAGTATCCATCCTTTTCGTGACGGAAACGGTAGAACAGGTCGCATTTTGAATATACTCTTCTTATGCCATAAAGGCTATTTGGATGCGCCTATTCTTTATGCAAGTTCATTTATTATTCGAAATAAGAATCGGTACTATGAATTATTGCGCACCTCAAAAGATACTAATCATTATGAGCCAATCGTAGAGTTTATGCTTGAATCATTCAAAGAAACTGCGGAACAAACGCTCAGTATTGTAGAAAATATTCGCGCGCTGTTAGATCAATATTCTGCAGAGAGTTTTCTAACGAAACTCAAAGGACAAATAGAGCCTTTACAAGCAACTGTAAATATTATTTTCAAGAAAGTGTATGTTCGTGTTGCAGATCTTGTTGAAATGGGTATTCATCGTCAGACTGCTGCTTCTTATCTGGATCAATTTGTTGATCAGGGATTGCTCAGTAAAGATCATATTGGGCGTGACAATATCTACAAAAACATCAAATTGTTGGAATTGTTTGATTACGATAGTGAGGGTACAAGATGAAAAACAATGTTTTAACTGCAGATGTAACCAGTAAAGTAAATCTTGTAAAGAGCATTGCAAATAAAACCCGCGGTCCATATACGCCGGAAAAATATGGAAGCGTCATTATCCCAATGGCGATTATTCGGCGCTTTGACTGTATTCTCGCGGACAAAAATGATATGATTGACAAGATCCTCAAAGCTTCTGCGAAGGTCAAAGGTATGACGCCTGAAAAGCTGGAGGAAATGGTCAAGAGATCATGTGGTGTGACATTCTATAATGCTAAATGTGTAACGCTGGAACAGTTGGTAGGCGACAGTGACAATCTTAATTCCAATTTTCTTGAGTTTATTTCTGCGTACTCTCCGAGCATTCAAAGAATCCTGCAAAGTCTGAAGTTCCGTGAAGAAGTGGAATTCATGATAAAGAAAGGCATTCTGTTTGAAGTAGTCAAGGCTTTTTCTGAGGTCGATTTTCACCCTGCCACTACCAGTCCTATGGCGATGGGGTATATTTTTGAAGAGATTATACGGACTTATAAGGCAAATGCCGAAGCAGGTGATCACTATACTCCGCGTGAAGTCATCGAGCTCTGTATAGACCTTATGCTCAGCGAAAATGTTGATAATCTGAAAAAGCAAGGTAAGATTATCCGCATTTATGACGGATGCTGCGGTACAGGCGGAATGCTGACTACGGCAAAACGTATGCTGACCGATCCTGAAGAAGGATTTAATATAGACGCTGAGAATATACGTCTTTACGGACAGGATAACAATCCGGAGGCTTATGCGGTTTGTCAGGCAGAAATGCTGATGCTTGGTGATGATCCTACCTATATTCGTGAAGGCAATACTTTGACAGAGGATCGGTTTTCCGGAGAAAAATTCGACCTGCTGATAACAAATCCCCCGTTCGGAGTTGAGTGGAAGACGGAAAAGAGCGCTGTTGAAAAGGAGCTCAAACTGCCTAATAACCGCTTTGTTGCAGGTAAGCCGCGCATCAGCGACGGTCAGCTCTTGTTTTTGCAGAACCTCCTTGCTAAAGCGGAGGATGATGCTCGTATCGCGATTATTCTGAACGGGTCCCCTCTTTTTTCCGGAGATGCCGGGAGCGGAGAAAGCGAAATCCGTCGTTATGTGCTTGAGAATCATTTGTTAGAAGCTATCGTTGCCCTTCCCGATCAGATGTTTTACAACACAGGTATATTTACCTATATATGGATTCTATCAAAAAAGCCTAATCCTAAGCGTAATCAAAAAATCCAGTTGATTGATGCAACAAATCTTTATGTGCCGCAAAAGCCTAAGTCTCTCGGTAACAAGCGTAAATACATTGATGATGATAATCGTCGTAGAATTGTTAGTGAGTATACGGCTTTTACACCTTCTGAGATCAGCAAGTTTTTTGATGCCGCCGATTTTGGATATACCAAAGTTACAATGGAATGTCCTCTTTATGACGAGAAAGGCAATAAAGTGATTAAGCGCGGGGTAGTTCAGGTGGATCCTAAGCGGCGCGACACAGAAATCATTCCTTTGAAGCAAAGTATTGAAGATTATATCAAGACGGAAGTCCTTCCGTATGTACCGGACGCTTTTCCTGATCGCAGCAAGGATAAAATCGGCTATGAGATACCCTTTACCCGCTATTTCTATAAATACACTCCGCCGAAAAAGAGCGAAGATATTCTCAACGAGATTATCGCAAATGAAAAGTCTTTACAGCTGACCCTAAGGGAGGTCCTGAATAATGGAAAAGAATAAGATTGTTTCTTTAAAAGCATCTTTTGACAGCATTGCTCAAAAGGTTATGGTTGATGATACCGAAATTGAATATTGGCGTGCGCGAGAATTAATGCCGCTTCTCGGATATGGTCGCTGGGAGAATTTTAATAATGCGATTCTTAGGGCGATGGAATCCTGTAAAGTCAGTGGGATTGATGTTTCTGATCATTTTCGTGAGGTCACGAAAATGATCGACTTGGCAAAAGGCGCCCGTCGTCCGGTAGCAGACTATGTATTAACGCGATATGCCTGCTACCTGATCGCTCAGAACGGCGATCCGCATAAGGATGAAATTGCTTTTGCACAGAGTTATTTTGCCGTTCAGACACATAAACAGGAACTGATCGAAGATCGCATCAACCTGATTGAACGGATGGAAGCACGTGAAAAACTGCGCGCTTCAGAAAAGCGTCTTTCCCAAAACATTTATGAACGCGGCGTAGACGATAAAGGATTTGCCCGTATCCGTTCAAAAGGAGATCAAGCCTTATTCGGCGGCTTGACGACACAGGATATGAAGGATCAATACGGGATCAAAAGCGGTCCCCTTGCCGACAGACTGCCGACCTTGACGATCGCAGCAAAAAATCTTGCTACCGAAATGACAAATTATAACGTTGAACGGAATGATCTTTCCGGTGAATCCGCCATTACGGGGGAACATATTCAGAATAACAGAAGCGTGCGAATGATGCTGGGCGAACGAGGCATAAAACCCGAGGAACTGCCTCCGGCAGAAGATATTAAGAAGTTGGAACGCCGCGTAAAATCAGAAGAGAAAAAGATGGCAGCAAATTCAGCAGCGCTGCCTCCCGTTGAGGAAGAAGAATGAACAGAGTGATGAAAGACAGCGGAATAGAGTGGATCGGCGAGATTCCGAAAAGCTGGCAGATTATTCCTTTTAAGCGTTTAGGTGCGCCGTTAACCGGTTCTACTCCGTCAAAAAGTCGGCAAGATTACTGGAACGGTAGTATTCCATGGGTGTCTTCAAAAGATATGAAGTCTGATTACATACTTGATTCCGAAGACCACATTACACAAAAGGCAGTAGATGAGTGCGGACTTGCTGTTTTCAATCCGGGAACTCTGATTTTTTGTGTTCGCTCAGGTATCCTTCGTCATACATTTCCTGTATCGGTTTCTTTGGTTCCAGTTACTATCAATCAGGATCTTCGAGCGCTCAGCCTATCCGAAGAAGTAAATCCGGCATTCGTGCTTTACTATATTCGAGGAATGAATGATACCGTTGTAAATCTCTATCAAAAAATCGGTGCGACAGTCGAAAGTATTGAGATGGATTGGTTTCTTTACTTCCCTGTTGTTCTTCCTCCTTTAGACGAGCAGAATCAGATAGTGGAGCTATTAGATAAAAAGTGCGCCGAGATTGATTCGTTGATTGTTGCAAAAGAAAAGACCAATTCACTATTAAAAGAGTGGCGGCAAAGCATTATTTATGAGGCTGTTACCAAAGGTCTCGATCCAAGCGTTCCTATGAAAGACAGCGGTATCGAGTGGATCGGTGAGATTCCGGAAAATTGGAATGTTGAACGGTTGAAGTATCATGCGTTATTTAATCCTATCACGCCTATTCCGGATTTGATAGACGAATCACCGGTCTCATTTATTCCTATGGAACATTTGAAGTCCGGATTTCATCTGCAAACGGAATCAGTTTATAGTAAGGTAAAAAAAGGTTATGTAGTATTCAGAGAAGAAGATATACTTATGGCAAAGGTAACTCCTTGTTTAGAGAACGGAAACTTGGCAATAGCCACTGGTTTGATTAATGGGATAGGGTTTGGATCAACAGAGATTAATGTGATTCGATGCCTTAGTATTAGTAACAAATACTTGTTTTATCTTCTTCAATGCCCAAGCTATATAGAAAAGGCAAGCTATAACATGTTTGGTGTAGCGGGCTTAAAACGGTTGGATCCCCAATTTATTCCATACTCGTTTTTTCCGGTTCCGCCTCAGGAAGATCAGTTGATAATCTCAGATTTTTTAGATAAAAAATGTGATGAGATAGATGCGGCAATAAAAACTAACAATGCCAGCATTCAAAAGCTTAAAGAATACCGCCAAAGTCTGATTTATGAGGTGGTAACAGGAAAAATAGAAATCAGTTAAGGAGGATTAATAATGACTGATTACCCTTATATGATGTCAAACAACAAGATTTCACCTATTATTGAAAAAATCCAACAAGCAGCTCGCCCGGCAAAGTTTACACAAGAATTCCTTAGAAGTCTTGGATTTACAAGCACGAATGACAGAGCGTTTATACCGCTTTTTAAAAAACTAGGATTTCTTGCAGATGATGGTACTCCCACAGCTCTTTATGATCAGTTGAAAGATTCAACAACAACTAAGGGTATTTTAGCTGTGCAGATTAAGGAACTGTATTCAGAGTTATATACAATCAATACAGAAATTCACAATGCTCCTGATGCAGAAATAAAAGGGGCAATCAGCAGAGTAACAGGTAAAGATTCTGACGCTGTTGGCAGGATGTATAACACCTTTAAAACACTATGCAGTTTAGCGGATTTTAGTCAAACAACTACTTCGACATCAGAAAAAGAAGAGGTAGATAATCATTCGTCTACCCCAGTAGAATCGATGATACCTACATTTAAGCCGAACGAATTTCACTATAATATTCAAATACATCTTCCGGCAACAAATGATATTTCAGTATATAACGCGATCTTTAAGAGCCTAAAGGATAATCTTCTGATGTAAACGGAGTATCAATATGGATGAAAAGATGTTAAGACAGTTTGTTTTTAATGGGTTGTTGTTGCAAGATTCTTTTGAGACCCTTGAAAAAGAAGGTATCTCTGTATCTGCCTCTGGGGATTACCAACAGGTAACCCGAGTGGTTGAGAGTGATTTCAGTCCTCGTATTTGGCATGATGCAACAGAAATGTCTTCTGTATACCAAGCGATTTTTTGTATCGAGAACACTTTGCGAGCTTTCATAGTTGAGCGTATGTCAGAAAGACATGGATTAGACTGGTGGGAAGAAAAAGTTAGTTCAAGGATAAAAAAAGCCGTAAAAACGCTTAAAGACAAAGAAGAGAAAAACAAATTTTTCTCGAGTCGTTCTTCATCAGAAATCGGATATACTATGCTTGGAAACTTAGGACAGATAATCATAGACAATTGGGATGACTTTTCTGATATCATACCAAGTCAAGCATGGCTTTCTTCTCGAATGGATGATTTAGAGATGGCTCGAAACATTGTGATGCACACAGGTGTATTACCACAGATTGAAATTGATCGAATATCCAGTATTGTTCGTGATGTATTACGTCAAATAGGATAATCATTCCTCGCCGCCGAGAGTGCCAGATCTCGGGCGAGCAAAGGAGGAATCAGCATGGCAGAAAAAGATTTGCGTGAAAACCCGTTCCGCGACGAAATCTATAATTACTTTCTTGCTAACGGATATGTTGCCGGGCAAAAGTCTGACTATGATTATCAGCATGCTCTTGACATAGGAAAGCTGTTTGAGTTTTTAGAAGCAACCCAGGCAGATGAACTTGAAAAGTTCAAAGTGACTTACGGCTCCCGATACAAGGAACGGTATATAGAATTGCTGTGTCAAAAAATCAATAACCGCGGGCTGTTAACCTCACTGAATGAATGGGTTGAAGATTATGCCAGCGGAACCAAGTTCAGCCTTGCCTATTATAAGTCAGGGCTGGACGTTATGTCTGAAAATCAAAAGCTTTATGAAAAGAATATCTTTTCGATTCGAAAAGAGTTTTCTTATGAAGATAAGCCCGATCCTTATCGAGTTGATCTTGCACTGTTTCTGAACGGTATTCCTTTGGTAATGATTGAGCTAAAAAAGCAGACGGCAGGTCAAAAGGCATGTTTTGAGGGCACAAAGCAGTTTCAAACCACGCGCAACCCGGATGAACTGATTTTCTCGTTTAATCGGCGTACACTGGTTTACTTTGCGCTGGATGAATTTGTTGCATTTTTGACCACCAGGCTGGATAGAAAAGATACACGTTTTCTCCCATTTAACCGAGGAACAGAGGATGAAGGCGCAGGTAATCCTGCTGTTGAGGGTAAACACAGCACATTCTATGTCTGGGAAAATATCCTCCAAAAGGATATGCTTTTGCGTATTATTCGTGAGTTTATGTTTATTGATGATGAGGGAAAGATGATCTTTCCCCGATATCATCAGCTTCGTGCGGTTCTGCGCTGTGAAAAAGATGTTCAGGAAAAAGGTATCGGCGGGCGTTATCTGATCTGGCACAGTGCCGGCAGCGGAAAGACAAAAACCATAGCATGGCTGGCAAAGCGTTTGATTAACCATTCGGGAATCAACACCGTCATAGTAATCAGCGACCGCACGGTGATCGACGGGCAGCTTGGTACGGAACTGATGAACGTCGACGGAAAGAAAGGTGTTGCACAACATATTGATAAAACGTCTCAAGATTTGCTGAAGAAGCTGACTGAAGGCGGATATATCATAGTGACGACACTTCAAAAATTTCGCCCTATTCTGAATGAAATAAAACGGAACGAAACTCGCAACTATGCCATTATTATTGATGAAGCGCATTCTTCCACCGCGGGCAAGTCTATGTCCAAAGCCTCTGAAACGCTGACAGGCAAATCTTTGAAAGAGGCTGCTGAGCTGGATGATATTTATGAAGATCTCGAAGACGGACAGAATCAGTTGATCAAGAACGGCACCGTTATTCGCAACACTCGTAATGTCAGCTATTTTGCATTTACTGCTACTCCAAAGAAAGAGACGATAGAACTTTTCGGTACGCGTACTGAGGATGGAAAAACGTATTTTGATAAGTATTCTATGAAGCAAGCCATAGAAGAACGTTTCATACTCAACCCATTGTTATGCTATACTTCATACCGTGATTTTTATCGTATTGAAAAGAAGAAAGATGACGATACGGAATATGACAGCGCAAAAGCTCAGGCTGCTATTTTAAACTATGTAACGACATCTAATGAAGTGATTCATACAAAGACAGAAATCATGTTGAGCGATTTTATCGAAAGACGGCAGAATTGGCTTGAAGGCAGAGCAAAAGCTATGATCATCACTCCTTCGCGTAAACATGCAGTATGCTATAAGCTGGCGGTAGATGAGTATCTGAAAAAGCATGGATGCAAATTCCGCTCCTGTGTTGCTTTTACAGGTACTATTGAACTTGATGGAGTCAAGTTCACCGAAGAACAGATGAACCGTGACTATATTGAAAACGGTGTTCCGTATGACATTAAGTCGATCATTCGAAAAAATGATGATTGCCGAATTATTATTGTTGCCGATAAACTGCAAACCGGTTTTGATGAAGACGCGCTCTGCGTCATGTACATTGATAAAAAGCTTAACAGTGGCGTAAAAGCAGTTCAAACAATTTCACGTTTGAATCGACCTGCCAAAAATAAGCGAACTTTTGTGATGGATTTCGTTAATGCGCCGGAGACGATCCAGGCTTTCTTCACACAGTACTACGGTGGAGAATTGTATTTGCCTGCTGAAAATGAAACAGATCCGAATATCCTTTTCGCTAAACGCGACCAAATTCTTGACTACTGTGTAGTTACTCTTTCTGATATCCAAAACATTTACAAATTGATATCTTCAGATGAAGAAAACAGCGGAGAACTAACTTCTCTTCTTGCTAAGATATCTCGAAATTATCGTTCGTTGGATTCTGAAAAGCAGAAAACTTTTGTTCTGGAATTGAAGAAATTCGGAAAACTATTCTACTATATTTCTGCTGTTTATAATGTTTGGGATCAGGATATGGAGCAACTGGCTGTTGTTTTTAGTGTCTTGTATAACGTTTTGAATGAACGTGAGATTACGCCGGATATTGACGCCTCAGAGTTGGTTGAACTTGTTGAATACTCGACAAAACTGTCTCAAGAAGAACTTACTATCATTTTATCGCCGGAGGATACCTATTTCGATGGGGTTTCAACGGATGTTGCACCGAAAGACAGGACGTCATCAGTAATTGACGAAATAATTGAAAAATTCAATCTTCGTTATGCACATGCTGATACAGAAATAAGAGGTATTATTGATGATTTGAGCGCGAACAAGGATCTGCAATCAAATGTTCAGAACAGCAGTACCAGCGCATATGAAGCAGCTGTTTCAGAGCACCTTTCTTCCAGTATAATGGATGGCTTGTACGAGGGAACAATTAGCGGAGATACAGAAAAGGCAGAGTTTTATACGGAATTAAGTGAAAACAAATCTGCATTAATTCAAATCCGAAACACAATTATCAGCAGAATAAAAGGCTTATTGAAAGCTGGCTGAAGCATTGTGTTTGTGTTACTGATAAGCGTTAAGAATGTTTGAGAAAAAGAACCGTATCGACTGAAAATGGCTGTTAGTCGATGCGGCTCTTTTATGGTTTGATCTAGCAAATTAGAATTGAAGTTTTTAGTCGTTTACCAAAGTGAAGAAAGTTAAGTACGGATTGATAATATGATTAAGATAATACTATACTGTTAATATATCGATCGTTACAATAATATAATGCACCAATGATTATTTCTATCTCAGTACTAGTAAAGGTTGCTCTATTTAGGGTCATAACAAATTGTAGTATTTCTAAAAACCGTATTGCTTCAGTTTCTTGTTCGTCAAATTCGTATCCCATTTCGTTATGTAATACTTTTCCTCGAAGACTTGCAATTTGACGTGCGATTTTATTAATATCCTTTTCTCTAAATACAATTCTATCAATTGAAGATTCAAAAGCTGCGATATTTGTATTATATGCATTTAATATTTTTTTGCTGAAACCTTGTTGTTGCCCTATTGATTGGACTTTTTGAATTGCTTCTTTGCAAAATTGCTTTTCATGGTTTTCTTGTGTATTGATACTATCAATAGAATTAATGACTTGTGCTTTTATACGATCATAATCAGGCTTGAAGGTTTTGTAATTCTCATTTTTGCTGTATTCATATTCGAACGCGGAACATAATGCCCCGAATCTCTCAGTAGAATAATAATATGGATTAGGTGTTTCTTTATTAAGATGATTAACAGGAAACTTATTGTCTGAAGCAATTAACTCAATTAGATTTGCTATTTTTGTTCCATAGAGACGGAAAGATGCATCAGCTCTGGATTGCGGACGCAAATCAGTATTATACAAAGAGGAAAACAAATAACCGATATTTGATTTTTTATCGTTTTCTATTGAAAGCAATTCAAGTTGTTTCAAATTTTGTTTACGCTTTCGTAATACGAACTGAAGCAATTTCTCTATAACTTGAGAAAAGCGAAACACAAAGTCAAGGTCTTGCGGTTTATCAAAATGGATTATCAATTGCGGATGGACGGTTAAGTCGGATCGGATCCCACTACTGAGGATATCACCATACACTAAAGATATAGTGACTCTAACTGATTCATAATCAACACAATAGGTATCAGCAGTTTCATTTTTGTATAATAAATCTGAAGGAGAATAAACATTATTACGCTTTTGATAATAATAGTATTCTATCGGAGAAAAGAATTCGTCAATTTCATTTCCGATCATTTTGAATTCGTCAACAATTGGATTATCATATGTTTTTGCGATATAATCTAATTCAAGAATAATTGATTTTGACAGATTAGGATGTATTTGCTTTACCGAGGCGACACTATTTCTTCCTATTGAATCAGTATATTTGACGCTAAATCTTCCATTATGTAAGTACGATAAGGGAAGAATATTGTCTTCGGGTTTTTGAGGAACAAGAATCAGATCCATTCCATCTTGAATACAAATACAGGGATGATTAAAGAAATCTATATATCCAATATCTTTGATGCTGCTCATAATAACTCCTGATCAAGAAATAGTAGAAAAAAGAATTACAGCCGCAGGAAATGAAACCTGCGGCTGTTTGCGGTCATAGCCGCATAATGGTCCGAGTGGCGCGATTCGAACGCGCGGCCTCTTGCTCCCAAGGCAAGCGCCCTACCCCTGGGCTACACCCGGATATTTGTTTTTATGTCAGTATTGCACAATTTCTGACGTTTGTTTTGTATCTTGCGTTTGTGGTCTTAATTGTGGTCAACCACAATATTTTTGGAATTATGGATTTGCTGAAACTCAGTGTTTGTGCGGTTTTTCGAGGATAAAATCAATTAATTGTCCTAATGGTCCATCCTGCTCCCAAAGCAGGCGCGCTACCAACTGCGCTACACCCCGAAGTTTATTCCAACCGTTTGCATGGACATTATATCGCAGTTGAGGTATCTTGTCAACCGCCGGTCTCACATACGACCCACGCTATTGACGGTAATGCGGCGGCGTACTATAATATATACAGCGTTATTTGTCATACCCACAACGTTCAACGAGGTGCAAAATGTTATATATAATACGCAAATGTATCCGCAGGCTGCCGGGAGCGGTCATCAGAGCGGTGCCGATACCTGAGCCCAAGGTCACACAAGGATACGGCTCTCGCGATAAGACAGGTCAGATATGCCGCGAGCTGGGCATAAGCTCGGTACTGCTGGTCACCGACAAGACCCTGTTCTCGCTGGGTCTGCATAATAAGGTCGCCGACTCTCTGAAGCAGGCCGGCATAAGATGCGCGGTGTTCAGCGATATCGCCACAGAACCCACCGCGGACATAATCACAGCAGGCCGCAAAGCTGCTGCCGAATGCTCAGCCGAATGTATCGTCGCGCTGGGCGGAGGCTCCGTCATGGACAGCAGCAAGATCATCGCCGCAGGAGCGAAAAAGCCCACAAAATCGGTGAACAGGTATCTGCGCAAGTTCGTGTTCATCAAAGGCGGCACCCCGCCCATGATAACCATCCCCAGCACAGCAGGCACCGGAGCCGAATACACCGTAGGCGCGGTGGTCAAGAACTCGGCAGGAGTCAAGAACTCCACCGTAGTGGTCGGGCTGGATATCGAGCACGTGATACTTGACAGCGAGCTGACGGTCAACGCTCCGCGCAGCGTGACCGTGTGGTGCGCTATAGACGCTCTGAGCCACGGTCTTGAGGGAGTTCTCTCCGATACAAAATACTGTGAAGAGGATATAAAGAAGAGCAGCGAGTGCGTCAAGCTGGTCATGCACAACCTGCCCCTACTGCTGAGCGATCCCAAGGATATCGAAGCGCGTCAGAACATGGCTCTGGCTGCATTCTACGGCGGCAACGCTATCAACAAACAGCTGGCAGGCTACATACACGCCTTTGCTCACTCGATAGGCGGACTGTATCACATCCCCCACGGTAAGGCGATAGCATACTGCACAATGCCGGTGCTGAGTATGCTCAGGGATGTGTGCAGAGATAAGCTCGCGGCGCTTTCGGTATATTGCGGAACAGCCGCAGAGTCCGACTCTCCCGAAGCGGCTGAAGACAAGTTCTTCACAGCACTCAGTTCTCTGCTGGACGACTGCGGACTGGAACACGGATGCTCCGCCGTTAAGTCCGAAGACTATAAACAGCTCATCAAGATGATCGACGCAGACTCGGTCAACTACTCACCGCCCAAGACCTTCAAAGATATAGAGGTCAGGGCTATACTCGACAAGATCGCCGCAGGAGGCTGAACATGGTATATACTCAAGCAAAGATCGCCGCTGTAGTACAGGCTCAGAGGGA
>Ga0310696_10006630_pt1 | contig 13718 bp, 14 predicted proteins | sample AusTroGonzalo_MG_4_FD_203885 | JGI IMG/M metagenome (GOLD analysis project Ga0310696, IMG submission 203885) | Bovine rumen microbial communities from tropical cattle in Woodstock, Queensland, Australia - Gonzalo_02 (v2) (version 2) | ecosystem: Host-associated > Mammals > Digestive system >... | reverse complement strand
TTCTCCTTCAGCACAGAGATGTCCTTAAGGGGCTTCTGCGACATGTCCATGAGCATCTGGTGCACCTTGCTGTAGAACGTGCATGAATACTCCACCCTTCCCGACGTAACCTTTATCTCAGTAAGCTGCATGTTGCCCTCCGAGAACGTCACTCCGTTCACGTTGAGTATATAAGGGTAAGCGGCGTTCGGGTTGAAGCCGTTATAAGGGTTGGTGCCGTCCTCGATCCACGCGAATATCCTCCTGTTTACGTCCGTGCCTGGAAGGGTTATGCTGTAAGAGTAGTCGGTCGTTATCTTGGTAGGGTTCTCCAGGTCGGAGAAACTCATCGTCTTCTTGAACGCACGGGCGAAAGTCTTCTTGTCTCCTATGTCGGCGTGCACGCCGTTTATGTAAAGGTTAATGTCCATATCTTAAACAATCTTGTTCTTTATACTGTCCTCAAGCTGGAACTCGTAGCTGTATATCTTCTGCTGCTCGTTCCTTCTCTGTTTCACCTTCGCCGAGGTGTTTGTTATCTTCACGCTCCTCCACGGGACCTGGTCGCCGGGTATGTATATCCAAGCCCAGCGTGTGTTCACTATGTCGGCCATGTTGTAGGAGTCGCTGTCGGAAACTATGTCGGTCTTGAATACGTACTGGTTCCATCTGCGCTGGTAATACGTCTCCTCGCCGAACTCGAAGCGGTCGTCTATGTCGGCGTTAGTCTCATACTTCTCCCTCTCCGTTGTCAATGTCACGTAGCTGGCGTACGTGGACCTGACGAAGTCTATGCCGCCCATGCCGTTGACATAGTAAAGATACATTGTTCCTGGTTCGTCGCACCATTTTGGGTACAGCCTAGGAGTTATGTAGGTCTTGGTATGTTTTTCGTCCTCAATCCAGAACTGCGCCCACCTGATGTTGCCGGCGTTGCCTGCCCACTCTTGCCAGTCGCACGGACCTGAATACCTGAATGACTGTCCCGTAAGGCTTGAGTCTATTATGCGGTTCTCTATTACCGAATATGACGGATCCTCCGGAAGGGCACGGACGTCATAGCAGTACGTGTTGCCGAGAGTGTAGGTGTCGGTAGCCCTGTAATTGCTCGGCCAGCGGTACATGAAACTCACGTACTGGCCGTCAGCCACGTAATGGTCAGGGAAGGTATTGGCCACGTAAGGCGAACCCACCCCCCAGTTTGTCGTAGCCGCACCGGCCTCACGGGCCGTAAGGCCCCTGGTGTCGTAAAGTATCGAGTACATGACTTCCTCGCTGGCACTGGAATCCACTATCTGGAAATAGCTGTTGAACGCGTACGTGGACTGCGTGAGTCCCATAGACTGGGAGTTGCGGTACTGCAGCGTCTTTATGTTGCGCTCCTGCGGATCGTCCACCATCGACCTGAGTATAGGCATCATGTTTACGTCGCCGTATGCGTCAGGCGCGTAGACACGGCCGTTATACACGTGTACACTAGACAGTGGCGTATCGCCTTGCAGGCTGTTAACTTTGTATATGTCGTATATGCACCAGTCGGTCCCCTGGTTGTCCATAGTCCTTATAAGTGGCTCATTGGTGAAATACGGTACGCAATGTTGACTCATATTGAATGTTCTTGTTTATAATTTGATATAAGAAATCCCGGCCGAAATATGACCGGGATCCCACTGAATATGCTGAAATAAAACTTAACCTTCCTGTTCTTGTTCCTCTTGTTCGCCTGAGTTCCCGTATACCCAAATGCCTGAAGGGCCCTCCATGACGGAGTAAGGGCTCATATCCGACTCCGGCCTGAACGTGAGCATACCCGACTCAGACTTCAGCTTCCTTATCGGATAAGTGCCGATCGGTCCGCCGTCGTCGTTCCACACCATTATCGCGCAGTCGTTGAGATCGGGCTGCCAGCTCATCTCCCATCTTATGTACGCGTTGCGGAAGAGGCGGTAGTCGTACTCGCCGTACGGCATGTCCTCTGGGAACGAAACGTTCTCGAACACGTAGCGATCGGGGTCGCAGCCGGTGTTCATGAGGTCGAAAGCCCACTGCTGGTGGCTGTACTGGTTCTGAAGAACCAACGTATATTTGTTGTTAATCATATCCTTAAGTTAATTTTTATTAGATTCATTATCAACTTGTTGTAAATTATTGAGTTTCAATTTCTTGTACTCATCCGGATTTTCTTCTATCCATTCTCTTACCGTGTCAAGGAGCTTACGCTCCGCTTTTCTCATGTCAATCATCTTACTTACTATTTGATATATTTTTAAGAACCCTGTAGCTGAGGCCTTCCCTGACGATGAAAACGCCGTCGCACGGAACTATGGCGAACCTCATGTCTCCGGGCCTGCTGCTTTTCAAGGGCGCCATCCAGAACCCTTGTGCTACCGGTATAAGTGTGCCGCTTTCCTCGATGTCAGCCATATGCCATGTTATTTCGTTTCCTCGTCGAACCGGTACAGCTTCCTCGCCATGCACTTCATCACGGTACAGTTCATCACGGCCTTGTGAATCCTTGTCAGTTCCGGGCTCATGAAGTCCTCGAACGTCTGTTCGTCCTTGTTCAATCTTATGCTTACGTCCTCTATGCTCATAACTTGTACTCTTTTCTAACATGTCTTCCAACTGGATCTCATTAAGCATTCTCTTGTAAACGAAGTCAATGTAAACATTATCCATCACGTCTATTTTTGCAAATCACATATATTCAGTTCATCAATGGAAATGTAATCGTGGCCTGCGGAAAGTTCTTTTTCAGCCAGGTGTCAGGATCTACAGGAGCGGCAGCCTTTTTCCTGGAGCCGCCTGCCATTTCCTTGTAAACCTGTTTCTCAATGGCATCCCTCGCATGCAAGGCCCTTACGAAGCACAGCAGCTTTTCTATGACGCCGGACTCGTACCTTCCCCTTATGTTGTTTTCTCTCCTGTATTCCTGATAATCATATGCATCGACCCACTCAAGGTTATCTGCGTTTATGTTAAACGGGTTCAGGTCCTTGAATGTAACGTACTGCTGTTCAAAACCGTATTCGGCCTCCCTGTTGTTCCATGCGGCGGCCACGAGGTACTTAATCGGTATGTAAGCGTTGGTGTAGTCCCTCGATACGAGCCTGTAGCCGGTGGAGCTCTTCGTCACATAAAAAATGCCGTCTATCGCCATGTCGGACGGATCGTACCTGAGCTCCTGTATAAGCCCCGGTATGTCGTCCTTGCACCAGACATACTTGAAGCTTGAAAGCTTAAGGTTGTCGCTGCACTCACCGTACCTGATCCTGCCGTCCCTGCTGACTATTATGTTCTTAAGCACGTCGAAACCAATCCATTCAGGCAGCGTGCGGTACTCCACTCCGTCTATCACATAGCTCATCTGCGTATACTCTATACGTAAGTCGTTAACCTCTTTGACATCTGTAGGCTCGTAGGCCTTGCTTTTTTCTCTTTTGTCCATAACCGAATGTTTAATGTTTGTCTTATAATTTATTTATCATTGAATTTTTCGGAAAAACGCGGAAACTCACACCATTTTCATGAAATAGCCGTACGCCCTGTCCTTGTCCGTGAAAGTGTGCGCCCTCTTGCCCCAGTCCTCGGAGCACGGATAAGACTCCTTGTACCTTCCTAACGGCTTGACGACCCTCTTGCCGTCCGCACCGGTGGACATGTCGACGCATTCCCTGATGTTGGGCCTTATGACCTCGTAAGCTATCGGGAACCCGGGGCTGTCCTTATAGCACTGAGCGTATATATACGCGTTTTCACCGGATGACAGTTTCCTGCTGTCTACCCTTACAAATACGTAATCCGACGTGTCACCGGTACCCTTAACCGTGTCGGGAAGCTTTTCATAGTCCGTTTTGAGAAGTTCTTCTTTCGTCATTTCTGTATGCTGTTTTTTCATGTACCGGGGATTTCAAAGCCCCCCTGTTTTTTGAGTTTTTGACCGTCTGTCTATAAATTATATTCCGTAGGAGATTGAAAGACTAAAATGGCAGCGCTTTTGTTTCCGCATTCCTTTTTTCGGTGCCGTCAAGGCTTCCGCCGGTGCGGCGGTGCTTGTAAAACCTGTTTTAAGGCCGTTTTCGTCTCCGTATACGAGTTTTCTGCGTGTAAGCTTACAACATGTCAGTTTGCATGCGAAAAGCTGTCAGAACGAGTTTATGCGAGCCGATGCCGAAACAATATGAAACGGTGTCAGGTTCTGAGCTTGGATTTCATCATGACTATTGTGGAAAAGCCGGTCAGTGGCCCGGGGCTTAACGCCCTTGAGGGCCCGTGGACCGGTCTTTTACACGGCTTGCATGCAATGTCAGCTGTTCAGCTTAGAATCTTTAAACAGTGTCAGCTGTTCAGCTTAGAATCTTTAAACAGTGTCAGCAGCTAAGCTTGGAACCTTAAGTTATCGACATCCTTGTGCCAAGCGGTACCGGCGTTCCGCCTCCTGGGCGAGGTTTCCGGAGGTCTTTGGCGCACATGCGCTAACAACTTTTAAATTGTTTAGTGTCTTCACTTCGCCCCCCCCCTCCCGGGGGGCTTCGTTCGACACCGATCTATATTATTTAAATTATTTAAAACACGGGCGCGCGTAATGTTAATTATCCTGCGCCGCCGGGGAAGGCTGTCCACATCCTTCGGGGAAACCATGCGCCGGGAAACCTTTCCGACACCGGTTTTAATCAAACCGCCGACGTCCGTATACAATTTATGAGACAACAAGGAAACGAAACGAAATGTTTAATCAAATAATTATATTGTATGACAAAAGATCTGAAAAACTACGGTCCCCAGATTGAAACCCTCAGGGGACGGGTGAAGGAAGTTTCTGACACAATTCCAGAAAAAAACGACGAAAACAACCCCGGCTACATGGTATGGGGTTGTACCAACGTAGGCGGAGACCTTAACCTCGTGTATGCCCTGTACACCGGCGGCGAACTCGACGGCAAGGAGGAAATCTTCATCGACGACTTCTCGGACAAGCGCCGCTACGACGACAGGTACGACAAAGAAGTGGAAAGCATCGGTTCCATGCTCAACCGTATCGACGACGATCATATCGAATACTCCGTCTACCATGTATCCTTTATGTCGGATGGCACCATATGGCAGTGTAAAAAGGATCACGGCGTCGACCGCCATTTCCCTTACGGCATAAGGAGGTTCGACGATTCCATGGAGGCTTTCCGCGTAATGTGCGGCGAGTACGGTGAGGACAAAGATGAAATCGGCATGGGGAAAGTGCATATCACGATACCCGGCGAATGGCAGCGCATGGTCTTCGGACGCCTGTGCGAGCTGTGCGTAAGGCACAACACCGGCGACGAGAATATTAAAGACATATACGACAACATGGAGAAAGGCGACGGCTACATGACTGACTACGCTTTCGACTTCAACTACATAATGTACGACGGCGAGCACTACTGGACCGCCTTGATGGGAATGAAGGACGACAACGTCACGAGGCCGTGCAGGGCACAGTGGGACCTCATCGAAGAGCTGTGGGACGGCTACGACATCGAGGGCATGTGGGAATGCGCCAAGTACCTAATGAAGGACGTGACCGACTTCGACGAGATGAACAACATACTCATCGACCGCGGCATGATGGCGTACTATGAAGGCGGCGAGATTCTCGAGAGGATCCTCGACATAATGGACGAGGCGGGGATGTTAGACGATATAGATAACGATGAAGATAACGATGACGAAGAATGTGAAGAGAATGGTGTAAACGGATAAAACCCGTTTTAAGGCCGTTTTTATCGCATATAAAGAGTCCGGACCGGTAAACTGGTAAATGTATCAGCTTTCCGGTCCGGACTCGTTATATGGTGTTTACGGTACCTTAAATCAGGTTTTAACAAATGCCGTCCTTCGGGACCAACACCGTTATCTCGGTGCTGACCGCCTGGCACACGTCGGAGAACGCGAACGTCCTGGCGTATATCGTGTACTGGTTGCCGAAAGGTATGTCCATTATCTTGGGGTCTGCCCTCATTATGTTGACGAGCCTCGACAGCGCCGTTATGCCGTTCGACTCTATAAGGAGCTGATCGGGGTTGCCGGGCTGGGCGTCCTCCTCTTGCAATCTATCCACGAAGATCAGTGTGAGGTAGAACTCGAACCAGTTCTCGCGCTCCACAGCAGGCCTAACAGCGCTTAGAACGATAACCGGGTATTTGGTTATCTCCATGCTGTTAATTTCCATTATGTTACCTTGGAACGCGAAGTTGACGTTGTCAAGCGATACTGCGACACTCAACATCTTGTCTATAAGCCTGGCGTAATTGTAATTATCTGTTCCCATGTTACTAAGTGTTATGTTTAACGGCATGATTTACAGCCTTTTTCGTTTGAGCGCGGACCGAGCCACAACCCTCCTGTGTTGGCGTATGTCTCCCCTATCTGGGGCTCGTCCATGAAACTCGCTATCTCAGCCGTTACCTCCGGAAGCTGCGGCTTGTTGTCGCATATGAACTTGCTGAGGCGATCTGCGTATGACTCCGAATATGTCGCGTAGTGCTTCTGAAGGAACCTTACCGTGTCGAGATCTACGCCCATTACATTCGTGTCGGAGTTACGTACGACGCCGATGTTCCTCATCTTGAAGCTGTTCTCCACTATGAACTGTTCCATAGCCTTATACTTGAGATACGGTTTCACATAGTCCTCGAGAAGCTCGTTGTAAACTTCGTAACCCTCTCCGTCTATAACCGGCGTGAGGCCCTTGATCTTGTTGTACACAAGCTCCTGAAGCCTGCGGAACAAAGCGGTGCCGATTATCTTACACAAGTAGATTTCCTGCGAGGTCTGCACCATTACAGACAACGGCTTCTCGTCAACGTTGTTGTTTATGAGTGATTCCTCCTTAAGCTCCTGTGGGGAAATCAGCAGTGTGTTGTAGTATTCGTATATCATCTTATTCCACGGTTATTTTTAACGCGCCATTACCGAAGAGCTTGTTGAAAGCTCGCTCCACGTCCTTTGCTATCGGTTTCAGTGTCATCTTCACAAAAAGCTTGTACGCCTGGTCGTACTCGTTGGTGCTGAAGCCTGTGCTCAGGCTAGGGTTGCCGCACAGGGCTGGCGTGCAGTGCTGCGACTGGTATATCCTCAACGAGGCCGCCTCTGAAATAGTGTTGAATATCTCGCTTGAGTCGTCGGTGTCGATTTTCTCGACTTCAAGTCCCTCATCTCCAGCATTAAAGTAAAGGAGAAATTCCCCTTTGTTCTCGAGTCCGCAGAACTTGTTGTGTATGCCTTCTTCAATGTCGGCTTTCTGCTCGTCTGTGAGGTTCATAGAATTCGGTAACGACACTATGAAGTTGGCGCTGATACCGGAATCAAGTGTCTTTGCTATGAACTTGCCTGACATAGCCTCAGCGTACATATCATATAATGCCGGTGTAAAAGGGCATATCGGGTAGACCTGGAGCCTGCCGGCGTTGGTCTTGTACAATATGGCAGAGGCCTCTTTGTCGCGGTCCTCGAACCTCACGTACTGTATCGCCTTTGAACTGTATTTGGACCATTTCTTGCTGAACCAGAACCTGGTGCGTGACTCGTTCGTCCTGAGGAATTCGAGCGGTATGTTGTAAATCTCGGCTATCTGGTCGAGCTTGTTGTATATTACCTGCAGCGCGAACCCGCCGAAAGTGGCGTTGTCCCTTACGCATGCCTCGATGACGTCCTCGAGGGTGTCGCCGTCACGGTTAACACGATCAACCGTTATGTTCTGGTTGTCTGTACTGAACTCGAAGCTGAGGCCGGAAAAGTATTCCACGATGGCGTTAACGACGCTGGATCCGGTGACAGACTCCTTCACAAGGGTGCGGAGGCTGTTCGGGAAGTCGTTCGAAGGCCCGAACTTTACGAAGACATCGTCATTGCCTGGAAGGTTCTCCGTGTATTCCGGTATGACCACGGTGGTTTCCGTGTCCACTTTGGAAAACAGCATAGGTTTCTTATCAATCTTATCCATTTCTTGACTGTTCTTTTATTATTTTATATAATTCCGCGGATTTCCAAATCCAGTAGGGAAGTCCTGGAAAGTATATCAAATATAAAGCAGTTTAATGAAATGAAAACACCGGATAACAACGGTAAGATGATAAAGAACCCAACGCGGCTGCAGGCTGTATTGTCAGTGGCCGCTTTTATTGTAGGAACGGTAATAGGATGCGTGTCGCTTTTCCTGATTCCGCCTCCTGGAGAAATCACTAACTCGGCATTGGGCCTCACCTCGGAATTTTTGATAATGAGCTCAGCGCTTCTCGGCGTCAACGTAGTGTTCGACTACAAGATTTCAAAGTTCAAGAGCAATGTGATAAGGAATTTCGAAGAAAACGACATGACGTATGACGAAAGCACGGACCAATAACAATACATATAACAAGAAGCTTGCAAAAGAGAAGAAGAGACAGGAATACAAGCCAAAACCTAAACAGCCTAAGATGGAATACCCTGAACCAGAAGTTCATGAGATAGCAGGAATAAAATATATAATGCTCGGCAATACGCCTTATGCCGTGGATGAAAAAGGTGTAATCTCATATGCTGACACGGCTGTGCTGAGAAAAATTCTCGACAGTCAAACGGATTCCTGACTGATATAATATATAAACGAATATGATGTTAGTGTTTCCGCAAAAAACAGAAAATTTTTTCAATAAATATAATACCAAAGACTAAAAATAACTTTGATATTATGAGAACAATTTACGCGATAAGAGAATTATCAAACAATGAGATACTTTACATAGGATCTACTAATAACCTGTACAATCGTGCGAAATCACACCGTTCTGCTTGTTATTGTAAAAGCGCTAAAGCACATGACAATGAACTATACACATATATGAGGTCTAAATGTCCAGACAGGAAGGAATTCAATAAGGTATTTGAAATTACGGAGCTTTACAAAGGTGAATGCGACAATGAAACTGAAAGATACAGGATAGAGGCTGGTTTCATAATAGAGATGTCGCCTGTATTTAATAAAAACGTGCCTTCATGCTCTCAGAAAGAATATAAAGACTTATATAAGAAAGGTAAGAAAAAACCTAAGATAAGTGAAGACAGGAGAAAACGCAACAAGGAATGGTCAGAAACGCATCCCGACTACCAGAAGGAATGGAGGGCTGCTCATCCGCACTATCACCGTGACTGGCAAAGGAATCACCCTGGATATTCAATGGCACACAAATAATGAAAAATGATTTAAATCTTTCTGGAATCCATTATATATAATTTATAGACGGCGGGTTTTATTGCCAGTATGTCTCCCGCCGTTTCTGAATTGACTCGCTAAGGGGTCCGGTTTGTTTACGTTGGTTTTATACCGTTTTTCATATCGTTTTTCATAGCAGTTTCTTTATATCGTTTTTTACCGGACCCCCGATGCAAACTTTGAATCTTTTTCATATAATATATTTTTCCATATTTGTTTTGTTTTTGTCTTACTTATTAACTTATTAACTTTTCTTGAGCCATAAGAATGCGAAAGCCCGACGATTCAGTTCGCCGGGCTTTCAATATATATGGGATTGAAGCAATCACATCGGTCTTACATCTGATCCGCCATGTTGAGCAGTTCGTCCATCCAGGTCTTTTTCTCGACCTGCCTTTCCTCCTGGTCGAATTGTTCCTGTTTGCTTTCTTGTTTGGCCATCTGTATGGCTGTGTTCATGGTCTCGATACTGAAACCGTGAAGAAGGTCGGTGTTCTTCAGCTTGTCCCAGAGTTCGTCGTTCTCGCACTTCATCGACACGCACCAGGTGCCGTCAGGTACCTCGAGGTCGTTAGGCACGATACCTCTTTGTTTGTCGACAATATAGCTCTCGAACACGTACACGTCCTTGACGTCGAACTCGTGGCCGACTGAAACGCTCGACTGGTATCCGTTCTTGAAGAAAAGCTCAGCGCTCTTTCTTATGGTGTCCTTACTGAATTGCACGTAATATTCGAAGCCTGTCTCGTCGCAGCGGTATATAGGCATGTCTGGCACCATAACAGGTCCGGTTATGACGTGTTTCTCGTCGTCACTGAAGGTAAACACCTTTTTCTCGTCGCCGTTGAAGAGCAAGAAATCTGACTCGATGGCAGGGGCGTCGACAATGCTTATCTTGTACACGCCGTCGAGTTCGTCGCCTATCGTCATTGCATATATCGGTAGTCCTTTCAAAGTCGTCATAATCTCATACGTATTGATTTTTGTACATATTTTAATATAGTTTATAAGGCCGTCTTCAAAAGCTCATCAGGAGCCGCGAAAACGGCCTTATTTTCGGTTTTATATCTCGAGAAGCGCGGCATAGATTGTGTCGTAGTCCGCCGGGGCTCCTTCATACGTACCGGTAACACCGAGAATCGTGACTCCGTCCTTGATATTGCCGGCGGCGATGTTCTGGTCGATCGAAGAGGTCACTGCGTTCACCGTCACACTGGTGTAGTATGAATACTGTTCATCATTAGGGTTGAACGTCTGCTGCACAGTGCTCGCGTCGACAGTCTTTGATTTTACTTTAGGCTTTTTCCAAGAAACAAATCCGAAACCGTCATTACTGTATGTACTGGCGCGTACAGTAGTATAACTACCTACAGTATAAGGATAATCCATGTATATCGTCAAATCAGGATTATATAAGGTATAAGGCATTATTGTTACAGTTCCGAGACCGGTATATCCTGTATCTGCTGTAATATACTGTCTATCGGTTGAGGAGTCAACGGTCTTGTTCTGGTTTCTTACAGTGTTTATGCTTACGTCAACAGTTACCTGTGACAAAGCGTCGGCGTTCGTAGGAGTGAACACATATGTTCCGTTAGCGGTCAAGGTGCTTGAATCTGTCTCAGTTGTATACGGGTTGACCGTCACTGAGCTCAAACCGTCCTCTGAACTTGTAACAGTCTGTGAAACGGTGGATGAATCCACGGTTTTGCTGTCAAGAACATACGGGTTGATTACCACCTGTGACAAACCGTCATAACCATTGTCAGCCTGTACAGCCTGTTGCGACGTCGAACTGTCGACAGTCTTGCTCTGCAATGTAGGAGCTGTCTTGATGCTGACGTCTATGACAACCTCCCTCAATGCGTCGGCGCTTGTTGGTATATAGGTGTATGTACCGTTAGCGCTTATCGAAGCGTTCTTCGCCTCGGTTGTATACGGATTGATGTCAACCTTACCCAAACCGGTGTAGCCTTGATCAGGTGTTATGCTCTGGGCTACCGTGCTCGAATCAACAGTCTTGCTCTGGTTGTTGCCGGCATAAGTACCTGAAACACCGAGGATTGTAACACCGTCCCTGATGTTACCGGCTGTTATATTAGAGTCTATCGCGTTGCTTACAGCATTAACAGTAACCTGGCTCAAACCGTCGACAGCAGAGGTAACGATTATAGCGTTGGTGCTCGGGTTGACCGTACTTGTGTCGAGTACGTAAGGATTTACATCCACTTTGCCCAAACCTGTGTAACCGAGGTTATAGTCAGGGCTTACAGTCTGTCCGACGGTTGAAGAGTCGACGGTCTTGCTCTGGTTGTTCACCGTGTCAACGCTTACGTCTACAACCACGCTCGCCAAGGTGTCGGCGTTTTGCGGTAAGAACTCGTAGCGACCGTTCGCGGTCAATGTGCTGGTGTCGGTTTCGGTTGTATACGGATTGATAGTCACGCTTGACAAACCGGTATAACCGTTGTCAGGTATTATAGCCTGAGAAACAGTTGAACTGTCTGCTGTCTTGCTCTGGTTGTTGACGGTGTTGATCGATACGTCGATTTCAACCTTCGACAAGGCGTCGGCGTTAGCAGGGGCGAACTCATAATGGCCGTTTGCCGTCAAAGTGCTCGAATCAGCTTCTACGGTATAAGGGTTCACAGTAACCGAGCTCAAACCGTCCTCATCACTTGTCACTGTCTGTGAAACAGTGCTTGAGTCTACGGTCTTGCTGTCCAAAACATAACGGTTGACAATTACTTGTGACAATCCGTCGTATCCGCTGTCGGCCTGTACAGACTGTTGTGATGTTGAGCTGTTCACAGTCTTGCTCTGCAACGTAGGAGCCGTATTGATGCTGACGTCGATTGTTACCTGTGAAAGAGCGTCGGCACTCGTAGGACTGTAAGTGTATATGCCGTTAGCTGTCAAAGTCGCAGACTTGGTCTCCGTGGTGTAAGGGTTCACGGTCACCTGGCTTATGGCGTCCCTGACCGGGTTTATGGTCTGTGACACGGTGCTTGAGTCCACTGTAACAGGATCCACCATCTTAGACAATATGTTGATATGGTCAACATAAGCGTAAACGTTGTATGTAGAGCTGTCCTGTACGCTCGCGTCGCTCAATGTAGAGTTGCAGTCGTAGTCAACGCCTTGGATGTCTATGTCAATCTCTGAGAATCCGTCGTAACCAGGATCCGGAAGTATCACAGCCGGGAATGTTGTAGTGGCCGTGATTACCTTAGGCTGGAGGTTAGGAGTTGCGTCGACACTGACGTCAACTGTAACCTGTGAAAGGGCGTCTGCGCTTGTAGGAGCGAAAACATACTGTCCGTTAGCGGTCAATGTGCTTGAATCGCTTTCAGTCGTGTACGGGTTGACAGTAACCGTACCTAAACCGGTATATCCGTTATCAGCTGTAATGCTTTGGGAAACCGTGCTTGAATCAACAGTCTTATTCTGATTGTTTACGGTGTTTATGCTTACATCAACAGTTACTTGTGAAAGTGCGTCAGCATTTGTAGGAGTGAAAACATACTGGCCATTAGCGGTCAATGTGCTTGAGTCAGTTTCAGTAGTGTATGGGTTCACCGTGACGCTTGAAAGACCGTCTTCGTCACTTGTTATCGTCTGTGACACGGTTGAAGAGTCAACAGTCTTGCTGTCAAGTACATAAGGGTTGACAGTAACAGAGCTTAAACCGTCCTCGTCACTTGTTATCGTCTGTGACACGGTTGAAGAGTCAACAGTCTTGCTGTCAAGTACATAAGGGTTGACAGTAACAGAGCTTAAACCATCCTCATCACTTGTTATTGTCTGAGAAACAGTGCTTGAGTCTACGGTCTTTGTGTCAAGAACATAAGGCTCGATTGTAACGCTTGAAAGACCGGTGTAGCCGTTGTCAGGAGTCACGCTTTGCTGCACTGTTGATGAGTTAGCAGTCTTGGCCTGGTTGTTTACGGTGTTTATGCTTACGTTAACAGTCACCTCACTGAGAGCGTCAGCATTTACAGGTGTATAAGTGAATGTACCGTTAGTGGTTATACCAGCGGTCCTTGTCTCTGTAGTATACGGGTTAACGGTAACGCTTGACAAACCGTCCTCGTCACTTGTTATTGTCTGTGACACAGTTGAAGAGTCCACAGTCTTGGTGTCCAAAACGTATGGGTTGACAGTGACTGAGCTCAAACCATCTTGACTTGAAGTTATGGTTTGTGAAACAGTGCTTGAATCAACGGTTTTGCTGTCAAGTATATATGGGTTAACGGTAACGCTTGACAAACCGTCCTCGTCACTTGTTATTGTCTGTGACACTGTTGAAGAGTCAACTGTCTTGGTGTCAAGTACATACGGGTTCACGGTCACTGAGCTCAAACCGTCTTGGCTTGAAGTCACGGTCTGTGAAACGGTGCTTGAATCTATAGTCTTGGAATCCAAGGTGTAAGGGTTGACGGTTACCATGTTCAAACCGTCGTAACCGTTGTCTGCGCTTATGGTCTGCTGAGTGGTTGAACTATCAACG
>Ga0310696_10006628_pt1 | contig 13721 bp, 19 predicted proteins | sample AusTroGonzalo_MG_4_FD_203885 | JGI IMG/M metagenome (GOLD analysis project Ga0310696, IMG submission 203885) | Bovine rumen microbial communities from tropical cattle in Woodstock, Queensland, Australia - Gonzalo_02 (v2) (version 2) | ecosystem: Host-associated > Mammals > Digestive system >... | reverse complement strand
CCATCAAGTAACGGCGCACCTTTTCAATCCTTTGGTCCAACGCGGCCAAATCCGAACCAATCCCGGCATCTATCAGCAATAGTTTTTGGTATTTATGGAAACGCACGATGGGTAATTCTTCAATCGCATCGTACATTTCCACGGTATGTTTTCCAATCTTGATTGTTTGCATAATTACCAAAGTTCCCGGGTTATTACTGTTGTGCAAATCGGAACCAACAACAAAATCCATTGGCCGGTTCCTATGCACAAAAATAACGAAATAATCATTGCCGTATGGAACGAACAACAAAATTTACAATTGAACAACTTTTCAAAAAAGGCGTTCGGGGCGTGGACTTGCAACCACTCCATTATATGCCATTTAACGGCAAGGTTTAACAGGAATGCGGCCCCCAATGCAACGGCCGCAACCCAACATACGAATATCACTATTCCGTAATACATAATTCTTCAAATTCCAAAACCCCTTCAAACCGGAATCCGGCGAACGGATGCATTAAATATTGGTTGTCAATTTCGGATAAAGTATAACCCCGATATATGTTTTCGGCCCGTTCATATATCTTGTTCAAGATTATGCGGCCATTGGTCAAATGCCAGCCGGTACGGCCATTCAGTATGCGCAAGATTTGTGCTTTGATATATTCGGTATTCCGGTTTGTCGCATTGTTATATACTCGCGTCAAATCAAACCAAACAATCAGCGAAAACGGGGCCTTGATTTCGCGCGCCCACGGTCCAACGGTAATCGTTTCCGGGTCCTCAATCTCAAAGAAGGAAAAATTGCCAATCTTTGCGTCCGGGGAAACTTCAATGTAATCGTTTTCGCCGTGTCCGTTCCATCCGCCACAATAGACGTTCGGAACGATTATGCGCTTTCCGTTGACCATTTTTGTTAGACGTTGGGACCGGCCAAATGCCGCATTCATCCACGTTAAATTATCAACTAATCCTTGTTGTATTTCTCCCATTACCCGGTCAAGCATAACAGGATTCGGAATAACGGGTGCATTTATGTTAGACATATAAACGTGCTTTTATTTCGTTCATTAATTCGTTGTATGCGCCACGTTGCGCAAATATGACCATCCAATTGGATTCCATCAAACCAAAGGTATTCATTCCATATTTGGCCATAATGCCTTTGGCGTATCCGGTCGTTCCCACGATACCCACGGAATCGGGATTGAATTGCACCCCTAATTCGGAATGGAAACGGCCATTAATGTAAAGGTTCGGCGCGTCCGGATTCCTTTGCGCCGAATACGGGTAACGGATACCATCTTGTTTCCACGCGGCATAACGCCCGGCCGATTCCACGGAATAGAAATAACCGGATGGTTTCAAATCTTCCGAATAGTACGGGCGTATATCTTCGCCGTTGCTGGCCTTACCTTCAAACAGTTGTATTTTCTGCAATTCCAATATATCGTCCGGGTGGCGCATAATGACAACACCCACCATTTCGCCGGTTGTCAAACCTTCGTTTACGTTTTGAACGCGGGCGCGTAAGTCATTCAAGATTCCCATATATTCGGATTTGCCGATTTTGGGCCGTTTTTCGGGCGTTTAAACCTACGGACGCATAATTTACCGTCTTTGCGTTTCGCGCCCGAATATGGCCGTTTTCTCAAAAATTAACTTATAAGTTTAAACCGTGCGATATTTGACGCCGTGGTTGTTGCATTGTAGGCAAATACGGTCCAATCCGCGCGTGTCAAGTTCCAAAGCCTTGTAAGCCTGTTTCAGTTCATACCCCAATCCCGTGGGCCTTCCTTGCGGCGCACCGTCAAGTTCATACAACAATTCGTCCCGGGTTACGTTAACTTGATTGCGGTTAACGCGAACGTCCGGATTCATTGCGATTGTACGCAATACGTTTGCGGCAACTTGCTTTTGGATTACCGTTGCAAAGATTTGGCGTTGGGATATAATGAAATCGGTAAGGTCGCATCCAACCGAAATTTCCAAGTTCATTCCGTAATTCATCGTGTTCGTATAACCAATTTCCGTAATGTCAAACATTTCCGGATATTGCTGGAAGTCCAAAGGCGCGTGAATACTGAATGGCGAAACTTGCAAATACTTTGTCATTTGCCGCCACGATTCAATTGAACCGCCCAAACAAGTTTGGCACGGCTCCACGGACCAATCCTTAGATACGTTCAACGCCTTCATTCCTTGCGGCAATTCGTTTTGGTTGTAACAAAGGAACCAAGCACCGCCGGAATCGTTGCCGTTTTCGTCCTTTGTCCCGATGTATGGCAAATATATCGGTTCATCCGGGACGAACCATTGGAATCCCCCGTGCGTATTGGAAAACGTCAAGTCAATTGTACGCATCGGTGCAACTTGGGATGAATGGAAAAGATACAAACGGACCCTTCCGATTGCATCTACCATTTGCAAACCGATTCTTTCAATTTTCGTTGTTACGCCCATAGCGCGAACCGGCACAATCTCAAAGCCAACAATTTTCCCGGTCGGGTCAATTGTCGCCTGCAGACGGGCCGCACCGTCAAAGAACGTTCTACGTTCCAAAAGGTTGCGCGTTTCCTGTTGCAATTGCTTTTGCTGGATGAATGTTTGAACGGCCGTATTGATGCCGTTAATTGTCAAGTCCCGGATAAAATCGGAAACCATATTGAAGGCGTCCCATTGATTCGGATTCGTACTTGGCTTGCGGTTCGTATTCGGCAACTTGCATTTCCATAGTTTCGCATCGTCAACAACGACGGCCCCGATTTCATAATGCACGGAATCGTCCCACGCCGGATATTGAAAAAAGTAATCGTCCGGCATTATGGCGCGTACATTGGCCAACGTGCAAAGCGGATGCGCACCTTGAAACGTCAATCCGCTTTCCGATTGGCATAAATCAGCATCTATTTGGTTTTGCGGGTTGTAATCCTGTTGCCAGCCAACCACGGGCAATAATGCTTTTTGAATGTCTTGTAAACGTATCATAAAAATTGGATTTTCTTTACACGTTTTCCGGACGTGTTAAATTTCTTTACAAATGAAAAGCGGGGCCGGGGTTTTATTGCCCGTCCCCGCAATTATTGATTGGCCTTGTTGGCTTACTGTACGGCCGATGTGTAAACCGGGTTATCCTCGCCGTTTACAACCTCAACAGGCATAGCGAACGGGTTGGCATTTCCGGGTGCGGCAATCTCAATCTTTATGATAGGATTGGCAACGGTTGTTGCGTCGGAATTGTACGCAACCAAAAAGGCTACGTCAACGGAAAATCCGAAATATTCCTTTACGTTACAAACCATATCGGCGGATGCGGCCCCGGCTACCTCGGATTGGTCCCCAACGGCGGTGTAATAATGGGAACCAACAGGAAGGTCAATGTACGGAAGGCGTACAACGTCCCATTCGTGGAAGTTTGCACGGGTGCGGGCCAATGCTTCGCGGTCAACGCGGGTAAGAACACCAACGTTGCCGTCGGCTACAACGTAACCGGTTGCAAAAATACCTTCTTCGTTGGTAATGTTGTTGGTGTAATGGAATACCTTGTTGTCGTACTCCAAACGTTTGTTGACATCGTTGTAAATGTCGTGTTCGGCCATCTTCCGCACAAGGGAATCAAAGCCGGCACCACCGATAACGTGCAACATTTCCGGATATGCATTAGCGCGCATAATTGCGTTCATATCGGAAAGGAACTCCATACGGGCGTTCCAAGGGATTTGAACGGAATTGGAAGAAACTTGGTAATACAACGCATCTTTGAACACCTGTGTTTTGTTCGCTTCAAGTGCGGCGATTGCCTGTACATCCATTGCGGTTGCAAGGGCGCGGCAAACCTTTTCCATCTTGCGGGCAAAATCGTGTTCGTAGGAAATTTCGTTGTTCCTGTACAGTTGGGGAACCATTGTAAAGCCAACGGCCAATGTTACCCAATTGACGGTGTACAATGCGGAAGTGTTCTCGTCATCAGCGATAACGCAAGAACGAACGTTTGAAACGGTTACATCGCCATCGTAGTTAATGACGGGAACCTGTACGGTATTTCCGATGCTCTCAAATGCGCGGTCGCGCAAGTTCGGGTTAATGATTGAGTTGGCGGCGTTGGTTTGCTCAATGAAAAAGTCCAATGCGCCGTACTCCAATGGACGGGCCATATTACGGTCAAACTCCGGATTTTCCACCCTCCAATTTTGAAGTCTTGTAGCAATAAGCGACATAGTGAATGAATTTTTAATGGTTAATATTCTTGCCGGATTGACCCTTTACCCGGGCATTGTTAATGTGTTTTCTTTTAGCGAATCGGCAAAGCCTTGATAACATCGTGGTTGTCTTTCCAAGCCTGTGCCATTGCATCCGCAAATTTCTTTGAACCGTTGACTAAGCCTTGCGCCAGCAATTGTTTGGTAATGATTTCGTGCGCTTCGTCTTGCGTCCTTGCTCCTGTAAGGTCTGCAATTGCGCCCGAACCGCCCCCGTTTCCGCCGGTTGTGCCGGCTCCGGTTTGCTTGCGTCCTGTTTCAAGAACTCCCATAGTGGCAAGTTCCTTTGCAACCAATTCGGATGCCGTGAACGGACGTAAATTGTTTTCCGGGTTGCGTTTTACCGCGCCATTCTCCATAAACGCCAATACCTTGCCGTTGTTGCCATCGTCAATGTATTCCGGATTCATCGCCTTAACCTTTGCAATGGCTTGTTCGGTCAATACCGAAACCACGGATGCGGGCAAATCGGCCTTGAATTTCAATCCGGCGGTTGCCTTTGCAAATTCGCCGTCAATCTTCATTCCGAATAGGGCCTTTTCGTGTTCCGTTAGGGCCGTGTCATACTTAGTTTTAAGGTCGGTAAATTCCTTTGTAACGTTAGCCAAATCGGCTTTGGCCTGTTCCAATTGGCGTTTTGTTTCAGCATCCGCACCGCCCTTGGCAATGATACCTTCCAAACGGCTTTTCTCCTTTTCCATTTCGGAAAGTTTGGATTGCAATTCGGTTGCGTTGCCAGCCTGTGTTTTGATTTCGCCAATAACCCTTTTGGCGTAATCGTAGGTTTTTTCGGTTCCATTCTTGGCGATACCGGAAGCGGCTAAAATATCCGCATCAAGTCCACCGTAAATTTCCCCGGTCTTTTGTCCAATGACGGTTGTTTCGTCATTCTTGGACATTTCAACGACCGCATTAATTTGGTCATCAGTAAGGCCCGCCGTTGCGGCGTTGGCTTTCAATAGTTCGCTTGTAAGTGCCATAATTCTTTCCCTTTGAATTTTTGGTTGTTGTCTTTTCTTGTACCGCCCAACAGTAATTAGGCTTCAATTGTTTCTTCTACGGATACGGTTGTAATGGATGAACCGCCAAACGCAAAAGTGTAAGTGCGGGTTGTACTTACATCAGCGAACGACGCGCCAATGCAAGGGCGTACCCCGGCGGCGGAACGTTGTGCAACCTGTAAGATTGTTCCGCGCTTGTAACAACCTACCAATTGACTTTTTTGTGCATCGGTAAGTGTTCCCAATGTTTCTACATCAATGTAGATAATGTCCTGTTGAGCAATCATAATTGATAAATGTTAAAGTGTTATTCGGTTTCCTGTTGTTCGGCTTTCTTGCCCCTTTTTGGCTTGTTTTCGGCGGCTTCGCGTTCCGCAAGGGCCTTTGCCACGGCGGCCGCAACGGCGGCGTCAAGACGTTCTTGTTCGGCCTTTGCCTTTGCTTCCGCTTGCGCCTTTGCGTTGGCTATGGCCTTTGCCTTTTGTTCCTTCAACCATTCGGTCGGGTTGTGCAAAATCGTAATGTTGTAACCCTGTTTGCGCAAGGATGCTTCAATATGGGTTTCAAACGATTTGCGCCCGAACTTTTGTACGCGTGGTTTGGAAATCTTGCGGCCGGTCTTTGGGTCGTACTGTACAACTTCAATGACCGCGTGGTAATCCTTTTCTTCGCCCTTGGGGACAATGTAAATGTCCGGCGTTAGTTTGTCAATTGGGGTGTCGCGCCCGTCTTTTGTAATCATACGTCTTTACGGTATTAAGTTAAACATCAGTCGGCATTTGTTCGTTTGCATATTTGCGGAACTCCGCCGTAATTATTTCAATCTTGCGCTGGTATGGTATTTCCGTTCCGAAATCCAAAATGTTCGTGTTCTCGCGCTCAAATCTCCGTACAAAGTTGGGGAAATTCAATTTAATGCGCAAATCCGTTTCATTTATAAGATTCTTGGCGAATAATTCCGATACCTCAACGCGTGAAAGATGCCTTAACGGTTCAAGTTCGGCCAATATCAGCATACGGCGCAATTGCGTTGGGTCGTTCCTGTATTCAGTCTGCAAAATTTGGTTTTGCATCATATCCAATTCGGATTCGGACGCGCCGGCTTCTTTGGCGGTTTTGTAGCGGTTACGCAATTCGTCCGGGGAATACAAGTAAAATTCCGTTCCGTAATTGATTTTGGCCGATATGAAGTATTTACCATATCGCAACCGGCAAACGGTTTCGTCAACCCATTGTTGGGCCTGTTCAAATCCCTTCTTTACGCGGTTCAATACGGTCGTTACACTTTCAAAATTCGCTTGTACCTGTTGTTCGTTGAACGCATCGCGGTTTGTTACGATTTCATCTTGGCCAACTACGGCCGTAATGATTTCTTCGCGCAACCGCTTTTGTTCTTCAACATTGTAGTCAAGTGCGTTGCGGTCAACTGTCAACATTTGTACCGGGTTACGCAAATCGGGTTGGTTTTCCTGTTCGTTGGGGACCGGGATTTCAACGAATGAACCCGCACCAACAATGCGCTTGTTTCCGCACTTGGGGCAACGCATCAGCAAACCGGACATATCCAATTTGTAATGGCCTTGCTTGTCCCTCAAAAAACCGCCGTCGCAATAATCGCCATTTTCCGCATTGGAGAAATCGCAACTTTGTTCGTATCCGGAAAGGATGGGATATGCACCCATCAAATCCAATTGGCGTTTTGATATGTGGAAAAACGCAAACCAATCCAAACTTTCCAATTCGGCGGACAACGGGGACGCCTTTACGTCCGGTTCGTCCAACGATATTGGTTCGTTCCAAAAGAAACGCGCCGGGCAATAACCCAAATCGTGCATTGCTTCCACTTTTGGAAGGCCGATTATTTGCCCGGTATGCTTCTTATCGTCCCATACCCGGTATGTTTCATCGTCCAATACAACGATTTCGTCCTTGCGACGGAATACGATATAATCCATTTGTCCGGTCGTTGGGTCGGCCTTGTATGTAATTACATCGTCAATTGGCAACCAATAAAAATACGGTTCGGGCAAATCGGTTGTTTGCTCCCGGGCAACGTCAACAATCAGCACGGAATTGATTTCGGACTTGAAAAATTCCCATCCCTTTGTTGACCATACTTCCGGTTCATTCAACTTGTCCAACCTGTATCGTTCCCAATCTTCGCGTTGTTCGGAATTGACGAATTGGTAATTGAACGCCGGGTTACGGCCGTCAAAAATGCGGCTTAACTTGTCAAAGCATATATCCGTTATTTCATTCGTTTTGATGGGATAACGGAATAATGCTTTGAACAATACATATTTGTCGTGCGGCAAGATATTTTCCACGAACGCCAAAAATTGCGTTAGCGGAATGGAAATGTATGGCGAATTGAAAGTGGTAACGCGCTTGACCGTGTGGAACTTAATACGCATTTGGTGTAGTTTCGCACGGCTCAATGTGGCGGACCGCTTATTTTCCGCTACTTTCCTTTTTATCTCGGCAACGTTGTAACCCATTGTTAACAAACTCAAATTTTGACTTTTCCGGCAAATGCCATCCGCCGTTGTTCGGCATCCTCAACAATCGTTCCGCGTGGGAAAATTCAAATTCCCGGGTAACGCCGTTTGCAACCAACGTTACCGTGGTTGTCTTGGCATTCATATTACTGTGCTGGAACTAAATCGGTAAGCGGGTTAAAGTCATCCGGGGTAAGGATAACCAAATTGTCGGAATAGTTGTCGGGATAACTCCATTGAATAAGGTTCATATCCTTTGCGTCATAGTTTCCGTGAAGTTTGGAACCGATGAACAAACCGCGAATCGGGATTGGATAATAGGTGTTTGCGGTTGTGGGGTCTGCAAGTGCTTCTATTTTACCGTTTTCGTCAAACAGGAAAACGCCAAGGTTGCCGGCGTTGGCTTCGCATTGCAATTCCTTCATAACCTTGATAACGGACTGTGGAACGGAACGGATTTGGCCGTCAAACTGTACGGGATTTCCGCCCAATACTTCGGCGATTCCGCCCAAATCATCGTTACCACCGGCGGACAAACGGACATCGCCGCCCGAATCGGCTGGACTGTTAATGTAAGGCGAAACAACTATCTTGGTTCCGTTGGCGGCGGCCAACAATGCGGTCCAAGATGCCTTCAAAAGAATGTTGGCAATCGGGGTTGTGGTTCCGGTTGTTCCGCTAAAACTGTTAAGTGTTCCATCCGCCTGTTGCAGACGTTGGAAGGCTACCTTTTGGATTTGGCCGAAATTCTCCGGGCAAGTTACGTTCGGAATGGTTGTAATTGCGGTTGCGGCCGGGCATTGACAAATCAAAGACATAGTTGTAAAATTTTAGTTGTTAATGAATTTATACGGCTTACCCTTGGCCGCTTTACATCGCAAATGTAGTTATTTTTCTTAAAAATGCCCGTATTTCAATTTTAAAATCAAAAATGGGTATTTCCTTAACTTTTTATTTCATTGGCCTTATTCGGCCTAAAATCGGCATTAGTGGACTTTAACACCGCGCGTTGCCGCGTTGTATGGCTTAACGTTTCCATCCGCGATTTCCTTTTCATATATTCCGGTCAATCCGTCAGCATCGTCATCGTGGTCGTTCGCGTCAAACTTGCGTAGGAACGCCGTAATATGGTTGTAGAACTTCGGGTATCGCGTTTCCCATCCGAACGGCATTATTATATGCTGGTTAACAAAGGGCGCATTCGTTACAATGCGCGATTCCTTGTTTGCGCTTTGGTAAAACGGAACCGTCAACGCCCGTACCTTCTTTTTGACCGTCTTTTCAAATTGGCTTCCGCCGTTGTTTGATTCAATCCACGCCTTTTGCACTCCGTTGGCGTTTATCAATCGTGGATATGTTACCGTGGTTACGTCCGTGGATTCATCAGTATAGATAATATCGGTTATCAGCGCGAACAACAATGGTTCAAACCGCTTTTTGTTTTCGTTCCATATTTGGTTGTCGCTTTTGTATATGTCATACGACGCGCCAAAGAAATAGTCATCGCCTTCGTCTGCAACATCGGCATAACTTCCGGAACGCACATATTGGCCCCAATCTTCTTTTTCAACCCACGTTTTGAATGGCTGGTATAACTTACCTTCCGCGTTGCCCGGGTCCCCTTGATACAGGCATTGAAAACCCATCGGGTCAAGTTGCTTTTGCGCCAACAGTCGTTCCAACGAATGTCTTTCCGGCCATAATGGTTGCCCCGGCTCCCTGTTGTCAATTTCCGTGGCGTTTCCGGTCTTAATCGCTTCAAAGTTGACCAATACCCACGCATCCCGGGGTACATCTTCCAAATCGGCCCAATTTTGGGCGAAAATGACATTTTCCGATTCAATAATTTTCCCAATTATGTCATCCGGATGCCAACGTGTAAAAACAATCAGTTGTTGGGAATCATTATGCAATCGGGTTCGCGCAACCTTCGTGTACCAATCCCACGCCGCTTGACGTATAATTGGCGAATTGGCTTCCTGCGAATCTTTATAAAGGTCGTCAAAAATCATAACGTCAACGGTCTTTGACGTAAGCGAACCGCCACGGCCAACGACGCGTAACGAACCGGTATGGTTGACGATTTCAAAGACATCCGAATTGCGCAAGTAATTGTTGGCAACTGTTACCACGTTGGAACCGTTCAATGTCGTATCGGGGAAAATGACATTATAATCCGCATTATCAATGATGCGTTGCACGTCGCGGTTGAAATCTTTGGCAATCGTGGCCGCATACGAACAAATGGCAATCTTTGTATCCGGCATTTTCCCTAACAGATATGCGGGCAACATTCGCGAACTCAATTCGCTTTTGCCGTGCTGCGGACTTGCTTGCACTATTAGATTTTTAATTTGCCCATCTGCGAATTTCTGTAAGATGCGCATAAACGAACGATGGAACGGCGTTACTTGATATGACGGCTTAATATATTTCACAAACCATTCAAATTTCCGCCGTGCGCCTTCCTGTAAAAACAATTCCGGGTGTTCGGTCAACGCCCGGGTTATCTGCATCGTGTTAATATCCATATCCTAAACCCCACTCCCAACATTTTGATTTCCGCATCAGTTTACAATAATGCGCCCAAGATATTGCACGTTTTTCGTAATACAATTTTTGTACTTCCTTTCCATACGCGGAAAGACGTTTAACCAAACAACGATTTTCCGGCATACTATTTCCCGTTTATCGCGTCAATAACTTGTTCCAACAGGTTATCCGGAACATTGGCCAACGAAACGTTTGATTTGGTTTCCGTTTCTATCTTGCCGGAAATTTCTTGGATGTGTTTATTACTCCATTCTTCCGGTGCGCGATTGCATAACGCAAAGATTATGGCGGTTGCGTTCGGTGCGGCCTTTTTATGAACAACCTTCTTTTTAACTTCCACCATCTTGCCGTTCTTATCCAATGCGGATTCCGTGGTTGTTTCGTCCCATTCGTAACCCTGTACCAATTCAATCAAGGAACGTTTACAGGATACAACCAATTGGGAATCATACCATTCTTGGTATTCCTGTTCGGCAATTTTAACGCGGTCTATAAAGTCCTTATCGTTAGCCAAATGCGCATAGAATGCCGCCTTTGATACACGGGCGGCCGTAAATGCGTCCTTGTAACTTTTGCCATCGGCAATGGCCTTGCACATTATTTCCACTTTGGCATCAGTCCATTGTGGTTTCCTTCCGCGTTTCTTTGGTTCCATAATTCCGTTGGTTTTTACAAAGTTAGACAAATTTATTTAATGACAAATCCCGGGGCGTTAATCGTCCCGGGCAAATATGAATTTGACAACACGAATGGTTATGCCATAGAAAAGGAATCCCACGGTTAAATAATAACCGTCCCGTTGTCGTACAAAACCGATTGTTGGCAATAATAGGAATTGCGTTCTATCTTGAAAAACAATTATCATTGTTCAAGTTCCTTTAATCTTTTCCGCGCGTCCCGGGTCGTATTGATGTCCGGGTTTGCTTCCAAGAATTGTAAAAACTTTTCGCGTCCCAATTTCCGGTAAATAGGCACGAAATCTTTTCGGCACAAATCGGCCGGTTCCCCGGGTTCAATTGCCTTTGTCCTTCCGGCCTTTTGCGCTTCCAAGGAACATTCAAAAATATCGTGGCCGCGCTTGTCAACTATGACGTATAACGAACCCTTGAATTTGATTTGGCCGGAATATCGGGCAACACTCAACATTGAGTTGGCCCAATAAGATTCAGCCATAACAATTGTTTTATTTGCGTTCATATTGCTTTTCAAATTCGGCCCTATCCATAACCAAGAATTGCCCCGGCTTCCTGTAAATGATATACGAAAATTCGGGCGCGTGGTTCCATACTGAAAAACCGGCGTTGCGGAAATGGAACGTTGCCTTTCCTTCCGGGCATCTTTCAATTTCCATTTCTCCGTTTCCCACAAACGCCAACAGTTTGCCGGCATTTTCGCGCTTAACCTGTACCGCCCGTATTTCTTCAAGCGAACGACAATAGATTTCCCCGGCATTCGGATTTTCCTTGCAATCGCGGTCCAATCGCGTAATGCTCGGGTATTCCTGTTCGGAAAACTTGACGCGGACAAAAAGGCAATGCACGTCGGGGTTATCTTCCAAATCCAATAAACGGTCCCCCAACCGGCCTTCAATCGCATCCCACAAAGCCAATATCCAATTCGGTTCCTTTTTGTGCTTTTCATAATCGGCCGTGAACGTGTATCCGTCCCCGTCGTTTTTGGGGACGCATTCACATCCGGTTAACGATTCTACCATAAGGAACAATTCGGAATCAAAGGGCGTTAATCGTTCGCGCCAATCTTTATTTGTTGCCATTCTTGATTTTGTTTTGAATTAATTTCCATCCGTCGGCACCCAATGCCATTTCTTGCGGATAAATGGTTATGTCATCCTTTGGAACTATAAGGTTGTAAAATCCCAATTGGCCTTTAATCGGCATTTCAACGACGCGACGCGGGTTACGCATTAACCAGCCATAACCCTTGCGTGGCCGTTCGCTTTCCGGGATGCAAGTTGCGGCCCAATCTTCCGGCGTGAAATCTTCAACAGGCTTTACATCGTACAACTCCACGAATCCGCAAGTAACGCCGGACATCCGGCCGGGCAATTCCGGTTGCGCGCTTGAACATATCAGCAAATCGCCACGGAAATTGGTTGGACGTGTCCGAACTTCAATGGTCTTTTCCGCGTGGTATCCTTCATCATCCCGGGAAACAACACGCGTCAACAAATCGGCGTAAGGTTGTTTAACCGATAACGCCTTGAAAACGTCGTGTTGCTCCGGGTTGTAATCTTTACGGTCAATTTGCATATCGGTAATTTTAGAATCCTTCCGGCAAATCTTCGCTTTGCGGTACATATCCGCCGGGTTGCGGTGCGGTCAACGGATTGTATGGTTGCCTTGACGGCTCCGGCATCGGGGCCGGGGCCTGTTCGCGCCTTTGGCCGCCCAACAATTCCATTTCTTCCACGATAATTTCGGTAACGTATCGGGTTTGTCCGGAATTATCTTCGTATGTACGGGTTTGGATTTTACCCATAATCAACAACGGGGTTCCCTTCTTTACGTACTGTTCGCATACTCCCGCAAGGCCGGTGCGCCTTACGACGATATTATGCCATTGTGTATCATCGGGAATTTCCCGGCCGTCGCTTGTCGTATATCCGCGTTCGGTTGTCGCCAATGTGAATTGCGCAACCTTTCCGCCATCTTGGAACGTGGTAATTTTCGGGTCTTGGCCCACGTTGCCTTTCAAAATAACTTTGTTCATTGTTTTGCTCGGTTTATGATATGATTAACAACTTTGTCAAATTCTTCTTGGGACGCGCATTTGGCCTTTTTGAGAAACAAAACAGGCTTCAAAATGTTATCGTCCTTTTTGAATATTACCGGACTTGGGTATAACCCTTTTCCGGAATCGTAAACAAGTATAAGTTTTGCCATATTTCATTTGAATTTTACGCCATCCAACAGGAATTGCCGTTTTTCATTACTCCATCCGGCGGTTGCATTCAGTTTCTCGCGGTCCTGTTCCCGCACAAATTCAACCCAATATCCGCCCCCGTATCCGCTTTTAATTATCCGGACCAACCGGCCAACCAGCAAACGACGGTATGGCGCATAAAAACTTGAATCTTCAACCTTGGCAATACGGCGTTCGCCATTATCGCGTTTCTTTTGTTCCTGTAACCGCTTGAACGTCGCACCTTCAAAATCGCGTTTGATGGACCAACGGACCAATTCATTGTAGTTTTTCATAACGATTGGTATTCGGCTTTCAACTGTTCAATGGTCAATTGGTTTATTGCATATATCCGCATATTCTTCCGATTTCCACTTTCCCAAACGGAATGGTGCGAAAAACACAAAATGTTAACGTTCCGGCAATCGTGTGCGGTTTCCGGGTGCGCCCCGCGTGTCATTATGTGCGAAACATACGTTGCCGAATATTGTTTCAAAGGCCGCATA
>Ga0310696_10006627_pt1 | contig 13723 bp, 8 predicted proteins | sample AusTroGonzalo_MG_4_FD_203885 | JGI IMG/M metagenome (GOLD analysis project Ga0310696, IMG submission 203885) | Bovine rumen microbial communities from tropical cattle in Woodstock, Queensland, Australia - Gonzalo_02 (v2) (version 2) | ecosystem: Host-associated > Mammals > Digestive system >... | reverse complement strand
AAAGTCCTTGCCAGGTTCAAGGTCGCATATGCCGACTGCTCGAGCGGACGCGAGGGCGAATCCCGTGTTGTTTATACTGAGTTTGCTGGTCATGCCAGCGAAGTAGCATCCAAAGCTGCTACAGAAGATGGCCTTCTGGTCATTGCATGCGGCGGTGACGGCACTATCCATGAAGTAGCTAATGCACTTGCCGAATCAGATACGCCGATGGCGGCGATCCCTCTCGGCACGGGTAACGACTTTACCCGTTCGATAATGAATGAGGATCACAGGAGCAACTGTGAGATCTGCGTAAGCGATATTTTCAGCGACAGATTTGAGGTCAAGGACACGGATCTTATCCGTGTAACTTCTTATGACCGTAAAGGTTCAAAGATCGATGCGAGTTCGGCATGGTGCCTTAACGTTGCATCCATAGGTCTTGATACTGAAGTCCAGTTAAGAGCCAAGGGTAAGGTGCTTGCTCACCCCGATTCAGGCTTTGTAAGGAGCACTGCATACATTACGTCTGCAGTAGGATGCATCTTCGGCAACAGATCCTTCAGGTTCAAGTTCAATGCCAAGAGAACTGACGGCAAGCCCGAAGATTCACAGGTTGAAGAATATACTCTCCTTGCTGTCTGCAACGCTTCTTATTACGGCGACGGATTCTGTCCTGCGCCCGGTGCGAAGATCGATGACGGCCTTATCAATTGCTGTGCGATCGATGCAGTAAGTCTTCCGAGAGCATTAAATCTTCTTTTGAAGTACAAGAACGGCGCTCACGAAGGTCAGAAGAACGTAGATACATTTACGACTGATGCCATCACTGTCGAGGCAACGGGACTTCGTGACCTCAACGGCAATTACGACGGTGAGGACTTCTCAGGACACAAGGTTACTTTCGAGTGCGTTCCGGGATCCCTGAAACTTGCTTTATACAAGTAATTTCCGTATTGATTTTTTAGTTTTTTATCTAAGGATCGCGAAAACGCGGTCCTTTTATTTATTAAACAATTTGCTCGTTTCACCCTTTTTATTGATATAATACTTAGTTATGAACAACGCGTTGATGAACAATGTTGAGAATTACAGGAAATACGGCGTGAGCGACAAGGCTATCGAGGCCGCTCTTAAGGCTGAAGAGGCGCTCGCTGACGTTTACGCGCGCGTTGACGACATCGTCACTTATAACGAACTTAAGGTCCTTGACGCGTTCAGGAGCGAGAAGTTCTCGGATACCCATATGGGTTCCACATCAGGCTATGGCTATGACGACGTCGGCCGCGAGAAGATCGAGAATATCTTCGCAAAGGTCTTCTGCGCTGAGAAGGCTTATGTCAGATGGCAGATCAGCACAGGTTCCCAGGCAATTTCTGCTATGCTCTACGGAGCTTTAAGACCCGGAGACATCATGCTCTCCGTTACGGGAAGACCTTACGATACCCTCATGGCAACGATCGGATTATCTTCCGATAAGAATGACATGTCTCTCATGTCCTATGGTATCGGCTATGAAGAAGTAGACCTCAAATCAGACGGTACGCCTGATCTTGATGCCATCAGGGCTGCAATCAAGCCTGAGACAAAGATGGTATTCATCCAGAAGTCCAGAGGATATACGGGAAGAAGAGCACTTCTCTGCGATGACATCGAGAAGATCGCAACACTTGCCCATTCCATAAGAGAAGACATAATCGTTGCAGTCGATAACTGCTACGGTGAATTTACGGAAAAGAGAGAGCCCACTGAAGTCGGTGCCGACGTTATCGCTGGTTCTCTTATCAAGAATCCCGGCGGCGGAATCGCCAAGACCGGCGGCTATATCGCAGGAAGAGCAGATCTCGTTGAGAATGCCGCAAGACACCTTACGACACCCGGCCTCGGCAGCGAAGTAGGTCCTACTATGGGTGCCAATTCCATGATCGCCAGAGGACTTTTCACGGCTCCTGCATGCGTAGGCGAGTGCCTTAAGGGTGCGATATTTGCAGCTGAGATCCTCGGAAGCCAGGGATACAAGACAAGCCCTGCTTCTACGGAATTAAGAGGCGACATAGTCCAGACTATAGAATTCGGAGATCCTGACAAGATGAGCCAGTTCTGTGCTGCCATCCAGTCCTGTTCTCCCGTTGATTCATTCGTTACACCGGTACCGTGGGATATGCCGGGTTATGACGATCAGGTAATTATGGCGGCAGGCGCATTCGTTCAGGGTGCTACGACCGAGCTCTCATGCGACGGTCCGATCAAGCCGCCTTACATTGCGTATATGCAGGGCAGCCTTGCCAAGGAGCAGGCTAAGCTCGCATGCATGCTTGCTGTCGGAGGTTAAGGGATATGGCTGACGGTAAACAGTGGTATAACAGCCCTGATAAGGGTCCTGATAAGAAGAAGGCAGGCGCAAAGCCAGTAAGCCCCTCAAATAAGACAGGTAAGCCTGTTGCTAAATCATCTGCCCAGGCAGCAGGACGCACCGGCAAGAAGATGGTTAAGGGCCAGAACAAAAATCCCCAGAGAGTAGTTCAGGGTCAGAAGAAGATCGTTCCTGATATGAATGCTGTTAAGCCTGAGACCAAGCCCGCTGAAAAGAGTATTATCCCTCCTATAAATCCTGTAGAGGATACTAAGACATCTCCTGTTGCAGCATCGAAAAAGATGTCTCCCAAGGATCAGGCAAGGGCCAAGGAGAATAAGAAGATCTTAGAGCAGAAGAAGCGCAAAGAGCAGGCTAAGATCAAGGAACAGGCCAAAATCGAGAAGAACGAGTTTAAGCGCAAGAATCCTTCGCAGAAGAGCGCTGAGAGCCGTGCGATAAGAAACGGTGTTCTCGGAGCGGTGGCTGTTGCGGTATCGCTTTTCGTGCTCGTATTCGTAGTACATCACTTATACGACTATATCGCTGAGAAGCCTAACTTCTCATTCGTTACGACGGGAACCGTTGAGCACACCATCGGTGCAAGGGCTCTTATCGTAAGAGATGAGGACATCATCACGGCAACATCTTCAGGTGAGCTCGTAACTCAGATCACTGAGGGTTCAAGAGTTGCCAGAGACCAGGAACTTGCAATCGTAGTTCCTGATGAGATGCAGTCTGTCGTAACTGACTTAAGAAATGTTCAGTCACAGATATCAGATGTTCAGCAGGAGATCATCTTAACTGGTGATGTAACAGAAGCTGACGTCATCTACAGAAACTATAACAAGAACCTGTCATCGATCCTCGATTCCGTCAGATACGATGCGATGAGCGGCAATCTTACCAACATGTCTTCTTACGGCGCTTCTGTAAACGTTATCCTCGACGAGCGTGAAGACGAGATGAGTAAGATCGACTTCGATGACGAGAGAATAACCGTATTAAGAAACGATGAGGCAGTCTATGAAGCACAGGTCGAGAAGTACGCTTCAAGAATTACTGCTCACCGTCCAGGTATCGTATCCTTCAGACTCGACGGCAATGAAGAGCTTCTTGATTACGATACGTTCCTTACTATGCCTGCATCAGACATCAAGGGTTATATCAATAACTCCGTCGGTGCGATCACTTCCGACCTGAGCGTTGAGGCTGAAGCTCCCGTGTGCAGAATTGCTCAGAACGAGAGCCAGTATCTGACGGTATATCTGTCGTTTAATGATGCGGCTGTATCAGACTTCGCCGTCGGAACGCTGCATGACATCAATGTCCGTACAGATGGTATCTCAATCGATAACTGCGAGGTCGTACGATGCGAGAGCGATGCTTCAGGCATGCTCATTACATTCAGGACTTCCAGATATGTTGAAGACCTTCTCGACTTAAGAACCGTTGATATCGAGATCGTTATCACCGAGACAAACGGCATGAGAGTTTCCGTATCAAGTCTCGTAAATGAAGAATACGCACCTAACGGCAATCCCTGCTTTTGCATCTATATCGCACCCGGTGCAAACATCGGTGCTGATACATTCAAGAAGGATGCCATCTTCAACATAACAGTTGTTCCTAACCAGAAGTTCAATGACGACGGAACTGTCGTAGAACAGCAGAACACGTCTGTGGGAGGCTGCGTAGTAGTCCATACTGAGTTCCTTGAAGACGGAGGCACCATCGTCGCGTTCCAGACGCCTAACGATTATGCAGGTCTTAAGAAGCTCGACAGACTCTACACAGAGGGTTACTCAGCTTCCTTTATTGATACGTCAACGGGACTCGGCATGACAACAGAAAAGATAGTCGTATCGGATTACTCCGGCATGGCTTCCGTTTATATGAATAACCAGGGCTTCGTAGAAGAGGTCAGAGTAGTCGTATTGGATAACGACAGAGAGTTTGCGATCATAGATCAGGTCGGCAAATCATCGATACCTAATCTTGATACGGTAATCATTACTAACCCCAAGACCGTTAAGCCCGGAGATAAGGTCGACTGACATGGAATACGATTTTAACGAGGATCTTAAGAAGAGGATCTCAGATAACATTCAGGCCGTCAGGGAATCAATTGACGAGGCTACAGCTTCTTCCGGAAGAGAGAAGGGCAGTGTGACTCTCATCGGCGTTACGAAGGTGTTCCCTGTTGAGTACGCTGAGGCAGCTGCCATGAGCGGACTTAAGGATCTCGGTGAGAACCGCGTGCAGGAACTCGTTCCGAAGGTGGAGAGATTCTCGTCTCTTGATATCGATGCGAACTGGCATCTGATCGGAACGCTCCAGAAGAATAAGGTTAAATATATAGTAGGTAAGACCGAGCTCATCCACTCGGTAAACACGGTTGAACTTGCTGAAGAGATATCCAAGAGGTCAGAAAGTAACAATGTTACTTCCAAGATCCTGATCCAGGCAAATGTATCGGGCGAGGAGAGCAAGCACGGCTTTGCTCCGCACGAGTTAAAGCCTGCAATAGATAAGATTATCGCGCTTCCCAATATTACTCTGTGCGGTCTCATGACTATGGCTCCTATAGAAGAATATGAGGGTCAGGCCAGAGAGGTCTTCGCAAAGACAAGAGTAATATTTGAAGACCTTCAGAGCTATACCGGTTTAGACAGCTGGCAGGTGCTCTCCATGGGCATGAGTCAGGACTATAAGAGCGCTATTTATGAGGGTTCCACCCATATCAGGATCGGTACCGCAATATTCGGTGACAGGTCACTTTATCGGCCAATGTAACAATGTTCGATTGATTTGCGGGCTTTTTGTTACAAGCGTGTAACATAAGCCCGTTTTAAGTTACCTTCTTGTGTCATATTGCCCAAAAGTATTGAGGCAGTTATCAAAGTTCGTTAATATCCGAAGTATCTTATATGAATGTCCTTGGTCGGGCGAATTTTTAAGGAGGAAAAACAAATGGGCAACTTTAACGTAAAGAATTTCTTCGGAAGCATGTTCACACCCGTAGAAGATGATGTAGAAGAGAACTATTACGGTGAGGAAGAGGGCTATATTGAAGAAGATGCATACGAGCAGGAGCCTATCGCTGAGGAGAGCTTCATCGAGGAGCAGCCTCGCACCTTCGTTCAGGAGCCCGCAGTTACAACACCTGTAATGCAGCAGAACGCTACAGTAATCATGCTTACACCTTATGACATCAGAACAAGCCAGATCGTTTGCGATCACATCCGTGAAGGTCATATCGTTATCTGCAACCTTACAAATACAGATAAGAACCAGCGTGTAGTTGACTACATCAGCGGTGGTGTTTATGCATTAGGCGGAAGAGTAGAACCTACACCTGTTAAGACAACATTCGTCTGCACACCTAAGTCTGTTAATCTCGTAGTTGAGAATCAGGATACTGAGGTTGGTACAAAGGTTTCCGCTCTCTAATAGATTCTTACAAAAAACAACTATTAAAGACTGTCTCAGATATCGAGACAGTCTTTTTTTATGCGCCCGAAAACCCTATTGTTGCCTAGCGTTTAACTTGTATAAATTATTCTTAATAATATATAATGTTCGCAATGAGTACATAGGAGGATAGGTCATGACCATTGAAGATCGCGAGTATTTATTTGACCAGGCACAGAAGCTGTCTGAGATCCTTAATGAAGAGACTACCGAACTTTTGGGTATGCTCGAGACGATTGAAGACAGAGTAGCGATCTCCAGAAAGATCAACAAGCTTGAAGCCGAAGGTGACGTCGTTTTCCACGAGTTCGCAGATAAGCTTCACGTATGCGTTCAGGATGCAGAACGCAGAATGAGTATCTTCCAGATCATCAGACACATTGAAGACTGCGTCGACATGGTAGACGAACTCTCAATGACTATAGTCCGTTATAACACCAGAACAGTTAATCCCGGAATCAAGGCCAGCGTTAATGCCATCGCAGGATGCGTTAAGAAGGAGATGCACCTTCTTAATCTCATGCGTACATATGAGCCTGAGAACAAGGAATTGTTCATCAGAGCGATCAATGAATTTGACGCGTTCAAGGTAGACTTCAACAAGATGTATGACATGCTTATCTTCGGTCTTTTCTCACAGGCTCACGATACTGTCGACATCATCAGATGCAAGGCTATCTACGATTCCGTAAAAGATATCTTCAAGGCCTTTGAAGTAAGTGCTGATGATATGTATAAGTACATATTGGCACGTGACAATAACATCGATATTTTCGCAGTAGACTAATAACCATTCTAATTACTTTTTGAATTAATGATCAACAAAATCTCGCTGCCGGACGGATACCACGTAGTATGGTCCGATGACTTCAACGTTAATAAAATCAATGAATCCGTCTGGAGCGCTGAGTCCCGCGCAACAGGCTGGATAGATAATGAACGTCAGGAATACTGCGGCGGAGAATGCATTGATTTCAGGGACGAACAGCTCTGCATCAGGCCTAAGATAGTTACTGACTCAAACGGTGAACAGCGTTTTGTATCAGCCAGGATCAGCACGTTCGGCAAGAAAGACTTCACATACGGAAGAATAGTTACGAGGATCAAGGTCCCTAAGGTTAAGGGCCTTCTTACATATGTCAGATTAATGCCTGATGAAGGCTACGACGAGTCCGAAGGAACATATAAGGAATTCCCTCTGCACGGCCAGATAGACATGGTCGAGATCGAAGGATCTAGGACTGATGAAGCCGTATCACGCGTGGCATTCGGATACCCTTATACACAGCGTACGGGAAGCTACAGAAGACTTAATACGGACTTCTCTAATGAGTTCCATATCTTCTCATGTGAGTGGGATCAAGACGAGATAATCTTTGCCTGTGACGGCAAGGAATACTACAGGACTTCGTACTGGTTCTCGAGATCTGGTGAGAACGAAGAACCCTATCCCGCACCGTTTAATAAGCCGTTCCATATGGTTATCGGTGTAGCTGTAGGCGGCGATAAGCTCGGCATGGGAGCAGAGGTTCCGACGATATTAGATGACAGCGATTCTGAGCTCCTAGTAGATTACGTCAGAGTCTATCAGAAACAGGTCTATGACAGAGACGTCGTAAGGCCTGCAAGAATACTTACGCTTAATACTGACGGCACTGATAACAACAGCATCAAGAACAGCGACAGCAATGCTTTCTACGTTGCTGAAGGTGACCTTAATGCAAACGTTGCATTTATGGAAGACGAGCTCATAATCACTCCGTCTTTTATAACCGGTGTATCAGGCGAGACAAGACTTCTTCAGAGCGGATTCCCGTTCAAGAAGGGTGAGACTTATGAATTCTCATTCGACGGCAGAGTTGATGACGACCGCACGATAAGAATACTGTTTGAATCTGACGAAGACGGCAAGCAGATCGTAGAACCCTATACTGCAAGACTTGAGAGTCATTGGCAGAAGCACAGGATGCTGTTTGAAGTTAAGGAAGATGTTGATAAAGCTTCTGTTGTTTTCGCTATCGATGCAATATCAAAAGCATCCATTCATATCCGCAATATCACTCTTAAGAAGAGACCCATGAATACCAAGAGGCGTAAGCTCATTGTCGTATGCGGAGTTTGGGATGATTCGGATAACTACAGTCTCTTCTTAAGATCGCTTCAGACAGAAGAGATAAAGAACAATTATGTTATTACGAGCTTTACTTTTAATGCGACGAATACGGGTACTCTGCAGGCTGAATTAGAGCTTGAGTTCGCGGATATCTTAACGAGGATGGAGCTTGCTGCGATCGTTATCTTCGGAGAGATGATAAAGACTCCTGAAGTTATCGAGAGACTCGCCCGGATAGGTCACGAGAAAGATATTCCGGTAATTACATTCCAGCATTCCGTACCCGGCTGTATCAACGCTGATTTTGAATATGAATCGGGCTTCAGATCCGTTGTTGAACACATTGTTGATGTTCACGGCGCCAAGAGGCTCGACATGATGGCGGGCATAAAAGATAATCCGTTCTCTGATACGAGAATCAGGGTGTTTAAGGAAGTCCTTGAATCAAGAGGTATAGATCCTTCCAAATCAAAGATCTTCTATGGTGACTTCTGGCAGGCAAGAGCCGCTGAAGTTATGGAAGATGAATTGAACGACGGTTACGAGATGCCTGACGCGATAGTATGCGCTAACGACTCTATGGCATTAGGTGTCTGTGATGTATTAAGCAAGCGCGGTATCAAGGTGCCTGAACATGTAATGGTTACGGGCTTTGACGGCATATGGCAGGCATTGTTCCATGCTCCTGTTATTACCACGTGCGAACTCGAATACAAGAAGATCTCCGAGCAGCTCCTGCTCAGGATCAAGGAGTGGGATAAGTATAAGGAGAAGAAGGACGATGAGTTCTATATTCCTTATAAGCCTTTGTACATGCAGTCCTGCGGCTGCCGCATGACTTCGCAGTTCCCTTGGGCACAGGCTGTTGAAGTCCTGACTGAAGAGAGCCAGAACTCATTCAGACATATGCTCGAGATGGGTCACTTCGTATCGAGAATGACTTCGTCTGAGAACCTTGACGATGCCGCAGGCAACTTAAGGAATTCCATCTGGATGTGGAAGAGCCAGTATTACTTCGTCGGTATCAACGAGAAGGAAGACTGCTGCCACAGTATTTTCCACGGCAGAGGACAAAAGTATTCCAATGCGCAGAAGTTCTACCGCATGAGATATCCGATCCCTGATTACGATCTGATCCTTGATCCGGGAAGCAATATAAATGTGCTGCTGTTCAGGCAGATAAGATCGCGCAAAGAGACATTCGGTTATGTCGTAAACGGTTACGACAGAGTCTCACTAAGATCTGAGCAGAGATTTGAAGAGTTCAGTCTCTTCGTTAACGCTGCGGTCAATGCGGTTAATAACAACAGAAAACTCATTGATAAGAATAAGGCAACGGAACTCTTGTCCGAGCAGGACTTCCTCACAGGTCTTTATAACAGAAGGGGATTTTTTGCAGTCATTAAGAAGATGCTTAATTCGCCTTCTAATAGCGGCAGGATACTCTCGCTGTTCTCCATCGATATGGATAAGCTCAAGACCATTAACGATACATACGGTCACGAGAACGGCGATATCGCGATACAGACGACTGCAAGAGCTTTGCTTAAATATGTAAGGGACAACGGTGTTGCTGCCAGATACGGCGGAGACGAATTCGCGATTGCGATCATCACCGACAAGTATCTCGAAGATGAAGTCAAGGACATCAGAAACGTGATCGAGAGAGCAGCTGATGCGGATCCTGCAATGACCGACAAACCGTTTGAAGTCGGTGTCAGTATCGGTATCTCCGAGAAGGTCATTAACAGTTCCATCGACATCGAGGATATGATCCTTGAAGCCGATTCGAAAATGTATGCCGACAAGATGGCCAGAAAGAGAGTACGCGGCGTCTGATCCGGCAGTCCATGCTGTTGGTCAAATTCACGCCTCTTTGCCGATATTAAAAAAAGACGCTATGTTAGTATATTAGTACTATAAGGGATTGGAGTGCCTCATTATGAAGCGAAGGATAAACATCGGTTTTATCATTGACGACATCGACAATTACTTTTCTAATCACGCAACAAGAGGTGCAGAACAGGCTGCAAAAGCGCTGGATGCAAATCTTTTTATCTTCCCGGGTCACTACATCGGAAAGACCGACAGTAAGTATGCGGATAAGAAGTATGAATACCAGTACAATACCATCTTCAATCTTCCTACAGAGCGTAATGTAGACATCATCTATATTCTTATGGGTACGATCTGCTCGAGAGCGGATATGGCGGTGCAGAAGAAATTCTTGGAGAGTATGCCCGATGTTCCGATCGTATGTCTCTTCTCGAGCGTTGAAGGATATCATTCTGTTACATTCGATAACAGAACGGGACTTACTAAAGTAATCGAGCATCTTATCGAAGTACACGGTGCGAAGGATATCGGATTCGTATCAGGACCTGCAACCAACCGTGATGCCAATGAGAGACTTGAAGTTTATAAGGAAGTGCTGAAGGCACACAACATCCCCGTTGAAGAACGCAAGATCGCATATGGCGATTTCTCAATGGACAGCAGCGCTGAAGTAAACAAGCTTCTTGATTACAACGGACATCTTGATGCGATCGCTTTCGCGAACGACTCAATGGCAATAGGCGGTTATAAGACATTGAGGAAGAGAGGCCTCATGCCCGGCAAGGACATCATGGTCACGGGATTTGACGATGACGTGTTTGCAGTATCTTTGGAGCCGCCCCTTACAACGGTTGCTGCTTCATCTGCGCAGCTTGCGTTCAAGGCCGTGCTTAATGCCGAGAATTATCTGAACGGATCTGTCTTAAGTGACATGACTGTTGAGACAAATATCGTACAGAGAGAATCCTGCGGATGCAGTGAACTCGATGTTGTTGATATGTGCAATATGTTGAAGTTCGATGACTTCAAGACTCATGAATATGCCGATGCGGTAAACAGATATCTGTTCGACTTCTTCTGCGACAGCAGCCTGATATCAAAGGCAAAGACTGCCGTTAATGATTTCATGGATGCTTATGTCCAGTATGTCATTGCTGAGGACAAAGCGCCCAGGATTGAAGTCATGAATGAGAAGTTCTCCAAGGTAATAATGTCCGATCTGTTTGCGATCACTACATCAGAGAAGATCTTTAATCTCATCGAGACGATGCAGTATAAGGCACTGATAAGCCTTGAGGATCAGACCAAGGGTGAACAGGTTTATGAAGTGTTCTCACACTATTTCAGAAGACTTACATTTGTCGGAATACTTCCTGCAAATTCCATCGACAGAAGGAACGAGAAGATACAGGGAATCGTTAACCGTCAGATGGGTGAAGTTTATCTTCTTGCAGGAGAAGCAGAAGTCCCATATGAACACCTTCTTGGCGGACTTTATGAGATGGGATTTAAGAGAACTCTTCTGTACAGATTCCAGGGTAAGATCAAGAATGAGGGGCTCCCCGGGTGGACTCATCCGACTTCCATTCTGCTCAAGGCAATAAGCGATGAGAACGGACTTAGAACTCTTCCTGACGAACAGCAGCTGCTCCGTACGGAGAGGATATTTGAGAATGACTTCATTACTGGCGATGAGCGCCGCACCATGGTTGTTTTCCCGCTCTTTGTAGGTGTGGAGCTTTACGGCTTCCTGGTAAACGAATTGGAGACAACACAGTTCTTCAACGTATCATCTGTTGCTTTCCAGATGTCTGTTACATTAAGATCGCTCCTCATGATTGAAGAGCATAACAAGGCGAAGAAGTCTTTGCAGCTCTCGCTCGAGAGATTCATAAGAGAGAATACCGAGCTTGAAGAGATCGCGCAGAAGGACGAGCTTACGGGGCTTTATAACAGACGCGGATTCATCGCTAATGTTGAGAAGATGATTGCAGATCCCGAGCACGCTGATAAGGTAGCGATTATATGCTATGCGGATATGGATAACTTAAAGCTTGTTAACGACCAGTACGGACACGATGACGGCGATTATGCTCTCCGTACTGTATCAGAGATCTTGCAGGAATCATTCAGAGATACGGACATAATCGGACGTATCGGAGGAGACGAGTTTATAGCATTTGCGATCACCGGAGCTGATTGCGATACGGTTGCAATGAAGCAGCGAATCGAGAAGGTTACGAAGCGTTATAACGAGTTTGCCAATAAGCCTTATCCGATCGAGATGAGTACAGGTATCTATAAGTTTAAGATCACAGGTAAGATCGATATTTACGATGCGGTAAATAATGCAGATAAGCTTCTTTATGAAGAGAAGATAAGGAAGAAGTCAGGGCGAATCTGATATAAAACTCAGACAGTTTCTTCTTTAGGCTCAGCTTTGCGCTGGGCTATTTTTTTGATCACAAAGTGATAGCCGAAGTATGCAAAAAAACTCGTTGCAATTCCGAGAAGCGTTCCGCCCAAAACATCAGTAGGATAGTGGACTCCGACATAGAGTCTTGAGAATGCTATGAGAACTGCATATACGAGCAACAGAACAGCGAAGATCTTAAATGCGATGTGCGTTTTCTTGCGTGTTAATTCGCCGGTCTTTTCCACAACGGGAAGTCCCAATAATGCGATAACGAATATAGCGCCTGCAACTGCAAAAGATGCGCCTGAATGACCTGACGGGAATGAGTAATCTTTCTGCTTCTCAATAAGATTAATAAGTCCGTCAACAACTTCATAAGGTCTTGTTCTTGCAACGATATTCTTGATGAGAAGGTTGGTGATAAGAGCTTCTATAAGGATGCTCGCAGATGCGATGAATCCGGCTCTTCTGGTCTTCGGAATGAGGAGTAGAATAACGCTTACGGCGATCCAGAATATGCCCTTATCAACGGTATGTGTGATAAAGATCATGAACGGATTTAAAATATCCGATCTGATGTATTCCTGAATGTACAGCAGTATCCCTGCGTCCCAGTCCATTAAAAAACCTCGTAAGTCTTAGTTTACTCAATAATTGTAATACTAAACTTATGAGGTTATCTGTGACAAATGAGTGATATTTATGTCAGTTTATCTCGAGTGTCTTCTGTTGTGTTCTTTGTAGTAATTGTTCTTGTCAGTGTACATGAGATGATCGATCGTGGATATGATCTCGGATATGTCCTGACCGTGATATTCGAATGTGGTTCCGCCGATAGCACAAGAAAGTTTATAGGGCTTGCCGGAAGTCTCATTATATTCTTCTACTGCGCGCATGATCCTCTCCTTATAAGGCTCGATGCTGTCGCCCTTGAATCTTCGGATCAGTATTACGAACTCGTCGCCTGCAAAACGGATGACTCTTCCTTCTGTCTTTATCGTACGTACCAGGATGTCTGCGAAAGCTATAAGCGCGAGGTCGCCTTCTTCGTGAGAGAAGTTGTCGTTGATCTGTTTGAATCCGTTAAGATCGAGCATGAGAGCTGCGATCTTCTCGGGCTTTCTGTGAATGAGTCTTTTGCGGATGTTATCTAACTCATAACGGTTGTTGACACCGGTGAGCTTATCGACATAGATACTCTCATTTTGCAGGCATGTAAGAAGACCTGCAAAAGCAACGGCAAAGCTTATCGGCTGCAGAGAGATACCGTAGACATACATCTGAACAATGACTGCGATAAGGATCGGCATCAGGAACTGCCATGCAGGGAAGTATCCCAATGAAGGGTTTCTGATTTTCGATACGAAGTAGAATGCGTAACCGTAAAGGATCAGGAAGAAACCTGCGATGATGAAAACCATATAAAGGCCTTCTCTGGAATAACGGTTATTCTCATCAAGAGAGAATACCAGCGGAGTGAAGAAGTTTGCTATGAGAAGACCGATCTCAATGACACTGATCAACCCGAAGAATATGAATTGGAGTTTCGGGA
>Ga0310696_10006626_pt1 | contig 13723 bp, 10 predicted proteins | sample AusTroGonzalo_MG_4_FD_203885 | JGI IMG/M metagenome (GOLD analysis project Ga0310696, IMG submission 203885) | Bovine rumen microbial communities from tropical cattle in Woodstock, Queensland, Australia - Gonzalo_02 (v2) (version 2) | ecosystem: Host-associated > Mammals > Digestive system >... | reverse complement strand
CTATTGAAATTGTAGTCCACAATCTATATTACGAAAATTCCGTATTATAAAACTACAGACTAAATTCTATCTTTTGCTTTACCTCTAATCTATTCTCTCAGTATTGTCAATGAACTACCCCCGTTTCAAACGGGACTGCAAAGGTAGAAATTTTTTTTCACCCGACAAATTTTTTTTCACTTTTTTGAGAAATATTTTTTTTGTAGCTTTGTGAATACCAAATTGAACAACTAAAACTAACTCTTATTTTATGAAAAAGCTTTTCTTTAGCCTGCTGTGCTTAGCTGCCACCCTGTCGGCCCTGGCACAGGATAAAGGTAAAAATGAAATCGTAAAGACCGGTATCAACTTCGGCCCCCTGCCGGCTATCGGCTATTCTTCCGACTTGGGTTGGCACTATGGTGCCCTCACCGACATCTACTGGTACGGGGACGGTACTGTATACCCCGACTACGTTTGGAAAGCCAATGTAGAAGCCTCCTGGTACTCCAAGGGCAACTCCGTGTACCACGCCTACTTCGACAGCAAGTACATCATCCCCGGCATCCGTGTATCGGCCGACCTTACTTACCTGGGCAACAAGACCAGCAACTTCTACGGCTTCGACGGTGCAGCATCCAGGTACATCAAGAGCCTTGACAAAATCGTCGAAGGCCAGGGCCTGTACCTGATGCGCCGCGACAACTTCCGCTTCGAGTTCACCACCCAGGGCAAGATTGGAGAAAGCCACTGGGGCTGGGTAGGCGGTTTGGCCTATAATTATTATAGGACCGGTCACGCCGTGAACAAAGGCCTGGATCCCGATTCCGGCAAAGACATCTCCCTCTACGACGTTTATGTGGAAAACGGCGTCATCCCCGCCCAGGAAGCCAACGGCGGTCACCACCTGGAATTCAAGGCCGGTGTGGTATTCGACACCCGCGACCACGAGAACAACCCCAGCAAGGGCTCCAACCTGGAACTCTTCTTCTTCGGCTCTCCCGATATCCTGAACGGCGACCGCGGCGGTTATCACAACCACTATCTCAAGATGGCCGTGCACTACAAGCAGTTCTTCACCCTGGTTCCGGATCGCCTGGTCTTCGGCGGCCACGTAGCCTATCAGGGCCTCATTGCCGGCAATTCTCCCTTCTACACGCTGCAAACCATCATGCCCATCAACCGTAAGAATATCATCACCGACGGCCTGGGCACCACCAACACCATCCGCGGTACCGTCATCAACCGTTTCCTGGGCAATGGCTATGTCTGGGGCAACTTCGAACTGCGCTGGAGCTTCGCCCGTTTCAGACTCTTCAACCAGAACTTCATCCTGGCCACCAATCCTTTCTTCGACTTGGGTATGGTGGTCCAGCCTTACCGCATGGAGCAGCTTAAGGCGCTTGCCGGAAACCAGACCGTCATTGCCACCGACTACTCCACCGGAACCGGAAAAGAAGTTACGGTCGCCGACCTCTATACCGGAATGAACGAGAAACTCCATATGAGCGCCGGTATCGGCCTGCACATCATCATGAACCAGAACTTCAACATCAACTTCGAGTTCGGCAAGTGCTTCGACAAGAACGACGGAGAAGGTCTGGGCATCAACGTTGGCCTAAACTACATCTTCTAATATGAAAAGACTGTTATATCTGGGCCTGCTGGCCTTGACGCTTAATGGCTGCGTTGCCGGTAAATTCATGGCCGGCTATGCCCTGCAGCCCAAACCGCACGGGGTAGACGACATCGAGCGCACAAGGCATAAGGCCGATTCCCTGCTGCCCGGCAGTACTCTCTGGTACGACACCCTCAAGGAACAGGGTGTCCTCAAGGACACCTGGACCACCAGCTGGAACGACAAAAAACTGCACGCCTGCTACGTGACGGCCGCCGATCCCGCCAACGCCCAGGGCACTGCCATCGTGGTGCACGGCTACGGAGACAACCACTTCGTGTTCCTGTATCTGGTGCGTATGTACCGTGACATCTTTAATTATAATGTACTGTTCCCCGACCTGCAGTATCACGGCTATTCCGAGGGAGACGCCATCCAGATGGGCTGGTACGACCGCTACGACGTCGAAAAATGGATCCCCATCGCCCACGAACTGTTTAAAGACGACTTTATGGTGTTGCACGGCGTATCCATGGGCGGTGCCACCGTCATGATGGCCAGCGGAGACCCGCTGCCGGACTATGTAAAGTGCATCGTGGAAGACTGCGGCTATGCCTCGGTTATCCTCCAGTTCAACAACAACCGCAAACAGAGCTTCGGCTTTGTGCCGCCGGATGTTCTCCAGAGCGCCAGCCTGGTTACCAAGAAGCAGCACGGCTGGAGTTTCTGGGAGGCTTCTTCTGTGAAGCAGCTGGAAAAGAGCACGATTCCCATGCTCTTCATCCACGGAGACGCCGACGACTTTGTGCCGTTTAACAACCTGCAGATGAATTACGATGCCAAGAAACAGGGTTATAAGGAAATGTACGTATGCCCCGGCGCCGTGCATGCCAATTCCTACCAGAAGAACCCCGAAATGTATATCCATAAGGTATCCAACTTCCTGCAAACCGTGCGCAACATGATTGCCGTTGGCAATTATCCCAACGGTGCCGGCTGCGCCTATATCCCCGAAAAGTAACATGCAACAGTTCATCTTAGCCCTGGATCAGGGCACCAGCTCCTCCCGGGCCATTGTCTTCGACCACGAAGGCAATATCTGCTCGGTAGCCCAGCAGGAATTCACGCAGTACTTTCCCCAGCCCGGCTGGGTAGAGCACAACCCCATGGAAATCTGGTCCTCCGAGGCCGCCGTCATTGCCGAAGCCATCACCCGCGTAGGCATCAGCGGCCGGGACCTCGCCGCCATCGGCATTACCAACCAGCGGGAAACCACCATCGTCTGGGATGCCGAAACCGGCATTCCCGTGTATAATGCCATCGTCTGGCAGGACCGCCGCACATCGGCCTTCTGCGACGAACTCAAGGCCCGCGGCCTGGTGGACAAAATCCGGCAGAAGACCGGCCTCATCATCGACGCCTACTTCTCCGGCACCAAGATCAAGTGGATCCTGGACAACGTTCCCGGAGCTCGCGAAAAGGCCGAAGCCGGCAAGTTGCGCTTCGGCACCGTGGACAGCTGGCTGGTTTGGCAGCTCACCCGCGGTACGGTGCACGTGACCGACGTCACCAACGCCTCCCGCACCATGCTGTTCAACATCAACACCCTGGAATGGGACAAGGAGATGCTGGAACTGCTGGGCATCCCGGCTTCCCTGATGCCGGAGGTCAAGTCTTCGTCGGAGGTCTATGGCCACACCAAGACCACCCTCTTTGCGCACGAAGTTCCCATCGCGGGTATTGCCGGAGACCAGCAGGCGGCCCTTTTCGGCCAAATGTGCACGGCCCCCGGCAGCGTCAAGAACACTTACGGCACCGGTTGCTTCCTGCTCATGAACACGGGAGAAAAACCCATTCTGTCCAAGAACAACCTCCTTACCACCATTGCCTGGAAGATTGGAAACACCGTGAACTATGCCCTGGAAGGCTCCATCTTCGTGGGCGGCAGCGTGGTCCAGTGGCTGCGTGACGGCTTGGGCGTCATCCGCTCCTCCTCCGAAATCGAGGCCCTGGCGGCCACAGTTCCCGACAACGGCGGCGTGTACTTCGTCCCTGCCCTCACCGGCATGGGCGCCCCGTACTGGGATCAGTATGCGCACGGCGTCATCTGCGGCATTACGCGCGGTACCACGGCGGCACACATTGCCCGCGCGGCCCTGGAAGGCATCGCTTTCCAGACCATGGACATTGTAAACGCCATGCAAAAAGATGCCGGCGTCCCCCTGGCCGAACTTAAGGTGGACGGTGGCGCTTCCCGCAACAACCTCATGATGCAGTTCCAGGCCGATATCCTGGGCGCATCCGTGGTACGCCCCGTGGTTACCGAAACCACTGCCCTGGGCGCCTGCTACCTGGCTGGACTGGCCGTGGGCTACTGGAGTTCCCTGGACGAAATCAAGAAGCAGTGGCAGGCCGAACGTACCTTCACTCCTTCCGGCGCCAACGTGGCCGATGTCAAGGCCGGCTGGGCCGATGCCATTAAGCGAACCGTATCTACTAAATAGAACTATGAATCCTTACGTTTTTGAGTTTCTGGGCACGCTGGTGCTCGTACTCTTTGGCGACGGCGTATGCGCCGCCTGTTCCCTGAACAAATCCAAGGCACAGGGTGCCGGCTGGGTAGTGATCTCCCTGGCCTGGGGCCTGGCCGTGATGATGGGCGTATTGGTGGCCGGTCCCGTTTCCGGCGCGCACCTGAACCCGGCCGTTACGCTGGGCCTGGCCGTTGCAGGCAAGTTTGCCTGGGGTCAGGTATTGGGTTATGTGGTAGCCCAGATGCTGGGCGGCTTCGTAGGAGCCGTGCTGGTATGGGTCTTCTACAAGGACCACTATAAGGCCACGGCCGACCAACCCGACACCATGCTGGGCACCTTCTGCACCATGCCTGCCATCTGGAATCCCTGGCGCAATTTCCTGAGCGAGTTCATCGCCACCTGCCTGCTGGTATTCCTCATCCTGGCCCTGGGCACGCAAGGCAATGCCTTCCAGGTGGGTCCCGTATCGGCCTCTACCGGCGCTATCGGCGCCTGGCCCGTCACCTGCGTAATCATGGCCCTGGGTATGTCCCTGGGCGGAACCACCGGTTATGCCATGAACCCGGCCCGCGACCTGAGTCCCCGCTGCGCCCACGCCGTACTGCCCATCGAGGGCAAGCGAGACAGCGGCTGGAACTACAGCTGGGTACCGGTTGCCGGCCCCATGCTGGGCGCCTGCCTGGCCGCCGGAATCTTCCTGCTGGTCTTCTAAAAAAGAACCCGGGCTCTTTCAAAAGCCCGGGTTTATTATTTATAGGTAGCGCCCATTACTGCTGGGCCAGCTTCTTTTCGCTGGGGATGAGGATGGCGCAGAGGCCGACGCCGATGAGGGCTCCCACGGCCACGGAGAGCATGGCTGCATCCCAGGAGCTGCCGCTGGCAATACCGCCGACAACGATCTTGGAGCAGATGGCGTCTCCCACGAGGTAACCGAACAGGCCCACGAAACCGGCAGCCGTACCGGCTGCGTTCTTGGGCACCAGGTTAAGCGCCTGCACACCCGTGAGGGCAACGGGGCCGTAGATGAAGAAGCCAATCATACACAGGGCAACGTAAACCAGCACCTTCTGCATCTGGGGTTCTACCTGAACCACGCCGGAACCGACCATCCAGTACAGGACCACGCCCACGCCGCAGAGCAGCATGCAGATGACGTTCATGGGAGCGCAGCGACCCTTGAAGATCTTGGAAGTAGCCCAGCCGCAAGCGATGGTTCCCACGGCACCCACGATGTTGTGCACGGAGAAAGCGATCTTACTTTCGGCAGCCGTCATGATGCCCTTAGCCTGCAGATAGGTAGGAGCCCAGTCGCCAATACCGTAACGGACCATGTACACGGCCACGTTGGAAATGGCTACAATCCACAGAAGCTTATTCTTGAGAACATAATCTACGAAGAGCACCTTGAAGGGGAGTTTCTCTCCGGCGGCGCCTTTGGACTTGATACCGCTGTGGTCGTTGCGCCAGTCGGACACGGCGGGAAGACCGCAGGACTCCGGCGTGTCACGGATAGCCCACCAGCAGAACAGGGCAACCACCAGGGCGGCGATGGCCGGGAACACGAAGTTACCCCTCCAGGACTGGACAATGCCCATATCGGCCGCCAGGGAAACACCGGCGATGGCCAGGAAGCCCAGGGAAAAGCTGCCGATGGTGTGGGACACGTTCCAGATACTCATCTTGAAGCTTCGCTCGTTCTGGCTGAACCAGTGGGCCATGATGCGGCCGCAAGGAGGCCAGCCAAAGCCGCTGAGCCATCCCACGATGAGCATCAGGACGAAGATGATGGAAGTGTTCACGGCCGTATTCTGGCCGAAGGGAATAAGTCCCACGGACATCATGGTAATGGCCGACAGGATGAGGCCGATAACCAGGAACTTGCGGGCGTCCGAGCGGTCGGAGACGCTGCCCATCACGAATTTGCTGAAGGCGTAAGCAATGGAGACCGCCGACATGGCGAGTCCCACCTTGCCGGCATCCAGGATTCCGTCGGCAATCATGTCCGGAGCCGCAAGGGAAAGATTCTTGCGGACAAAATAGTAAGCGGCATATCCCAAGAAAGCGCCCAGGAATACTTTCAGGCGCATGGCCTTGTATTCGGGGTCAATCTTTTCGGCGGGGAGTTGCGCCTTGGGTTTGGGTGGATCTAAAAAACGAGCCATTGTATTATAATATTATAGTCTTTATTCGAGGGCTTCGGCCAGGATGGAGATGGGGTTCAGGACCGGATAGCCGGTACTCATCTCGATTTGCCATTTGCAGGTTTCGCAGTCGCAGGCCACCACATCCGGATTGATGGAACGGATTTGGGCGAAGAGCGGTTCTCCAATGGCCTGGGAAACTTCGTAATTCTCTTTCTTGAAGCCGTAGGTACCCGAGATACCGCAGCAGTTGGAATCCAGCAGGGTGAACTCGATGCCGGGAATCATCTGCAGCAGTTTCTGGGAGAAGATGCCCCAGCCCATCTTTTCCAGATGGCAGGGAGTGTGGTAGGCGATTCTCTTATGATAACCGGCCTTGAACTTGAGCTGGGCGCCCTTCTCCAGTTTCTCGAAGATGAAGCGGGTGGCCAGCATCAGGGAATCCCGCACGGCAGCGTTGTCAACGCCCAGCAGGTTGGGATACTCGTCACGCATGGTGAAGGCGCAGGTAGAGGAGGTGGTAACCACCTTGAGGCCTTTTTCCACCACAGCCTTGCGCAGTTCGTCTACATTGTGCAGGGCATGCTTGCGGGCTTCTTCGGACATGCCGTTGGTGATGAGGGCAATGCCGCAGCACTTCTCCTTGTCCAGAAGCTGGACTCCCACGCCCAGGGCGTTCAGGACCTTGACCAGGTCCTTACCCAGCTGGGGATAGTTATAGTTGACATAGCAACCGTGGAAGTAGGCTACCTGCTCCGGGAATTCTGCCTGGGCTTTGTGGTGACGCTTGAGCCAGGATTCGAAGCCCATACCACTGTACTTGGGGAAAGTGCGGTGATGGTCTATCTTGAGGGTGGCGTCCAGCACGGTCTTGGTAATGCCCAGACCGGTAACGGCATTCACGATGGGAGCGACCGGACGGGCCAACTTGCCCATGAAGTCGGTGGAAGCCAGCATGCGGTCCCGCAGCTTGGGCGGGGTGTGGTCGTACTTGATGCGGGCGCTCTGGATGAGGTCGGCCACGTGCACGCCGGAGGGGCAGGCCACTTCGCAGCGCTTGCAGTTCAGGCAATATTTGAGGGCCTGGTTAAAGAAATACGGGTCCTTGAGGCGCAGCCGTTCGCCGTCGGGGCCGGCCTGCTTGGGACCGGGGTACAGCGGATTGGCCTGCAGCACGGGGCAGTATGCGGTGCACACCGTGCATTTCATGCACTCCTCAAAATTGTGGTTGGATTCGGTATATTCCTGCAGTTTCATGATCACTTTTCTTTAGGAGCTTCTTCTTCGCTGGGCTTTTCCTCCTGAGGAGCCTCGCGACGAAGGATCTGATCGGCGGCAAAGAGGGCAGTGCGGATGGCCTGGCCGGCGGCGGTGCCGAATTCGGGGCGGTTGCCGCCCAGCACGGAACCTGCGACATACAGGTTCTCCAGCGGCTGGCCGCCCAGCAGGGCGTGGAGCTTTTCGTCGGCCTTTACGCCGAACTGCATATAGGGCTGATCCTCGCGGAAGGCGGGATTGTACCACTCGTTGCGGTCTTCGCGGTAGGTTACATCCAGGCCGAAGATGGGTTCATACACCTCGAAAGGATTGGAAACCAAACCCTTGGAGAAGAAGGTGCCGGTGGACAGGATAAAGTCGGAAGCCTCGATGTAGTGATTGTCCAGGTTGTGGGTGGCCACCGAATGGACCACACCGTCGTGGGCGTGGGCGCGCAGGACTTCGTCTCCCATGAAATAGGTGCCGCCCAAAACCTCGTAGCGCTTCTTGAGCAGGATCTGGGTACGCACACCGGGAACCGACGGAGGAAGGGTGCCGGCAAAGACCACCCGGGCCGGGATGCCCTGGCGGATGCGGCCGGGAACCGAAATGTCCTGCAGGCCGAAGACCTGCGGCAGGATTACCACGTCTTCGTCCTTCAGCAGCACGCGCACTTCCTGCACCACCTTTTCCCAGATGCGGTCCATGGTGCGGGCAATCTGCACCGAACGCATCTCGCTGGGGCTCTGCTCCAGTTTTTCCATTTCGGGCAGGTTCAGGAAACGGACGCGGCAACTCATCCCCTGCTTTTCCAGGCCCTGGGCCAGGAAGGAGGAGAAGAAATCGTGGTAGCCCAGGAAGTTCACGATAAGCGCCTTCCGGGCAAACTGGGGCGTAGGGAACAGGTCGATATCCTCCAATGCCAGGGCCGATTCCTTGAAGGTGCCCATAGGCATCAGGCGTACGCCGGGGGTGTAGTGCAGGCGCACGCCGGCCTCGGCAAAGAGGTCGATGACGCGCTGGTCGGGTTCCTGCATGCTCTCGAAGCAGCCCGAGAAGAAATGCAGGGCGTTCTGTCCGGTGCTGATGATGGCGGTGCGCTTTCCTGCCTTCTGCAGGGTGATGCCGGCCACCATGCCGGCCAGGCCGCCACCTATGATAACGGTATCGAATTTCATAAGCCTAACACGTGTTTATAGACCCACTGCGTATATTCGGCTTCTCGCAGGGTATCTCCCCAGCCGATGGGGAAGTTGCCCTTCCAGCGTTCCTGAAGGAAGTCCTCTAAATCGGCTCTCTCGCGCTCTACACAGCCGTGTGCCTTGGCCAGAAGGCCGGCGGCGCGGCAGGCGCAGAACTCTCCCTGGCAGGTACCCATGCCCACGCGGGTGCGGCGGCGCAGGTCTGTGAGGGTGCTCACTTCCAGGCGGTCGATGGCGGCATTGATTTCACCTACCGACACTTCCTCGCACTCGCAGATGAGGGCGTCGTCCCGCTTGTTGCCGGTGCGGATGCGTTCCGCGCGGGTGCCCATGCGGGCGGCGGCGGCCTTCTGGGCCATGGTCGGGCTTTCCCAGATCTTCTGGGCCACGGCCTCGTAGGATTTTTCTTCGGAGCCCGGGAGCGGAATCTCGGCGGTCTGGCAGGATTTCTCCACGGCCAGTTTGCGGCAAACGGCGTCGGTGGCAATCTCGGCCATGAGACGGTAGGTCATGAGCTTGCCGCCGGTAATGGTGATGAAGCCCTTGATGCCGTCACGGGTTTCGTGGTCCAGACATACGATGCCGCGGGAGATATTTCGGCCCGAGGGATCGTCGTCGGCACTGACCAGCGGACGCACGCCGGCATAGGCGCGCAGGATGCGGGTCGAGGACAACGACGGCGCCAGCTTGGCACCTTCGGTGATGAGGAGATCTACCTCGTCGGGGGTCACCGCCACGTGGTCGCATTCCTCGAAGGGGATGCGCGTAGAGGTGGTGCCGATGATGCAGACGGTATCTCCGGGAACCAGGATATCCGCATTGGAAGGCTTGCGGCAGCGGTTGATGACCAGGTTGTTCACGCGGTGCGCGAAGATGAGGAGGGCGCCCTTGGCGGGGAACATGCCCACCTTGACGCCGACCATCTCGGCCATGTGCTGGCCCCAGATGCCGCAGGCGTTCACGGTGACAGGCGCGTAATAATCGGCCTTCTCCCCGGTCTGGTGGTTATAGGTGTGCACACCCTTGATGGTGTCTCCTTCCTTGATGAAGCCGGTAACCTCCGTGTGCAGGCGCACCTGGCCGCCGTGCAGTTTGGCGTCCAGCATATTGGCGGCGCACAGGCGGAAGGGATCCACACTGCCGTCCGGCACCTTGACGGCGCCGATGAGCTCCGGGTTCACGGAAGGCTCCAGCCGACGGGCCAGGTCCGGGTCTATAATCTCGGCATTGATCCCTGCCCGCTGGCAGGCTTCTACGAAGTTTTGCTGATAGCCCAGGTCGTCTTCCGGCAGGGTAATGAAAAGTCCGTCGGTTTCGTCGATGCAATGGGCGGCGATACGGCGCAGAATCATGTTCTCCTTGATACACTCTTCGGCGCTCTCGGGGTCGTTCACCGCATAGCGCGCACCGGAATGCAGCAGGCCGTGATTGCGGCCCGTGGCTCCAGTTGCTATGTCGGAACGTTCAATAAGTAAGGTTCTTAGGCCACGCATGGCACAGTCTCTCTGTGTGCCGGCTCCGGTGATACCCCCACCAATGATGATAACATCAAATTCGTTTGCGTTCACGGTTATTATGTTTGTGGACAACAAATTTACAAAAAATACCCGTTATTTAAGCGGGTATCTGTTCTTTATTTCTTCTCTGTCTTCATGGAAGCCCACACCATATAGCCAATAATGCAAACAAACGGCACAATGGCCACGGCCTCGCCGTAGTTGGCGGCCCAATCGGACAGATACAGGTCCACATTGGCGAATTTGAGGATGGCGCTCACCACGCCCATGAGGGCGCCGCCGGCGATGAAGCCGGAAGCGATGAGAGTGCCTTTCTCCATGCGGGCCGAATTCACGGCGGCATCCTTGGAGCGGGTGCTCACGTACCAGGAAATGGCACCACCTACCACCAGGGGAAGGTTCAGGTCGATGGGGATGAACATACCCAGGGCGAAGGGCAGGGCGGGAACCTTGCAGAAGTTCAGGACAAGGGCGATGACGGCGCCGATGCCGTAGAGCAGCCAGGGTGCGCCGCCGCCGCTGAACATGGGCTGGATCACAGCTGCCATGGCGTTGGCCTGCGGGGCTACCAGGGCCTGGTCTCCCACAAAGCCGTAGGTCTTATTCAGTACCAGCATCACGCCGCAAACGGTGACGGCCGATACCGCCACACCCAGGAATTTCCAGCCTTCCTGAACTTTGGGCGTAGAGCCCAGCCAGTAGCCGATTTTCAGGTCTGTGATGAAGGATCCGGCCACGGAAAGCGCGGTGCAGACCACGCCGCCGATGACCAGGGCTGCAGCCATGCCGGTATTGCCCTTGAGGCCCACGGCTACCAGAATCAGAGAGGCGATGATGAGGGTCATGAGCGTCATGCCGCTCACGGGATTGGAACCCACGATGGCAATGGCGTTGGCCGCCACGGTGGTGAACAGGAAGCTCACGATGGCCACGATCACCAGACCCACCAGGGCCTGCCAGACGTTGTTCACCACGCCGCCGAAGGCGAAGAAGGCGAAGATGGCCAGCAGGGCGATAACCACGCCGAAGACGACGGTCTTCATAGGAAGGTCTTCCTCTGTGCGCAGGGCTTTCTCGTCCAGCGTGCCGGGCTTGCGCCTGAATTCCTTCACAGCCAGGCCGGCAGCGCTCTTGATGACGCCGAAGCTCTTGATGATGCCGATGATGCCGGCGGTAGCGATGCCGCCGATGCCGATATGACGTGCGTAGGTCTTGAAGATCTCTTCGGGGGCCATCTGGCCCACGGTGGTGGTGATGCCGGTACCCATGAGGTCGATGACATCGGCCCCCCAGATGAGGTTCATCAGGGGAATGATCACCAGCCAGACGAGCAGGGAGCCGCAGCAGATGATGAAGGAATATTTAAGGCCGATGATGTAGCCCAGGCCCAGTACGGCTGCGCCGGTGTTCATCTTGAGCACCACCTTGGCTTTGTCGGCCACGAAGGCGCCCCAGCCCATGACGGTGGTGGAGATGGTCTCGGCCCACGCGCCGAAGGTAGCGACGACAAAGTCGTACATACCGCCGATGAGGCCGGCGGTGATGAGGGTCTTGGCGCTGGAGCCACCGCCTTCTCCGCTGATGAGTACCTGCGTGGTGGCGGTAGCCTCCGGGAAGGGATACTTCCCGTGCATCTCCTTGACGAAGTATTTGCGGAAGGGAATGAGGAACAGGATACCCAGCACGCCGCCCAGCAGGGAGCTCAGGGCCATCTGCCAGAAGCTTACCTCCACGCCCAGGATGTAGATGGCGGGCAGGGTGAAGATGGCGCCGGCCACCACAGCGCCGCTGCAGCCGCCGATGCTCTGGATAATCACGTTCTGGCTAAGTCCCTGTTTCAGGCCCAGGGCGCCGGTTAGACCCACGGCGATGATGGCGATGGGAATGGCGGCTTCGAACACCTGGCCCACCTTGAGGCCCAGGTAAGCTGCCGCTGCGCTGAACAGGATAACCATGAGGATGCCGATAGCCACCGAGTAGGGGGTAGCTTCGGCATATTTCTGTTGGGGATTCAGGAGAGGTTTGTACTCTTCTCCGGGTTTGAGTTCCCGTTGTGCGTTTTCGGGAAGGGAGATCTGTTTCTTTTCTTCCATTGCTGTCTTGTATTTGTACAAATATAACTATAAATTTGCATATTACATGTGAAAAATCATTATGGAAAAGCTGTTAAATAGATTTTTGCGCTATGTGTCGGTAGACACCCAAAGCAACGAGGAAAGTGAAACCCAGCCGTCTGCAGCCAAAGAGTGGGATCTGCTCAAGATGCTCAAGGAAGAGTTGCAGAACATGGGTGTGGAAGTAGATCTGGACGAGTACGGCTATGTGATGGCCACCATTCCGTCCAATTTGGAGAAAGAGGTGCCGGCCGTGGGATTCATCGCCCACGTAGACACCGCGCCCGATGCCAGTGGGGCCGATATCAAGCCCCAGATCATCGAGAACTATAACGGCGGCCCCATCGACCTCAAGGGCGTTCCGGGCCTGCAGCTCAAGCCCGAGGAATTCCCCGAAATGCTGCATTACGTGGGCCAGACGCTCATTACCACCGACGGTACCACCCTGCTGGGAGCCGACGACAAGGCCGGCGTGGCCGAGATTATGCAGGCCGTGCAGTACATCGTGGAGAACCCCGATTTCAAGCACGGAAAGATTTGCATCGGCTTTACTCCCGACGAAGAAATCGGCCGCGGCGTAGTCAGGTTCGACGTCCCCCGCTTCGGCGCCCAGTATGCTTATACGATGGACGGCGGCGAGGTAGGTGAGCTGGAGTTCGAGAACTTCAACGCCGCCAGCGCCAAGATCCACATCCAGGGTTCCAACGTGCACCCCGGCTATGCCAAGGGGAAGATGCGCAACGCCATCCACATCGGCCAGGAGCTGGACGCCATGCTGCCGGCCGGAGACCGCCCGGAATACACCGAGGGCTACGAAGGCTTCTTCCACCTCATCTCCTTCAAGGGCTCTGTCGAGGAAGCCGATTTCGCCTACATCATCCGCGACCACAGCCGCGAGAAATTCGAGGCCCGCAAGGTCCAGATGCAGCAGGCGGCCGATGCCATCAACGCCAAGTACGGTGCCGGTACCGCAACGGCGGTCATCAAAGACCAGTATTATAATATGAGGGAGCAGGTAGAACCGCACTACCATATTATAGACAAGGCTGTGAAGGCCATGGAGATGGCCGGCGTAAAGCCCCGCATCCAGCCCATCCGCGGCGGCACCGACGGCGCCAATCTCTCCTTCAAGGGACTGCCCTGCCCCAACATCTTCGCCGGCGGCCTCAACTTCCATGGAAAGATGGAATTTGTGCCGCTGGAAAGCATGGAGAAAGCCTACCAGGTTATCATTAACCTGATAGGCCTCTTTGCCGAATAGCTTGATTTACAGACGGAATCCTAGCTTTCCTGAATCTCGAAGAGGTTCAGGAAGCCCGTCATCATGAAGACCTGACGGATTTCGTTGTTAATGTCTTTCA
>Ga0310696_10006625_pt1 | contig 13725 bp, 12 predicted proteins | sample AusTroGonzalo_MG_4_FD_203885 | JGI IMG/M metagenome (GOLD analysis project Ga0310696, IMG submission 203885) | Bovine rumen microbial communities from tropical cattle in Woodstock, Queensland, Australia - Gonzalo_02 (v2) (version 2) | ecosystem: Host-associated > Mammals > Digestive system >... | reverse complement strand
AATCCCCTGCTAAGGACAATTATCGGAACAAGCTTTTCCTATAACGACCTCATCTGTTATGCAGCCGGTGTGATCCCCTGCTATGTGGTCGAATTTATCAAAACTCATAAGCGCTGAACTTATGATATTATAATCGCGTAACTCAATTAGTTCGGGAGATATAGGATGTCATTCTTAGCCAGATTCATGTATTTACTGTATACATACGGCATGCCGATACTGTGTTCTATTACGCTGCTCATCGGTATGATCATCGTGTACCGCAAAGATTACCTCACCAGGATCTTGGGAATCTGGGCTATTGCGCACGGTCTGGGCGGTGTTTTGAGCGGAGTGTTCACGCTCATCAAATCTCACCTGTCCGTTACTAATTATCCGACCATCAACACGAGTGTTACGATCCTTCAGATGTTACTTGCGATAATCACCGTTCTGGCGCTCTTCCTCTATGCCAAGTTCCGTTATAACGCAAAAGGTCTTATCGCCGTAATCCTCATCGAACTGATATCTATTCCTCTGTTTGCCATTATTTCCAAGAAGTTCTTAACCTCGGACTATCTGGAATTCGAGACGTTATACAGAGTCACTTATGCATTCAACATCTTCAAATCGCTGGTAAATATCGCGGCATGGCTCATAATTCTCTATCCTTTCTATAAGAACAAGGATCGCGAGAGAAATCTTCCCAAGCTCTGGATCTATATTGCCGTATATATCTTCTTCCTGTTGTTCAATAACCTCAGCAGTCTCATTATGGCTATAGCCGGTCCGTTTGATCTCGGTGCGATTGAAGTGTCTAACTTCTGCATGGTAATCATTGCAGATCTTGGAATGTTTGTAGCCCCTCTTACTGCTATATACATCTTAAGGAAAGGCAAAGAACTGACACAGTCATCGAGGAAGAGAGGTTAACATGACCATAGTTAAGAGCCATCTTTGCAACAGCTGCGGCGGCCTGCTCAATATCGACATCGACCGTCAATTATATATCTGCCCGTTCTGCGGTGTTACTTACGACTATGAATATTTTCGAGAAGATAACGTAGTCGACATCGCAACCAGAGCTCTGACCAGAAGTGAATTCGGTTCAGCCAAAGAAGCATATGATTTCATTATCAAGAAGGATCCTCACGACTTCGAAGCATTAAGAGGAATGCTCTTATGCGCATTCAAATGGAAATCTGTGTCGCCCATCATCAACTATGAGAAAGTCCATATGAATGACGATCATCCCGTTCTGGTTAAGGCAGTCGAGAGTTGTCTTCCCGAGCACAAGGAATACTTTGGCAGCATCCAAAAGGCTCTTAGCATTCTCAAAAAGTACAAACAGAATGAATTGGATCTAAAAAGGCTCGAAGGCGAGAAAGAGGCAACTGAAAAGCGCATAAGCGGCATCTACGCAGCCAAAGAGAAGAACAGAAGATACTTCGTCAACAAGATAATCAACATCTTCGACCAAACAGAGGAAGATCCTGCAAAACCACTTAAGTTGTATTTCGCCATAATGGGTATTTTCGGTTTGATAATCCTGATCTGGGCAGTCGGTTGGTGGATGTTCGGCATCTGCGCCGCCGCCCTCGTTGCCGCTATTGTTCTTTATCATGTTCGAAAACATTTAATCAACAAGAAGCTTGAAGAATCTGTCATCCCGGTCAAAGAGAAGTTAGATGCGATCAGCTCTGAACTGGATGTTAAGCGCGTCAACAGCACCGATCTTATGAGTCAGTATGACGAGCTGGCAAAAAAGATCATTGTACTTGATCACCAGCTTCACAGATCTCCCAACAACAATACAGAAGAAAGCGATGCTGACGATGATGATTATCAGGAAGTATGAAGATAAAGATATCCCCTCCATGATCGCTATCTGGAACGAGGTAGTTGAAGAAGGCATCGCATTCCCGCAGGAAGAAACTTTGGATGAGACAACAGGCAAAGAGTTCTTTGCTTCCCAGAGCTATACTGGTGTTGCTGAAAACAACGGAGAGATCGTCGGCCTTTATATCCTCCACCCTAACAATGTCGGCCGTTGCGGTCATATATGCAATGCAAGTTACTGCGTAAGTTCAGATAAGCGCGGTCTTCACATCGGTGAGAAGCTCGTCCTGGACTGCCTCGAACAGGCTAAGATATTGGGATTTGGAGTATTGCAGTTTAATGCCGTTGTAGAGAGCAATATTCATGCTCGTCACCTCTATGAACGCTTAGGCTTCGTCCAGTTAGGAACGATTCCGGGCGGCTTCAGGATGAAGGACGGTCACTTCGAGAACATCTGTCCTTATTACCATACGCTGTAATATCGCTACATCATTTTGATCAAATGCACGAAAGCACTGCCCCTATAATGTACGGCAGTGTTTTTCTGTTATAATTCTTATGTTTATTTATTTCCAAAGGAGTATGTTATGGACAAGATCATTGCTTTTATACTCTATTTCGTCGTTGTCCTTGCCATCGGTATCTACTTCTTCTTCAAGAGTAAGAACGGGGACGAGAAAGAGTATTTCTTAGGCGGTCGTCACATGGGTCCTTTTGTTACTGCTATGAGTGCGCAGGCATCGGACATGAGCGGCTGGCTTTTGATGGGATTCCCCGGTGCTATTTTTGCTCTCGGTATGGGACAGGTTTGGATCGGTGTCGGTCTGGCATTGGGAACTGCTGCCAACTGGATCTTCGTTGCTACAAGGCTTCGTCGTTTCTCTAAGGCATCAGGCGACTCCATCACGTTACCTCAGTATCTCACAAATAGATTTGCAAGCCAGAATCCTGTATTGAAGATCGTTTGTGCGATTATCTTCCTCATCAGCTTCACAGTATATGTAGCTTCAGCGTTCAACGCAGGAACAACGGTATTCGCTTCCGTTCTTCCGTGGTTTGCTGATCACGAGCATCTTGCACTTATCATTTTCGCAGTGCTGATCCTTATCTATACATTCATGGGCGGCTACAAGGCAGTCTGCTGGACAGACTTCTTCCAGGGTCTCATGATGCTCGTAGCTCTCCTCGCAGTACCGATCGTTATGGATGCTTTTGGTCACTTCGACGCATCCAAATACGGCGTTATCTCCGAGGGCGTTTCAGCATTCTCCACTAACCCGTTCGAAGCTTCATGGCAGGATATCGTTACCGGCTTAGGCTGGGGCCTGGGTTACTTCGGTATGCCTCATATCCTCGTTCGCTTCATGTCTATCAATAAGCCTTCACAAGTTAAGAAATCAGCAGCTGTCGCTATCGTCTGGGTTATCCTCACACTCGGCGCAGCTATCGTTATCGCTTACCTCGGCAGAACTTACCTGCTCTCAGACGGTAAGGCTCTTGCTGATACGCTCCTCGTAAAGGCAGCTGACGGTTCAGATATGCGTAAGAGAATCTTCATCGAGATCGTTTGCGATATCTTCCCCGGATTCCTCGCAGGAATACTTCTCTCAGCTATCATCGCTGCTGCAATGTCTACTGCTGACTCCCAGCTCCTCGTTGCTTCTTCAGCATTTACGAGCGACATCTATAAGCCCCTCATCCGTAAGGACAAGGCTTCTGACAAGGAGATGCTCTGGGTCGGCCGTATCGTAGTTCTTATCGTTGCAGTCGTAGCCTTCTTCATTGCTATGGCAGGAATCGATAATCCTAACTCATGGTCAGCAAACATCATGAGCATGGTTGAGAACGCATGGGGCTTGTTCGGTGCATCATTCGGACCGGTCATCATCCTCTCACTGTTCTGGAAGCGCTTCAATTATCCGGGTGCTGTTGCTGGTATCATCGCAGGTGCTGTTGCTGACATCTGCTGGCTCCTCTGCTGCACAAGCACTATCACAACACCTCTCATTAAGGATACAGGCGTTTACGAGATCGTTCCCGGATTCATCTGCGGTCTCATCGTTGCAGTAGTCGTAACTCTTGTTACTAAGGCTCCTTCCAAGGAAGTTGAAGACATCTACAACAGAGCCACAGATAAATCGATCGACGACTAATCTGAAACTTATAGTTCATTCAAAAGGCTGGCTCATTTGAGTCAGCCTTTTTCATTGCAGGATTATAAACACCCGATTTTTGACAAATGAGCCCTGTTTTTCCCTTTATTTTTAATATTTCTCTGCTAAAATATCCCTCATGCAAAAAGAAAAGGACACAGCATTCAGAAAGAAACTGCTATCCCTGATACTGCCGATGACGCTGCAGCATTTTGTTTACGCGCTCGTTCCGGTATCAGATGCCGTAATGCTTCTGTTCCTGTCACAGGAATCGATGACATCCGTATCTCTGGCATCCCAGGTAGCATTCGTATTATCACTTTTCGCCTACTCGATAACTGAGGGAGGTGCGATCCTTGCTGCCCAGTATTGGGGCAAGGGCGACGTCAGGTCGATCGAGAAGGTTTTCGGATACATGATAGTGCTCTCGATCCCCGTAATCGTTGTGTTCTTCGGCTGCGCGATGTTCATGCCCGAAGGCGTAATGAGAATATTCACTGACGTTCCGGAACTCATCGAAGGCGGTATCCCTTACCTCAGGTACGCAGCGTTCTCTTATGTGTTCATGACGCTCTGCATGGTATTCTCAACGCTCCTTAAGAACGTTGGCCTCATCAAGCAATGCACCGCTGCCAGCATCATTATGGTAGTTCTTAACATCATCCTTAATGCGGTATTCATCTTCGGTCTATTGGGCGCCCCCGCCATGGGAGCCGCCGGTGCCGCTCTGGCAACAACGATATCGAACCTCACGGGATTCGTACTCTGCGTCATCTTCTACTTCACGAAGACTAAGATCAGGCTTAGGCCGAAGGATGTCTTCCATGTTGACATGGATATCCGTAAGAGGTTCTCCAAATACACTCTGCCCTACCTGCTGAACCAGCTTATCTGGGGCTTTGGCTTTGCCATGATCACCGTTATCTTAGGTCATCTCGGAACTGACGTGGCTTCTGCAAACGCAATCGCCGCTATCGTTAAAGACCTCGTATCCTGTCTGTGCTTTGCTATCGCAAGCGGAAGCGTCATCGTTATCGGCAACGAGCTCGGCGCAGGCAATCTCGATGTTGCGAAGTCCTATGGTGACAAGCTCTTCAAGATCACTGTTATATCGGGAATCATTTTGGGAATCATTGCGGCCGCATCTGCGCCCGTTATCCTCCACTTCGTAAATCTCTCGGAAGCAGCTGAGGAATACCTGTTCATCATGCTCATGATGTGCAGCTACTACATTCTCGGCAGATCGATCAACTCAACGCTCATCGGCGGAATCTTCGGTGCCGGCGGCGATACGAAGTTCGGATTCATATGCGATACAGTTACGATGTGGGCCTTTATCGTGCCTATTGGTTACCTGGCAGCATTCGTATTCAACTGGCCCGTTATGGTCGTTTACTTCATTCTTAACCTGGATGAGATCATAAAGATACCTGTAGTACTCATACACTATAAGAAGTATAAGTGGGTCAGGAACATAATCAACGAAGAGATTGAATAATTGAGAACGCGATCAGCGCTCGTAGTCAGTATCCTTGAATGTCTCGTAGAGCTCGACGATGTCAGGCTTCAGAGATATGAAGATACGTCCGAGGTGAGGATCGAAGTGATGTCCCAATTCGGACTTGATGATATCGAAAGCATCCTCATAAGGCATGGCTTCCTTGTAATAACGGCGGCTTACCAGGGCGTCGAAAACATCTGCCAGAGCCATTATTCTGGCCTCGAACGGGATACCCTCGCCTCTTAACTGGTCAGGGTAACCTGTGCCGTTATACTTCTCGTGGTGATAGTGAGCAACGTTAGCAGCGACCTTAACGAATTCCTTATCGTCAACGTCTTCGAGAACCTTGTTGATAGTATCTGCACCAACGGCAGCGTGCTGCTTCATGAGCTCGTACTCATCGTCGGACAGTCCGCTCTTCTTCCTGAGAATTGCATCGTCAACCGCGATCTTACCGAGGTCGTGGAGAGGAGCAGCGTTGATGACCGCATCCCAATAGTTCTCGCTCATATTGTAATCATCGATCTTCCTTAAATGCTCAACGAACAGGGCTACGCAGGCAGATGTTCTGTTGATGTGACCGCCCGTGGAGTTGTCACGGGATTCGATCATGGCAGCCATGCCGAGGATAGTGGACATCTGCATCGACTTAGCACGCTTCGCCTGACGCTCAGCCTCACGTTGCAGAGACTCACCCCTGAAGCTCATGGACTCGATCATGTTGTGCTGCTCGGTATCGTCAACGATCTCAACAAGATAGCCTGTTACGTGATTATCAAAACCGAAGTGGATGAAGCTCATCTCGCACTCTAAGTGACGTCTCTCATTCGGACTTCTGTCATTGATGACGATAGCCTTCTTGAACTTACCGCTGGTCTTCTTCTTTGCCATTGATTCATTGGCATTATCGACGACCCACTTGAGAAGTTCCTTAAGAGCATAGTCCTTAGCGATGATCTTATTGTCGATCCTGGCATTCTTGATCTCAGGGAAGAACTTCTCGGATACGGGGTTGCTTCCTACATATCTGAACTTCCTGTCGAAAGCGATATAGCCGTATGTGCTGAGCTCGTCGATCTTCTCCTGAACGCTCAGGTTAACGTTATAGATCGTCGTTCTGGTTACAACGTAGTCGAGGATGAGTGAGCAGATGAGATAGAAGAATGGCAGAAGATCGAATTGAAGATCGAAGAGTCTTCTTGCCAGATAAACAACGAGAGCTCCGAGCAATGATCCTGCGTAGATCATCATTGTCCTGAATGAAGCATTCCTCTTGCCGAGGTATGTGAGGATCGTAAAGAACGCTACGAGCGCTACCTCTACCGCGAGGATAATGAACTTAACGTAATACATCGGGCCGGGCACCTTGATAAGGAACGAAGGATCGCCGGGCGCGAAGAAAATAGACGAATAGAAATAAGGGAGTCTGTCAGTAAGAAGCGCTGACAGGAATACTACGACGTTGAAGAATATCATCGCAGCCGTAAACCAGATAGGTACTTTGGAATCGGAATAATCGATGAGGATATAAACGATCAGGAGCGGCAGAAAGAGTCCGCCGATATAAGATAGTGCATTGGCCAGGATCGCTTCTTCGATATTCCTCGAACAGGAGAGCATGAAGTATCCGATATTGCTGACCATGATGCAAGCCGACAACAAAATCTCAAGCGTCTTCGCTCCACGTCTCGAAAAGAGCACGAGAGCAAACGTTGAAATCATGCTGAGCAGCATCACTCCAGCCAATATACTCGAATAAATACCCATGGTCACCCTAACTTACAATAAAATAAAGCACTTACCACGATTATTTTACCTCATAATCAAATCAAAGTGTTATTATTTTTTAAATAGCAAGTTTACTTGCCAATTTAAAGAAAACATCAGATAAAGAGGCGCCAAATGCTTAAAGACGAGGTTCTCAAGCTTATCTCAAGAGAAGAAGGTTACATCTCAGGCGAGGCCATCAGCCGGGCCCTGGGAGTCTCCAGAGCAGCCGTAAACACGGCCGTTAAAGCTCTCCGCGAAGACGGTTACGGGATTGAGTCCTCAACCAACAAGGGTTATCAGCTGACAAACTGCCCCGATATCCTCTCAAAAGGCGCCATATCAGCACTTCTGCCTGATACGAGAACAGCTGAGATACATGTTTTCGAGTCCGTGGGATCGACAAACACAATCTTAAAAGACCTGGCTTCGCAAGGCGCGCCTTCAGGCACAGTAGTCATCGCCGACCAGCAGACAGGCGGCAAAGGCAGACGCGGCAGGAGCTTTGCCTCCCCTTCAGGTGTTGGAGTATATCTGTCATATCTCCTCAAGCCCGAATCAGGCTACGAGAAGATCTCAGACCTCACGAGCTGGACTGCCGTAGCGGTCGCTGACGCCATCAGGAGCGCCTACGGCATAGATACAAATATCAAGTGGGTCAACGACCTGCTCGTCAACAGGAAGAAGATCTGCGGCATCCTCACAGAAGTATCCGTCGAGGGCGAGAGCGGCTTTATCGACACCTGCATCATCGGCATCGGAGTCAACGTTAACGAGGCTCCGGGAGACTTCCCCGAAGAGTTATCCGAGATCGCCACTTCCCTGTCCATCGAGAATAATGGTGAGAAGTTCTTCAGGGCCAAGCTTGCCTCCGAGATAATCAAGTCCATGGATAAGCTCGCTTCTAACTGGCCCGACAATTCCGATTACTACCTCTCACGCTACCGCGAGCTCAACATAACCATCGGCAGCAAAGTGACCGCTTACTCTCTCATGATCGAGAACGGAAACGGCCGTACGGGAACTGCGCTTGACGTCAACGAGGACTTCTCCCTCAAGGTCAAGTTCGATGACGGTTCCGTTGAGAACCTCAAGAGCGGCGAAGTCAGCGTCAGGGGCCTTTACGGCTATACCTGATCAGACGCAGATATAGTCCTTGATCCTGTCATACTTTGAATCGCCTATACCGCTAACATTCTTTATTTCCTCGATCGACTTGAACGGGGTATTCTCCCTGTAGTCGATTATTGCTTTTGCCGTCACCTCACCTATCCCGGGCAGGCTCATCAGCTCAGATTCAGAAGCCGTGTTAATGTTGATCAGCCGGGTATCCCCGCCTGCTGATTCACCCGTGCCTCCTGATGAGGACGACGCTCCCCAGACATATACACCGTCCTGCCTGATGATGTCGCCTCCGACAAAGCCTTCTGCTATCTCTTCTTCAGACGGGATATAGATCGACATGTTGCACTCGATCTGATAGACGAAGTTGATGTTCTTTACCGAAGCAGCTTCAGTGAGACCCCCTGCAGCTTCGATGATGTCGTTCAGCATTACGCCCTTTGGAGCTTCATAGATTCCTGCATTGATTACTTCACCGCAGATATATACGCTTACCATCTCGACAGACTCTGAAATTGTCTCCGAAGATTCTGATGAAGCTATTGATACCGCTTCCTGAGCTGCCGTGATGTCAGTCGTTGCATCCGTTAACTGCGCCGTCTTCCCGCTCCTGAAGGCTTCAATGGACAGGTCGCCGTTGCCCTTGAACACAAACTTATAGACGACACTCAGGATAATCACCAATACGAATGCCAGAGGATATATGAGATTCTTCAGTTTGGCTGCCGTGCTCTTCTTCATGTGAAAAGCATAACACCATTCTTTGTCGGTTTTTTCCGACAAATCAGAACAAAACCGACAAGGGCAGCCCCTTGCCGGTCTTGGAAATCACTTGATCAAATTGGGATTACTCTTCGCCTTCTCTGCGCTTTGTTTCCCAAAACTTCTCTATGTTATAGTTCTGGCGCTCCTCGCGGCCCATAACGTGAACTACAACGTCCTTGTAGTCTAAGAGGATCCACTTGTCACCGGAACGTCCCTCGATGTGATCAGGAACGATATCGAAGTCCTTCTTCAGAACATACTCGACCTCGTCTGCCAGAGACTTGATCTGAGTTGTGGAATTACCGCTTGCCAAAACGAAATAATCTGCAAGAACGGTCTTACCCGTCAGATCGATCGTCTCGATATCAATACCCTTCTTGGAATCAAGTATATCGGTAATCTTAGCGGCTAATTCTTTGCTGTCCATTATTTATCTCCTTGAGTTTGTTTGATGATTTGATTTTAACACAATAACGTTTGTGTTAGTTTTAACTATTCGTTAATCATTCCAAGATCTTTCATCATATCAGTTGTTACAGGATGTAACGCCCTGCCCTGTGAAATGAACTTGTTCATTACTGCGAAAACAGTCATTCGCATTGCCTCATCGAGGTCATACTCAGCAGTTTCCCTTATGGGAGCCAGATCAATATAGTTCCTGGCAGGTTCGATCTTGTCAGCAAGATATACGATTTTCTCGAGAACCGTCATGTTACCTCTGCCGGTCGTGTGATAGCAGATGGCATCAAGGATCTCTTTATCTTCAATCCCCAGTTCTTCCTTTATGAAAGTAGCACCTGCCGAAGAATGGATGATCTTCTTCTCGGTGAACAGGTCACCCGTATATCTCTTGGCCATTTCAAGCTGCTGCTCGACGGGAAGCTCTTTCGCGCAGTCGTGAAGCGCGCCTGCTATCAATGCCTTATCCTTGTCGCATCCGTAAAGATCAGCTAAATGAGCAGACAGATAACCTACATTAAGAGTGTGCAGGAGTCTCTTACCGCCAAGATAGTGATACATCCAAACGCTGCTGTCGAAGAACAGTTTTCGAGCATCATCAGAAACACCTTCAAGCATGGTATTCGCAGTATAAAGCGCGTGTCTGTTTATAAACTCGCGGGCAGGCTCAGGTACTTCTGTAAAATCGCCGCTGGTCGTGATTTCCGAAGACGAGCAGTTAACGCCGTCCAGACGGAATATTTCTACCCTGCCGCCTAAGTTCTTCCTGATCGAAGACACTGCCTTCTCGACATCCGTGTTATCGCCGGGGCGCACTGCCGCAAGCAGAGCCGCATACTTCAGTATCTCTTCTGGCTTATACCAAGTCTCGAAGGTTCCGAGCGTATCAGAGCCCATTATCCAGAAGAACTCGTGATGCTCTTCTGCCTTCTTGCGCTTAATATCGTTAGCTAAAAGGAACGCTCTGATGTATTCGTCAGATGTGAGTTTTGCAAGGACTACGGCCGTATAACTTACGCCGTCGATACCGTATTCGATATCGCTGACATAGCAGTTCTTGATACCAAGTCCTTCTATCGTCTCCTTCATCATGTAATAACGGTACGGAGGCGGAAGCTTGTTGGCATAGAGCTTAAAGGAATTGCGCACAGACGGAATAACGATCACGCAATCAACAAACCCGCTCTTCAATGCGGACTTGATCATTGCTATGTGACCGTTGTGAACGGGATCAAAAGACCCTCCGTAAATGCCGATCTTCATTTATCAGCCGAGTGTCCTTCCTATATCGTGACGGAAGTGCATATCCTGGAAGGAGATCTTCGCAACACCTTCGTATGCGCCGTCGATAGCCTCATCAAGGGTATCTGCCTCATCGTATACGCAGAGAACACGTCCGCCGCTTGTAACGAGCTTGCCGTCCTTAAGCGCTGTGCCTGCCTGGAATACGAGCTTACCGCAGGTATCGATGCCTGTGATCTCGTAACCCTTCGCATAGCTCTGCGGATATCCGCCGGAAGCCATGACAACTACGCATGAGCACTTATTCTTCCACTTGAAGTCGATCTGGTCGAGCTTGCCGTCGATGATCGCATCAACTATATCAAGGAGACTGTTCTCGAGGAGAGGCAGCACTGCCTGTGCCTCAGGATCTCCGAAACGTGCGTTATACTCAACAACCTTCGGACCTTCAGGTGTAAGCATGAGTCCGAAGTAAATTACACCCTTAAACGGTCTGCCCTCTGCCTTGAGTGCTTCGACTGTAGGTGTGATGATCTCATTCTGAATGCGTGCCTTAAGTTCATCAGTCATGTCGGCACCGGGAGTAACAGCGCCCATGCCGCCTGTGTTAAGGCCTTCATCGTGGTCGTATGCTCTCTTGTGGTCTCTTGAAGATACCATCGGAACACAAGTGTTACCGTCAGAGAAAGCAAGCACTGTGAGCTCGGGGCCTGTCATGCACTCTTCGATAACGATCGTGGAACCTGCAGAACCGAACTTCTGGTCTTCCATCATGTCCTTAACTGCCTGCTTTGCCTCATCGAGTGTCTGGGCAATGATAACGCCCTTGCCGAGTGCCAAGCCGTCGCACTTGATGACGATAGGCATGGGCTGTGTCTCAAGGTAATCTAATGCCTTCTGCTCGTCGTCAAAGATCTCATACTTAGCAGTAGGGATCGAATATTTCTTCATGAGCTGCTTGGAGAAAGCCTTTGAGCCTTCGATGATCGCAGCGTTTGCCTTAGGACCGAAGCTCCTGAGGCCTGCTTCTTCCATCTTATCGACCATACCCATTGCGAGCGGATCGTCGGGAGCAACGAAGACGAGATCAAACTGCTCTTTCTTCGCATATTCGACCATACCGTCAATATCCGTAGCCTTAATATTTACGCATGTAGCGATTGAAGCAATTCCACCGTTACCGGGTGCGCAGTAAAGATCCGTAACCCTGGGATCCTGCTTAAGCTTCCAACAAATAACATGCTCTCTTCCGCCGCCGCCTACAACAAGAACTTTCATCAGCAGTTCCTCCGAATGATTGAATTAACTTAAGTATTTTAGCACATATAACCGGTGCGCAGGCTGCTTAATGACCAGGTTGATCAGATTTGAGGGTAAAACACCGACCTGGCCTATCAGATTTGAGGGGAAATCGCGGCTATGCCCTCACAAATAGCCTCAAATATGATTTTTGAAAGGCGATGTGAGGGAGAATTTGAGGCTACACCCGCAAGTTTCGCCTCAAATTTATTTTCCCAAAGGCGAATTGAGGCACAATTTGAGGCTACACCCGCAAGTTCCGCCTCAAATGTCCACCACCAAAAGAAAAAGGCTGATATCTATCAGCCTTGTCCGTAGTAAGCGTTTGCTCCGTGCTTTCTTAAGTAGTGCTTATCAAGAAGCGTCTGTTGCATGTCCCTGTGTTCGGGATTGAGCATCAGCGCGTGATAGTCCATGAATGCGACTTCTTCCATGACGACCGCATTGTGAACGGCGTTCATGGGATCAGTGCCCCAGCAGAACGGACCGTGGGAATATACGTTAACTGCGGGAATCGCGTCGGGATCAAGACCGGCAAATGTCTCAACGATAACGTTGCCTGTCTCCTTCTCGTACTCGCCCTTGATCTCCTCATCGGTCATGGGACGTGTGCAAGGGATATCTCCGTAGAAATAGTCACCCTGTGTAGTTCCCATTGCGGGGATTGCGATGCCTGCCTGGGCAAAGCTTGTAGCCCAGCGTGAATGTGTATGTACAACGCCGCCGATATTGGGGAATGCCTTATAAAGAACGACGTGTGTAGCAGTATCGGATGAAGGCTTCCACTTGCCTTCTACGACCTTGCCGTCGAGATCTACGACTACCATATCATCAGCTGTCATGTTGTCGTACTCAACACCGGAAGGTTTGATAACAACGAGGCCCTGCTCGCGGTCGATGCCGCTGACGTTACCCCATGTAAAAGTTACAAGTCCGTGCTTGGGCAAAAGGAGATTTGCCTCACAAACGAGTTTCTTAAGATCTTCAAGCATTAACCGAATACCTCCGTAGCAGTCTTCTCAACAGGCAGAGCCTTAACGTAGCCTGCAAGGAACTTTGCAAAGCCTTCGACGTCTGCACTGTCTGCCATTATAGTAGAACACTCGGCATCAGCAAAGACCTTGTTATCGAGATAATCAGGGAGCGTCTCGCCTTCAGCTTTGTTAAGCATGTAAGCAACGAGAAGAGCCATTCCGTAAGGACCGCCCTCGCCTGCCGTCTTCATGACGGATACGGGTGCGTTAACTGCTGCGCTGAGCATTCTCTGGCCGACTTCGGGAGTCTTAAAGAAACCGCCGTGGCCCAAGAGCTTGTCGATCTTGACCTGCTCTTCGCTCTGGAGAATATCCATACCGATCTTCAATGTTGCAAGAGCGGAATAGAGATGTGTTCTCATAAAGTTAGCGATAGTAAATGATGCATCAGGCATTCTCGCGAAAACAGGTCTGCCCTCATCAAGGTCAGTTACGCCTTCGCCTGAGAAATAGTTATAGGACAACAAACCGCCGCAGTCAGGATCGCCTTCTGCTGCAACCTGGAAGAGCTTTGTGAAGAGCTCGCCCTTGCTGTAGGAAGCGCCCATGAGTGTTGCAAACTCAG
>Ga0310696_10006624_pt1 | contig 13725 bp, 12 predicted proteins | sample AusTroGonzalo_MG_4_FD_203885 | JGI IMG/M metagenome (GOLD analysis project Ga0310696, IMG submission 203885) | Bovine rumen microbial communities from tropical cattle in Woodstock, Queensland, Australia - Gonzalo_02 (v2) (version 2) | ecosystem: Host-associated > Mammals > Digestive system >... | reverse complement strand
GATTTACAATGAATGTCATAGCGACACACTTCAACAAGACGATGTGTTAGACCATATCTTTTCTATTTATAAAAAAAAACAAGAATGATGGAAACCAATCTTACTTATAGCGAGCAATATTTGAACATCGTCAAGTCGGCAGATATACTGCTGACGTTGCCCGCATACGTAAAGGCTGAGACGAAGAAAAGGATTGAGGATGTGGAACGGTTTGGCCAGCATTTGTCAAAACGACTGCCTGAGATAGAAGTTTATCCTTCGCTGTTGGGCTCCGTGTTCTCTCTAATCGATAGGGATGATATGATTGGGTTTTTGGGTGAGTTTTTGATTGACGAAGCGATACATAATTGTTCTGAGTTCGCCCAAGTAGAAAAGGAGTTGACAGCAAAGATGGACAGGATTGGGAATTCCTCGTTGACCGTGGACAGGAACCTTCTTGCCGAAATGTCCAATAAAGTGAAACTTTGGCGTAGGAGTGTCACCTTGGATAATATGGAGGCGTTCAGGCGTTTCCTCAACCATCAGCGGCAACAAGTAGACGCTTTGTATGAGACATTAAGTGATAAGGAAAAATTAGGTCAGGCATTGGCCCAGTCGGAAGAGGAAAGGAGAAAACTGTTAGAGATGGAGGAAGCACGCAGACGCGGCATCACGGAGATGGAACTCGACAAGGAAGAAAAACGCCGCAGGGCACGTGAGGAGTATGCTAAGAATATGAGAATGAGAAAAAAGAAGTAAGATATGGCAATAGCAAAAGTAACAATAGACTCTCTGCTCTCAATGCAGCAGACAATGAGAAAAGCATGGAGCGACATAGTCGACATCAAGCTTGAGGTGGATTATTATTGCTATTGCTTCGAATGGGACGACCCTGTCGGAAGAAACTTCATTGCAAAGTATGAAGAAGGTATGGCTCCAATAAAGGAGAAACTTCTCCCTATGTTGGAACAATATGCTGATTATCTTGGTAAACTTACAGCAACTGTTGAGGAGTTTTCGGAAACTCCACACATGCATATTACTGGTGGTGAAAATATCGCGAGTATTTTCCCGAAAGGAACACCTACAGACCCCATTACCATCGCTTCAGGTGCTGTGCCGCATATTCCTAATGAGACACTTCAGCCGATAGAATCCGACCCAGAAATTATTATAACGGATGATTCATCTACTGTATCGGAGGATGCATTTTTGGATGCTGATTTTGAAGCGAGGATTTCGGATATGTCCGAAGAATCATTGGAATACTTGAATCAAACATATCAGGATTACAGCGATTTGTCAGGAATTGCAGGGTATTCATATCGAGACGGAGTTCCTCTTCCTGATGGTTGGGAAGATTTGGGACAACATGATCCGAATATTCAACGAATAATTGATGATATTGGTCTAAAAGGAGGGGACTCTTCAGGCCTGAAATTCTCTGTGTTGAAAAAAGCAGGTGAAGATAAGTATGTCGTTGCTTTTGCTGGAACAGACTTCCCAAAAGAATGGACAGATTTATATCAAGATAAAGAATTTGTCAAAGATGCTCGAGCTGATGTACAAGGGATGTTCTCTCAGGATGAAGAACAGATAAAATTGGCAAGAAAAGCTGTCCAAAGATTATGCAAAGAAGGTGGCATTCCATTAGAAAATATGGAGTTTACGGGGCATTCTTTAGGAGGTAGGTTAGCGGCAGAAATGTCGGTGCAATATGCAAGACCAGCTACTACTTTTAATGCAGCTGGCGTTTCCGAAGAAACGAGAAAACAATATGAGTATCTGATGGCTCATACGAAGAATCATTATACAGGGGTTAGAAATGTAGTTACAGAACATGATTTTCTTACCAATCTTCAATCAATGGGTTCTGGTGCAAAGAATCCATATATCGCTGCAATACCAAAAGAAGAAATCAAAATTGTTCATGAAACAATTTCGGGCACATTATCTTCAACCGAGGGAAAGGCGGCAAAACAGCTTTTAGATGTGGCAGGCCCATTAGGAGTGGGAACGGGTCGTGTAATTGATGGCGTTGATAAAACCTTTGAATGGGCGAACAGGTTTAATGAATATTATAACCGTGATTATCGAGCTTTAGGGGGAACAGTGGTGCTGGCAGATGGTAAAAGTGGAATTTCTGGAGAAGCACATGGAATTAATCTGGTAAAAAACTTATTGGACCAGCGTAAATTGGCGATTGCACATAGATTAAGGAAATAACAAACATATAAAACAACTTAATACAAACTTAAATCATTAAAATTATGAGCAGTGTAAATGTAGATTATGAAGACCTCATCAGGTTCAAAAACACACTCGATCGAAATGCACAGCATTTCGATGAAATCCGTACCAGCATTGGCAAAAACATCAACGCCATTATTGATACTGATTGGCAAGACCAAAAGTCGGAGCAATTCCACGATAGATTTTTCGGGGAAAGCGATCCAGACATCAAAAATTTGGTGCAAACTATGAGAGATTTCTCCGCTTATTTACAAACGAAGATAGATATTCTTCAACGGTATATGGCGACCAATATTAACTTCTAAAACGAAACACCATGGCAAAAGCAAAAGTAACAGTAGAAGCTTTAACACAGTTTTCAAACGCACTGAGAGCTAATCACGACGATATTATTGCCGTCAAGAATTCAATGGACAATGAATTACATAGTTTCCTTTGGGACGACCCTGTTGGAAGAAACTTTATTACAAGGTATGGAGAGGATCTCAAACCTATTCAAGGGAAACTCATCCCAAATTTAGAGGCTTATTGTGCTTATCTTGACCAAGAGGCCACTCTTATCACGGAGTTTGGAAGTAATCTATTATAAAAACACTTTATGCTATGCCAAGAAGTGTAGTAGATTTATCACAACTTAATGCACTGGATGCCGCCATCAGGGCTTTCGACAGTAACACTGGGGCTTCGATGGCGGCATACTCCCAGTCTGCCTCCAATCTTTTGGCGCACTTTGAAGCCAAACTAAACGAGCTTTTCAGTATCCGCCAAAATGCATTGTATGCTTTAAATAGCTGTGAATGGAGACGTGCCTCAGACCCGTCTATTTCATGTGCGGGTCAGGCGGCAGCTTTTCGTAGAGCAAATGAGAGATATAGTAGATGTGCCGAACTCGTTAACCAAGCGCGACAAGCCATTTCGGAATACGACGGCTATGCAAGTCGATTCCGTCAAGCGAAATCAGATTTATGTTCAAGGGCAAGAACGGGTTTAGGTAGGGTAATGGCTACCATTGAAGAATATAATTCAAATGCAACACCGAATACGGATAATGTGATGTCAAATGGAATGCTAGTCCCCTCCACTATGTCTGGGCCTGTGGAAAATGTGCCTAACGATAAGTTACCTGGGGGCGGTTCGTTCATGTTCGTAAGAGGTGGTGAACAGATAGCCCATGTTCAACATAAAGGCTTGGGCACTGACCCTGTGAGAATCGATCCTGATGCCATGGCCGATTCGTTGAACCACCTGCCTGAAATAACCGCGCCCGACAAATCAACTATGCGCAATGCTGCATCGGGGATACTTGCGGCAATGGCGGCGGGAGGTCTTGTCATTGGGGGTCGAGAGATGTTGCTTCAGCAGAAAACCGATGAAATATTTGAGAATCAGTACGGTATATCAAGAACCGAATTGCTGTTGAAGTCAGGGCCGAAGCAAAAAGAGTATGTTGCGGCTTATAACAATATTTATAATGGACTGCAACAAGAGATGAAAGAGATTAAAAAGGAAGAAATCTCCAGTCAGATTCAAAAAGGGAAAGACTTCCTTGCTTTGGAAGACCGAAGAATTAATGAATTACATGGAGAGGTTACGCTTTTTAGTAGAGAATTGGTGCATGATAAGAAGATAGAAATTGCAAACTTGGAGAACCAATTAGCTTCACTTGAAGATGGGAAAAAACGCGCCATTGTGCCGTCGGGAAAAACGAAAATCGGTGGATTGAGTGAAGACGGCTTGTCTTTCATGGCTGAAGGCATGAGTTCGAAAAAAAGATTTATTACCGTTTCTAATTTGTTAGCCAATTCACAAGCGACTCTTGGTGGTGATTCTGGAAAAGAATATGTTTTTAAAAATGGCGAAGCGGACATTTTCTTTGTTGCTCACGACGGCTCCTATGTAAACCGTTATATGAGAGACTTTTCGCAAGGTTTTTCAGAAGTGGAGACAAATGTTAATTTGCCCGAAATGAGTATTACGGGTTATTCTGATAAAATGAATGACAGTGATGTGTCTTTGATCAGTATTAGCGCGGAGCAGAAATATAAAGCTGAAGGAATAAGGGTTACAAACAAAACCTATCATATTAATCAGGATGGGTCGGCATGGACTGAAGTTGTGAATGCTGGTATTGGTGGTGAAGCGAGGGCTGGTGCCTCTATGAACTATAAAGGTGCTGAAATGGGGGCGGAGGTTTCTGTTGCGAGAGCAGGACTCAAAACAACATACATTACAGCACCATCAATTCAAGATGGCAAATTTATACAAACTGAATACGGGGTTAATGTCGAAGCGAATGCTGGTGTTGCCATTGGTGTAGGAACGTCCAAAGCTTCTGACGGGACTAATGAATTAGGGGCAAAAATTCCCTTTGGAAAAGCGTCAATTGTCTATGCAAAATATAACAACCTATCCGAAAATGATTTTCCGAAATCCATTAAAACACTATTGAAATGAGACAGTCAACAATCAATTTCAACAATCAAGCAACGCAATTTAGTGCAACTGCTGACGCAATCAAAGCCTCATGGCAGGATAGTGTTGGCGATGCTTTCTATCGGGACATTATCCACCCATTGAAAGAAGAGGCGGCAAGAATGGAAACGGCCATGCAAGCCTTGCCTCCAAAACTTGAACAACTTAAAATGCAAATTGACGCGATATGAGAAAACTGTTATTATCCTTTTTGTGCTTTTTGTGGCTCCTGCCAAGTTTCGCCCAGGTGGAAATCAAGGATTTCGACACCAAAGATTTCCCTAAGGTTTCCTTTACACTCAGGTCATACGACCCTGTGGTCAGGACAAAGGGAGAAGTTCGGATTTTTGAAGAGGACACCTTAGTTTCCGTTGACAGTATAAAATCGCTTGGAGCACCCTCTATTCCCGCGATGAAAAGCGTGCTGTTTCTGTGGGACTTGCGCGGTAGGGAGAGCTTTGTCCCTGAACTGCTGTTTGATTTCTTCAATGGCATGGTCGCGACCTCTCAGGCCAATGACAGCCTTAAAGTCAATGTGGCTGTATTTAGAAGTGACGAGGAAGGGAATCCGCTCTATTCGCCTTTGTTCTCGTCTTTTACTTCCGATTTGTTAGGAATGAGAGATAGGGTTATCGAAGAAGCTGAAAAGGAATTGACAGAAACCGCGTCTTCGTCCAATATTGTTTGGGCACTCCAACAAGCAGTAGCCCAAATTAAGACACAACCTGCTGGCGAGGCCAAAGCCATCGTGCTTTGTACTGCTGGCAAAAACAATCAAGACTCTGGATTTGAGACTACGCCTCTTGTCACACAAGCAAGAGAAAATAGGATTCAAATCTATGTGGTGAACATTGCTGGTGACAAATTGGGTGAGACTTTAAGTAAGAACTTGTCGTCACGTACTTATGGCTTGTATCTCCTTTCCGAAGGCTCGTTTGAGACCAAGGAAAAACGGATGGAGCATAAAGACATGTTCCCATTCTTGTTTTCTGAAAATGAGACCATAAACGCTTGGGTGAACGACCTGCCTCAACGTTGGGCGGGCAATGCCTATAGGATTACTTTCCAGTCTCGCTTCAAAAGAATAGGCGAAACCAAGGAGATAAAGGTTTGGTTGGGAGATGAATCAGGCAGCAAGACATACAATGTTCCTAAATACACTTTTGGGAACTGGATTAAGGATCATCTTGTCCTCTTTTTGATTCTCCTTTTTGTTGCTATTGCTGGTGTTGGCACTGGATTATTCTTTTTCATTAGGCATCTGCGTGATGTGGCCGCCGACAAGCGTGAAGAGGAAGAGAAAAAGGAGGAAGAGCGCAAAAGGTTGAAAGCGGAGCAAGAGACCTTGAAAAGAAAATTGGATGTCGCCGAAAACGAAAAGCGGAAACAACAAGAACGGGAGAAAGCCAGAGAAAAAGCAGCCATGCGTCAAGAACAGCTTGATGCGCTGAATGCCTTGATGCGCTCAAAGAACATCAAGGCGCGGCTGTTGGTTTCAACGATGTCGGGATCCTTTGAGTATATGATTGATACGGCTGAAAACGCTATTGGTTCAGCCGAGGACAACGACATCGTGATTAATGACAGGACGGTGAGCTGGCATCATGCGGTTCTCTATTTTGATGGTCAGACCTTCGGCATTCGCGATTTGAGGTCGACCAATGGAGTAGTTATGAACGGTTTCAAGGTGGATGATTTGAAACTGAGAAATGGCGATTCCGTTTCATTGGGAAATGCGGTAATGAAAATCTATTTCTGATATGATGAGCATGGTAAATTTTGATAGCGGCGTTTGTGCCATGACCGATAAAGGTCTGGTAAGACCTCATAACGAGGATTCCAATCGTGTGGCCCGTACCCCCAATGGCGACCTGTTTGTCGTTTGCGACGGTATGGGTGGCCATGTGGGTGGTGCCACGGCTTCCCGAATCGGTGTCGAGAGCATCTATCAATATGCAAGCGAGCACGAATGCGCCATCCCACAACAATTTCTTGTGGGTGCATTAGAATATGCAAATGCGCAAATATATGCTGAATCGCGTTCCAATCCTGAACTTTCGGGTATGGGTACAACGGCATGTGTGGCGTTGGTGCGCGAGGATAAAGTGTGGTATGCTCATGTGGGCGATAGCCGAATCTACTATTTCAATGCAAGACAAAAGGCTCTCTATAGACTTACCAAAGACCATTCAGTGGTGCAGGCACTTGTCGACCGAGGCGAAATCACCGAGGCAGAGGCCGAGCATCATCCTGAAAAGAACAAAATCAGAAAATCATTGGGCATCAAGTCAAATGTTGAGCCTGAACCCTGCCAAATGCCCTTGATTCCAGCCGAAGGCGACATGATGCTGATATGTAGCGACGGTTTGTCGGGAATGATGGAAGAGGAAGACATTCTTGAAGTGTTGGCAGGGGCAACTGATGTGAATGTCGCTGGAAAGGTGTTGATTGATTTGGCCAAATCGGGTGGAGGTACGGATAACATCACTGTGCAAATCATAAGGTTCTCAGGGATGGGTAATCGTGAAGCCGTGTTTGATGCGAAGAACAAAGGAGTTTCCTTGTCATTGGCACATAATGCAGAGAAAAATCCTAAGAGACTTTGGCCTTGGCTGGTCATTGCCGCATCAGTTATTATGATATTCATTGCAGGATTGTTGCTGTTCCCAACTAATCCGAAAGAAGAAACGACGACTTCCAACAACTCCGCTCCTGCTGTTGTTGAAACGGACAATTATGCCTATAAAAATGAGATTCCAGCAGGGGCCAAACCTATAGAATTTGTTGACCCAGACAATGGTATTGCTTTCGAGTTTTATCATCGGAACCAAGGAGGAGACCTTCTTGTCAATATGAAGGATTATTCTTACCAAATTGGAGAATTTGAACACTTTACAAAAAACAACACAGTCGTTTACCAAGCCAAAAAAGGTGGCAAAGTGAAAAAATACAAACGTGATGGAAATCCTTTAAATAACAATTGATATGAAAAAAGTAGTTATCTTCATTCTTTCACTATTCATCTCGACAGTCGCTGTGGCTCAGAATGGTTACAGAGTCGAGATAAAACAAGTGTTTCCGAAGAGTGTTTCTGTGTATTCAAATGCTTTCAACTTCAAGCGGGAGATGGATAATGCCATCTCGACACAGACGGCTAAACTGAATGGAAACAGTAATTATCAAATCATGATTACAACCCCATCCGACAAGGAGACCCGAAATATCCAAAACATCAACTGGATTCAGACGGTTAACGGGATTAAATCATTCCATAAAAACAAGACATCACCAAACAAATTCTATGATGTTGCAACGGTTTGGGAAGGCTATTCCTGCAATATTGACGGCTCACGCAAAGGGAAGGCGGAAAAAAAAGAGTTTGTCTATCGTGTTGCTTTTGCTGACACCCCTAATGACTTCAAAACGCCCTTTGTTGATTTAAATACAGCAAAGAATGAAGCGATTGGATATATAAATGCCGCTCTCCAAGAGGAATTGGTTGAAATTGTTATATATAGATTCGATACCGATGTTCCTTCGGTGTTTCACAAAGAATCAAATAGAGAACAGCACAATGCGTATCTTGCTAAATTAGAAGCAGAAAAGTCCAAAGAGATTGCAGAAAAGTCCAAAGAAGTTACAGAAAAGCCCAAAGAAAATGTTGTAGCACAGAACCCCAAAAAAGAACATAATGATACAACTTCAACCATGGAACCGAAGAAGCCACTAGTCATCAAAAAGAATCCTACAATAACTTTTATCACTTTGAACGGTGGATATACCAATACGGAGAACTTGTCTGTGGGGGTGACCTTTGGACAAGTAAAGAAGTTCGGCTGGTTTGCTTCGGTGATGACTGGCTTCAATTATGACGGTTTTGATTTGGCAATGCCTGTCAGTGATGCCGAGGGCTTTGTAGGAGAGTCTTTTCCGTTCTATAAGGACGAATATGCCAAGACAGTTTTTTCCGTTATGGGCGGCGGTGTGATGAGGTTGAATGATATGATTTACGTGAAAGCAGGTTTGGGGTTTGGCAATCGTTCACTTTCGTGGAAGACTTTGGACAATCGCTGGGTGCGCAATGGCGGTTATTCGGCAGTGGGTCTTGATGCGTCGGTAGGTGCGATGTTCATCCTCAAGAACTTTGTCGTTTCGCTGGATGGTGTGGTGACAACCAACTTTAGTAATGTGATCTTTGAGGGTAGAATTGGCTTAGGATATAGTTTTAACCTTTAAATAACGATTGAATATGAAAAAGATAAGTATATTAATAGTCGCTTTTGTAGTGGCATTGATTTCTTGCAAGAAAACCCCAAATGTGAATGTAAAACAATTGGAAATAGTAAGCGAGGAAGTAACTGTGGACACAACTAGCGTAACCTTTCAGTGCATATACAGCTATGTCACAAACCTAAAGGAAGCCTATCTTTATTATGGTGAAGGTGAAGCCGAAATCAACATGGATTCTATTGAAATGCAAATAGTTCAAGATACGCTCAGAGCTGAACTGACCGCGTTAAAAGATAGCACTACCTATAATTATTACTACCAATTTGACAACGGGTTCAACTCAATGCAGACAGATTTGAAGACTTTTCAGACGAACTGATCACAATGTACAGACTTCCCTCCATACCGTATTACAAAGTCACACGGCTAATCCAAGAAGGAGGTACCTCGGCAGTTTACGAGGCCATTGACTTAAGGAGTGGCAACAAGGTGGCTGTAAAGGCTCTGTTTGCGAACAAGGCCAAGGACGCTTTTATGTTGAAGCGTTTCAAGGAAGAAGCCAACCATTATCTCTTGCTCTCGCACCCTAATTTGCCTAAACTGGTTGATTTTGTCGTCGATGAAGGACAGATGTATCTTGTGATGGAGTATGTGGACGGAATCGACATGAACAAGTATCTTCAAGCTAACGGGCCATTGGACGAAGATATGATTGTCCATTTTTTCACCATGATTCTCGACACCATCGGTTATTTGCACAAGCAAGGTATCCTACATTTGGACATTAAACCTTCCAATATTATGGTCACCGATAACCTTGGCATTAAGATTTTGGATTTGGGCATATCCGCCAAAGTGTCGGAGGGAGAAACACTGAAGAAGAAATGCGGAAGCCCTTCATTTATGGCACCGGAACAGACTCGGGGAGAAAAACTGGGCTGCTATACCGATATCTATCAGATTGGTGTGACTTTGTTCAATATGGTTACGGGCAAACTGCCTTTCGGAGGAAACAGTCAGCAAGAAATCTTCGATAATGTTTGTAACGCCCCTATACCTCAGTTGATAGATTTCTCGGATGCTGTTAATTCTTCATTGCAGACCGTCATCGACAAGTCAATGCATAAAAATGGTGCAGACCGCTATGCTTCATGTGAAGAATTTGAAGAGGCTTTATTGGAGAGCTTGTCGGCTACTATTGAAGAGGAGCTCATACCAGATAACCCCATTAAAAAGAAAAACGAAGAGAAAGAACAAGTAATTGAAAAAGATAACAATAACGATATGAAAATCATTACTGTAGGTAGAGAGACAAATAACGATGTCGTAATTCCTGATAGTTTTGTTGGCAGGCATCATTTGCAACTTATCAAGGACGAGGCCGGTGCTTATTTTGTCCGTGATTTGGACTCGACCAACGGCACATTTGTGAATGGTCAAAGAATACAAGGTGAAGTTGCTGTTGATGAGCAGGATGTCATCAGAATCGGAAACACTACGCTACCTTGGATTAGTTATTTTGCCGCTTACAATGAAACCGAGGTAGCTACAGAGGAGTCGAAAAGTCAGCGTAGAAGGAACAGAAGAAAAAAGACCCAAGAACAAAAACAAGCCAGAAAAGACAAAACAAAAAAAGCACTTGGAGGAGCAGGGAAGTGGATTCTTCGTACCGTGTTGGCCATAGGCACCTCAGTTTTGATGATGATGATTTTCCGTATGATTATGAGTAGGGGGAGATAGAAATGGCAGAAGTAATCCAATCAGAATTGTCGTCTGGCACCATGTTATGTGGTGGCAAGTATGTGATTGAGAAGAAAATAGGAGCAGGTGGTTTTGGTATCACTTATCTGGCCCGACATACGACACTTGACAGAAAGTACGCCATCAAGGAGTTTTTCATGAGTGGTTATAATGTCAGGAATAACGCCACCAATCATGTAAGTCTTCAAGGTATCGAGGCCAAGGACTTCGATAAAGTCAGGCAGAATTTTATCAACGAGGCCCGTACTCTTGCCCAGTTGAATAACGAGGCGATTGTCAAAGTAATCGATATTTTTGATGAAAACGGCACTTCCTATATGGTCATGCCTTTTGTGGAGGGTACTACGCTTCAAAGCATGGTCGAGAAAGACGGGCCGATGGAATATGCAATGGCTGTCAATTATATGGTGCAGATTTGCGAGGCATTGACTTATATCCATTCGAAGAACATTCTGCATCGTGATGTGACTCCTGATAACGTTATAGTTACTCCTGAACAGAAAATCGTCTTAATAGATTTCGGGTCAGCCAGAAAATTCGTTGACAATAAGACGCAACGACAGACTACCATCGTTAAACCAGGATTTGCTCCGCTTGAACAGCATTCAGCCAGATCTCGAAAAGGAGCCTTTACAGATATATACTCCGTTGGGGCCGTGTTCTACTATCTGCTGACAGGTGAACGTCCGATGGATGCTACGGAAAGGGTTTTGGAAAAGATGAAGGAGCCAATAGAGTTGAATCCTAATATTCCTTCCCAAATCAATGCCATTATTATGAAGGCTATGGAAATGGAGGGTGAAAAGCGATACCAATCTGCCAAAGAACTGATTGATGACATCTTCTCAGATGACCCTGTAAGTGCTGAAGAAACCATAGATGAAGTCGCTGAAGAAGTTGAAGAAAAAGAGTCTGTCAATCAAGCAGAGGAAGCTGAAATCAGAGACGTTGAGGAAAAAGCCAAAAAAGGTGTACTACTAAAGGTAGTGGCAATTGTATTGGCTTTGATGTCTGTAGCTGCCATCGTTGCCGTGTTTATTTACACTCCTTCCAATCTTCAAAACAAACCAGAAGTACCACCGAAAGATGCTCAAACGTCTGAAACAGAAGTAATAGAAGTCGAAGTTCCTACTCTTGATACGCTCTTGCAACAAATGATGCAGCAAAAAAGTGAAACTATATTGCAAATGCTGTTGACGGACAACTCTAAAGACCCAATCGCACTTTATGCTGTGGCCAAGAAGGCAAGCAAAGATGTATATCATCCTTCGATGAGGAAATTCTGGAACCAAGTCCTTGTGCAGGAAGGTGACGTTGACCGTCACATGACCAAAGACAAAAACTTCACTCGTCCTAAGTTTGCTTTCGTTTGTGGCGCACGTGCATACGAGAACATTGTAGATTCGGATTATCATCCTATTGTGAAAAAGGAATTGCATGACTCTTTAACAGTTTTCCTTGACGAATTGAGACAAATCGATACAACCATCTTGATATATGAAAAGACTGAATAAGCTTTATATAGTGCTTGTTTTTCTGGTTTGCGGTGACACGCTCTATTCTCAAACCGTGACGTGGCAACGACAATCCTCTTGGGATGCCGTGGAAATATTTGGCGACCATTTGCTGAAAGTGGAGCAATCAGGGAAATGGGGCCTCGCCGATTTCGATGGCGTTGAAGTCATACCATGCAACTATGTCTGCTTGACGGAAATTCATGAAGAGCGTTTTCTTGTCATCGGCGAAAACAACAAATTGTTGTCTCTTGGCTACCCTTCGGGAAGGGTTGTACATGTCAACGGCGAGTGGTATGTTGACGATGTTTGGCCTTATTTCACCAATGGTTTGCTTGCGGTGAGAAATTCTCAAAACTTGTGGGGATATATGGACAAGTCAGGCAAGGTCGTTATAAAGGAGAGGTATACGAATGCTTTCCCTTTCTTTTTCGGATTTGCCTCGGTGTGTGAAAACAATGAAAAAGGTTGGCATATCATCAATACCAAGGGGAATTGCCTCACTGTCGATGGAGAAAAGAACTTTTCTTTTGCATCGTCCTATACAAAAATAGATGAGAGGCGACCTTTGGCTATGGTGCTCATTTCAGATAAGCTGTATTTTATTGACATTAATGGCAACACTACTGGTGATATTGTGCCCGATAAAGGTGCAACGGTTTCAGGTTTTGAATCTGAGAAACGGTTCGTCTGTGGTGAAGGCAATTCACGTATGGAAGTAGAAGTCGGTGCTGTGGTTGAAATAGTTTCGATAACAAAAGGCAATGTTGATTATCAATGTCATAAGAACTCTGTTGAAACTATTTCTTTCCCCCAAGTCCGTGGTATAGATATTGAAAATGACGGAACAATTAAAGTCGGAGAATTGGTCATTCTACCCCAATTTCAAGAAGTCGTTGCACTCACATCAGAACGAGTGTTGGTGAAAAACGATGAAAAATGGAGCTTGTTGAAATTTGATTTGGATGAATCACCTATTAGGGTTATTCTCAACGAATCATTAACTCAAGAGATTTGCCATAATACACCAATGTTTTTTCAACTAATTGGAAAGAGAGAAAACGTAAGGGTGTATACGGTCGATGAAGAAGGGAACATGGCTTTTTTGGATGTTGACTCTACAACAGGTAGCTTCCATGCGCTAATGAATTATCTCAACAAGAACGAGGAAGCTGAGTTCATCATCGGTTTGCAAACAGACGATGTAGTACTTGCGCCGAAAGTCTTTGCTGAAAAAGTGAGTTTAGGCGATGGTTTCATGGTATCTGGACCTGAAAAAGTGATTGTTTCAAAAAGGAAAGGTAAAACCTCTACAGAAATAACCATTTGGAACCATTCGGATCAGGATGCTGCCCCTTTTGATGTCAGTGTTGACAACGGTATTAATATGCATTTCGATGGACTACCTTCGCATCGATTCATCACGATTCCTGTCGGCAAGAATTATGAGATTTCTCCTCTTAATGACGATGTCCTTAAATCGATTAAGGTCAAAATATCAGAAATAGGCATGCCT
>Ga0310696_10006622_pt1 | contig 13725 bp, 11 predicted proteins | sample AusTroGonzalo_MG_4_FD_203885 | JGI IMG/M metagenome (GOLD analysis project Ga0310696, IMG submission 203885) | Bovine rumen microbial communities from tropical cattle in Woodstock, Queensland, Australia - Gonzalo_02 (v2) (version 2) | ecosystem: Host-associated > Mammals > Digestive system >... | reverse complement strand
CGTCCGGCCGTCTGCTCCCGCGCGGCGATGACCGTCCCCGACGGAATCTCTCCCAGCCGCCGCAGCGCCTCGGAGTTGGTGGAGTCCAGCGTATCGAACCAGCGGATGATCATATGCCCTGGATGGGAATGCCGTCGTCCCGGCTCCAGTCCGCCTCCGGCTCATTGAAGGGCTGCAGGAAAGGATTGGTGGCCCCTTCCCTGGCGATGGTGGTGGGCTGTCCGTGACCCGGAATCACATCCGTCTCTCCCGGAAGCAGCATCAGCTTGTCCAGCAGGGAATGCATGAGGGTGTCGTAATCGCCGCCTTCCAGGTCCGTGCGGCCGATGCTTCCGGCGAACAGGGTGTCCCCGCTGAGCAGGAGATGGTTTTCCCGGGACCAGTAGCATACGCTGCCCGGGGTATGGCCGGGCGTGCCGATCACCGTCCATTCCGTGCCTCCCAGCCGGAGCTGGTCCCCGTCGGCCACAGGCTGCGTGGGAAAGTCCGTCTTCAGGGAGGAGAAAGACTGCATGCCCTTGAACACCGCCGCCCCCAGCTGCCGGATGGGACCGTCGGCCGGATGCAGATAGACCGGCACCGGGAAGTGATCCAGGATGCGGGCGACGCCCCAATAATGGTCAAAATGCCCATGGGTAAGCAGGATGGCCTCCAGTTGGAGATGGTTGTCCCGGATGGCATTCAGGAGTTGGAGCGCACCGTCCGGGGAAGACATCCCGGGGTCCACGGCCACACAGGCGGGCGAATGGTCGTCCCAGAGCAGGATACAATTGGTTCCCAAAGGGTTGCAGGGAAATATGCGGGAATGGAGCATAAAGCTGGCTTTAGTAATTGCAAATTTAACAAAGATTCGCGAAATTTGTATGGTTAACGTCCTTGGTATGCATATCGGAATCGCCGGAAACATAGGCAGCGGAAAAACCACGCTCACCACCCTGCTCGCCCGCCATTACGGCTGGACGCCCAAGTTTGAGTCGGTCACCTACAACCCTTATCTGGCAGACTATTACAAGGACATCAAACGCTGGTCCTTCGCCCTGGAGATGTATTTCCTGCAGCAGCGCCTGCACGATGTCCTGGAAATCGCCAGGTCCAAGGACGTCATCATCCAGGACCGCACCCTGCTGGAAGGCGTCAACATCTTCGTGGCCAACAACTACGCGCAGGGGAACCTCACGGAACGGGACTACAACACCTACATGGACACCTACAACGTGATGATGTCCGTGGTCCGGGAGCCGGACCTGATGATCTACCTCCAGTCCAGCATCCCGCACCTGGTGGCCCAAATCCAGAAACGCGGACGGGATTACGAGCAGTCCATCTCCATCGAATACCTGAGCGGCCTCAATGAGCGTTATGAAAAGTGGATTTCGGAGTACAAGGGCCGCCTGCTGGTGGTGGAGGCGGACAAGCTGGATTTCCTCAACCGTCCGGAGGATTTCGCCTCCATCACGGACCGCATCGACGCAGAGCTGTACGGGCTGTTTTAACTGAAATAACATTTTGTATTATGCATATAGCAATCGCAGGCAATATCGGCAGCGGCAAGACGACGCTCACCAAGATGCTCGCCGCCCATTACGGCTGGACGCCCAAATTCGAATCGGTGGATTTCAACCCCTATCTGGCAGATTTCTACGAGGATATGGAGCGCTGGTCCTTCAACCTCCAGATCTACTTCCTGAACAAGCGTTTCCAGGACGTGGTGGAGATTTCCAAGCACCAGGATGTCATCATCCAGGACCGCACCATCTATGAGGACGCCCGCATCTTCGCCCCCAACCTCCACGCGATGGGCCTCATGTCCACCCGTGACTTCGAGAACTACAGCGACCTTTTCGACCTCATGATGTCCCTGGTCAATCCGCCGGACCTGATGATCTACCTGCGTTCCAGCATCCCCAACCTCATTGCCCAGATCCAGAAGCGGGGCCGGGAGTACGAACGGTCCATCCGCATCGACTACATCACGGGTCTCAACCAGCGCTATGAGGACTGGATCAAGGACTACAAGTCCCGCCTGCTGATTGTGGACGTGGACAACATCAAGTTCGAGAACAGCCCGGAGGATTTCCAGTTCATCACGGACAAGATCGACGCTGAACTCTACGGCCTCTTCCCGGCGGAATAATGCTCCTCACACTCACAGGTTTCATGGGAAGCGGCAAGTCCACCGTCGGCCAGCTGGTGGCCGATGCCCTGGGCTGTCCCTTCTGGGACCTGGACCGGCTGATTGAAAAAAAGGCCGGCCGGGACATTCCCGCCATTTTTGCCACCGACGGGGAGAAGGGATTCCGCCGGCTGGAAAAACAGGTGCTGGAGCAGACCGTGGCCAAATACGCGGAGGGGACGGCCGTCCTGGCCCTGGGCGGCGGCACCGTTACGGTGCCCGGCGCCCCGGCCCTGCTACAGGAAAAAACCCTCTGCATCTATTTAAAAGCTTCTCTGGAGACCCTTCAGGCGCGGCTGGAAGGGCAGACGGAAGGCCGCCCGCTGGCCGGGGAAGGCCTGGCGGAACGCCTGGCTGCCCGGCTCCCGCTGTACGAAGCCGCAGCACACATCGTCCTGGAGACCGACGGTCTCACCCCGGAGGAAGTGGCCGACGAAATTATCATCAGCTGCCTGTAGTTTGCTTTTCCGGGGAAGATTGCCTATATTTGTAGGACTATGGGCATTTCTGAACGACAGTGGACCCTCAAAGAGCCCGCAAACGCTGAAAAAGCAGCCAGGCTGGCGGTGGAACTCGGAATAGACCGGGTTCTGGCGGATTTGCTGGTGCAGCGCGGCGTGGAGTCGTTCGAAGCCGCCCGCAGTTTCTTCCGCCCCCGTCTGGAAGACCTGCACGACCCCTTCCTCATGACGGACATGGACAAGGCCGTCGCCCGCCTGCACGATGCCATCACCGGCGGGGAAAAAATCCTGGTTTACGGAGACTATGACGTGGACGGCACCACCGCCGTCGCGCAGGTCTATTCCTTCATCCGCCGCTTCACCGATCTGGTCGACTTTTACATCCCGGACCGTTACGACGAAGGCTACGGCCTCTCCTATAAGGCCCTGGACTGGGCCGGGGACAACGGCGTGGACCTGGTCATCACCCTGGACTGCGGCATCAAGGCCATCGACAAGGTGGAATACGCCCGCACCAAAGGCATCGAGGTCATCATCTGCGACCACCACCTTCCGGAGAACGAACTCCCCGGTGCAGTGGCCATCCTGGACCCCAAGCGGGAAGACTGCCACTATCCCTTCGACGACCTTTGCGGTTGCGGCGTGGGGTTCAAGCTGGTCCAGGGCTATGTGCAGCGCTACAAACTGGATCCGGAAGTCCTGGAGCCCCTGCTGGACCTGCAGGTGGTGTCCATCGCCTCGGACCTGGTGTCCATGACGGGCGAGAACCGCATCCTTGCCCACTTCGGCCTCAAACGCCTCAATGAGAATCCCCGCAAGGGCCTGCTGGCCATGATCAACCTGGCCAAGCTGGAGCCCGGGCACATCACCATCGACGATATCGTCTTCAAGATCGGCCCCCGCATCAATGCCGCGGGCCGTATGGAAAGCGGGCGCCTGGCGGTGGAACTGCTCACGGCCACGGACGACCGCACGGCCTTCCGCATCGGGGAAGCCATCAACGACTCCAACAACGAACGCAAGTCCATCGACCGGGAGATTACCCAGGAGGCCCTGGAAATGGTGGCCAACGGGACGGCCCTGGAAACGGAGAACGTCACCATCGTCTACAATCCCACCTGGAACAAGGGCGTGGTGGGCATCGTGGCCTCCCGCCTGGTGGAAGCCTATTACAAGCCCACGGTGGTGCTCACCAAGAGCAACGGCTTCATCACCGGCAGCGCCCGCAGCGTGCAAGGCTTCGACCTTTATTCCGCCATCGAAAGCTGCGCCGACCTACTGGAGAACTTCGGCGGCCACGTGTACGCAGCCGGCCTCACCATGAAGGAAGAGCGCCTGGAGGAGTTCTGCCGCCGGATGAACCGCTTTGTCTCCGGCAACATCACGCGGGAGGAACTCACCCCCGTGGTGGAACTGGACGCCCGGCTCAACTTCTCCCAGATTACGCCCAAATTCACCCGTATCCTCAAACAGTTCCAGCCCTTTGGTCCCGGCAACAACAACCCCGTCTTCCTTACGGAGGATGTGTACGATGCCGGCAACGGCCGCAAGGTAGGCGCCGGTGGCGTGCACCTCAAACTGGACCTGATGCAGGAAAGCCAGCCGTACCGCCAAATTGCCGCCATCGGCTTCAATATGGCCGACTATTATGAGCACATCAAGGCCGGCAATCCCATTGACATCTGCTATTCCATCGTAGAGAACTTCTACCGCGGCTCTTCCACCGTCCAGCTCCGCCTCAAAGACATCCGCGAGCGCGACGAGCTCATCTAGCCGCTTCTTTCATCGCATCTTCGCCTCCTCGCAACGCTTCTTCGCCTCGCTTCGGTCTCTCCATTACGCGTTTTGGGCCGTTGTTGCGTAATGACGCCCTGACTCGGCCGCGCCGTTACGCATTTGTGGCTCTTTTTACCTTTTAAACTCCTGGCCCATTGCGATCTCCCCCTCGCGGAAACGCCAGTGACACAATAATGGGCGTTTCTGTGTTTCTGGCGTTACCTATGGAAACGCGCGCGACACAAAAATAGCCGTTTCTGTGTATCTGGCGTTTCTTTGGGAACGGGCGCGAAACGTGACTATCGGGGGAAAGGCAGTTCCCTGATTGCACGATAAAGATGGTGTTGAGCACGAACAGGTTCAAGTGCTTGCGACAATGGTAGATTACGCGGCGTGACTTCCATAATGGGTTCGAAGCCTGCCTGTTCCAAGGACGCACGATCTTCAATGCGGCCGGAAACCAAAGCAACAGATGTAGTGGCGGAAACGGATTGGACACGGCGGAGCACGCCATAAGGCACTTTCCCCATGAGGGTTTGCGCATCGGAGCGGCCTTCACCGGTGACAACAAGTTGGGCGCCACGAAGTTGTTCATCGAACCGGACCAGGTCCAGGATACGGTGGATGCCCTGCTCCATCCTTGCGCCAAAATAGGCAACAAAAGCACCACCTAATCCGCCAGCAGCCCCGGCTCCGGGGAGGGAAGAGACATCGACCCCCGTATGCTCATAAAGCCACGCAGCCTGGCGAAGCATCCGGTCTTCCAATAGTTCCACTTCCACTGGCGTGGCACCTTTTTGCGGAGCAAATACCCTTGCAGCCCCATGAGGTCCCACGAAGGGAGCATCTACATCGCAGAGGATCTCGAAACTGGCGCCTTTCAGAGTGTCTATCCCGGGCACATCCAACATGCCCTTCCCGCCATCACAAGTAGCGCTTCCGCCAAGGGCAATGATATAATGCCTGGCACCGGCCCGATAGGCTTCCAGCAAAAGTTCGCCCAGACCATAGGTATGGGTCTCCAGCGGGTGTCGCTCGTCAGGTGCCAGGAGAGAAAGGCCGCAAGCCTCCGCAACCTCGATGAGGGCTGTCCCGTCGCAAATCCCGAAACGGGATTCATGGGGCCGGCCCAACGGATCCTGCACCGTTACGGTCTGGATCCGGGCCTGCAGGGGCTTCGCCAGGATATCCAGCGTCCCTTCTCCGCCATCAGCCAGGGGAATCTCTACCACCGTTGCCTCCGGCCAACGCTCCCGCGCAGCCGCCGACATCACGGCAGCCACCCGGGAGGCCGGCATACACTCCTTGAAAGAATCCGGTGCGATAACAATTTTCATGTATGCGAAGTAAGTTAAAAATACAGTGAAACACAAATAAATCTATAAACGAAAAAGTTCGTATCTTTGTAGTTCATGGCGAAGAAAGAGCATATTTCCGTACACGAGTCCAGGAAAAAGCGGCCTGCCCAGGCAAAGGAATATATCCAGGTGCGCGGAGCACGGGCCAACAACCTGCAGAATGTGAACATAGACATTCCGCGGGGCGAATTCGTGGTCATTACGGGGCTCAGCGGCAGCGGCAAGAGTTCCCTGGCCTTTGACACCATCTACGCCGAGGGCCAACGGCGCTACATGGACACCCTGTCCACGTACGCCAAACATTTCATGGGGATCTTGGAAAAGCCGGAAGTAGAGGAGATCAAGGGCCTCAGCCCCATCATCGCCATCGAACAGAAGACCACGGGCAGCAATCCCCGCTCCACCGTGGGCACCATCACGGAAATCTATGATTTCCTGCGCCTGCTCTATGCCAAGGGGTCCCGCGCCATCTCTCCGGAAAGTGGCCGGGAGATGGTCCGATACACGGACGAGCAGATCGTCAACCTCATCATGACCCAGTATGCAGGCCGCAAGTGCTACCTGCTGGCCCCGCTGGTGCGCGGCCGCAAGGGCCACTACCGCGAACTCTTCGACCAACTGCGCAAACGTGGTTACACGGAAGTCCGCATCGACGAGCAGATCCAGAACCTCCAGGAAGTATCGGCCCTGGACCGCTACAAGCCCCATTTCATCGAGCTTGTGGTGGACCGCCTGCGGCCGGAGGCCGGCGACGACCGCCGCGTGAGGGACTCCGTGGCACGGGCCCTGCATCTGGGGAAGGGTTCCGTGGCCATCCTGGACCTGGAGACCGGGAAGCTCTCCCACTACTCCAAACACCTGGTGGATCCGGACAGCGGCCTCTCCCTGCAGGAGCCGCAGCCGCACAGTTTCTCCTTCAACTCCCCGCAAGGCTACTGCCCGCACTGCAAGGGGCTGGGTACCATCGTCGATGTCAACCTGGACACCATCATCCCGGACCGCAGCAAGTCCGTGGCAGACGGCGCCATCGTCCCGCTGGGAAAGGTCCGGGAGAACCGGAAATTCGACATCATCCGCTCCATTGCCAGACAATACAACTTCAGCCTGTACGACCCGGTGGCCGCCCTCCCGGACGAAGCCGTGAGCCTGCTGGTCTATGGTTCCGAAGACCTTTTCCGCGTGGGCGAAGGCAACCTCACGGAGATGGAGTCCTGGAACGGGGTCATCGACAACATCGAAGACACCATCACCTGCCCGGTCTGCGGCGGCACGCGCCTGCGTCCGGAAGCCCTCTGCTTCCGCGTGGACGGCAAGACCATCAGCGAAGTCTGCGCCCTGGAAATGAGCGAACTCCGCCAGTGGCTGGACACCGCCCCGCAAGGATTCACCCCGCGCGAAGCCCAAATCTCCCGGGACATCCTCAAAGAATTGAGGGAACGCGTCCAGTTCATGCTGGACGTGGGCCTGGACTACCTCTCCCTGGACCGTCCCACGGCCTCCCTCTCCGGCGGGGAGAGCCAGCGCATCCGTCTGGCCACCCAGATCGGGTCCAAGCTGGTGAACGTGCTCTATATCCTGGACGAGCCTTCCATCGGCCTGCACCAGAAAGACAACCGCAAGCTCATCGCCTCCCTCCAGTCCTTACGGGACGAAGGCAACTCCGTCATGGTGGTGGAACACGACGCGGAGACGATGCTCAGCGCCGACTACCTGGTGGACGTGGGGCCCGGAGCCGGCGAAAACGGCGGTCACATCTGCCTCAGCGCCCCGGTGGACTACCTGCTCAAAGGGAAAAAGATGGATCCGGACACCGCGTCCCATGCCATCACGGGCCCTTCCATCACGCTGGACTACCTCCTGGGCAAGCGCAGCATCCCCGTCCCGGCCCAGCGCCGCCCCGGAAACGGGACCTTCCTGACGCTCCGCGGAGCCCGGGGCAACAACCTGCAGCACATCGACGCCCGCTTCCCGCTGGGCTGCCTGATCGGTGTCGCGGGGCTCTCCGGCTCCGGCAAGAGTTCCCTGGTGAACGAGACCCTGATGCCCATCCTCAAACAGCAGTTCTACCGCAGCAAGGAGCGTCCCCTGCCCTACGACGCCATCGAAGGGGTGGAGCATATCGACAAACTCATTGAGATAGACCAGTCGCCCATCGGGCGTACGCCCCGGTCCAATCCGGCCACCTTCACCGCCGTTTTCAACGACATCCGCACCCTCTTCGAGGAAACGAAGGACGCCAAGGTGCGCGGTTTCAAGGCCGGCCGCTTCTCCTTCAACGTGGCCGGCGGCCGCTGCGAAGAGTGCAAAGGCGCCGGCATCAAGGTCATCGAAATGAATTTCCTGCCTTCCGTACACGTCCCGTGCGAAGCCTGCGGCGGCAAGCGTTACAAGGAGGATACCCTGGCCGTCCGCTATAAGGGGAAGAACATCAACGACGTCCTGGAAATGTCCGTCACGGAAGCCTACGAGTTCTTCAAGCCGGTGCCCAAGATTGCCACCAAGCTGAAAGCGCTGGTGGACGTGGGCCTGGGCTATGTCCGCCTGGGCCAGAGCGCCGTCACCCTTTCCGGCGGCGAGAGCCAGCGCATGAAACTGGCCGCCGAGCTGTCCCGCCCTTCCACGGGCAAGACGCTCTACATCCTGGACGAGCCCACCACCGGCCTCCACTTCGAGGACATCCAGGTACTGCTGGCGGTGCTGCAGCGCCTGGTGGACGCCGGCAATACCGTCATCATCATCGAGCACAATCTGGACGTGCTCAAGTCCGTAGATTACCTCCTGGACATGGGGCCGGAAGGCGGCCGCCGCGGAGGACGCATCGTGGCCGAGGGGACCCCGGAACAGTTAGCAAAAGACCCGGCGTCTGTCACCGGGCCTTTCCTGAAGGAAGTATTGTAAATCACAGCGTTTGTCCGCCGATAAACTCCCGCATGATGGATGTGGGCGGGATAGCCGCAATCTCCTGCGGCTGCAGCGGAACGATGAATTCCAGGAACTTGAGCAGCCGCAGCGCCTCCGCATAAGCGGGGGACGAGGGCAGGATGCGGCGCAGGAGCGGTTCCGCATAGTACCGGAGCATCGGCAGTTCATACAGCAGCGCCGTATTGAACTGGGCGTCGGCATTTTCCTGGAAGGGGAAAATGTACTTCCCCTCCCCGCGGCGCACCGACGGCCAGCGCAGAATGGTATCTTCCGGCGAAATGCCCCGCACGCGGTTGTCGCGCACCATCCGCCGCAGAAGACGGTTGTCCGTGGTGGAAATGCAGCAGTTCTCGTCCAGTTTGAGCGAAGTCAGGGCCGATGCATAGATGCGGAAGATGCGGTGTGCGTCCACTGACGGGACCATGGCCGGATCCAGGGCGTGGATACCTTCCATCACCAGGATATCGTTCTCCTCCAAATGCATCTTTTTACCCTCGAAAAAGGGCCTCCCCTGTTTGAAGTCGTAGCGGGGCAGTTCCACTTCCCCGCCATCCAGAAGCGTATTCAACTGACGGCCAAGCAGTTCCAAATCCATGGCGTTGAGCGCCTCAAAGTCAAAATTGCCGTCCTCATCCAAGGGTGTACGCTCCCGCTCCACAAAGTAATTGTCCAGCTCGATGACCTTGGGATTCATCCCCAGCACCCGGCACTGCTGCGCCACCCGGAGGGACGACGAAGTCTTGCCGCTGGAAGAAGGCCCCGCCAGGAAGACAATCTTCACCCGGTCGCGGGCTGCATAGATCTTGTCGGCAAGGTCCGCGTAACTGCGCTCCTGCCGGGCCTCGCAGAGGTTGATGAGGTCCACGGCCTGCCCGCCGAGCAGTTTCCTGTTGAGTGCGCCCACCCCCACGACGCCCGTGGTCTTGCACCAATAGCCATACTCCTTGAGCGTGGTGGTCAACTTGATCTGCTTGAGGCGCGGAATAGGGCGTGAAATGTCTTCGTTAGAGGGATACTGGAGGCAGAACCCATGGTGGAAAGGCATCAGGTCAAACACCTGAAGCAGCCCCGTGGAAGGGACCAGCGGGCCATAGAAATTGTCCACCACCCCGTCCAGCTCATACACCGTGCAGAAATAGCTGCCCAACGAGCGCTGCATGTCCGCCTTCAGCTTCTGCCCCTGGCTCTCAAACAGGGCGATGGCCTCGCTGGACGGAATCTCCCGGAAGGAAAAAGGCAGGTCCAGGGCGACCATACGGCGCATTTCCTCCCGGATGCGCAGGATCTCCTCATCGCTGATGCGGCACGCGCGGAACTTGCAATAGAAACCGCTGGGAAGGGAATGGTTGATCTTGAAGATCTTATCCGGGAAGAGCCTGCGGACGGCCCGCTGCGCCAGAAAACACAGGGAACGGATATAGGTCCGGCGGCCTTCCGGATGGTTATAGCCGATGAATTCCACCTCGTGCGGGCGGAAGAGCTGATAGTCCAGGGAACGGATTTCATGGTCCACCAGGGCGGCCAGCACGGGGTACCGCCGACCGGTTTTGGGGTCCTGGATACTGGCGGGAGCCATATCCCGCAGGAAAGAGCCTTTCGGCAACTCGTACGCCTTGGCGTCGTTGATGCAATGAATCGTAAGCATATCGACCTTAAAGGTACGAAATATTTCCGAAATGCGCGTTCCGGGCGCTTACTGCCGCTGCCGGACGGCCTCAAAGAGAAGGATGGCGGTGCTGACGGAAACGTTCAGGCTATCCAGACGGCCCAGCATGGGAATGCGGATATGGGCGTCGGCGGCCTCGCGCCAGGGTTGGGTGAGACCGGTAGCCTCCGTGCCCATCACCAGGGCGGTGCCGCAGCGCATATCGGTATCGTAATACAGGGAGGAATCCTGCAATTGGGCCGTGAGGATCCGGATGCCGCGGGCCTTGAGCCAGGGAATGGCCTCCGCAGAGGAGACCAAAACCGTGGGAACGGTAAAGACGGCGCCGATGCTGGCGCGGATGAGGTTGGGGTTGTAAAGGTCCGTGAGCGGGTCGCAGACCAGGACGGCGTCGGCCCCTGCAGCATCCGCGCTGCGGAGCACGGCGCCCAGGTTGCCGGGCTTCTCGACGGATTCCAGCACCACGACCAGCGGATTCTCCGGAAGCCGCAACTGCTCCAGCGTGAGCTGTTTGCACTCAACCTCCGCAATCACGCCTTCCGTACTGTCCCGGTACGCCACCTTCCGGTACAGCGCCTCCGGAATCTCAATCAGCAGACAATCCCCGAGCCTGGAAGGGCTTGCAGTTTCTGAAGCGTCGCTTCGCGACCCTGTACGGAAATACGCAGCCAGTTCGGCGGAACTAGCCTTCCCCTCCGCGTCGCTTCGCGACCCTGTACGGGCAAATGCTCCGGGGAAGGTTAGTTCCGCCGGGCCCGCGATTTCAGGGCAGACGAAGACGGTGCGGACGCGGAAGCCGCCTTCCAGACAGTGCTCCAGCTCCCGCCGGCCTTCCACCACAAAAAGCCCTTGCTCCCGCCGCGCCTTGGATTTTTCCTGCAGCAGGAGCAAGTTCCTGATCTTGGGATTGGTGGCCGATGTGACGGTTTCCCGCTTCATTACGCCTCCGGCGTGACTGCCCAGACAATTAGATAGGCCCAGAAGCCGAAGGCGCCACAGATGAGGGCGATGAGGAAGAGGATCCGCACCACGGTCACATCCACTTCCAGGTAGTTGGCAATACCGGCGCAGACACCCGCAATCTTCCGGTTTTCACGGTCTAAGGTGAGTCTTTTCATAAGGCATTAGAATTTTTCGGGTCTCATGGTGGGGAAGAAGAGCACGTCCTGGATGGTCTCGGCGCCAGTCATGAACATGGTGAGGCGGTCGATGCCGATACCGATACCGCTGGTGGGCGGCATGCCGTATTCCAGGGCACGGACGAAGTCGTAGTCGATGTACATCGCCTCGTCATCGCCCTTGGATTTGAGGGCAGCCTGTTCCTCGAAACGCTCCAGCTGGTCCACGGGGTCGTTCAGCTCGGAGTAGGCGTTGGCCAGTTCCTTGCCGTTCACGAAGAGTTCGAAGCGCTCCGTAAGGGTGTCGTCGTAGCGGCAGCGCTTGGTGAGCGGAGACATCTCCACGGGATAGTCGATCACGAAAGTGGGCTGAATGAGGTTCTTCTCGCAGTATTCACCGAAGATGGCGTCGATGAGCTTGCCTACGCCCATTTCCGGGCTCACCTCCACGTTCAGCTGCTTGCAGGTGGAACGGAGCTGTGCCTCGTCCATGCCTTTCACATCCACGCCGGCGTACTCCTTGATGGCATCCAGGATGGGGAGACGACGGAACGGTCCCTCGAAGGAAATCTCGTTGCCTCCGATAACTTTCTTTACGTCGCCGGTGGTCTCGGCCACGCGCTGGAGCATCTTTTCCGTGAATTCCATCATCCACAGGTAGTCCTTGTAGGCGATGTACATCTCCACGCAGGTGAATTCCGGGTTGTGAGTCTTGTCCATACCCTCATTGCGGAAGTTCTTGGCGAACTCGTACACGCCGGCGAAGCCGCCCACAATCAAACGCTTGAGGTACAGTTCATTGGCGATACGCATGTACATATCCACGTCCAGGGCGTTGTGGTGGGTGATGAACGGACGGGCCGTCGCGCCGCCCGGGATGGGCTGCAGGATGGGCGTTTCCACCTCCAGGCAACCGGCCTCGTTGAAGCACTGGCGCATGCAGTTGATGATCTGGGCGCGCTTGACGAAGGTCTCCTTCACCTGCGGGTTCACCACCAGGTCTACGTAGCGCTGGCGGTAGCGGAGCTCGGGATCTTCAAAGCTGTCGTGCACGGTGCCGTCGGCATCGGTCTTGACGATGGGAAGCACGCGGAGCGACTTGCTGAGGACGGTCAGTTCCTTGGCGTGGACGGAGAGCTGGCCCGTCTGGGTGAAGAAGGCGAAGCCCTTGATACCCACGATGTCGCCGATGTCCAGCAGTTTCTTGAATACGGTGTTGTACAGCGTCTTGTCCTCACCGGGGCAGATCTCGTCCCGCTTGACATAGACCTGGATGCGGCCGGCGTGGTCCTGCAGCTCCATGAAGGAGGCTGCGCCCATAATGCGGCGGCTCATGATGCGGCCGGCGATGCAGACGTCCTGGAAGTTGCCTTCCTCCGGCTTGAAGCCGGCGGCGATCTCCGCCGTGGTGGTATTCACCGGATACAGCGGTGCGGGATAGGGATTGATGCCCAGTTCCCGGAGCTTGCCCAGCGATTCTCTTCTACCGATTTCCTGTTCGTTCAGTTCGTAGTATGCCATGTTTCTCTATCGGATAATGGAGTCGTTGTTGAAATACTTGTAGAAATAAAGGGAGATCTTGCCCATGAAGGTGTTGACCTGATCCATGAGGGGTTTGAAATCCTGTGCATTGAAGAAATCATAGAAGCCCATATCCTCAGAGCCATCGAAGAAATGGATGCCCGGCTCCAGGGACCAGGTGTGGCTTCCGCTGTCCTCCACCACCAGGACGCAGAATTTGGCCTGGAGGGTAGGATTGTTGTCGTAGTAGATTTCCGCACTGAAGGACTGTTCCATCTTGGCGGCCAGCTGCCGGGCCTCCGCCTCGGTGGCGATGCCTTCGGTGGCGCTGATGGCATTGCCCTGTTCGACATCCACTTTCCCCTTGAGGATGACTTCACCGCCCAGGTGGCGGATTTCTCCGTCGATGTTGGTGAAGGTGAGGTCTCCCTGAGAGGTGGCTTTGACCCATTCGCGGAAGGACAGCTTCCCGTTCAGATGGGCGGCAATGACGCTCTTGTTGCCGTGGAGGAGTTCCACATCCGTGGACACGGACATCGAAGCATAATGCAGCTGGTCCAGGGTGAGGACATAGCCCGGGATGCTGAGGCGGATGTTGGCCAGAATCTCATCTTTCTCGTCGATGACACCGTCCTTGTTGAGGTCCTTCACCGTGGGATCCGCGGTAAAGTCGATGAAAGCCACGGCGTTCTCCGTTACGTGGATGGCCACATGCGTGGGAATCACGGCC